>ERZ869909.1216-NODE-1216-length-21701-cov-5.361913_pt1 | contig 21701 bp, 24 predicted proteins | sample MGYA00520892_ERZ869909 | MGnify/ENA primary metagenome ERZ869909 (study PRJEB32215, sample SAMEA104723947) | bioreactor metagenome | biome: bioreactor; feature: anaerobic bioreactor; material: water | place: China | collected 2015-03-12 ... | reverse complement strand
CGCCTATATCGCGCCGGGCGTGGTGCTGATGCCCTCCTTCGTCAATCTCGGCGCCTATGTTGACAGCGGCACCATGGTCGATACCTGGGCCACGGTGGGAAGCTGCGCGCAGATCGGCAAGAATGTGCATCTTTCGGGCGGGGTGGGCATCGGCGGCGTGCTGGAGCCGATGCAGGCCGGCCCCACGATCATCGAGGACAATTGTTTCATCGGCGCGCGCTCGGAGGTGGTGGAAGGCTGCATCGTGCGTGAAGGTTCGGTGCTGGGCATGGGGGTGTTCATCGGCAAATCCACCAAGATCGTTGATCGCGAGACCGGGCAGGTGATGTATGGCGAAGTGCCGGCCGGTTCGGTGGTGGTGGCGGGCTCGATGCCCTCGAAGAACGGCGTAAGCCTCTATTGCGCGGTGATCGTCAAGCGGGTCGATGCGCAGACCCGCTCCAAGACCTCGATCAACGAATTGCTGCGCGACTGAAACGGCAGAGCTGAAACGGCCTCCTTGCCGAAGCTGTGAAGGCCAGGGGGAGGGCGGGGTGCGCTTCGACGCTGGCCTGACGCGCCGGCTTTCGCTAGGCTTGGGGCTGGTTCGCCGTTTGCTCTGGAGTTCGCCATGACCCGTATCGCCCCCGTCCTTCTGGCCGCCGGAATGGCCTTTCTGCCCGCCACCGCCGGGGCCGATACCCTTGGCGCCCGCATTCTGGCCTGTGAGGCAGAGCGCGGCCAGCCGGGCTGTGCGACGCTTATGGCGCGGCTTTTCGTGTGCAATCAGGCCGGCGTTCTGCCCGGTTGCGGCGATCTGCTGGCCGCGCGCGAGGCGGCGCTGGCCGAGGTGGAGGCCGAGCCCGAGGATATCCCCGAGGCCGAGCCGGACGTGACGCCCCGCGCCGAGGGTGAGTTGTCAGAGGAAACCGGCGAGGAAGCGGCGGTCGAGGAAACCACGATGGAAGCCCCTGAAACGGCGATGCCCGCCTGCCCGGTGCTGGAGGCGCTGAACTGGAGCGCGCGGGTGGCCCCGGTCGAGGGCGAGGAAGGGCTGCAACTGATCGTCGAGGGCACGGTGCTGCTGCCGACCCCGGGCTACAGCGTGAGCCTGACGCCCGGCATGGCCGATCGCTCGGCGCAGCCGGTGCAGGTGATCAATCTGCGCGCGCAGGCCCCGGACGGCATGGTGCCCCAGGTGCTCAGCATCTATGACCTGCGGCTGGTCACCCCCTCAATCGGTCAGGTGATCGACGGGCAGGCGCCCTATCGCGGTGTGCGGCTGGTCTGCGGCGACACGGAACTGGCCTTCATCGAGGCGGTCGAACTGGCCGAGTAATCCGCCGGGCCCTTGCAGCCGGCGGCAATCGCTGGCAGGCCGGGGCAGTTGAGCCATGACGGGACAAGCGACGATGAGCGAGGCGGAATCGGGCAAGGATAAACCGGCCGAGGGAAAGCCGGCCAGGGAAAAGCCGGCCAAGGCACGGGTGCAGCAGGTCTATACCCTGCTGGTCGAGGTGGGCCGCAAAGAGGGCGATGGCCTGCCCAAGGGCAGCACCGGCGCCGGGCTCTTGATCTATGCCAGCGGTGTCGATGAGGCCGAGGCGGTGCGCGAGAGCGTCGCCATCCTCAAGCAGGCCGATCTGGCACCGCTTGACGTCACCGGCTACGGCACGCTGGAGGAACGGCTGGCCCAGGGTGACGAGATCGACGACAGCGAGCGCGCGCTGATGCAACGGGCGCTGGACGAGAACGCGGTGATCGTCGCGCAGATGACGCCCTTCGGCAAACAGTAGCGCCCCGCCCTATTGCCAGGGGCGCGGATCGTCGAGCAGCGACATCAGGTATTTGCCGTAATCGTTCTTGGCCAGCGGCGCGGCGATACGCGCCAGATCCTCGCGGCTGATCCAGCCCTTCTGAAAGGCGATCTCCTCGGGGCAGCCGGTCTGCATGCCCTGGCGCATCTGCAGCGTGCGCACGAAATTCCCGGCATCGAGCAGGCTGCCATGCGTGCCGGTATCGAGCCAGGCATAGCCGCGCCCCATGCGCTGGACCTCCAGCAGGCCCTCGTCGAGATAGCTTTGCAGCAGATCGGTGATCTCCAGCTCGCCGCGTGCCGAAGGGCGGATACGCGCGGCGCGGGCGCTGGCGCTGCCGTCAAGAAAGTAAAGCCCCGTCACGGCATGGTTCGACGGCGGCTGGCGCGGCTTTTCGATGATCTGCGTCACCCGCCCCTCGGCATCGAACCCCACCACGCCATAGCGTTCGGGATCGGCGACGCGGTAGCCAAAGACCGTGCCGCCCTGCGCCCGCGCACCGGCACGGGCCAGCAGTTCGGGCAGGCCATGGCCGAAGAAGATGTTGTCGCCCAGCACCATGCACGAAGATGCGCCGTCCAGAAACGCCTCGCCCAGCGTATAGGCCTGCGCCAGACCGCCCGGTTCAGGCTGGGTGATATAGCTGAAGCGCAGCCCCCATTGGCTGCCATCGCCCAAAGCGCGCTGAAACAGCGCCTGATCATGCGGGGTGGTGATCAGCGCGATCTCGCGGATATCGGCCAGCATCAGCACCGAGAGCGGGTAATAGACCATCGGCTTGTCATAGATCGGCATCAACTGCTTGGAGACGCCGATGGTCAGCGGGTAGAGCCTTGTGCCCGAACCACCGGCCAGGATGATGCCCTTGCGGGCCGGCAGGGCGGCGCCTGAGGGGGTGTTCATGCTCTGCTTCCTTTCAGCTCGGCCAGCACCCCGGCCAGCCCGGCGCGCCAATCCGGGCGGGCCAGCCCGAAGGCTTGTTCGGTGGCGCTGCAATCAAGCCGCGAGTTGGCCGGACGGCGCGCAGGGGTGGGGAAATCGGCGGTGGAAATATCGGAAATCTCGCAGGCAAGACCGGCCTGATGCATGATTTCGCGGGCAAAACCGGCCCAGCTGACATCGGGAAAGCCGGAAAAATGATAGCATCCGCTCAACTCAGGGCGGGTTCGCAGAGCCCGCGCAATCGTCAGGCAGGCATCTGCCAGTGCCTGTGCGGGGGTTGGCCCGCCGATCTGGTCGGCAACAACATTCAGCACCGCGCGCTCGCCGCCAAGGCGCAGCATCGTCTTGACGAAATTCACCCCCTGCGCGGAAAACACCCAACTGGTGCGCAACACGGCATGGGGGCCGCCGGCCTCGCGCACCGCTTCCTCGCCCGCCAGCTTGCTGCGGCCATAGACATTGAGTGGCGCAGGCGGATGATCGGGCGCGAAGGGCGCATCACCGCTGCCGTCAAAGACATAATCGGTCGAGACCTGCACCATCGGCACGCCCAGCGCGGCGGCGGCGCTTGCCATGGCGGCGGGGGCATCAGTGTTGATGCGCCGGGCCAGTTCCGGCTCGCTCTCGGCGCGGTCCACGGCGGTATAGGCGGCGGCATTGATCACCGCCGCGGGGCGATGGTGCTGGATCGCCCGCGCGCAGGCGGCCGGGTCGCTCAGATCCGCTTTCGCGCGGCCCAGCGCCAGCAGTTCCAGCCCGCCGGCCTCGGCGCTGCGCCTGAGCGCCTGCGCCAGTTGCCCGCTTTCGCCGAAAACCAGGATCACCCGCCAACCCCCAGCCTTCGCCCGACGCCCTGACGCGCCAGCAGCGGGCGCCACCACTCCTCATTGGCCAGATACCAGTCCAGCGTGCGCGCCAGCCCCTCATCCAGCGTCACCGAGGGGCGCCAGCCGAGATCGTTTTGCAACCGTGTCGGGTCGATGGCATAGCGCGCATCATGGCCGGGGCGGTCGGTGACAAAGCGGATCAGCCGGGCATGTGGCGCGCCTTCCGGCCGGCGCTCATCAAGCAGCGCGCAGAGCCGTTCCACCAGATCGATGTTGCGCGCCTCGGTCTCACCGCCGATATTGTAGCGGCTGCCGGGCGCGGCGCGGCGCAGCACCGTCAGCAGCGCGTCGGCGTGATCCTCGACATAAAGCCAGTCGCGCACATTCAGCCCCTGGCCGTAAACCGGGATCGGCTCGCCGGCCAATGCCTTCAGGATCACCACCGGGATGAGCTTTTCCGGAAAGTGGAACGGCCCGTAATTGTTGGAACAATTGGTGATGATCACCGGCAGGCCATAGGTCTCGCCCCAGGCGCGCACCAGATGGTCGCTGGCGGCTTTCGATGCCGCATAGGGGCTGTTGGGCGCATAGGCAGTGGTTTCGCTGAACCGCCCCTCGGGGCCAAGGCTGCCGTAAACCTCATCGGTCGAGATATGGTGAAACCGGAACCCGGCGGGCCGGCCCTGCGCCTGCCAGTAGTGGCGAGCGGCCTCCAGCAGGGTATAGGTGCCGGTGACATTGGTATCGATGAAGGCGCCCGGCCCGTCGATGGAGCGGTCAACATGGCTTTCGGCGGCCAGATGCATCACCGCATCGGGCTGGTGGCGGGCAAAGACCTGTGCCAGCGCCGTGGCATCGCGGATATCGACCCATTCGAACGCGTAGTGCGGGCTGTCCGACACCGAGGCGAGGTTTTCCAGGCAGGCGGCATAGGTCAGGCAATCGACATTGACCACGCTTTCGCCCTCGGCGATCGCCTGCCGGATCACCGCCGACCCGATGAAGCCGGCGCCGCCGGTGACCAGAAGCCTCATGGCGCCATCTCCATGGTGAAGGGGCTTTGCCAATCGGCGAAACGGGCGGCGGCGGCGTCGCGCTCGGACAGCACGGCGTTTTCGGGGGGGATGCCCCAGTCGATGCCCAGCACGGGATCGGCGAAATGCACCGCGCCGTCGCATTCGGGCGCATAGTGATCGCTGGTCTTGTAGAGCACCATTGTATCGGGTTCGAGGGTGACGAAACCGTGCAGAAAGCCCTTCGGCACCAGAAGCTGCCGGCCATTCTCGGCGCTCAGCTCCACCGCCACCCAGCGGCCGAAAGCGGGCGAGCCGCGCCGCACATCGACGACGACATCGCGCACCGAACCCTGCAGCACCCGCACCAGCTTGTCCTGGGCATGCGGCGGGGCCTGATAATGCAGCCCGCGAATGGTGCCGGCCCTGCGGCTGAGCGATTGGTTGTCCTGTACGAAATCCAATGTGATGCCGGCCTCGGCCAGCGCGCGCCGGTTGTAGGTTTCAGTGAAGCTGCCGCGCGCATCGGCAAAGACGCGCGGCGTCAGCATCAGCACCCCGTCAAGGGCGGTCGGTTCGATCTGCATGGGCCCCTGCTGTGGTGCGGTTCACTGGCGGCACAATGCACGAGGTCGCCTTGCAAAGACAAGGTTTGCCTGCCGCCCCTTGCCAAGCGCTGCAGCCCGCGCCAAGAGAGGGCCGCCCGCAACCCTGCCGCCACGCCGCCCGAAGGAATGCCCATGAACACCCCGTCCGCCTTTGCCCCGGTCAGCGTCGAATGGGCGTTCGCGCGCTACGAGGCGTTGCGCCCGCGTCTGCCGCAGGCCGGCTTTCCCGCCGCCAGCGTGCAGGTGGCCGATCTCTCCGCGGTGTTTGATCGCTATGACGGCTTCATCCTCGATGCGTTCGGCGTGCTCAATGTCGGCGATACGGTGATCCCCGGCGCGGTCGAGCGGTTGGCGCAGATGCGCGCGGCGGGCAAGAAGGTGGCGGTGCTGACCAATGGTGCCAGCCATCCTCGCGCTGCCGCCCTGGCCAAATACGCGCGTTTCGGCTTCGATTTCGCACCTGATGAGGTGATCGCCAGCCGCGATCTGGCGGCGCGGGCATTGCGCGCGCATGATCCGGCCATGCGCTGGGCGGCGATCACCGCGCCCGGGGCCGGTTTCGCCGATCTGCCGGCGCAGGTGGCGGCGCTCGATGAGGATCTGTTGCACCGCGCCGACGGGTTTCTGTTTCTGGGCGCCGAGGGATGGACACCTGCCCGCCAGGCGGCGCTGGTGGCGGCCCTGCGCGCCGCGCCGCGCCCGGTGATCGTGGCCAATCCCGATATCGTGGCGCCGCGCGAGGATGGGCTGACACTGGAGCCGGGGCATTTCGGCCATGATCTGCCGCTGTTCGAGGGCACTGCGCCGCGGCCGGTGTTTCACGGCAAACCCTATGGCCCGGCGCTGGAGGCGGCGCTGGAAACCATGGGTGGAACCCCGCGCGCGCGCGTCGCCATGGTTGGCGATACGCTGCACACCGACGTGCTGGGCGGGCGTGCGGCCGGGCTGGGCACGGTGCTGATTGCCGGACATGGCCTTTTCCGCGGGCTCGATCCGGCGGGGTTCATCGCCCGCTCGGGCATCGTGCCGGATGTGATCGCCGAAACCACCTGACGGGGTTCAGCCGGCGCCCCCCTCCAGCAGCGCCCGCAGCGCGGCAAGATGCCCGTCAATGGGCTCGCCTCGGCTTTCCAGATTGAGCCGCACCACCGGCTCGGTATTCGAGCGGCGCAGGTTGAAGCGCCAGCTGCCCATATCCAGCCCGATGCCATCGGTCTCGTCGATACCCAGCGCCTGCGGCTCATAGGTGGCGCGCACCCTGGCGATGGCGGCGCCGGGATCGGCAATGTGGAAATTGATCTCGCCCGAGGAGGGGAAGGCCGCGCGCCGCTCGGCCAGGAGATCGGCCAGCGATTGCCCGCGCCGCCCCAGCAGTTCGGCCATCACCAGCCAGGAGATCATGCCGCTGTCGCAATGGCAGAAATCGCGGAAATAATGATGCGCCGACATCTCGCCGCCATAGATCGCGCCCTGATCGCGCATCGCCTGCTTGACGAAAGCATGCCCGGTGCGCGCCTGCACCGCCACGCCACCGGCACGGGCCACGACATCGCGGGTGTTCCAGATGACGCGCGGGTCATGGATGATGCGCGCGCCCGGCTCGCGGGCCAGAAACACCTCGGCCAGCAGGCCCACGACATATTCGCCATCGATGAAATCGCCGCGATGATCGAAAAAGAAACAGCGGTCGAAATCGCCGTCCCAGGCCACGCCCAGATCGGCGCCATGCTCGCGCACCGCCTGTGCGGTGACGGGGCGGTTTTCGGGCAGCAGCGGGTTGGGGATGCCGTTGGGAAAGCTGCCATCGGGCGCATGGTGCAACCGGATGAACTCCAGCGGGGCACCGCGCGCAGTGAGCGCCTCGGCGATGGCATCGAAAGTGGGGCCGGCGGCGCCATTGCCGGCATTGACCACGATGCGCAGCGGCCGCAGCCGGGCGATATCGACAAAGCCCAGCACCGCCTGCACATAGGCCGCGCGCGCCTCAAGCGCCACATCGCGCCGCTCGCCGCCAGCCTTCGCGGGGCCAAATGCATCGGCCTCGGCCAGCGCGCGGATACTGGTAAGCCCGGTTTCGGCATCCAGCGGGGCAGAGCCGGCGCGCACCATCTTCATGCCGTTGTAATCAATGGGATTATGCGATGCGGTGACGCAGATTCCGCCATCGGCGCCGAAATGGCTGGTGGCGAAATACATCTCTTCGGTGCCGGAAAGCCCCAGATCGAGCACCGTGCAGCCCTCGTCCATCAGGCCCGCGGTCACCGCCTGCGCCAGTTCCTCGGACGAGGCGCGGCAATCACGGCCCAGCGCCACCGAACGCGCGGAAAGGGCGCGGGCAAAGCCACGGGCGATGCGCCGGGCGATCTCCGGGTTCAGCTCGCTGCCCAGCCGGCCGCGAATGTCATAGGTCTTGAAGCAGGTCAGCGATTGCATGGCGGCTTTCCGGTTGGCTTGGGGCGCTAGATGCCACGGGCGCGCCGCGCGGCGCAAGCATCAGATCGCGGGTGGGGCGCGTTAAGGGGATTGACCCTCGGCTTTGATCCCGATTTCCTTTAGGAGATTTGGTCGGGTAAGCGGGCGGTTGCGCGCGCGGCCCCGCGCCGGGAAGGACAATCGAGGGACGGACCGCATGGATGCAACGATTCACCCGCTTCTGCTGTGCGGCGGCTCCGGCACCCGGCTCTGGCCGTTGTCGCGCAAGAGCTATCCCAAGCAATTCGCCCGGCTGACCGGCGAGGAAAGCCTGTTTCAGGCCTCGGCCCAGCGGCTCTCGGGCGAGGGATTCGCCGCGCCGATGGTGGTGGCTGGCTCGGATTTCCGCTTTATCGTCACCGAGCAACTGGCCGCCGCCGAAATCGCGCCGGCCAGCGTGCTGATCGAGCCCGCCGGACGCAATACCGCGCCCGCCATATTGGCCGGGGCGCTGGCACTGCAGGCGCGGGCGGGCGATGCGCTGATGCTGGTGGCGCCTTCCGACCACGTCATCCCCGACGCAGCGCGGTTTCGCGATGCGGTGCGCGCGGCGGTGCCGGCGGCGCAGGCGGGGCAGTTGGTCACCTTCGGCATCCGCCCCGACCGGGCCGAGACCGGCTATGGCTGGCTGGAACTGAGCGCCCCGCCCGATGCCGGTTTCGCGCCACTGCCGCAGAAGCTGCGCCGTTTTGTCGAAAAACCCGATGCCGAGAGTGCGCGGAAGATGCTCGATGGCGGGCAGCATCTGTGGAACGCCGGCATCTTCCTGTTCACCACCCGCGCCCTGATCGCCGCTTTCGAGGCTCATGCCCCGGCCATGCTGGCGCAGGTGCGCGCCGCCGTCGAGGGCGCGCAGGCCGATCTGGGCTTCCTGCGGCTTGCGGCCGAGCCATGGGCCGAGATCGAGGATATTTCCATCGATTATGCGGTGATGGAAAAGGCCGATAATCTGACCGCCGTGCCCTATGGCGGCGTGTGGTCGGATCTGGGTGGCTGGGAGGCCGTCTGGCGCGAGATGGGGCCGGATGCGGCGGGGGTGGTGACGCAGGGCGCGGCCACGGCGCTCGAATGCCGCGACAGCCTGCTGCGCTCCGAGGCCGAGGGGCTGCAACTGGTGGGGATCGGGCTGGAGGGGATCGTGGCGGTGGCCATGCCCGATGCCGTGCTGGTGGCGCGCAAGGACCGCGCGCAGGAGGTCAAGCAGGCGGTGGCGGCGCTCAAGGCGCGCGGCGCCGCCCAGGCCGAGACCTTCCCGCGCGACTATCGCCCCTGGGGCTGGTTCGAAAGCCTGGTGGTCGGGGGGCGGTTTCAGGTCAAGCGCATCGTCGTGCATCCGGGCGCGGCGCTGTCGCTGCAAAGCCATCATCACCGCGCCGAACACTGGATCGTCGTCGAGGGCACGGCGCGGGTGACGATCGACGAGCGGGTGGAACTGCTGAGCGAGAACCAGTCGGTCTATATTCCGCTCGGCGCGGTGCACCGGCTGGAGAACCCCGGCAAGCTGCCGCTGACATTGATCGAGGTGCAGACCGGCGCCTATCTCGGTGAGGATGACATCATCCGCTACGAGGATATCTATGCGCGCGGGCAGGGGGCCAAGGGCTGAGCGTGCTGAGCGTGCTGAGCGCGCCCGCCCCGTGGTTCAGAGCGCGTAGCTGGCAAGGCTGGGCGGCTGGCTGCGCAGCCCGGCCGAGGCCGGCAGCGTGATAAACCGCAGATCACCGAGGAGCAGTGTGAAGTCGTGCGGCGGCAGCGGCACGATCAGCGTGTGAAAGGCCCCGGGAGCCAGCAGCTTGTCGGCCGGCTGCACGGTATGCAGCGAAACCCCGATCCCGGCCGCGCCGGCGCAGCGCAGCGGTTCGGAAAAGGGTGTGTCGCCCTGCGCGCCGCCGGCATCCGAGCGCAGGAAGGCCGGCAGGCTCTCGGCTTCGGGACAGTGCAGCGCGCCGACCAGCGCCAGCACGTCACCGGCCGCGAAATCCTGCGTATCGAGCGAGACATTCAGCGACAGCCAGCGCGGCTTGCCGCTCACCCGGGCGCGGAACCGGGCCATGGCCGGCTGGCCCGCCAGCCGCGCCTGCTTGTCGCCCGCGGGGCGCTCCAGCGTCAGATCGACCTGCGCTTCTTCCTTGTCCCAGCTGAAATAGAACCCGTCCACCAGCGGTGTGCCATTGCCCGGCGCCGATGGCGGATTGCCGGCCATCAGGCCGCGCAACTGGTTCATGACGCTGGCGCAGCGGCGCTCGCATGCGGTTCTCATCGGCCCATCCCCGTTTTGCCCGATCCTGTTTTGTGTTGATCCTCGCCGCCTGTCAACTCGCGGTGGCCGGGAGCCGGGTTGCGCTGGTGGGGCGGATAGCCAGTGCTCTGGCAATCGGTAGGGGGATATGGTTTGTTCAGCCGCGAAACGGCGGGCAGTGTGCCCTGTGCCCCGGATGGCGCTGGCCGAGGGGATTTCGCAAGGGGAGTTTCGTGATGGCGGAAAAGCGCAACCGGGTTTTCGTGGCCGGGCATCGCGGCATGGTCGGCGGGGCAATCCTGCGGCGGCTCGAGGCTCGCGCGGCTGCCGGCGAACCGCTGGATCTGCTCACCCGAACCCGCAGCGAGCTGGACCTGACCGATCAATCCGCAGTGCGCGATTTCATGCAGTCGGAGCGCCCCGATGTGGTGATTCTCGCTGCGGCCAAGGTCGGCGGCATTCATGCCAACAATGTCTATCCTGCTGATTTCATTTATGAAAACTTGATGATCGAATGCAATGTCATCCATCAGGCGTTCGCCGCCGGCGTGCGGCGGTTGCTCAATCTCGGCTCCAGCTGCATCTACCCGCGCGAGGCCGCGCAGCCGATGGCCGAGGCCGCGCTTCTGACCGGCACGCTGGAACCCACCAACGAACCCTATGCCATCGCCAAGATCGCCGCGATCAAGCTTTGCGAAAGCTACAACCGCCAGCATGGCAGTGATTACCGCTCGGTCATGCCGACCAATCTTTACGGTCCCGGCGACAATTTCCATCCCCAGAACAGCCATGTGCTGCCGGCACTCATCCGGCGTTTCCACGAGGCCGCCGCGCAGGGCCTCGACAGCGTGACCATCTGGGGCTCGGGCCGGCCGCGGCGTGAATTCCTGCATGTCGATGACATGGCCGAGGCGGCGCTTTTCGTGCTTGACCTGCCCGTTGATGCCTATGCCGCCAATACCCAGCCGATGCTGAGCCATATCAATGTCGGCTCGGGCCAGGATGTGACGATCGCCGAACTGGCCGCGCTGGTGGCCGAGGTCACCGGCTTTGAGGGGGCCATCCTGACCGATCCGGAAAAGCCCGACGGCACGATGCGCAAGCTGATGGATGTCAGCCGGCTGGCCGATATGGGCTGGCGCGCGCGCATCGACCTGCGCAGCGGCTTGCGCGACACCTATGCGTGGTTCCTGGCCCATCAGGACAGCCTGCGCGCCGGGTGAACGGGTGTGTTCGGGCTGATCCGGCATTTTGCCGTCAGCCTGTTTCGCACGTCTAGGGGAAGAGTCTAGGGGAAGAATGGTGCTGTGAGAGAGGATTGAACTCTCGACCTCTCCCTTACCAAGGGAGTGCTCTACCACTGAGCTACCACAGCACGGCTTCGGGCGGCTGGATAGACCCAAATCGCAGCCCGTGCAAGGGTTATCTGGACGGTTTTTTTGCCTTGCGCTAAGACGGACGGCATGACGCATCAAGCACCTACAAAAGCAGCGGCAGGCGGCGGTGGCAAATCGCCTTCGGTGGCGCGGGCCGAGCGGTTGAAAGCCGCGCTGAAGGCCAATATCGCCCGGCGCAAGGCACAAAGCCGCGCCCGCGCGAGTGATGAAGGGGCAGACGACGCGGTGGTTGATGTGGCACCGGAAAGCCGGGAGCAGGGGTCAGAGACGGATGAGTGACGCACGATTCGAGGATGGCGGCGAGCGCCCGCTGCGGCTGCTGGCCCGTGACGGCGATGACCTGCGGGTGATCTCGGCTCTGGTGCAGGACGCGGTGCTGAGCATGGGCGATATGGGGTTTCAGCAGCGCACGCGGCGTTTCTCGCTGCTGCTCAACCGTTTTCGCTGGGAAGACCGGACGGCGGCGCAGGCGTCGGGCCGGCCCTTCGAGCGGGTGCGCGCGGTGCTTGAGATCGCCGATGTGCTGCAGGTGTCGCACATGGGGCTGGACCGGCGCGAGGGCGATACGGTGTTGTCGCTGCTGTCGCTGGCCTATGAACTGGCAGCAGAGAACGCTGCCGAGGATGGGCTGGCCGGGCCGGGCCGCCTGGTGCTGACCTTCGCCGGTGACGGCGCGCTGGCCCTGCAGGTCGAATGCCTTGAAGTGCTGCTGCATGATGTCACGCGCCCCTATGTCGCCCCCTCGGGCCGCGCGCCCGATCATGCGCTCGACGATGCATCCGGCACTTCCTCTCCGGCCGCTTCCGGCCCTCAATCCGACTGACTGGACCTTTCATGCCCGCCATTCTTGACAGCCGCGAAGACGGTTTCGATGCGGCCTTTGCCGCGCTTCTGGGTGCCAAGCGCGAGGAGGCGCAGGAGGTTGACGATATCGTCGCCGCGATCATCGAGGATGTGCGCAAGCGCGGCGATGCGGCAGTGATCGAGCTGACCGAGCGTTTCGACCGACTGGCGCTGACGCCACAAACGCTGGCCTTCACCCCGGACGAGATCGAGGCCGAATGCGCCCGCGTCACCCCCGAGGACCGCGCCGCGCTGGAACTCGCAGCCGAGCGCATCCGCGCCTATCACGTGCGCCAGCGCCCCGAGGATGCCCGCTGGACCGATCCCGATGGCGCGACGCTGGGCTGGCGCTGGTCGGCGGTTTCGGCGGCGGGGCTTTATGTGCCGGGCGGGCTGGCAAGCTACCCTTCCTCGGTGCTGATGAATGCGATTCCGGCGCAGGTGGCGGGGGTCGAGCGGCTGGTGATCTGCGCCCCCACGCCGGGCGGGGTGGCCAATCCGCTGGTGTTGCTGGCGGCGCGGCTTTCCGGGGTGGAGACGATCTATCGTATCGGCGGCGCGCAGGCGATTGCCGCCATGGCCCTTGGCACCGAAAGCATCGCTCCGGTGGACAAGATCACCGGCCCGGGCAATGCCTATGTCGCGGCGGCCAAACGGCGGGTGTTCGGCCGGGTGGGGATCGACATGATCGCCGGACCCTCCGAGATTCTGGTGATCGGCGATGGCACCGGCGATGCGGACTGGATCGCGCTGGATCTGCTCAGCCAGGCCGAACATGATGAAAGCGCGCAATCGATCCTGATCACCACCTCGGCCGAGGAGGCGCGGGCGGTGATGGCGGCGGTGGCGGCGCGGCTGGAAACGCTTGAGCGGCGCGCCATTGCCGGGGCGAGCTGGGCGGCGCATGGCGCGGTGATCGTGGTGCGCGATCTGGCCGAAGCGGCGGCGCTGTCGGACCGCATCGCGCCGGAACATCTGGAGCTTTGCGTCGATGACCCCGAGGCGCTCTTGCCGCTGATCCGCCATGCCGGGGCGGTGTTTCTGGGCCATTGGACGCCCGAGGCGATCGGCGATTATATCGGCGGCCCGAACCATGTGCTGCCGACCGCGCGTTCGGCAAGGTTTTCCTCGGGGTTGTCGGTGCTTGATTTCATGAAGCGCACCACGCTGGCCAGCATGTCGCCGCGCGCGCTGAAGGCCTTTGGCGCGGCGGCCGAACGGTTGGCCATCGCCGAGGGGCTGGAGGCGCATGGCCTGAGCGTGCGCGCCCGGCTGGACCGTCTGAACGAGGGCGGGGCATGAGCGATCCGGCGCTTTATGTTGGCTATGCGGCCGCGGTTCTGGGCACCATCTGCTGGCTGCCGCAGACCATCAAGACCCTGCGCACCCGCGCGGTTGCGGATCTGTCGCTGCCGACCAACCTGATCCTGCTGGTGGCGATCCTGCTCTGGCTGACCTATGGGCTGCTGCGCCTTGACATGCCGCTGATCCTGGCCAACGGGTTTTCGGCCTTCTGCATCGGCTTGATCGTGGCGGCCAAATTGCTCTGGGGGCGTCAGCCGGCGGTGGCGGTCACAGCCGCGCCGCCACACTGCCCGCCGCCACACTCCCCGCCGCCGCACGAGGGCTGAGCCGTCCGAACCCCGGATGATTCCCGCCTTGAACCCCCCGGCAGGCTGGGGCATCAAGCAGCATTGCTGTTGTTCCGGACCCCACATGAACCGCATCTGCCATATCGAGATCGACGATTCCGGCCTGCCCGCCCCCACCCCCGAGATGGAACAGGAGCGGCGCGTGGCGGTATTCGATCTGCTGGAGGACAACAGTTTCACCCTGCCGCCGCGTGACGGTCGCCCGGTTCCCCCCGGCCCCTACCGGCTGGGGCTGGCGATCCGCGAGCGTCGGCTGGTGGTCGAGGTGGCGCTGGAGGACGGTTCGCGCAGCGCCGAGTTCCACCTCAGCCTCGGGCCGTTCCGGCAGGTGGTGAAGGATTACTTCCAGATCTGCGACAGCTATTTCGAGGCTGTCAAACGCCTGCCGCCCAGCCAGATCGAGGCCATCGACATGGCCCGGCGCGGCATCCACAACGAGGGCGCGCGGGTGCTGCAGGAGCGGCTGGAGGGCAAGGCCGAAGTGGATATCGACACCGCCCGGCGCCTGTTCACCCTGATCTGCGTGCTCAATCGCGGGGGCTGATCAGTGGGGGGCAGGTTTCCGCAATCGGTGCTGTTTTGCTGCGATCACAACGCCGTGCGCTCGCCCATCGCCGAAGGTCTGATGAAGAAATACTACGGCCAGCGTGCCTATGTGCAATCGGCCGGGGTGCATAATGATCTGGAAATCGACGGCTTCGCCGTTGCCGTCAGCGCCGAGATGGGCATCGAACTGGAGCGCCATCGCTCGCGCAGTTTCGAGGAAATGGTGCAATGGGGCGATGATCTTTCAGGCTTCGATCTGATCGTCGCGCTGTCGCCGGCCAGTCAGCGCGTGGCGCTGGAACTGACGCGCTATGCCCATATCGATGTCGAATACTGGCCGATCATGGACCCGACCGGCCTGGGCGAGAGCCGCGAGGCCAAGCTCTCGGCCTATCGCCAGACCCGCAACCAGATCCGCACCCGCCTGCTGGAGCGTTTCGGCCCGCCCACCGAACCGCAGGACTGACGCCGCCCGCTGGTCGCGGGTGGCGCGACTGGGTGCCGGTGTGCCGCATTTCGGCTTTTCCTCGGCGGTCGATTCGCTATCTTCCACCCAAAGATGAGGGAAGCATGACCATGACAACCACTGAGCAGGCCGAAGCCGCACGCCGGGCCATTCAGAACTATTACGCCGCCTTCAACGCCGGGGATGGTGCGGGCATGCTGGCGCTGGTCAGCGACGATATCGAGCATCATGTCAATCAGGGCGATGTGCGCCGCGGTCGCGTGATGTTCGCCGATTTCTGTGCGCATATGGGGGTGAGCTACCGCGAGGAGCTGCGCGATATCGTCATTTTCGTCAGCGAGGACGGCAGCCGCGGCGCGGCGGAATTCGTGGTGCACGGCGAATATCTGAAAACCGACCCCGGCCTGCCCGAGGCCCATGGCCAGCGCTATGTGCTGCCGGCCGGCACCTTTTTCGCGCTCAGCAATGGCAAGATCGACCGCGTGACCACCTATTACAACCTTCAGGACTGGATCGAACAGGTTTCGAAATGACCGAAGCCGGCGGCGGGTTGCGGGGCGAGGCGCTGCGGGTCGAGGCACTGCGGGGCGCCGCGCTGGAAGCCGCGCTGGATGATGTGGCGCGGCTGCGCATCTCGGTGTTTCGCGACTGGCCCTATCTCTATGATGGCGATTTCGCCTATGAGCGGCGCTATCTGGAGCCCTATCGCAGCAGCGCCGGCGCCATTCTGGCCGGGGCTTTCGATGGTTCGGCGTTGATCGGTGCCGCGACCGGCACGCCGATGGAAGATCATGCCGATGATTTCGCCGCCGCCTTTGCGCAGACCGGCCTGGCCTTGAACGAGATCTTCTATTGCGCCGAATCGGTGCTGCTGCCGGCCTATCGCGGGCGCGGTCTGGGGCATCGGTTCTTTGACATCCGCGAGGCCCATGCCCGGGCGCTCGGCCGGCGCCATATTGCCTTTTGTGCCGTCATCCGGCCCGATACTCACCCGGCCCGCCCGGCCGAATATCGCCCGCTCGATGCCTTCTGGCGCGGGCGCGGCTATGCGCCCCTGCCCGGCGTGGTGGCGCGCTTCCGCTGGAAGGATATCGGCGAGGCCGAGGAAAGCGCCAAGGCGCTGCAATTCTGGATCAAGGAGCTGACATGAGCGCCACCCCTGCCACCCCCGTCACCCCCGGCACCGACGACCGGCTGATCATCGCCGCAGCTGCCTATCCGCTCGACTGGTTCGACAGCTTTGCCGAGTACGAGGCCAAGCTGACCGCCTGGGTCGCCGATGCCGCCAGCAAAGGCGCGCAGCTTCTGGTCTTTCCCGAATATGCGGCGATGGAGCTTGCCAGCCTTGGTGGCAAGGCGGTGGCCGGCGATCTGGAGGCCGCGCTGGGCGAGGTTGCGCGCCACAAACCGGCGGTGGATGCGCTGCATGCGCGGCTGGCGGCGGCGCATGGGGTGTATATCCTGGGCGGCTCGGGCCCGGTTTTCGTGGGCAACCGGCCGGTGAACCGCGCCACCTTCTATGGGCCCTCGGGCGTGATCGGGCATCAGGACAAGCAGATCATGACCCGGTTCGAGCGCGAGGAATGGGATGTCGTGCCCGGCGCTGACGGCCTGTCGCTCTTTGATACACCGCTGGGGCGCATCGGCGTGGTGATCTGCTATGACAGCGAGTTTCCGCTGCTGTCGCGCGCACTGGCCGAGGCCGGGGCCGAGATCCTGCTGGCGCCCAGCTGCACCGAAACCGCCGCCGGTTTTACCCGGGTGCGGGTGGGCTCGATGGCGCGGGCGCTGGAGAACCAATGCGTGACGGTGCATGCGCCGCTGGTGGGGCAGGCCGACTGGTGCGCCGGCTGCGAGGAAAACACCGGCCGCGCCGCCATCTACGGCCCGCCCGATATCGGCTGGCCCGCTGACGGGATCGTGGCGCAGGGTGCCCCCGACGCGCCGGGATGGGTCATGGCCGAGGTCAGCCGCGCGCTGATCGCCCGGACCCGCGCCGATGGCGGCGTGCTCAATCTGGCCCATTGGCCGGAACAGAACGCCCGGTTGGCGGTTTCGCGCCGCTAGATCGGGGCCGGGCCGGCCGGGACGAAAGCACGGCTGAAACTTAGACCTTGAATTTTCGGCGGCGAAGGCCCATCTATGGCGCGCCCGCATTTTGGCGGGCTGATTTCGTTTGGAGTGACCATGGCCAAGGAAGAACTGCTCGAATTTCCCGGCGTCGTGAAGGAACTCCTGCCGAATGCGACGTTTCGGGTCGAGCTGGAAAATGGCCACGAAATCATCGCACATACGGCAGGAAAGATGCGCAAGAACCGTATCCGTGTCCTGGCTGGCGACCGCGTGCAGGTCGAAATGACCCCCTATGATCTGACCAAGGGCCGGATCAACTATCGCTTCAAGTGATGCGGCTGATCCTCGGCTCGGCCAGCCCGCGCCGGCTGGAACTGCTGGCGCAGATCGGTGTCGTGCCTGACGGGATCCGCCCCGCCGATATCGACGAAACCCCCCGCCCGCGCGAATTGCCGCGCCCCTATTGTACGCGCATGGCGCTGGAAAAGGTCCAGGCCGTGCCCGCCACGGATGACGAATTGGTGCTCTGCGCCGATACCACCGTGGCATTGGGGCGGCGCATTCTGGGCAAACCCGAAAGCGCCGCCGAAGCCGCCGCTTTCCTGCTGGCGCTGGGCGGGCGGCGCCATTCGGTGATCACCGCCGTCGCCCTGCGTCGCGGCAGCCGCCTCTGGCAGCGCGAGGTGGTCACGGCGGTCAAGTTTCGCCGGCTGTCGGATGATGAACTCAACGCCTATCTCGCCAGCGACGAATGGCGCGGCAAGGCCGGCGGCTATGGCATTCAGGGCCGTGCGGCGGCGTTCATTCCCTGGATCTCGGGTTCGTTCACCGGCGTTGTCGGCCTGCCGCTGGCGGAAACCGCGCAATTGCTGCAAGCCGCCGGGCTGCCGCATGGCCAGGCGCTGACCGCCGAGGCCAGCGCATGAAGGGCTCGGCGATCGTTCTGGGCGAAATTTCCGGGCGCGAGCTTGCCGCCTATCTGGTCGATGGTCGGCTGGAGGATCTGGCCCTGGCCCCGCCGGGGCTGGCACCCGGCGCGATCCTGCGCGGGGTGGTCGGGCGGCCGGTCAAGGGGTTGGGCGGCGTTTTCATTGATCTGCCCGATGGCGCACGGGGCTTTCTGCGCCAGCCCAAGGGCCTGGCCCCTGGCGAGCGCATTCTGGTGCAGATCGCCGGCCCCGCCGAGCCCGGCAAGGCGCTGCCACTGTCGCAACGGCTGATGTTCAAGGGCCGCCATGCCATCATCACCCCGCAGGCACCGGGGCATAACATCTCGCGCCAGATCGCCGATGAGGGGCTGCGCGCCACACTTGAGGGCCTCGCCGCGCAGGTCATGAAGGGCGCCGATCCGGCGCTGGGGCTGATCTTGCGCTCGGCCTGCGCCGAGGCCGATCCCGATGCCGTGGCCGAGGAGGCGCAGGAATTGCGTGCCCTTGCCGAGGCCGTGCTGGCCGATCTGTCCGGCCCGCCCGAACTGCTGCTGGATGCCCCCGGCCCGCATGAACTGGCCTGGCGCGACTGGCCCAGCCCGGAACTGCTCGATGACGCGCCCGATGCGCTTGATCGGCATGGCGTGCTGGCCCAGATCGACGCGCTTTCGCGCCCGGAGGTATCGCTCACGGGGGGCGCCAGCATGGCGATCGAGCCCACGCGCGCGCTGATCGCCGTCGATGTCAATACCGGCGCCGATACCAGCCCGGCCGCCGGGCTCAAGGCCTGTATCGCCGCAGTGCGCGAATTGCCGCGCCAGTTGCGGCTGCGCGGGCTTGGCGGGCAGGTGGTGGTGGATTTCGCGCCCTGCCCGAAGAAGGACCGCCATGTGCTGGAACAGACCCTGCGCAAGGCGTTCCGCAGCGAGGGTGCGAATGCCATCACGCTGGCTGGTTGGACGCCGCTGGGCAATTTCGAGCTGCAGCGCCGCCGTGACCGCATCGCCCTGCACGACTGGATGACCGCATGAGCCGCGCCGGTGCCTGCCCGACCTGCCGCAAACCCGCGGTGGCCGCGTATCGGCCCTTCTGCTCGAAGCGCTGCGCCGATGTCGATCTGGCCCGCTGGCTGCGCGCCGATTATGTGCTGCCCGGTCGTGATGGCGAGGCGCTTGATCAGGTGAACCCCGACGCCCCGCCGACAACCGACGAGGACTGAAGTCGCCTCGGCCCAGCGCTGAATGCGAAACAAAGATGGCTGGGGCGGCGCAAAAACCCCATTTCAGCCACAATCCCGGCCCGCCGCGACCGAATTTCCCCTCTAGCCAGCTTCCGGTGATCCGCCGCTTGGGGCGGAAGGTCGAGGGAGTGGTTTCATGTCGAAAAGTGGTAAGGGCAAGCACAGTGAAGGTCAGCCGTCCAGCCCTGACGGTATTGTTCACGGCACGCCCGGGGATGATCTGATTGATGCCGATTACATCGACGCGCAGGGCGATCAGGTTGACAATGCGGATCAGGACTGGCCGGGCCGTGGCCCGTTCGACGACATCATCCTGGCCGGTGACGGCAATGACACGGTGTTCGCCGGCGAGGGCAATGACACGGTCTCGGGTGGCGATGGCGACGATCTGATCTATGGCGGCGCCGGCGACGATACGCTCTTGGGCGATGCCGGCAACGATACGCTGCATGGCGAGGAGGGCGATGACAAGCTGATCGGCGGCACCGGCGACGATCTGCTGATCGGCGGCTCGGGCAACAACCGCATGTTCGGCGACAGCCTCGATTACGACACCGGCGGGCTGAGCCCCGAGGATGCGCCCGAGCCCGGTTTCGGCAACGATACGATGATCTCGGGCACCGGCAACGATTCCATGTATGGCGGCGGCGGCGACGATGTCTTCGTCATCTCGGATGATTTCGGCAACCATCTGATCGTCGGCGGCGAGACCGGCGAGGTCGAGGGCGACCTGATCGATGCCGAAGGCATGACCGATGCGGTGCATGTCACCTATACCGGCGACGAGATGGGCACGATCTCCCGCGGCGAGGGCGAGGCCGAGATCAATTTCTCCGAGATCGAGCGGGTTTCGCTGGGTTCGGGCGATGATGTCGTCACCGTCGAGACCTCGACCACCGGTTTCGTCAATGGCGGCGACGGGTTCGACACCCTGGTGCTGCCCGATCCCGAGCCGGGCGAGGATGCGCCGCAGGTCTTCATCACCAACGAGGTCGATAACGGCGACGGCACCAGCTCCAAGGACGGCTATGTGCTGTTCCCCGATGGCTCGCGGCTGGATTTCGAGAGCTTCGAGGAGATCATCTGCTTCACCCCCGGCACGCTGATCGATACCGCGCGCGGCCGCGTGGCGGTCGAGGATCTGGCGCCGGGCGACCGAGTGCTGACCCGCGATCACGGCTATCAGGAACTGGTCTGGACCGGGCGCAAGGATCTCGATGCGGCGCTGGTGGCGGCACATCCCGGCCTGGCGCCGGTGCGCATCGCCGCCGGTGCGCTGGGCATGGGCCTGCCCGAGCGCGATCTGATGGTCTCGCCGCGCCATCGGATGCTGATCAGCGGGCCGCGGGCCGAGCTGATGTTCGGCGCCCGCGAGGTGCTGGTGGCGGCCGTTGACCTGCTGGGCCTGCCCGGCATCAGCCGCGCCACGCCGGAAACGCTGCCGGAAGCCGGGGTCAGCTATGTGCATGTGATGTGCGCCAGCCACGAGATCCTGCGCGCCGAGGGCGCCTGGAGCGAGAGCTTCCAGCCGGCCGCGGGCGTGCTGCGCGGGCTCGATGCGGCGGCGCGCGAGGAACTGCTGGCGCTCTTCCCCGAACTGGCCACGCCCGAGGGCCAGGCCGGCTGGCACGCCGCCCGCGCCGCCCTCACCCCGGCCGAAGCCCGCGCCCTCTTCGCCGCCTGAAACGGCAGCCTGACACGACAACCTGACGCGACAGCCGAAGGCAGACAAACCCAAGGCCGCCCCGCACCCGCCGGGCGGCCTTCGCATGGCCCCCCCCGTCTTTGTGCAGAAAATATCCCGGGGGTGAATGGCCAAAGGCCAGAGGGGGGCAGAGCCCCCCGCAGCCGGTCAGCGCAGCTTCGCCTGCCGGCGCAGCATCAGCCCGGCGATGATCACCGCCAGCGTCACCACGCCAATGATGATCGTCGCCAGCGCGTTGACATCCGGGCTCACCCCCAGCCGCACTTTCGAGAATATCACCATCGGCAGGGTCGAGGCCCCCGGCCCGCTGACGAAACTGGCGATCACCAGATCATCGAGCGACAGGGTAAAGGCCAGCAACCAGCCCGAGACCAGCGCCGGGGCGATCACCGGCAGGGTGACATCGAAGAACACCCGCACCGGCCCGGCACCCAGATCGCGCGCCGCTTCCTCCAGGCTCTCGTCCATGTCGCGCAGCCGCGATTGCGCGATCACCGCCACGAAAGCCGCGCAGAAGGTGGTATGGGCAATGATCACCGTGGTCAGCCCGCGCCCCGCCGGCCAGCCCAGCGTCAGTTCCATCGAAACAAACAGCAAAAGCAGCGACAGGCCGGTGATCACCTCGGGCATGACCAGCGGCGCGGTGATCATGCCGGTCAGCAGCAGCCTGCCGGTGAACTTGCCGAAGCGGGTCAGCACGAAGGCGCCCAGCGTGCCAACCACCACCGCCAGCGTCGCCGAGGCGAAGGCCACCTTGAGGCTGATCCAGGCCGCATTCAGGATCTGGCGGTCATTGAACAGCGCCACATACCAGCGCGTCGAGAACCCGCCCCAGACCGTCACCAGCCGGCTGTCGTTGAAGGAAAACACCACCAGCGAGATGATCGGCGCATAGAGGAAGATGAAGCCCAGAACCACGGTCAGGGGCAGGAACCAGCCGCGCGCCATCAGTC
>ERZ869909.1215-NODE-1215-length-21706-cov-4.313653_pt1 | contig 21706 bp, 19 predicted proteins | sample MGYA00520892_ERZ869909 | MGnify/ENA primary metagenome ERZ869909 (study PRJEB32215, sample SAMEA104723947) | bioreactor metagenome | biome: bioreactor; feature: anaerobic bioreactor; material: water | place: China | collected 2015-03-12 ... | reverse complement strand
CAACTACCGAACGCCACGGGAAGAGATGATCAGGCTTGCAGCTTTACAGGGCGTTGCACTTCATATTTGAATCGGCGCCGATTCAGGAACCGCGCTTTGGGGCCAATCAGGCTGATGGCCGGCACGCTGTTCGTTGTCTTGGCGTGACAGGTCGCGCACTGGTTTCTGTCGGGTACTCGGTAGGTAAAATTCCGCTGGGCGCCATTGTGCACCAGCTCCACCGGAATGGTGGCACCCGTGATACGCAGGGTGGCGTCGGTGCGCTCCGCATTCCATACATACGGCAAGGCGACCCAGCCACTGGCGCGCCGGATCAATAACCGCGTTTCCAGCAGCGTTTCATGCTCCGGCCCGGGAAAGGCCGTATCGGCAGGCATTGAAAAGGTCTTGGTGATCACTGTGCCCACAGGAAACTCGAACGTCTCCTGATCATCCCAGGCCACCTGCTCCCCCGGCGGCACAAAAATAAAACGGTACTTGCTGGAATAATCGGAAAACAGGCTGGTGGTCAATTCATAGCGCAGGCCGTTCTCGCGCGGCTGCGCGGTCGGGTCAGTGGGATCGACAAACAGATTATACGTGGACAAGGTATCCGCGTTGGTATTCATCAGGGCCTGGCGATTGATGCAGCCGTTACTGAATTCGCAGGGCGTGCCGCCGCCGCTGCTGCTGCCACCACAGGCACTGAGAAAGAGGGTCAACACGGCAAGACAAAACGGCACATGACGTACTGCAGACATGATGCGATTCCTCGTACAGGACAGCACACTGCCCGCTGCGCTGTCGCGCAACGGGCAGACCCGGTCAGGTATCAGAGCTGGCAGGCATCGCCGTGGTCATCAGCACCACAACCGTACTCAACGCCATTGATGATCGCCGTGGCAGCAGGCAGTCGCGGTTGCGAGCAGTGGATAGAACTGCTGTTCTCCGTATGCACTGCCGGGCGTGGAACCGGATTGAAGTCGCCATCGAACTGAAGTTCGCTGTCATCCGCCGGATCAAACAGGTAACCCACACTCACTTCGCCGTTATCTCGCGCACAGACGTTATCCGATCCATCTGTTGCGAAAGGAACTTCCATCAATGGCGCGCTGAATCCCTGGTTGGCCAGGACCTCACCAAGGCCGTCGTAAAGAATCGCCGGGATGCCCTCGCTAATCATCGCGAAGACCGGCAGCACCATCGCCTCGATAAGCTGGCCACGCGGATCAGCGCCACTGGCGCCGATGGTGTTATCGTGAATATGTATATTGCGCGGCGTGACTCTGAAGCCGTCCTCGATAATCGACATCGCTGGCGTGCCCGCGATCTGGTAATCAGTGATGGCCACTGCCGTGGTGTCATGGTCATTGATACGGTTGTTGTAGATTTCGACATCGCGGGTAGCCAGCACAATCACACCGGTACCGGGAGGAACGATGTGCACCCCCGCCGGGTTGCTGCTCTGGTTGGCAAAGTTATCGGTGTTGTTTTCTTCGATATCGTTGTCAAACACCCGCACGGTGGACCCGTAAATGGAGTTGCCGATGGGCAGGTCGAATATCAGCACGCCGCCGGTGTTGTTGCGGGCGATGTTGCTGTACACGTCGGCGTTGCTGGAATTCTCGATCTCGATGCCCGCCACGTTTTCCTCGGCAATGTTGTGCCGCACCACAATGTTCTGTGACTGGCCCACATAGATACCGGCATCGGCAGAGCCGCGCACATAGGAATGCTCGATCACGATGTTCGAGGACTCCACCGGATAGAGGCCATACGCCCCATTGTCCGATGTCAGTTCGCCGCGCCATTCGGCGCCCAGTCGCAGCAGATGCACACCATCGACATTGAGCAGCTTGATGCCATTGTTATTGGCTTCGATCACGGTGAGATCACGAATGGTGATATTGCTGGCATTCTGCACATAGATGCCGTCACCGCCGGCGGAGTTGGAGAAATCCAGCACCGTCTCCTCACGCCCCTGACCACGCAGGGTGACGTTGTGGAGGCCACTGGTCAGGCCGTCCAGGGTCAGGGTGTCCTCGATCTCGAATTCTCCTTCCGGGAACACGATCTCGTCTCCCGGTGCCGCATTGATGAACGCCGCCTTGGCGCTCTCGGTCAGGTCATCAGGGTCCAGCATGATGACACGCCCTTCTCCGGGTCGACTGCTGGAACTGCTGCCACCACAAGCCACCAGCAGGCTGGCGACCAGCGCCAGTGCGAGGCCAGCCCAGGGTTTGCTGAAACGATCCACGATCATGGTGCTCTCCCGTTTGCTCTTCTTATGCCCGGTGGGGCGGAAATCTATCGACTCTTCAGGGATCAATGCCCCCTGGATCGATACTCCCGGGCACGGGAATGCCTCACAATGGTGCGAAGCGCCTCACTGTTCCGTGTCTGTCGTGTGGTACCACCGTGCCAGGCGGAGTATGGTGGAGGGGAGCAGTAAAAGAACAACAACGGGATACCGCCATGCCACTGACCAAGCACCCTGCTTTGCTGGCCAGCGATGTGCGTTACTGGATGAACCACGGTCTGTCGCTGGATGAACTGAGCCGCGCTGCGGGCGTAGCGGTTTCACCCCATGTGCTGTCGGGTGAACGCTCTGATGCCGCGGTCATTTACCGTCTCTACTGCTATGCCAGCCGACGCTTGAACGACCCCTTGATGGGCCTGCGTATTGGCCACCAGACCCTGATCAGCGACATCGCGCCATTGGTCTCCCTGATCCACTACGCCCCGGACGGCTGGCATATGTTGCGCGCAGTGCAGCACTTCTGGCCGCTGCTCAGCGAGGTGGACCAGTTGGAAATCCACGTCGAGGATGGCCTCTGCCATGCCCGTTTACGCCCCCTGGCGGATGATCTGATGCATCCGCAGCAAAGTGAGGCCATGATCAGCGGCTTCCTGCGACTGGCAGGCGTCGTGCTGGGCATCGACCAGACCCCGGAGGTCTGTGTCCATCTGCGCCGACGCTGCCCCGCGCAGCCCGCGGCCTGGCAGGCCCTCAGCGGCGTTCCGGTGCGTTTCGGTTGTGATATGGACGAAGTCTGCTTTGGTCGCTCCCTGCTCGATACCCCGAATCCCTCAGCAGACCTGACGGCTTTCCGCCAGGCCCGGCATCTGGCCGGGCGCGAACTGGCCCTGTTACGGCAGCAGTTCTTCAGCGATGACATCGCCCGACTGATTCTGGAACGGCTGCCCGATGGCGTGCCCGAAATTGCCGATGTCGCCGCTGGCCTGCATGTCAGCGTGCGCTGCCTGCAACGCCGTCTGCAGCAACAGCAGACACGCTTTCGCAGCCTGGTGGACCAGGTGCGCTGCCACCAGGCCCGCGCGCTGGTGGCCAATACCTCGCTGGGGTTCGCCGACATTGCCCAGCAACTGGGGTACACCGAGACCGGCACGCTGTTTCGCGCCTTTCGCCGCTGGACCGGCATGACCCCCGGCCAGTACCGCGCCCGCGAGGGACTATCCGCCTGACCCCTGCCCCGGGCGCCGGGTGCCGCGCTGGGGCAACGCGGTGAGCGGGTCCTCTGGCCACGGATGCCGCGGGTAACGGCCACGCAGGTCACGACGAACCTGCGGATACCCCTGCCGCCAGAAACTCTCCAGATCACCGGTCACCGCCACCGGCCTCTGTGCCGGGGAGAGCAGATGCAAGGTCACCGGGACCCGCCCCTCCGCGACCCGGGGTGTCTGTTGCTGCCCGAACATTTCCTGCAACTTGACCGCCAGCACCGGGCGGCCGTCCTCCTGTTGCAACGCGGGCAGGTAATCCAGCGCTATACGGCTGCCGGTGGGCACCTGAAGATGCGTCGGGGCCAACGCGGCCAGCGCTTGCAGCGCCGGGTAATCCAGCAGCGCGGTCAGCGCCTGACCCAAGGGAAGAGTGCTCAACTGCTTCAGACGCGTAGCGCCGGAAAGAAACGGCGCACACCATTGTTCCAGGCCCGCAGCAAGCGCCGCGTCACTGACATCTGGCCAGCCGTCACCGAGCTCTCGGCGCAACAGTTGCACCCGCGCCTGCCACTGACGCAACGCCGGGGTCCATGGCAATGCCGCCAGCCCGACCTCGCGCAGGCCCGCCAGCAACGCCGCTGTGACCGCGTCGGCATCAGGCCGGGCCTGAGGTACACGGCGCAATACCAGCGCGCCCAACCGCTCTACGGTCTCGGCACGCACCAGATCCTGGCGCGCGTCCCAGACCACCTGATCCTCCTGCACCAGCGTTGCAGCGCAGGCCTCACGCAAGCCGGCCTCGGTCACCGCCAGCGCCAGAAAAATTCGCGCATCACGCGCGTCACCGTCCAGTTCCACGGCCACCAGATAATCCGCCGTGGCCAGTGGATCCTCCTCCGGCAACCAGGCGCCCCGGCCATTACTGAGAAGAAACCGGCCGCCCTGCCCGCGCCGCTGCGCAATCCGGTCCGGCCAGGCCTGTGCCAGCAACGGGCCGATCAGCGCTTCGGATACGGGCTGCCGATCGGTATGGCCGTCGGCCAGCCGCCGTGCCAACGCCACCACGCGCTCCCGCGCCGCGCGCGATACGCCAGCCGGACCCTCTCCACGCAAGACATGCCAGCGACGCGCCAGGTCGCTGCCCTGATAGCGCGCCAGATCGCCACTGAACAGATCCCGTTCGCTCAGCAGTGCCGCCAGTTCTGCCGCCGTCGTCCCGCACCCCAGGGCCCGGCCCGCCAGCAGCAGTTGCCCCAGACGGACCGGCAGCCCCAGGCCCTGCAAGGCGCGGCCATGTGCCGTGATATGCCCCTGGGCATCCAGTGCGCCCAGCGCCTTCAGCAGCGCCCTGGCGCTCGCCAGCGCTGCCGCCGGAGGCGGGTCCAGCCAGGCCAGTGCGGCCGGATCGCTGGCCCCCCAGGCGGCCAGCTCCAGGGCCAGATCGGTGAGGTCGGCATGATTGATTTCAGCGGGCGCGAAGGCGGCCAGACGTTCGGACTCCGGCCACAGACGCAGGCACTCGCCTGCACTCAGGCGCCCGGCACGCCCGGCACGCTGGGCGGCCGCTGCGGCGGACACCCGCTCTGTGAGCAAGCGGGTCAGACCCGACCCCGGATCATGGTGCGGTCGACGGGCCCACCCCGTATCAATCACGGTACGCACCCCTTCGATGGTCAGGGAGGTCTCGGCAATGGCGGTGGTCAACACCAGTTTGCGGCGCCCCGCTGGCGGCGGAGCGATGGCAGCATCCTGCTCCGCCTGACTCAGGCTGCCAGCCAGAGGATGAATCTGCACATCGTCCGGCGACCCGGACTCAAGACGCGCCTGCAAGGCACGAATTTCGGCCGCACCCGGCAAGAACACCAGCATGCTGCCGGAATCACCATTCAGCCGCTGGCGAATCTCCTGCGCCGCATGCTCCAGCCAGGGCGTGCGCCCCGGTGCGCTGTAGCACACGGTGACCGGATACTGCCGCCCGGCGCTGGTCACGATCGGAGCACCGCCCAGCAAGGCGGCAATACGTTCACCGTCGAGCGTGGCTGACATCACCAGCAAGCGCAGCGAGGGCCGAAGCGCCTGCTGCGCCTCGCGCGCCAATGCCAGACCCAGATCGGCCTGCAGGGAGCGTTCGTGGAATTCATCGAAGATCAGCAGGCCGTAACCGTCCAGCATCGGGTCCTGCTGCAGCATGCGCGTCAGCACCCCCTCGGTAACCACCTCGATACGCGTCGTCGGCCCCACACGGGTGTCCAGCCGGGTGCGATAACCCACCGTCTGACCTGCGGTTTCACCCCGTTGCCGGGCCATGAAGGTGGCTGCGCCCCGCGCCGCCAGACGTCGTGGCTCAAGCATCAGGATGCGCTGGCCCGCCAGCCAGGGCGCCGCCAGCAGGGCCAGCGGCACACGCGTGGTCTTGCCCGCACCGGGCGGCGCTTGCAACACCACTGCATCGTGCGCATTCAACGCCTCGGCCAGGGCAGGCAGCACATCATCAATGGGGAGGGACACCTTGTTCAGTCTCCGTAATGAGCGACGGCGCAGAGCGCAAATGCGGGTGTGAGTGTAGCGGATTTTGTGGCGGGGGCGCCCGGCGGGATGCGATACTCGCGCGTCATTTTCCGGCGGTCGCCACGCCGCCATCAGCACACGCGGAGCAACCATGTTCAAGGTAAACCAGTACTTCGACGGCCAGGTGGCCTCCATTGCCTTCCAGACCGAGACCCTGCCCGCCACCGTGGGCGTCATGGCGCCGGGCGAATACGAGTTCGGCACCAGCCAGCATGAAACCATGCAGGTCGTCAGCGGCGCGCTGACCGTCAAGCTGCCAGGCAGCGACACCTGGCAGACCTTTGCCGCCGGAGACACCTTCGAGGTTCCGGCCAACAGCCGCTTCCAGCTCAAGGTGGCCGTGGACACCGCCTACCTGTGCCTGTACCGCGACTGACTCGCTGCGCGTTGGCGGGCGGCGCCGTCGCTTGAACGGCGCCGCCCGCAACACCCCCTCAGACCGGATCGAGCAAGCTGTCCAGGCTGCGCAGATCCTCCGCCGCAAGTACACCCGCCTCATAGCGCAGGTTCAGCAGGCTGACCAGATACTGGTAGCGGGCCGCCGAGAACCCCCGTCGCGCCTCGGCCAGACGCGCTTCGGCATCCAGCAGATCCAGAATGGTCCGCGTGCCCGCCTCATAACCATGGCGGGTTGCCTCCAGCGCTTCCGCCGCTGATTCCTCACCGCGCCGCAAGGCATCCACTTCCAGCAGATCAGCCTGCACACCGCGGAACAGCTGACGGATACGCCGGTCGGTTTCCAGCGTCAGGCGGGCCAGTTCGGCCCGCGCTGCCTCGGCGCGAAAACCGGCTTCCCGACTGCGGGCGCGCGTGATGCCGCCCTGGTACAACGGCACCTGCAGCTCGATACCGATACTGGCTTCGCGACGTTCCAGCCCATCAGCAAAATCCCGTGTGTCGGCATACTGGTACCCCGCCACGGCATCCAGCGTCGGGGTGTAATCAGACCGGCGGGCCGCCAGTTCCGATTCCGCATTGACCAGATTCTGTTGTGCCTGCAACAGCACCAGGCTGTGGCGGCGCGACGTGTCCAGCCAGGCCTCGGCCGTGGACGGCATCAGCGGTGGCAATGCCGTGTCGCGATCCAGTGCCGGCAACTCTGCATAGCCATTGTTGGTGATCTCGTTGAGGGCGTCCTGGGCCGCATCCAGTGCCGCCTCGGCGCGGATGGTGCGGGCCCGGGCCAGATCAGCGCGGGCGCGGGCCTCGGTCAACTCAGTACGCGCCACCACGCCCGCCTCGGCGCGGTTACGGGTGTCATCCAGGGCCTTGTCCAGCGCCTCCTGCTCCAGCAACGCCAGGGCGCGGCCGTCGCGTGCTTCCAGCACACCGAAGTAACGCTCCGCCACACGGAGGATCAGCAACTGGATACGATCCTCCCGGCCAATATCCGCCAGCCGATCCAGCGCCTCGGCCTGGCGACCCCGCGCGGACCAGTCACGCCGGTAAAGCGGTTGCCGCAACTCGATCCCGGCGTTATAGACGTTGCCCTCATCCTCACCGCCCGGAAACACATTGCTCTCGACCCGCGCGCGGCCTACCGCTGCACTGCCGAACGCGTTCAGCGACGGCCTCAAGCTGCCCGTGACCTGCTTCCCGCGCAGGCGATCAGCTTCATAGATCGCCAGCGACTGGGGAATGGCGGGGTCGAATTCTGTTGCCAGATCAAAGGCTTCAGACAGGCCCATACCCTGAGCGGATGCGGTGGCGGACAGCAAGGCAGCCAGCAGTAGCAGTCTGACCGGCATGGCGGTATCTCCTTATTTTTAAAGCGCCAAAGGATGCCAGCCTGACCCGCCGGGCAGAAGGGAACATTTTTCCGATAAATGACTACCCTGGCGAGCCGCCTCTTGCGGACCTCAACCGCGCAAACGCCAGCGCAAACGGCGACGCAGACGACGGAGCTGCTGACGACTTTCCTGCTCATCTTCACCCGCATAGGCCGCCTGCTCATAAAAGGCAGCCCAGCGATTGAACTCCCCGGCCAGCGCAGGCCAGTGCTCCCCGGCCCACCGTGCCAGTTCCCGTGGCGGCAGATGCTCCGGCGACGCCAGCCCGGCGCGCCGCAGCTGACGCCCCATGGCCCGGTACTCGCGCTGCAACGGCGAGCGGGCCGGACCCCGCTGGCGCAACAGCACCCACAAGGCCACCGGCAACAACAGGATGACCATGCCGATCAGCATCACCCGGGCCAGGCGCCAGGGTGAGACCTCTCCCAGCCAGCGCTCCAGAAACGCCAGTTGCGCCGTTTCGTTGTAACCCAACACCCATTTCTGCCAGCTGAACTGGATGTAATCCAGACTGTTGCGCCAGCGCGCCAGCAACGGATGCGCCCCACCGCGCCCGCCAAACAGGTTCTGCAAAGCGCCGCCACCGCCGTCACGGAAGGGCTCCATGCCCTGCTCGATGCGCTCCGGCGCCACCGCCCCGGTGGGGTCGAACTCCACCCACCCCTCGGCCTCCAGCCAGATCTCCACCCAGGCATGCGCGTGGTATTGATGCACGCGCAGATGATTGCCGACCGGATTCAACTCACCGCCCTGATAGCCCGCCACGATGCGAGCGGGTACGCCAGCGGCGCGCATCAGGTAGGCAAAGGCCGAAGCATAGTGCTCGCAGAATCCGCGGCGGCTCTCGAACAGGAACCCGTCCACGGTATCGCCGCGCAACAGTGGCGGCTCCAGGGTGTAATAGAAGGCCTCCTGGCGGAACCAGCGCAGAATCCGGTCAGCATAATGGCGTGGTTCACCATCGACCTCCGCGAACCAGGATTCGGCCAGGGCACGGCTGCGTTCATTTCCCGCTTCCGGCAACGCGAGATTGAAGTCACGCTCCCAGTCCGGCAGCGACATTGCGGGCTTGAGCAGCGGGTAGCTGGTCACCGTGTAGGCATAGCGCTGCTCCAGATCACTGTCGCGCAGCAACCGGAAATCCCGGGCCAGGCCAATATCCCGCTGCTCGGCAAACGGCACCGCCAGAGCGTACAGCCAGGGACGGCGGCTGGGCTCCTGCACCACCCGGTAACGATAGACCGGACCCGGAACCTGCTCCCGGGCCACACTCAGCCCGGGATACCAGGTGTTCGCCGATCCCTGAGCGAAGCGGACCAGTTCGTCGCGGGGCACATGGCGCGGCGCAGCCTGACTCCAGCGGCGCCCGTCGAACCAGGAATAGGTCAGACCACGCCAGTACCGCTCTGCCGGAGGCGGCACCTCGCCCTCGAACTCCACCCGGAAGGCCAGCTCGGCGGACTGCGTCAGGTTACTGACCTCCCCGGGCGCCATGGAGTCGGACATGCCGGTGCGCGCCCCCTCCTGACGTATCTCCAGAGCCCACAAGGGGCCAACGCGCGGCACCAGCACGAACAGCAACAGCATCACCGGCAGCGACTGCAACAGCATCACACTGGCCAGGCGCACGTGGGCGGTGGGCCGGGCGTGCGTTTCCGGCTTGTTGATCCCGATCAGCGCCGCCGTCAGCAGCATCATGACCAGCAACACATAGAAGGCGGCCAGCGGCCCCTGATAGAACAGAAAGGTGGTGGCCAGGACAAAATAGCCCAACACCAGCAACACATAGGCATCACGAAGCCGGAACATTTCCAGCAGTTTCAGCGCGAAGGCCGCGACCAGCAAACAGGCCCCGGCCTCGGGCCCGGCGATGGTGCCATGGGTGTACACCGTGCCGACCACGATGGCCCCGAGCAGCAGCACACGCAGCAGCCGCCCGGGCATGCGCAGGCGACCGCGCTGCACCAGCACACGGGCCACCACCAATGCAGGAATGAGCACGCGCAGCCAGAGTGGCCCCATCAGCAAATGGGGCAAGGCCGCCAGGAAGGTGCCCAGCGTCAGCAACCAGAAGGTATGGTGTGGCACCTGATAAACGCGCATCAGCCCCCCTGCTCCGGCTCGCCGTGGCGCCCGAGACGGTCCAGGGCCTGGCGTTGCTGGTCCGCTCCGCTGCCCGGCGCCAGTTCGCCTTCAGGCAGCCGCAGCCCGTAACGCTGCTGGCGTTGCTCCAGCGCCAGCACCCACCAGGCGAGGCGTGACAGTCGGGTCTCGGTATCCAGGCCGGACATGCGCTCCCACTCCAGCCACAACCAGCCCTCCTGCGGGTCGGAAAAGTCCTTGGTGAACAACCCCCGACCGCCGGCGTAGGCTTTCCAGTCCACCTGCCGTGGTGAATCGCCCGGTTGATAGCCGCGCAGCCCCTGGAAGTCCTCGCTGCCGCGCTGCCGTGCACGATGCTCGCCGCTGCGCTCCTCGCCGCCGCCCGCCGGGCACACGTCACTGGGCACCGGACGCGGCCACCCCAGGCAGCTGTGGGCCATGTCCAGTACGCTCCAGGCACGCAGCAGGCCGAGCGGATAGCGGCTCTCCACGCGTAACCGTCCGGGGGCGTTAAAACCACGTCGGCGCAGGCGCACCGTAAGCCAGAGGGACTTTTCTTCACCCGGTGCCACAGAGACTTCCTCGGCCGGTACACCGGGGTAATGCAGCCACAAGCCGGTGTGGGCGTGCCGGTCGCCGGCATGCAGGACGATTTCCAGCGCCCCTTCGCCGCCCGCAAAGCCGGGGCTCTGCTGACCGGCGCGCAACACCAGCCCGGAGAGATTACGGAAGGTATGGAGAATGGCGATCATGAACAGACTGGCCATAAGAAAGGCCAGCGCCATGATCAGATTGTTTTCGTAGTTGATGCCACCCAGAAACAGCGCCGCCGCAATGGCCAGAAAGAACAGACCGTATCCCGTGGGCAAAATGAAGATACGACGCTGGTTGAGACGTTGCTGCCGTGCCCCCGGCATGCGCCGGGCGAGCCAGCGGCGGTAGGCCGTGCGCAGCGCGGCAACCATTACCGCACCACCGGCACCGCCTCCAGCAGGCGGCTGACACTGCCCGAGGCCGCGCCCGATACCGACTGGAGCCGATGCGCGCATACCGGCTTGAACACGGCCTGAATGTCTTCGGGGATCACATAGCGACGGCCATCCAGCAGCGCCCAGGCGCGCGCGGCACGGAGCATGCCCAGGCCCGCACGGGGCGACAGGCCGGCCACGAACAGGCCACAGCTGCGGCTGTGCTCCAGCAGACGTTGCAGATAATCCAGCAGGTCGTCAGAGGCATGCACTTCACCGACTTCCGCCATCAAGGCGTGCAAATCCTCGACGCTCAGTGCTGGCGCCAGGTCCAGCGCCCGTTCGCGCAGATCACCGGCCCGCAGCAGCGCCCGTTCTGCGTCCGGCGCCGGATAGCCCAGGCTGATGCGCATCAGGAAACGGTCCAGTTGCGATTCCGGCAGCGGAAAGGTGCCACCCTGATCCACCGGGTTCTGGGTCGCAATGACGAAAAACGGCTGCGGCAGTGGGCGCGTACTGCCATCCAGCGTGACCTGGCGCTCTTCCATCGCTTCCAGCAAGGCGCTCTGGGTCTTCGGGGTGGCCCGGTTGATTTCATCGGCCAGCAACAGCTGCGTGAACACCGGCCCCTGGCGCAGGACAAACTCACGGGTATCGGCATTGAATACCGACACGCCAAGAATATCGGCAGGCAACATGTCGCTGGTGAACTGTACGCGTTGGTAATCCAGGGAAAAAATGCGTGCCAGCGCGTGGGCCAGCGTGGTCTTGCCCATGCCGGGCAAGTCTTCGATCAGCAAGTGGCCGCTTGACAGCATGCAGGCCACCGCCAGGCGCACCTGCTCTTCCTTCCCCAGCACAACATTGCCAACACGGGCGAGTGCGTCCGTGAGTTTCTGCATCGGGATCCCCCGGAAATCAGTTGTAGCGCTCAGGCGCGCGGGGTCTGCCCCATGGCCTGCAGCCCGCGCACCATGTCTGCCTTGAGGTCATTCAGTGCCTCCAGGCCCACGGCCAGACGGATCAGGTTTTCACTGATGCCGCTGCGGCGTTTTTCGTCGTCATTGACCCGTGCATGGGTTGTCGATGCCGGGTGGGTGATCGTCGTTTTCACGTCACCCAGATTGGCGGTGATGGACACCAGTCGCGTGGCGTCGATAAACCGCCACGCCGCCTGCCGGTCCCGCTGACCAGCGCTGTCCTCCACCTCGAAAGACAGCACACCGCCAAACCCGCGTTGCTGCCGGGCCGCCAGTTCATGATGCGCATGCGAGGTGAGGCCCGCGTAATGAACCCGCGCGATGCCCGGCTGCTGTTGCAGCCATTCGGCCAGTGCCAGCGCGTTGGCCGAATGCGCCTGCATCCGCAACGACAGGGTTTCCAGGCCACTGAGGAAGACCCAGGCGTTGAACGGGCTCATGCTGGCGCCGGTGCTGCGAAGGAAGCTGTACACCTCGCCCATGCGCGCCGCAGGGCCGATCACCGCACCGCCGAGGCAGCGCCCCTGACCGTCGAGGTACTTGGTCGCGCTATGAATAATGATGTCTGCACCCAGTTCAAGCGGCCGCTGCAACGCCGGGGTGCAGAAGCAGTTGTCCACGATCAGCTCGGCGCCGTGGGCGTGGGCCAGCTCGGCCAGGGCAGCAATGTCCCCCACTTCGGCGAGCGGATTGGAGGGTGTCTCCAGATACAGGAACCGGGTTTCGGGCCGAATGGCCGCACGCCAGGCGTCCAGATCCGCCAGGTCTACCAGCGTGGTCTCAATACCAAACTTGCGCAGGTACTTGTCGTACACCACATGCGTGGTGCCAAAGACCCCGCGCGAACTGACGATATGATCGCCCGGCGACAGCAGCGCCATGAAGGTGGCCGTGATCGCCGCCATGCCCGACGCAAAAGCCACGCACTGCTCGCCCCCTTCCAGTGCGGCGAGGCGCTGTTCGAAAGCGCGCACCGTCGGATTGGTGAAACGCGAGTAGACGTTCCCCGGCTCTTCGCCAGAGAAGCGCGCGGCCGCCTGGGCCGCTGACTCATAGACAAAGCTGGAGGTCAGGAAAATCGGATCGGAGTGCGCCATTTCATCCGTGCGCAACTGCGCCGCCCGGATCGCCAGGGTATCTATATCCAGATCATCCGGCAGCGGCCGATCCGACATGTGGGCACTCCTTACTCAGTACGTCACTCTGCGTTGTGCAGATCAATCACACCATTCTCTGCCAGCGCGGCAGAGCGCTGGCGATCCCGATCACGCTTGGCCGCATCATTGCGCAGTTGCTCAAGATAGTCGAGGTAATCGCGATTGATGTTGCCTGCCAGATAATGACCATCAAAAACCGAGCACTCGAACTGCTTGATACCGGGATTACCCTCACGGCAGGCATCGATCAGATCATCCAGGTCCTGATACACCAGCCGGTCCGCGCCAATCAGCTCGCACACCTCCTCCACCGAACGGCCATGGGCGATCAGCTCCTGCGCCGCCGGCATATCGATGCCGTAGACATTGGGATACTTCACCGGCGGTGCTGCCGAGGCAAAGTACACCTTGCGGGCACCGGCCTCGCGGGCCATCTGGATAATCTCGTTGCAGGTGGTGCCCCGCACGATGGAATCATCCACCAGCAGGACATTCTTGCCGCTGAATTCCAGTTCGATGGCGTTGAGCTTCTGGCGCACCGACTTCTTGCGCTGCTGCTGCCCCGGCATGATGAAAGTGCGGCCGATGTAACGGTTCTTGATGAAACCCTCGCGGTATTTCACATCCAGCGTGTTGGCCAGTTGCAGGGCCGAAGTACGACTGGTGTCCGGAATCGGGATCACCACATCGATATCATGATCCGGCCATTCGCGGCGGATTTTTTCCGCCAGCTTCTCGCCCATGCGCAGACGCGCCTTGTAAACCGAGATGTCATCGATGATGGAATCGGGGCGAGCCAGATAGACCTGCTCGAAAATGCACGGCGACAACTGGGTCTTGTCGGCACATTGCTGGGTATGCAGGGTGCCATCGTCAGTAATATAGATGGCCTCACCCGGCGCCAGATCACGCTCCAGATGGAAGCCCAGTGCCGACAGCGCGACGCTCTCGGACGCCACCATGTACTCGGGGCCCTGGGGGGTGTCGCGCTTGCCGTAGCATACCGGCCGCACACCATAGGGATCGCGGAATGCCAGAATACCGTAACCGGTGATCATCGCCACCACGGCATAGGCGCCTTCCACCCGCTCATGCACACGACGCACCGCCGCAAACACGTCCTCGGGCCCGGGCACCAGTTTGCCCAGCGCCTGCAACTCGTGCGCGAACACGTTCAGCAACACCTCCGAGTCGGAGTTGGTGTTGATGTGGCGCAGATCGGCGCGGAAGATGTCTTCCGCCAGCGCATTCGAGTTGGTCAGGTTACCGTTGTGGGCCAGCGTGATGCCATACGGTGAATTGACGTAGAACGGCTGCGCTTCCGCCGAACTGGAGGTCCCGGCCGTCGGGTAGCGCACATGGCCGATGCCCATGTTGCCCACCAGACGACGCATATGCCGGTTGCGGAAGACATCCCGCACCATGCCATTGTCCTTGCGCAGGAACAGGCGGTCTCCATCACAGGTCACGATCCCCGCGGCATCCTGGCCACGATGCTGGAGAACGGTCAGGGCATCATAGATGCTCTGATTCACGTTCGAGTGCCCGACAATGCCCACTATGCCGCACATGCTCGGTTCCTCTGCAATTGACTGAAAAACATTATCCGAAACGGGTCACGAATTCGATGAAACCGGCGGCCATCTGCCGCGACCAGTCTTCCATCATGGCGAACTGTGGCACCAGCACCGACTGCTGCCACCACAGATCTTCCACAAACACCGGCCCTGCCAGGGCCACCAGCACGATCACCACGACCATGCCTCTTACCGCACCGAACACCATGCCGAACAGCCGGTCGGTGCCGCTGAGGCCGGTGACACGCACCAGTTCACCCAGCAGATGATTGATCAGCGCCCCGACGATCAGGGTCAGGGCAAACAGGGAACCAAACGCCACGGCCATGCGAATACTCGGCGTCTCGATGGAGGGTTCCAGCATGACCTCAAGGCCTGGTCCGAACAACCGGGCAATGATGAACGCGGCCACCCAGGTGACCAGGGAGAAGGCTTCGCGCATGAACCCGCGCCGAACACTGATCAGTGCCGACACGGCAATGATGAAGAGAATGACCCCGTCCGCCAGGTTCATAAGCCTACCCGTTGATGAGGACGCGAATGGTAGCAGAGGCGAAGCGGCTTGCCCACGCCCGAAACCGGGTTCACGGGCCCACGGACACCACCAGCCCCTGCAGGCCAAAGGCCTCGTCAGCGGCGATGCGCTCGCGCAACTCAGCGGCGCGGTCGCGTTGCAGTTCCGGGCCGAGAAAAACCCGGTGCAGACGCTGGTCACCCTGGTCAAAAGGCTGGGTAAAAGCACGGTAGCCCGCATCCCGGAGCCGCGACGCCAGTTCAGTGGCACCTTCGGCCCGGCTGAAGCTGCCGACCTGAACGGCCCAGCCACTCAGCGGCGGGTCCTCGCGGGGGGCTTCGCGAAAGCCTTCGCGAGAGACTTCGGCGGCGGGCTCGGGCGGGGGCGTCTCGTCTGCATCTGCGTCTGAGGTATCGTCGTCCGGCGTCACCGCCAGGACCTGCTCACCCTCACGACGCACCTGATCGCGCTCTTCATCAATCCGCAGTTCGGCCTCGGCGACGTCTTCATCACTGACCGCAGGCACGATCGGCAAGGTCGGCGCCTCCGGTGGTGGTGGCAATTCCATATCCAGCGCCACCCTCACCTGCTCGGGGCTACGCAGCAGAAACGGGGTGACGATGGCTGCCAGCAGCAGCAACAGGATGGCACCGACAATGCGCTGCCTGAGTTGTTTGTCCATCAATCTGCCTCAGATGCGCAGGCCGCGTCCGGTGCAAGTACCGGCACCGCCTCCGCCACGGTATAAAAGGATCCGAACACCAGCACCCGGTCACCGGGACGTGCCACCTGAACGGCGGCCTCGACCGCGGCTCGAACGCTGGTGAAGCACTGTGCCGGACCCACGCTCGCGGCCAAGCGCCCGGCGGGGCCACCGCGCGGCCCGTCGAGATCGGCCAGCAGCCACTCATCCACCTGCGCTCGAAAAGGATCCAGCGCCTCAACCGGCTTGTCCGCAAGCATGGCACAGACCGCCAGTGTGCGACCACCGCGTGCGGCCACAGGCACACGCGCCAGAAAGCGCGCCAGCGCCTCGCGATTGTGGCCGACATCCAGATACCAGTCGACGTCCCCGTGGCGCAGGTGCTGACAGCGCCCGGGCAAGCGCAGTGCCGTCGCCACCGCCGCGATCGACGCCGTGGGCGGCAGATGACCGGTCAATGCCAGCGCCTGCACGGCTGTCGCCAGATTGTCCTCGCCCAGCCACACAGGGCCCAACGACACGCGAAGTGTGTCGTCCCCCTGGCGCCAGCGAATCTGCCCCGCTTCGCCCGCGAAGGCCTCGCCGGCACGGAACAATGGCACCTGGTCTGCCTCGGCCAGGCGCGCTACCACCTCAGGCATATCCCGCTCACCGTACAGCAGCGGCCGCCCGGTGCGGCGAATACCCGCCTTCTCGGCGGCGATCAGGTCACGGGTGTCCCCCAGCCAGTCGGTGTGGTCCAGCCCCACGGAGGTGATGATGGCCACATCGGCATCCAGCAGGTTGACGGCATCCAGCCGCCCACCCAGGCCCACCTCCAGAATCAGGAGGTCGGGCGCCTGGCAACGAAACACCCAGAGCGCGGCCAGCGTGGTGAACTCAAAATAGGTTAATGGCACCTCACCCCGGGCTGCATCCACCGCTTCGAAAGCCTGGCACAGGGAGACATCGTCGGCCTCGCGACCGTCAATACGGACGCGCTCGTTGAAACGCAGGATATGGGGGGAGGTATAGACACCGGTGCGATGCCCCGCAGCACGCGCCAGCGCATCCAGCAGGGCCACCGTGGAGCCCTTGCCGTTGGTCCCGGCCACGGTAATGACCGGCATCGCAGGCTTGAGCAACTGCAGGCGCGCAGCCACCACTGCCAGACGATCCAGACCCATCTCGATCTCGCGGGGGTGCAGGGATTCGATATGGGCCTGCCATTCGGCCAGCGAGCGATTCATGGCAAGCACCGGCTCATGGTGTGGGCATCAGTTCAGGCAGATTCGGCTGCGGGCGGCGCATGCATCATGCTGGCAAGCACCCGGTGCAGGGTGTCACGCATTTCATGCCGATGGATGATCATGTCGATGGCACCATGATCCAGCAGAAACTCGCTACGCTGGAAGCCTTCCGGCAACTTCTGCCGCACCGTCTGCTCGATCACACGGGGACCGGCAAAGCCGATCAGGGCATTGGGTTCCGCCACATTGATATCACCCAGCATGGCCAGCGATGCGGAGACTCCGCCATAGACCGGGTCGGTCATGACCGAGACAAATGGCAGCCCGGCTTCGCGCATGCGTTGCAACGCGGCACTGGTCTTGGCCATCTGCATCAGGGAAAACAGGGCTTCCTGCATGCGCGCACCGCCGCTGGCCGCAAAACAGACCAACGGGATACGCCGCTCAAGGCAGACGTCCACGGCCCGCACAAACCGCGCGCCGACCACGGACCCCATGGAACCGCCCATGAAGTTGAACTCGAAGGCACAGGCCACCAGCGGCAAGGTCTTGAGCTTGCCGCGCATGACCACCAGGGCATCCCCTTCGCCGGTCGCCTTCTGCGCCGCGCTCAGGCGATCCTTGTACTTCTTCGAATCCTTGAACTTGAGACGATCCACCGGCACCAGCTCTGCCCCGATTTCCGCCTGCGGACTTTCATCCAGAAACAGCTTCAGGCGCTTGCGGGCATTGATACGCATGTGATGGTCGCACTTGGGACACACGTCAAGATTGCGCTCAAGCTCCGGCCGGTACAAGACCCCGTCACAGCGCGGGCACTTGCGCCACAACCCTTCCGGCACACTGGCCCGGCGGTCTTCGCCGGTGCGGCGGATTGCGGGGAGAATCTTTTCCAGCCAGTTATTCGTGCTCATGCTTTGCTTCGCCTTATTCGCTCTGGTCCATGACGGCACGCATTTCCGCCAGCAGACCCGCTACCTGCGCCGGAATCGCCTCCGGCTGCTGCGCGTGATCGGCGATACGCTGCACCAGCGCACTGCCTACCACGACCCCATCCGCCACACGCGAAACCGCCTGCGCCGATGCAGCGTCCTTGATACCAAAGCCGACCCCGATGGGCAATTTCGCATGTTTGCGAATTGTTTCCACCTTGGCCGCCACTTCCTCCGCGTTCAGCGACGCGGAGCCGGTCACGCCCTTCAGCGACACATAGTACAGGTAGCCGGTACCGGCGTCGGCGATGGTCTTCATGCGTGCTTCCGTGGTGGTCGGCGCCAGCAGGAATACGCGGTCCAGGCCGTGACGGTCGAACAGCGGCGCCAGTTCAACGGCCTCTTCCGGCGGCAAATCCACCAGCAATACCCCGTCCACGCCTGCCGCCGCCGCGCGCTCGGCAAACACCTCATAGCCCATCGCTTCCACCGGATTCAGGTAGCCCATCAGCACCACCGGCGTGGTGTCATTGTCCTGGCGGAACTGGCGCACCATATCCAGCACACCCAACAGGGTGGTCCCGGCAGCCAGTGACCGCTCACAGGCGAGCTGGATCACCGGGCCATCGGCCATCGGATCGGAAAACGGCATGCCCAGCTCTATGATGTCAGACCCGGCCTCCACCATGGCATGCATCAGAGGCACAGTTACCGCCGCCGACGGATCACCCGCCGTCACGTAAGGAATCAGTGCCTTGCGCCCCTGGGCCGCGAGCGCGGCAAAACAACCTGCAATACGACTCACCTGGAACTCCTCGGGATGAATTACTGACCTTCCATGGCGGCGACAGTGTGGATGTCCTTGTCGCCCCGCCCGGACAGGTTGATGATGATGCTCTGCTCCGGCGACAGGGTCGGCGCCAGCTTGGCCGCATAGGCCACCGCATGGGCCGTTTCCAATGCCGGCATGATGCCCTCGACACGGGTCAGTTCATGGAAAGCCGCGAGCACTTCCTTGTCTGTCACGGCCACGTACTGTACCCGTCCGATATCTTTCAGCCAGGCATGCTCAGGGCCCACGCCAGGATAATCCAGCCCGGCCGATACCGAATGGGTATGAATGATCTGGCCGTCGGCATCTTCCATCAGATACGTGCGATTGCCATGCAGCACGCCGGGGCGCCCGGCCGACAGCGGCGCCGCGTGCCGCCCCGTCTCCAGACCATCGCCACCGGCTTCCACGCCGTACATGGCCACACCGTCATCGTTCAGGAACGGATGGAACAGACCAATCGCGTTTGATCCGCCACCCACACAGGCCACCAGGGCGTCCGGCAATCGCCCGGTCTGTTCCAGATGCTGCGCGCGCGCCTCACGGCCGATAATGCAGTGGAAATCGCGCACCAGCATCGGGTACGGGTGCGGTCCGGCCACGGTACCAATGATGTAGTAGGTGTCATCCACGTTGGTGACCCAGTCGCGCATGGCTTCGTTCATGGCATCCTTGAGCGTGGCCGACCCCGAGGTCACCGGAATCACTTCCGCGCCCAGCAGCCGCATGCGAAACACGTTCAGCTTTTGTCGCTCGACATCTTCGGCACCCATGTAGATCTGGCACTTGAGCCCGAGCCGCGCTGCCACCGTGGCCGTGGCCACACCGTGCTGGCCCGCCCCGGTCTCGGCAATCACTCTCGGCTTGCCCATGTGCTTGGCCAGCAGCGCCTGACCGATGGTGTTGTTGACCTTGTGCGAACCGGTGTGATTCAGATCCTCGCGCTTGAGGAAGATCTGCGCCCCACCCAGCTTCTTCGACCAGCGCTCGGCCAGGTACAACGGCGACGGACGGCCAACGTAATGCGCCATGTCACGGTCGAAATCAGCCCGGAACACGGGATCATCGCGCAACTGGGCGTAGGTCTCTTCCAGTTCCGCGAGTGCCGCCATCAGGGTTTCTGACACGAACCGCCCACCGTAGGCACCGAAGTGCCCGCGCGGGTCGGGGAAAGCTGCGTAATCGGGACCTTGTGTCACCTGTCACTCCTCGACGTGGTTGCCGCAGCAACCTGCTCTATGAATGCGTTGATGGCTTCAGCGCTCTTGACGCCCTTGCGGGCCTGACCGGACGCATCGCGGGCTTCGACACCACCGCTGACATCCACCGCCCAGGGCCGGACCTGCCGCACCGCCTCAGCCGCATTGTCCGGCGTCAGACCGCCCGCCAGAATCAGGGGGCACGGCAAGTTCGCCGGAATACGCCCCCAGTCAAACGTCTCACCCGTGCCGCCCGGCAGACCTGCCACCCAGGCATCCAGCAGGATGCCGCGCGCGCCGGCCTCGGCGTAACGCTGGGCCTCGCGCGCCGGGTCCAGCCCCTCGCGCATGGCCAGGGCCTTGAACCAGGGTCGCCCGAAGCTGGCGCAATACCCGGGGGTCTCTTCACCATGAAACTGGAGCATATCCAGCGGCACCTGCTCCAGCAGCGCCCTCACCTGCTCCGCTGGCAGATCGACAAACAGGCCGACACTGGTCACGAACGGTGGCAGCTGCGCGCACACCTGCCCGGCCACCCCGGCACTGACTGCACGGGGGCTGGGCGGATGAAACACCAGGCCGATAGCGTCCGCCCCCGCCTGCGCCGCACTGAGCGCGTCTTCCGGCCGGGTGATGCCACAAATCTTGGTGCGGGTGCGAAACAAAAGACGTCTCCGAGGGAAACAACAGCGATGATAACAAAATTCGGTGAGCAGGGCGTAACGGCGGATGCGGCCTACCAGGCATCCAGATCATGGGGCAGCCATTGCGGCCCCAGCCGCCGCTCGGGCAGATCAAACACACTGTCGTACGTCACCCCGACCAGATACAGCCCGAACGGCGGTGCGGTCACCCCGCCCAGGCGGCGATTGCGCGCTGCCAGCACCTCCGCCGCCCATTCCGGGGGTTTCTTGCCACAGCCAATGGCCATCAGTACACCGGCAATATTGCGCACCATGTGCATCAGGAAGGCATTGGCCTCGGCCTCCAGCACGATCAGCGGACCACGCTGGTACAGTTCCAGCCGGTGCAGGGTCTTGATCGGTGACTTGCCCTGGCAGGCAATACCGCGATACGAAGTGAAGTCATGGGTCCCGCGCAATGCGGGCAGTGCAGCGCGCATCCGCTCGATATCCAGCGGCCGGTAATTCCAGGTGATCTGGCGGTTGAACAGCGCGGGGCGAATCCTGTCGTTGTAGATCACATAGCGATAGCGACGCGCCTGGGCGCCAAACCGGGCATGAAAGGTCTCCGGCACGGGCTTGGCCCAGAGAATGGCGATATCGTCAGGCAGGTTGGTATTGGCCCCAAACACCCAGCCACGCTCGGTGCGCTCGGAGTCGGTATCGAAGTGAATCACCTGCCCGGTCGCATGCACGCCCGCGTCGGTACGCCCGGCACAGCTCAGCGCCACGCGGTGGTTCGCCACTTTACCCAGAGCTTTCTCAACCGCCAGCTGCACGGAGGGCACTCCGGGCTGCTGGGTCTGCCAGCCGTGGTAGCGGCTACCGTCGTATTCAACACCAAGGGCAATACGGGTCATGGATTCGGGCACGCGCGCGTTCAGTTACGGGCTGCACAGGATAGCCCCCAACGGGCCGGATGCAAGCGCAGCCTGTCTTTGGCTGTTGGGTGTTTTCCATTCTTTTCGGGATGGTGGTTGTGGCCCTCGGGGGGCGGGTAAAGGGTTTCTGGACACGCCGTGAACCC
>ERZ869909.1214-NODE-1214-length-21709-cov-4.193833_pt1 | contig 21709 bp, 18 predicted proteins | sample MGYA00520892_ERZ869909 | MGnify/ENA primary metagenome ERZ869909 (study PRJEB32215, sample SAMEA104723947) | bioreactor metagenome | biome: bioreactor; feature: anaerobic bioreactor; material: water | place: China | collected 2015-03-12 ... | reverse complement strand
TGATTATTGTTGACTCGGTAGCAGCATTAACGCCAAAAGCCGAAATTGAAGGTGAAATGGGTGACTCGCACATGGGCTTGCAAGCACGCCTAATGTCACAGGCATTGCGCAAGCTAACCGCCAACATTAAAAAATCAAACACCATGTGTATTTTCATTAACCAGATTCGGATGAAAATCGGTGTCATGTTTGGTAACCCAGAAACAACGACCGGTGGTAATGCACTGAAATTCTATGCGTCTGTACGTTTAGACATTCGCCGGACAGGTTCGCTAAAAGAAGGCGATGAGGTTGTTGGTAACGAAACGCGTGTGAAAGTCGTGAAGAACAAAGTTGCACCGCCGTTTAAAGAAGCTAACTTCCAGATCATGTACGGTGCTGGGATTTCTAAAGAAGGCGAACTGATCGATTTAGGTGTGAAGCACAAACTGATTGATAAAGCCGGTGCTTGGTATAGCTATAAAGGCGATAAAATTGGTCAAGGCAAAGCAAACTCAATGAAATTCTTGGCAGATAATCCAAAGATTGCCAATGAAGTTGAGAAGCAACTACGCGACATGTTGTTACTGAAGCCAACCATTGCAGCTGATGACCCAGCGCTTGCAGAAACTCCGGAAGCACTCGAAGATTAAAGCGTGTTTTAGTTGGCAGGTATATTCGTGAACACTGTTGCCGACATAATTCCAGAACGATGATTCAAACCCCCATTGTTGCGAGCCAATAATGGGGGTTTTTCCTGCTAGTTTGTTGTGTGTGAATATGGCATGATTTCAGCTCAATTAACGTTGTGCTTGGAATGGATAACAGTACATGTCGATGGTTCAAAATTTACAGTTGCAAAAATTACGTTTCTCTCGTTTAACAACAACCCAAAGTACTTGGTTCATTCCAATTGCTTTTATTGTTGCCCTGATCTTTGTGGTTGCCTGCAGCCCACGAGATACTTCGGCTCCGTCCGGTTCAGCAGGTAGTCCTACCGCTGCTACTTTAACTAAAATCTATGACGCTTACTTTCAAGCCAACTTAGAGCTAAATCCGTTACAAGCAACGCTGATGGGACAAGGGCAACAACACGACCGTTTGCCGGATGTCTATAGTGAAGAACATAGGTACCGCCAGCGGATGTTGGAAGAAGAGTACTTAGCTGCAGTCGAACGAATCGATCCTGCGCAGCTGAGTGAGTCCGATTACCTGACCTATCAATTATTTCGACGGGATCGCCGCGTCGCTCTTGAACAAATGCAATTTCCTGAGCATTTAATCCCGATGAATCAATTCTATAATGCGCCAAGTCAATTGGCAGTGCTAGGCTCGGGAACCGGCGCTCAGCCATTTGGTCAGTTGGAGCATTATGCCCAATGGGAGCGGCGGATGCGGCAAATACCGCAATTTTTCGCTGGTATAGAGCGCAATATGCGCCAAGGTATCGAGCAAGATGTTGTGCTGCCTGCGGTTGTTGTCCAACGCTTAATTGACCAAGTTCGAACCCATGCCATTGCAACAGAAGATTATCAGTCGAGCATTTTTTGGCAGCCGTTATTGCTATTACCGGAGACGCTTGAAGCGTCGCGAACCGAGTTATCCGCTAGCTATCAAGCGGCGTTGCAGGAAGCGGTGTTACCTGCTTATAGGGCACTTGCCGATTTTCTTGAATTTGAGTATTTACCGGCCGCGCGAACCGATGAATTTGGGATCGGCACTCTTCCCAACGGGAAAGCATGGTATGAATTTGCTGTACGTTTCCATACCACGACAAATTTAACCGCTGACGAGATTCACGCCATTGGCCTCTCCGAAGTTGCACGTTTGCACGATGCTATCGGCACAGTGATGGATGAAGTTGATTTTACCGGAACGTTGGCCGAGTTTTTCGCTTTCACGCGCGATGATCCACAGTTTCATTATGCGACACGAGAAGAAATGTTAGCGGATTACCGAGCGTTTGCAGCCGCGGTTGAAGAACGAACCGAGCGATTATTTTTCGCTGAACGTTTACCAAGAGCAGGATATGAAATTCGCAAAGTGGAAGAGTTTCGTGAGCGCAGCGCAAGTTCAGGTAGCTATTCAGTTCCTTCAGAAGACGGCAGTCGCCCCGGTATTTTCTATCTCAATACCTATGACTTACCGGCACGACCGACGTGGGCGAAAGGCGCGTTGACTTTGCATGAGGCGATTCCAGGTCATCATTATCAACTCGCGTTACAACGGGAAATGGAACACCTGCCGCCATTTCGGCGTTACGGCGTGGAAACTGCTTTCAATGAAGGCTGGGGCTTGTATGCTGAGTCACTGGGTGACGAGCTAGGTGTTTACGAGTCCTATGACCGCTACGGGCAGTATATTGCTGAGTTATGGCGGGCAATTCGGTTAGTCGTCGACACGGGTATTCATGCTTATGGTTGGTCGCGTCAGGACGTCTTGGACTATATGTATGCTAATGCACCGGTGCAGGAAGCACGAGCGGTTTCCGAAGCCGAGCGCTTCATGGCGCTGCCCGGACAAGCATTGGCTTATAAAATCGGACAGTTGCACATTCAAGGTCTGCGAGATAAGGCGGAAGCCGCACTCGGTGATGATTTCGATGTCCGCGAGTTTCATTGGCAAGTGCTCCGTCACGGGGCATTACCACTCGAATTATTAAGCCAACAAATCGATGCATGGGTGTTATCTGAGGGAGGTGATGGCAATGGCGACAAATAATAAGCTCAAGGTCGGCCTAGCTCTAGGTTCCGGTGCTGCACGCGGCTGGGCGCATATTGGCGTGATTCGGGCGTTGGAAGATATGGGGATCGAGATTCAAATAGTCACGGGCACCTCCATTGGTTCTCTCGTCGGTGGGGCATACGCTGCTGGAAAACTCGATGAATTAGAAAAATGGGTGCGCGGCATGGACCGCTGGGCAGTGTTCAATCTACTCGACTTTGGTTTATCGAGCGGTGGCATGGTCGGCGGCGAAAAAGTCTTTAACCACGCCCGTGAACGCTTTGGAGCGCTTGAAATAAGTACGCTTGAACGCCGTTACGCCGCAATTGCGACGGACTTGTATACGGGTAAAGAAATTTGGCTAAAGAAAGGCGATCTGTTTTCTGTTGCGCGAGCGAGTTGTGCAATGCCGGGTTTGTTAGCGCCTAAATCCTATGACGGTCGCTGGCTCGTTGACGGCGCCCTAGTTAACCCTGTTCCAGTCTCATTGGCACGGGCACTCGAAGCCGACTTTGTTATCGCGGTGCATTTAAATTCGCAGGTTCATGTCGATGATCATGCACCAGCGGCTTCTCAAGCACCGCAAAGTGATAGCGATAAGACGGCGAAGCAGGCAAAAGCCTCGAGCGACAGTAAAAAAGTTGACGATGAGCAAAATGGTTTTCAAAGCTTTTTAGCGCGTAGTTCGCAATTTATGGCGGAAGTTCGGCAAAAATTCACGCGGGAGCCGAAGTCCCCAAGCATGCTTGGCGTCATGGCGGGTTCGATTGATATCATGCAAGAGCGGATAACCAAGGCTCGAATGGCTGGGGATCCGCCAGATATTTTATTACAACCTAAACTCGGTGATATTGGCTTACTTGAATTTGACCATGGCAGCGAAGCGATTGATATCGGCTATGAGACGACAATTCGTTTAAAGGATTTAATTCTGGACGAATTACGGATCATGAAGAAACGTCGTAATGGCGGTCCGACTCGATAGGCACTGTTTGCACTTAAATTAAATTGGCAGAAATGCGAGTTTGCGGTTTATTTTTACAGCGAATAGCAAAGGGGGACAACCAAGTTTCAATCCTAGGTTGTCCCCCTTTTTAATTGCAAGACTTGCAATGACTGCTAATAGAGCAGCTTAACCTTTTTGCTCGGCTGTAGCTGGCGTCTCAGCATGTTCCTTCATTTCAACTTCCATGTCGTCAAAGGTTTTTTGCACAGCAGCTTCAGGATCTTGGGTCAGCTTACTGACAATCAGAATCGCCAGTGTTGACAGAATTACGCCTGGTACCATTTCGTATAAATGCGCGCTGAGCGGCGCACCGTTGATTGGTACGTAAATCCAGAACAACACGGTGACAGCCCCTACAACCATACCGGCTAAGGCGCCCCAGCGATTCATATATTTCCAATACAAGCTAAGGATAATCAGTGGTCCAAATGCAGCACCGAAGCCAGCCCAAGCATTACCAACTAGGCCGAGAATGGTGTCGCGCGGAACCCATGAAAGGGCAATGGCGATGAGGGCAACGATTAACACTGATAAACGCCCCGCTAGTACTTGTACTTTGTCGGACGCGTCTTTGTGCAAGAAACTCTTATAGAAGTCCTGAGTTAGCGCACTTGACGTCACCAGCAATTGCGACGAAATCGTACTCATAATTGCTGCGAGAATGGCGGCTAAGAGGAAACCACCAACGAGTGGGTGGAAGAGAATCTGCGACAAGACAATGAAAATCGTCTCAGCATTAGCGAGCGAGCCATCAGCAGACATATAGACATTGCCGGTCAGTGCGCCACCGTACACTTGCACATACGCAGCGCCCGCGATACCGGTGAGCATGGCACCAATAATCGCGACAATCATCCACGTCATACCAATTCGACGCGCGACTTTAAAGTCACGAACCGATTTAATCGCCATAAAACGCACAATGATATGCGGTTGACCGAAATAACCTAAGCCCCATGCGAGTAACGAAACGACACCAAGGAATGTCGCGCCGTAGAATGGGTTTAGCATGCCCGGGTTTAAATCACGAACTTGGGTCACCACTTCACTGCTGCCACCGAGTACCGAGAAGGCTACCAGAGGTACCATCACCAAAGCGATGAACATGATACAACCCTGCACAAAGTCGGTCATGCTGACCGCCAAAAAGCCACCAATGAGCGTGTATGCGACAACCACACCGGCGGTTAACAGTAACCCGTAGTGGTAGTCCATACCAAAGGCATTTTCGAACAGTGTGCCACCGGCGACTAAACCGGACGATGTATATAGTGTGAAGAAGATGATAATAACGATCGCGGAAACTAAACGCAGAACACGTGAGTTATCGTTGAAGCGGTTTTCAAAGAAGTCGGGAATGGTGATCGAGTCTTTTGCCATGTAGGTATACATACGCAGTCTTGGAGCCACAACGCGGTAATTGACATAGGCACCAGCGACTAAACCAATGGCAATCCAAACCTCGGAGAAGCCGGCGACAAAGAATGCGCCTGGTAACCCCATCAGCATCCATCCACTCATGTCGGATGCACCCGCAGACAGAGCGGTGACGCCCGGCCCAAGGCGGCGACCACCGAGCATGTAATCGGATAAATCACTGGTTGACTTGTAGTAGCCATAGACGCCAATCCCTAGCATGGCGATGAAATAAATGGCGAGAGAAATCAGTGTTCCTGTTTCCAAAATGATACTCCTATTGGTTGGCGTTCTTATTATGGTTATCGCTAAAGTTAGTATGTGGAGCTCAGAAGGTTTAGCAAGCGAATTGCGACAAAACTTTTGCTAAACAGCCCGAACAACGTTTTTAAACTGTTAACACAGCCTCACAAACTGCAACACGCTAACAAAATCGAGCAGGCTTCTCAAGCTGAGGTGCACGTCTGGTATAGTTTTTACCCAACTATTTGCGCTGCAACTCTGACATCAACATCAGCTCGGTATACTGTTCTTTCGGTGCTGTAAATACGTCCTGAACATCCCCATGTTCGATGACTTGGCCATCTTTCATAATCATCACTTCGTCAGCGAGATGCCGAACGATTTCTGGGCTTTGCGAGATAAAGATATAGGACATTTTAAGATCACGTTGGAGATCCAGTAACAGATTAATAATCTGAGCCCGTACCGACGAATCAAGCGTTGCGAGTGCCTCGTCAGCAACCAATAATTTTGGCTGCAAAATGATTGCACGGGCGATACTTGCCCGTTGTTTTTGTCCTGTTGACATCATATGCGGGTAAAACACCATGTGCTCAGCAAGTAAACCGACTTGGTGTAAGGTTTTCATAATCCGCTCATGGCGTTGACGGGCATTGAGCTTGGTATTAAACAGGAGAGGCTCTTCGAGTTGCCGACCTAGCGTCAAATGTGGATTTAAGGACGCATCAGCGTCTTGAAAAATCATCCGAATCACTTGGGCGCGCTGCCGATAATTGCCAGCTTCTAGTTCTTCTCCGGCGAAAACTAAACGACCGGAAGTCGGCGCAACGGCGCCGCTGATGAGCGCCGCTAAAGTCGATTTACCAGAACCATTAGTACCCATGACGGCCAAGGTTTGGCCTTCATTGACGGTAAAACTGACATCATCGAGGGCGACTGTGGTTTGCTGTTGAAAGAGGCCGGTGCGGCTGTGGTAAACCTTGCGCAAGGATTCGACCACTAATAATGGCTTCATCTTAATCCTCCAGGTTCACTGGGTGATGGCACGCGTACATGCGGTCACGGAGCTTCAATGTCTTCGGTGTCTTAATGCATTCCGGTTTAGCATAGGGACAACGTGGTCCCAAGCGGCAACCAATCGGCAGATGCTGCAGAGTAGGCTCAACCCCTGGGAGCGTTGGTAACTTGGTGCGTGGCTGTGACTCCGCTTGCCGATAGAGCGAAGTATTCAACAACGCTTCAGTATAAGGATGATAGGGTTTTTGTAAGAGCGGTTCCGCAGGACCGGTTTCCATTAACTGACCACTGTAGATCATCGAGATACGTTCGGTTTGCGGCATGATAGCGCCAAGATCCTGGCTGATCATCAGCATCGACATGCCATAGCGAGCATGAAACTGTGCCAGCAGGCGATAAATTTGTTGGCGCGTTGCGGGCTCCATGGTTGACGTCGGTTCGTCTGCAATCAAGAGCTTTGGCCGATGGGCAATCGCACTAGCAATCATGATTTTCTGTGCCGCACCTTCGGACAGTTCATGCGCATAGGATTGCATCATGGCTTTGTGGTTTTTAATCCCAACTCGATGAAGCAAAGAAATAACGCGCTTTTTACGCTGTTTTGAGCGTTGCCACCAGCTCCCATCAAGGTCACGATCAAGTACGGCTTCACTGAGTTGCTCGCCGATGGTTAAATTCGGGTCGAGATAACTCTTGGCATCCTGAAATATCATCGCAATGTCGACACCGATAATGTCTCGTCGTTCTGCAGCGCTGAGGCTTAAAAGATCTTTACCTTCAAACCAGACTCGATCGGCAGTGACGTCCCAGCGTTCACTTAAAAAGCCCATAATCGCGCGGGCAATTAGGCTTTTGCCTGAGCCAGATTCGCCGACTAAGGTGTGAATTTCGCCTTCGTGAATCTGCAAATTAACCTTATCAAGAACATTAACGGTGCCGATATTTGTTTTGGTTCGGATGGTCAAATTGCGAATATCCAAGAGCATAGTTATTGCTCCAACTGTTTTTGGATGGCTTGGCGCAACGTTTCACCGACTAAGTTCACGCTGACCAGCGTAATAAATAATGCTAAGCCGGGTAGTGCCATGACCCAAGGTGTCACGTAAGCGACTTCTAGGCTTTGCGCTAGCATCGAGCCCCATTCCGGCGTTGGTGCTTGAGCGCCGAGGCGCAGAAAGCCGAGCGCGGCGATGTCAAAAATCGCAACGGACAAACCAATAGTAAATTGAATAACGAGCACGCGAACGATGTTAGGGAAAAAGACCATCGTCAATAAATAGTAGTCGGATACGCCATTTAACCGGCTAGCGGTGACATAGGGTTTGCGCCGTTCGTCATGAATGGCGTTGCGGGTTACGTGCAAAAATTGAGGAATCATTACAAGGCCAATAGCAAGTAATGCATTGCCTAGCCCCGGGCCAGTTAAAGCAATAATGACGAGGGCGAGTAACAGTGACGGAATTGACATTAAAACATCGAGTAAATGCTTCAGCGTTGAGCTTTTAACACCAACCGTCATCGCTGCCACAGCACCCAATGTCACCCCAATTAGAGCAGAAATGATCACCACGAGTAAGGGTAAAGCAAAGCTATAGCGCGCACCGTAAATGAGGCGCGTAATCATGTCACGACCGAGCTCGTCGGTTCCTAAAAGAAATCGGACATCGCCATTCACTGACCAAGCTGGCGGCAATGAGATTGCGTCGATAAACTGCTGATTCGGTCCATAAGGGGTTAGCAATGGACCGAATAAGCTAATAAAGACAATGAATATGAGAATATACAAGGCCCCAATGGCAAACGCATTGCGTCGAAACTCAAGCCAAACGCGTTGCAGCGGTGAGGGCATTCGCTCTTCGTAATATAAATTAGGGCGCGGCATAAAGGTCTTTCCTGACTTGCGGGTAGCGCCACGCATGAAACAGATTGAGCAGAACATGCGTGACTAAGATTAAGCTACCAATAATTAAGAGTCCGCCCTGAATGACCGGGTAGTCGCGTTCGTAAATACTGCGTACAAGCCAATTGCCAATACCTGGCCAAGAAAATATAACTTCCAAAATAAAGGTATTGGCAATGAGCAAGCTGATCAGGTTGCTGAGTTGACGAATAACTTGTTGCATGGCATTCGGTAGGGCGTGTGACCAGAGCACACGACGGGTCGACATGCCCTTGGCGTATGACGAAACAATATAGTTTTTGTTCAAGACGTCGAGCATGCTATTTCGTGTGAGTCGTATCAGTAGCATCATCGGCATAATGGCTAAGACAGTAACCGGTAGAATCATATGCATGAACGCGCTGTAATAGGCAGCTTGCGGATTTGCTGGTTGCGCTAGCGCAATATCAATGAGAATCGAACCAGTGACGGCAGGGATGTCAAAGAGAGGGTTAATCTGGCCGGCAATGGGTGTCAGTCCCCATTGCACCGCGACCAGAAGAATGGCGAGCTGGGCAAACCAGAAAACTGGAATTGAATAACCGGAAATGCTCATGCCGAGAATGGTATTGTCCACTGACCGGCCTGGTTTCAAAGCCGCAAGAACGCCAAAAGCGACGCCCGGAAACCATGCGACCAATAGCGCTAAGAGCATAATCTCGAGGCTCGCGCCAAAACGAACAATCAATTGCTCGAATACAGGTGCCCCGTCTAACAGTGAGCGCCCCCAGTCACCGGCAAAAAGATGGCGCAAATAGGCAATATATTGCCCAAAATAGCCACCATCAAAACCGCGTGCAGTAGCAATGGCGGCATAACTTGGATCATCAGGAAAAATGCCGCTGCTATTGGTGACTGCGGAGCCAGCAAACCAATAACTTAAACAGAATGTGAATAAACTGAGTGCTAGTAAGGTAAAAAACAGCAGGGTGATTTGCCGCAGCAGGTAACGTGTCATGGCCGTAGCTCCTGCGTGTCACGATGTTTGACTCGACGCAGCTCGATGCCACCAAATGGAGCGAGTTGCAAGCCTTCTATATCAGCCTGACTGGCTTGGAAACGCACAGAATGAGCAATCGGCAGTAACGGCACTTCAATAGCGAGGTATTCTTGTGCCTGTTGATAAAAGTTCTGCCGCGTTGGCATGAGTTCGGTGCGAATTGCAGCATTAAGAAGGTCATCAAACAACGGGTCGCACCATTGGGCGCGATTATTGCCAGATTCTTTAGCGCGACAACTTAGTAACGGCCGAAAGAAGTTATCTGGGTCAGCGTGATCAGCGGACCAACCAATAAGAACACTGTCGTGCAATCCTTCGGCTAAACGACGACGAAATGTGCTCCACTCATAGCTGACGATATTCGCACGAACGCCAATTCGGGCGAGATCGGATTGCATGCGTTCTGCCATCAGACGGGCATTTGGGTTGTAGCCACGTTGCACCGGAATGGCCCAGATATCCATGCTAAACCCATCGGCTAAATCGGCTTCCGCTAAGAGTTCGCGAGCTCGCTCCGGGTCAAAACGATACGCGTCCGGAATCGGGTGATGGGCCCACGAGGTGTTTGGCAGAATTGAGTCCGCCCGCACAGCATGTTCAAAATAGACGGCTCTTAATAAAGCATCCCGGTCAATTGCATGGGCGAGTGCTTGGCGCACTCTCGGGTCGTCAAAAGGTGGCCGTTCGGTATTGAATGCCCAAAACGCAGTATTTGGACTAACGGTGGCTTGTAATTCTATACTTTCTTTTTGCCGAAGCCATTCGACATCGCGCGCTGGTGGATAGGGAGAAATATCGCAGTCTTGGGTGAGTAACATGAGCATGCGCTTATGGTCGCTCTGGGTAATGCGAAACACAATTTGTTCGCTTGCTGCCAATTCACGCCAGTAGTTTGGATGTCGGTGATAACGCACCAGTACGTCTTTACGAAAATCGCTAAATTGAAATGGGCCAGTACCAATGGGACGTTGATCGATGAGCTCGGGCGTCCCGGCTGCAAGCAATTGATGGCCGTATTCTGCAGATAGAATGATGGCAAAATCAGAGGCTAGATTTGCCAAAAAAGAACTGTCTTGCTGTTTAAGGCGAATTTCGACGGTGTGTTCGTCGAGAGCCTTCATCGAGTCAATCAATTCGGTAATGCCACTGGCCGTGAAAAATGGATAACCGCGCCCTGAAACCGAGTGAAATGGGTGACTAGGGTCGAACCAGCGACGAAAACTAAAAACGACATCATTGGCGTTCAATGGCCGCGAAGGCTGAAACCAGTCGGTTGTATGAAACTGCACATCGTCGCGCAGATAAAAGGTATAGCGAAGTCCGTGTTCGTCGATGGACCAGCGTTCAGCCAGCGCAGGTTGATAGTTATTTTCTTTATGACTGTACTCGATGAGGCGATCGTAAAGTTGTGCCGCCGTCATGTCTAACGTGGTGCCGGAAGTGACGAGTTGTGGATTAAAAGACTCCGGGTTACCTTCGGCACAATACAATACCCCTAAGGTTGCTTCTTGCTCCGACTGTGGCGCACAGGCAATCAGTACGGGCAGGCAGAGCGCCGCCGTGCATGTTTTTATCAGCGAACGTTTAGTCGTCGCCATTAGTGCCCTCGAGTAATTGATACTTTTTTAAATAACCACGCAACTGATGATAGGTCAGCTGCAAAAACTCAGCGGTTTTCTTCTGATTAAACTGACAGTGTTGCAGCGCTTGCTGAATTAAGTCGATTTCAAAATCTTGGCTGACCTGCTTAAAGTCGACCGATTGTTGAAGATGAATCGCAAAGCCTGGTGATTGAGTTTGTTGGCGGCTCGTTACTGTCATTGTAGCAGGATCTGCGCAGTTAACTTCTGACTGGGCATTGTTTGACTGGGCATTATTGTCGGCCACAGATGGCGACGTGTCCTTATTCGCATGGCCATGAGCAGCCTTAGAACTTACCGGTCGCCAAGGGCTGCTAAATGGATTCAAGATAATATCATGCAAGGGCAAATGCGCGCTGTTATGGCGATATAAGCTGCGTTCGACCACATTTTTAAGTTCGCGGACATTGCCAGGCCAGTGATAGCTCATTAATGTTTCTTTGGCTTTATTGGTAAAGCCGGCAAAGCACTCAAGTTCTAGTTCGCGGGCCATTTGAATAGCAAAGTGCTCGGCAAGTAATAAGATGTCTTCTTGGCGCTCTCGTAAAGGGGGCAGTGTAATGACATCAAAGGCAAGCCGGTCGAGAAGATCAGCACGGAATCGATTTTCTGCTGCTAATGTTGGTAAATCTTCGTTGGTCGCAGCGATTAAACGGACATCGACTTTTACCGGCCGCGTACCACCCACACGCTCAAACTCACCATATTCTATAACCCGCAGGAGCTTTTCTTGGACAAGAGCAGAGGTAGTAGCCAGTTCGTCGAGAAACAGCGAACCTTTGTCCGCACGTTCGAAACGGCCTTCGTGACGTTTGCTGGCGCCGGTAAATGAACCAGACTCATGACCAAAGAGTTCGCTATCGAGTAAATTGTCGTTGAGCGCGGCACAATTGAGCTTTAAGTACGGCTGCTCCCAGCGCGACGAGAGATAATGTAATCGTGCGGCAATCAGTTCTTTACCAGTTCCACGCTCGCCAATAATTAACACCGGTTTATTTAACGGTGCGGCACGTGAGACTTGTTCAAGAACTTCAAGGAAGCTATTGGCTTGACCGATGAGGTTTTCGTTGTCACGAAACCTAGACATAGTTGCGTTCCCAGTTGGCTAATTTCACTAATTATTAGTCTAATTATTTAATTTTCACAAAAGTGCACTTTCGTTCGTTTTTTTATTAAACTACAAAAAGTGCGTTTTTTCAGCTGTTTAACAAAAAATAAAAAGTTGGCATCGTTTTTGTATGTATTGATAGTGACGCCACTGTTTGCAGTTTGTAGCGGGGCAGTCGACCAGAGTTTGGTTGTTTCCAACCGCAATGGATACCGCCCGCATTGGGCAAACAGGAAAACTTTTGTTACGAGGTACAAGTTATGGGTATTTTTTCACGCTTCACCGATATCGTAAATGCAAATTTAAATGCGTTACTTGATAAAGCCGAAGATCCACAAAAGATGGTTCGCCTGATTATTCAGGAAATGGAAGACACTTTAGTGGAAGTTCGTTCAGTTTCAGCTAAAACTTTGTCAGAGAAAAAAGACTTAGTTCGCCAACTGACCCGCCTTGAAGGTGAGATTGTTGAATGGGAACGTCGGGCTGAGCTCGCGTTAGGCAAAGAGCGCGAAGATCTTGCTCGTCAAGCATTGCTTGAAAAAAGCAAACTTCAAGACACATTGGAAAGCTTACAGGCAGAAATCGACCGAGTTGACGACCATGTTGAGCGTTTAAGCGGCGAAATTACGCAGTTACAAGAGAAGCTTGCCGATGCAAAAGCGCGCCAGAAGTCAATTCTCATGCGTGAGCGTACTGTCAGTTCACGTTTAAATGTGAAGAAGACGCTAGACAGCGGCAAAGTTGATGATGCGCTGCACAAGTTTGAGCGTTATGAAGCAAAAATTGATGATCTCGAGTCACAAGTTGAAGCTTATGACCTAGGTAAGAAAACGCTCGCAGATGAGTTCCGTGCATTAGAAAGTGAAAACAAAGTGGATGCCGAATTAGAAGCTTTGAAAGCACGCTTGAATAAAGATACTGCGAAAAAAGAAGACAAAGCATAAGATGCTGTTAATCGCTGGCGGGGTTGGGCACGCCAACCCGCAGCGACAATCATTGAGAGTCTGACTTGAGACAAGAATAAGAATGAGACAAGCATGACAAGTATTAATCATCACTTCGGTGATTTGAATGAGGTGGCACCATTTATGGACGTTGCAATTGTTGGCATGTTAATGACGCCGTTAATGCTTTTTTTAATTTTCGTTGCGCCAATTTGGGTAATTTTGCATTACCGCAGTAAACGCAAATTAAATGAAGGCATGAGCAAAGAAGATATGGATCGCGTGCGTGACCTAGCTCGTCAAGCCGAGGAGATGCGTGATCGTATTCGCACTCTAGAAAGTTTGCTCGACGCTGAGCACAGCAACTGGCGGAAAGAATCCCGTTAAGGAGTTAATCATGAGCTCTGCGAAGAAAAGAGAATTACTACGCGACGATAAGCAAGGCAAAATTGGCGGTGTATGTGCCGGTATTGCGAATTACTTTGGTTGGGAACTCTGGGTTGTGCGCATTATTGCTGTAACTGCCTTGATTCTGGCAACGAAAGTGACCTTTGTCGCTTATATTGTGGCTTGGGTGGTACTCGATAAAGAACCGAAAGCAAAGAAGTCAAAATCGACATATGGCAAGGCCGGCTTTGATGAGGATGAACAGACCATTCGCGAGGAAACACGGATAGAACGCACCTCGGATGGCCGCACCATTGAAGTTAAAACCCGCGTGTGGGAAGCAGGAAAAGCACCGCATTTAGCGATGGATGATATTGAGCTTGAGTTTTCACGGATGGAAAAAACGTTACGCAATATGGAAACGTATGTGACTTCTTCAGAGTTTCAAGTGCTGCAAGAGTTTAAAAAACTCTAACACCGCACCACCTGCGATAAAGCCGATTACCTACTTAGGTATCGGCTTTTTGTGTTTTTAACGGCTGTGCTTTTTGCGGCTGCCAAATTACCGTCTGGAAAGAAAAGCTTACACTCATTTCTGGTAGGAACAGTTACTGAAGATTGCTGTGATCACAGCCTCTGCCGTAAGCTTGCGACAACACAATAATAACAAAATACTTCGTTCAACAAGGTAGGCGGCAGTGAAGTCATTACATCGAGAATCTTTAGTGATTCATGGCGGCGAAAGCCCAACGGACCCGCACGGCGCGCTCGTCAGTCCGTTGTATCAAACCTCAACGTTTGTCTTTCCAGATGCGGAGACAGGCGGTCGACGTTTTGCTGGTGAAGAAGCGGGTTATATCTACAGTCGCCTTGGCAACCCGACCGTTAATTTGCTAGAACAGCGAGTTGCTGCTTTAGAAGGTATGGAAGCCGGCGCTGCAGCAGCAACAGGCATGGGCGCGGTCGCAGCGGCGACCATGGCGTTTTTGAAAGCCGGTGACCATGTGATTGCATCCGATTGTATTTACGGTTGCAGTTTCGCATTGTTCTCGCACTTATTTGAGCGCTTTGGAGTGCACGTTAGTTTTGTCGATATGACCGATGCAGCGGCACTTGCTTCTGCCTTTCAGGCCAATACCAAAGTCGTTTTTGTGGAAACGCCAGCGAACCCGCACCTGAAGATTATTGACCTCAAGAAAGTGGGGCAGGTGTGTGCAAAGCATCCGGAAGTCCGGTTGATTGTCGATAACACCTTTATGACACCGCTTTTGCAGCGTCCAGGCGAATTTGGTGCACACCTAGTGGTGCACAGCGCGACTAAGTATTTGAATGGTCATGGTGATGTGGTCGCTGGTGTCATTACCGGTAGCCTTGAGGATATTCATTTAATTAAAATGACGACGCTCAAAGACATGGGCGCGACTATGTCGCCTCATGATGCGTGGTTAATTACGCGTGGTCTAAAAACCTTGGCGTTGCGTATGGAAAAACACTGTGCGACTGCTGCAGTCGTAGCGGATTTTCTAGTTGCCCACCATGCGGTTGCGAAGGTGTATTTTCCAGGATTGAAAAGTCATCAAGGGCATGAGTTAATTGGCAGTCAAATGGCATCAGCCGGCGCTGTGATTGCGTTTGAGTTGAAGGGTGGTTATCAGGCTGGTGTGCAGCTTCTGAATCAGCTTGAAATGATTCGCGTTGCTGTGAGTTTGGGGGACGCCGAATCCTTAATTCAACACCCAGCGTCGATGACGCATTCACCGCTTACACCAGAAGCGCGGGAACAAGCTGGAATTACCGATGGTCTGATACGTATTAGCGTTGGCCTCGAACATGTTGACGATATCATTGCGGATTTAGCGCAGAGCCTACAGCAACTAGAAACGCACACCAAGCATACTCCGCAGAGCGAAGTTACGGAGGTAGAGAACGTATGAGTAAGAAAGCAAGTAAGTATGTTTCTAAGCAACCTGATCAGCATGGCATCATTGCTTGGACTGACGAAGAAAACCAAATTTGGCATGACCTTGTTGCCCGGCAACTTGAGATCATCCCGGGCAAAGCGTGTGATGAGTATATGGAAGGTTTGCGCCTACTCGATATGCCGCGCGATCGCATTCCCCAATTACACGAAATTAATGACGTGTTGCAAGCCACCACGGGCTGGCAAGTGGCTCAGGTACCAGCGTTAATTCCGTTTGATGAGTTTTTCCGGTTGTTGGCGAACAAACAGTTCCCGGTGGCAACTTTTATTCGTACGCGTGAAGAGTTCGACTACTTACAAGAGCCGGATATTTTTCACGAGATTTTCGGTCACTGCCCACTATTAACCAACCCGGCATTTGCGCACTTTACGCACCAATACGGTAAACTTGGTTATGCAGCTAGTCCGAAAGAACGTGTGTACCTTGCACGTCTGTATTGGTTCACTGTTGAGTTTGGCTTGCTGAAGACGGCAGAAGGTTTACGAATTTACGGTGGCGGGATTTTATCTTCACCGGGTGAAACGCGCTATGCACTGGAAAGTGACAAGCCTGAGCGTCAGCCATTAACGCCGCTCGATGCGCTGCGTACACCCTATCGGATTGATATCATGCAACCGATTTACTATACGCTCGAGAATGTCGACGACTTATTTGCGATTGCCGATATGGACATCATGGCACTTGTTCAAGAAGCAATGGAACTTGGCTTATTTGAGCCCAAGTTTCCACCGAAAAACGCAGCCTAATTGACCCTTAACGAAAATAAAGAAACTGGAAGTTGTTATGTCTGAATTATCAAATATGAAATGTGAAGCTTGTCGCGCCGATGCACCAAAAGTAAGTGATGACGAGCTTGCTGCGTTAATTCGTGAGATCCCGGATTGGGCTGCAATCGTTCGTGATGACGTTATGCAATTGGAGCGTGTCTATAAGTTTAAGAACTTTAAGCAGGCACTGGCGTTCACTAACAAGCTAGCTGAGTTAGCCGAAGCTGAGTTTCATCATCCAGGCATTTTCCTCGAGTGGGGGAAAGTAACGGTCACTTGGTGGACCCATGCGATTGGTGGCTTGCACAAAAACGACTTTATCATGGCAGCAAAGACTGACGCATTGCTGAGCGATGCCTAAACCGTTAGCTGCGGGGAGAGCGCACTAGCGACTGTTCGCATTTCAGCAACAGCATTAAAAACAGTATGGCGGCAACGTCATACTGTTTTTTTATGGGCAAAAACTGTATAATTTTATTTACAGTGCAGCGTAAGTTGCGTTAATCAAATTGGTGCCCCGATGCGTTTGGAAATTACGTGCAGTGATCGTTTAGGTTTATGTCAGGATGTTTTAACGATACTGCGGGAAAATGAAATAGACTTGAAAGGTATTGAAGTCGACCCGATTGGAAAGATCTATTTAAATTTTCCAGCAATCGAGTTTACTGACTTTCAGTTAGTCATGTCGAAAATCCGCCGTATTCCCAACGTCGTCGATGTAAAAACCATTCCCTATATGCCCACTGAGCGTGAGCACTACGAATTTAATCTGTTGTTAAGCACCTTACCGAACCCCGTACTTTCGGTCGACTCGAAAGGGCGCTTTGACGTCATCAATTCAGCTGCTGCAGCGCTCCTCGACGCTGAAAAAGAGGCGCTCAAAGGTGCGCTGGCGAATGAACTCATCGGTGGCTTTAATTTAGCCAAATGGCTCGATAAACAGCCAAACGACCCGCTTATTGAATATTTGCAACTGGGTTCAGCGAGCTATCGGGCGAACTTGTTACCGATTTGGGTGAGCGATTCCGAAGGTGAGCCTAGTTTTGCTGGTGCGGTGATTCATTGCCAATCGGAACCTTTACCGCTGCGCGTAAGAGCGGGCGACCGGCCGTCGCCATTTGCGCAAATCCTGACTCAGCATGCGAGCATGAAACGTCTACTAAAAGATGCCGAGCGCATGGCGCAGTTGGATGTACCCTTGCTCATTGAAGGTGAAACGGGTGTCGGTAAAGAGTTAATTGCGCGTGCCTGCCATGAAGCTGGAAATCGCAGTCAGCAGCCGTTTCTGGCGGTCAATTGCGGTGCATTGCCAGATAACGTCGCCGAAGGTGAGTTATTTGGCTACGGGGCGAACGTGTTTCCCCATCATCCACAAGGGAAAAAAGGCATTTTCGAGCAAGCCCAAGGCGGCACGGTATTATTAGATTCAGTGGGGGATATGTCACCAGAATTGCAAGCGAAGCTGTTGCGATTTCTCGAAGATGGCCGCTTTCGTCGGATCGGCGAAGAACAAATGGTTAAGGTCGATGTACGCCTCGTTTGTTTGTCGCGCGGCGATTTATTCGAACGGGTAGAAACTGGCGCGTTTCGTGAAGATCTCTTTTATCGACTCAACGTTCTGTCACTGCAAGTACCCGCGCTGCGCGAGCGCAAGGGTGACGTACTCATGCTGGCTGAGCATTTTGTGCATAAATTCAGTCAACAACTGCAGCGTCCGCCGGTGCGATTAACGCCGAGTTGCCGAGACTACCTCAACAACTACACTTGGCCTGGAAACATTCGGCAACTCGAGAATACCTTGTTCCGATCAATTTCTATGCTTGAAAAAGAAGTTCTTGAGCCGGTTGATATCAAGCTACCAGAAATGAATGCTGTGCATGATCAGCTCGCCATCGATATTGATGAGAGCTCGCTAGAAGATGCCGTTAAGCGATTCGAAAGTACGCTGTTGCGTCGACTTTATCCAAGCTACCCGTCGACCCGTCAACTGGCACGTAAACTTGGCCTTAGTCATACCGCAGTGGCGAATAAGCTGCGTGACTATGGCATCGGCAAACAACGGCGGAAATAGCCGCACGAGCGGCGAGTAAATTAGTGGTTCGGGATCACTTCGAGACTTATTCAGCCGTCAGTGTTCAGTCAACAACACGCCATCAAATGCATGACCTAACGCCAGCTGTATGCAAAAGTGTACAGCGTTATGTATTTATGTAAACAAAAGTTTACATAAGCCATCACCAGACTCTGTCCTACCTCGATCGTCAACTAAAGTTGACACTTGTTGAAAATATGTTCACAGCTGAATCCTCGCCCGTAAGCTAGCCTTGTGAGGAACATTCGCGTTAAAACAAGGTCGGATTTTTATAGATGCCGAGTTCGGGTTCGGGCTCTGGCAGCACAAATAATGACAATGAGGAGCAATCATGAACAGCAACATTAATCCATTAGGTACAGACGGTTTTGAGTTCGTTGAATACACAGCAGCGGATGCACAGGGGCTTGAAGCTCTGAAGAACTTGTTTGTGCAGCTTGGCTTTACCGAAGTCGCCAAGCACCGCCGGAAAGACGTGTGGCTGTACAAGCAGAATGACATCAACTTCATCGTCAACGGCCAACCGTCATCACATGCAGAAGAATTTGCGCGTAAACACGGCCCAAGCGTTTGCGGGATGGCGTTCCGTGTTCAAGATGCAAACGTCGCTATGGAGCATGCTCTAGCGAACGGTGCAAAAGAGTTTAAAGCAGATGTCGGCGCCATGGAGCTGAACATTCCAGCGATTTACGGCATTGGCGAGAGTGCGCTGTATTTCGTTGACCGTTATGGTCACCAATCAATTTATGACGTTGACTTCCGTTTCTACGACAACTGGGAAGAGAAGATGAACGACTTCCAAGTTGGTATGGACTATGTCGATCACCTTACTCACAACGTCTTCCGTGGCAACATGGACCTCTGGGCAGGCTTCTATGAGCGCATTGGTAACTTCCGTGAGATTCGTTATTTCGACATCGAAGGTAAGTTAACTGGCCTGATTAGCCGCGCAATGACGTCGCCATGTGGCAAAATCCGGATTCCAATCAATGAGTCGCACGATGACAAGTCTCAAATCGAAGAGTATTTGAAAGACTACAACGGCGAAGGTATTCAGCACATTGCCTTATCTACCGACGACATTTACCACGCAGTTCGCACATTGCGCGAGCGCGGTATGGAATTCATGTCGACGCCTGATACCTATTACGACAAAATCGACGAGCGTGTTGAAGGTCACACGGAAAACGTTGACGATCTGCGTGATTTGCGTGTGTTGATTGATGGCGCACCAATGAAAGACGGTATTTTGCTGCAAATCTTTACCAAAACCGTAATCGGCCCTGTGTTCTTCGAAATCATTCAGCGCAAAGGTAATGAAGGTTTCGGTGAAGGTAACTTTAAAGCGTTGTTCGAATCGATCGAAGAAGATCAAATCCGCCGTGGAGTATTAAACGATGCGTAAATGGATCTCATTTCCGAAACAGATGGGCACGGCCTCGCGCCAAGCTCATGCTGATTTCCCGGAAGAGGCAATTTACGAGCGTGAAGCAGGCCGAAGTGGATTCTTCGGCCCAGCCACCCATTTTCACCATACTCATGCACCAACGGGTTGGAGTCATTGGGAAGGGCCATTACGCCCGCGTTGCTTCGATTTTAATCAATTAACCGGACTGGATACTGCCTCACCTTGGGTGGCGCAGAACCTGTTGTTTAACGCCCATTGTAAGTTTCGCATTTGGCATCTCGATCAGCCCATGAAGAAACTTGCTCGTAACGCTGACGGTGACGATTTACTGTTTGTTCACGAGGGTGCTGGTGAATTGTTCTGTGACTATGGTCATTTAACGTTGCGCGACGGCGATTATGTCGTTATCCCACGCTCGACTAATTGGCGCATTGAGCCAACTGCACCAATGCAGTTACTGATGATTGAAGCGACCAATGGTGCGTATCAGCTGCCGGAAAAAGGCTTAGTTGGTAACCATGCGATTTTCGACCCGGCCTGCTTAGATGTGCCGGAGATCGATGACGCATTTCGAGCGCAATACAGCGAAGATGAGTGGCAAGTGGAAGTTAAACGACACGGCCAAGTGTCGGTGGTTACCTTCCCGTATAATCCACTTGATGCGGTGGGCTGGCATGGTGATTTAGCGCCGGTACGGATTAATTGGCGGGATATTCGTCCGCTTATGAGTCATCGTTATCACTTACCACCTTCTGCACACACAACGTTTGTAGCTGATCGCTTTGTCGTGTGTACGTTTGTACCGCGCCCGATTGAGAGCGATCCAGGTGCGTTAAAAGTGCCGTTTTACCACAATAACGACGACTATGATGAAGTCCTGTTCTACCATGCGGGTGACTTCTTTAGCCGCGATAATATCGACCGTGGCATGGTCACTTTTCATCCGGCGGGATTTACCCATGGTCCGCATCCAAAGGCGTTCAAGGCTGGACAGGAATACAAAAAGAAATTCACTGACGAAGTTGCTGTCATGTTAGATACGCGCGATGCGTTAGAAGTAGGGGAAGTCGCCAATTCGGTTGAGAACCTCGACTACGTGTACAGCTGGCAGGAGAAAAAATAATGAAATTAGCGACGTATCGGGATGGTACTCGAGACGGCAAACTGGTTGTCGTGAGCCGTGATTTAAAACGTGCGGTCGCCGTACCGGAAATAGCCCGCACAATGCAGTGTGCGTTAGACAACTGGGAGCAGTTAGAAGAGCGCTTGCAGGCTGTTTATTCCGCTTTAAATAAAGGTTCGTTGGAAGATGAGTTTAATTTCGACGAAACCGCCTGTGCAAGCCCATTACCACGGGCTTATCACTGGGCTGATGGCAGTGCCTATGTGAACCACGTTGAGCTTGTTCGTAAGGCTCGTGGCGCCGAAATGCCGCCAAGCTTCTGGGAAGATCCGCTCATGTATCAGGGTGGCTCAGATTGCTTTATCGGGCCGCGTGAAGATATTCCACTGGGTTCAGAAAGTTGGGGCATCGACTTTGAAGGTGAAGTGGCGGTCGTGACTGGCGACGTACCAATGGGCACTGAAGCTGCCAACGCACGTCCTTATGTGCGCTTATTGATGCTCGTGAATGACGTTTCATTGCGCGGTTTGATTCCGAATGAATTGGCCAAAGGTTTTGGCTTTTACAACTCGAAGCCGAGTTCTGTGTTCTCACCGGTAGCGGTGACTCCAGACGAATTAGGTAGCGCATGGCGAGATGGTAAAGTTCATTTACCACTGCGTTCGACCTACAACGGTGAGTTGTTCGGATTTCCAAACGCTGGCGAAGACATGACGTTTAATTTTGACCGCTTAATTCAACATGCAGCCATGACTCGGCCACTATGTGCGGGAACCATTATTGGTTCAGGTACGGTGTCGAATAAACAGGGTACGGATTATGGCAGTGCGGTGAGTGAAGGCGGCGTCGGTTATAGCTGTATCGCCGAAGTGCGCATGATCGAAACCATCCGTGATGGTCAACCGAGCACGTCATTCATGAAGTTTGGTGACAC
>ERZ869909.1213-NODE-1213-length-21715-cov-4.352990_pt1 | contig 21715 bp, 16 predicted proteins | sample MGYA00520892_ERZ869909 | MGnify/ENA primary metagenome ERZ869909 (study PRJEB32215, sample SAMEA104723947) | bioreactor metagenome | biome: bioreactor; feature: anaerobic bioreactor; material: water | place: China | collected 2015-03-12 ... | reverse complement strand
GGTAGCCGCGCGGCATCACCCGCTGGCCGAGGAAGACCTGGACCCAGCTGGGTTCGGCGAACAGCTCGCCGTTCTCGCGGAATACGCGGCCGTTGCTGCGGAACAGCTCCATCTTGTGGCGCAGGGTATCGGGGATGTCCATCGTGCGCACGTAGTCCCAGAACGGCGTGTCGGTCCGCTCGGTGCCCGGAGGCGCTGCCGCGTCGAGAGCTGCTCCGGTCCGCTCGGTGCCGCGCGCGATCCGGTCGTGGGCGTCGGGCCGCTCGGCGAGGTGGTAGGGTGTTATCATCGATGCACCATGGCATGGGGGGAGGCCGCCCCGCGTCGTGCGCGGGGGCGGGTGCCGCCCGGCGGCGTGTCTCCCGGTTGAGGATGCAGGTCGACGGCGCGCTCGCCGCGGATCACGACGCAGCGCGGGTTCGTGCCGTAGCGGCCACGGTCCCCCTGGCGGGTCCACGTGGTGCTCCGGCACGACCGTACGCCGGCAGCAACGCCGGCGCAGGCCACCGCGTTCCCGCCACCGGCGTTTTGCGATCCGAGCAACAGCAAGCCGTCGCAGCAACCCGGCCACAGCAACCCGGCCACAGCAACCCGGCGAGGAGTTGCCGTTTCGCCCGTGATCGCCCCGCTGTCGCGTTGCCGTCGCCGCAGCAAGCCGTCGCAGCAACCCGGCGAGGAGTTGCCGTTTCGCCCGTGATCGCTCCGCCGCCGCCCTGCGCGGTTGTGCGCGGGGCGGCGGTGGAGCGCGGGGTCATCGTCGCGGTGGCCGGCGGTGGGTGGTCCTGGGGACCGCGCGTCGCCGGCCGGAGATCAGAACTGGATGGCGAGATCTGCGCCGATCGCGATCGAGAAGTCGTTGAAGTCGACGCCGCCGGCGCGCGGGCCGTTCGGGCGGGCGAAGCCGGTCTGGTCGAGGGCGTTGCCGAACCAGATGGCGCGATCGAAGCCGAACCGGAAGCCCAGGTCGACGGGGCCGAACTGCGGGTTCAGGGTGTAGCCGACGAAGCCCATCAGCGGGATCTCCACGCCGTCGAAGCCGGGGATGTAGATCCCGGTCTGGGCGCCGGCGAACAGCGCGTCGGTGATCTGGAAGCCGATGCGGGCGGGGATCTCGAGGCTGACGGTCGGATCGCCGCTGAACTCGCCGGTGGGGATGTAGACGTTGATGAAGGCCCCGGTGTCGATGCGCATGGTGCCCAGCGACAGCATGACCGGCAGGCCCGCCTGGATGCCGAACAGGTTGCCGAAGCCGCCGGTACCGGTCTGGGTGGGCAGGTAGAGGGCGAGGCGGGCGCCCATCTGCACGCCGCCGTCCATGAACTGGTAGGTTGCCCACAGCGGCAGGTTGCCGAACCCGCCGGGGCTCAGCTGGATGGGCAGCCCGATGCCGACCTCGAGGTTGTCGATCGGCGCGTAGCTCACGCCGATCGGCCAGCTCGTGAAGCTGCTGCCGCCGCTGAACGAGACGGAGCCGAATCCGGTGTCGACGCTGTAGCGGAGGCCCATGCGGTAGATGTCGATGCCGAAGCTGCCGACGCCCATCGACATGAAGCCGGGCACGCTCATCGCCTGGACGCCCGTCGGGCCGCTCAGGATCTGGAGCTGTCCGCGGGGCTGGACGAGGCTGCGGTTGGCCCAGATGCGCTCACCGGTGGGCGCCGTCAGGCCGCCGCCGCCGCCGTCGGAGACGGGCTCGTCGTCCTGCGCGAAGGCGGTGGTGGACAGGCAGAGCGCCGCCGCGGCGGCGACGAGGGCGAAACGGAACGAGGTCTTCATGAGCGGCTCCTGTGCAGGGGCGTGTGCAGGCCGTCGAGCGGCCGTACCGGAGGGGGACAGCGCGAGCGGGTGTCCGGTCACGTGCGGGCTGGCGGCACGCCCGCTGGCCGCGGGACCTGCCGGCGACCGGAGGGCGCGTCCGGGCCTGCTGCCTGCCAGACCGTGAACTACCGTTGCTCACTCACGAGCGCCGGTTCTATCCGCTGTCGCGTGGGCGGCGCAACCCAAAGGAGCATCCGCGGGGCGGTCATGAGGCTTCCGTGAGGCTTCCGGGAGCGCCAAACGGGCGTTGACCCGGGCGCGGTCGCGGTCTATTCGCCGCCATCGAGCTGCACCGGGCGCCGTGATGGCACGGCGCCTGACGCCCTGACCCCCACCCGCTGGCACCCCCCGAGATGAACCGCGCCGCGCTGCCGCGCGCCGTGGCGGGGGAGGACGAGGCTGACCCATGAGCTACGAACGCGTTGTCGAACTGCTTGGCGATGAGGCCGAGTACCTGCTGGACCACACCTGCTCGACGATCCCGGCCAGCCGGATCCACAAGCCGTCGCCGACGTTCGTCGACGACATCTTCGTGCAGTCGGACCGTAAGGCGCAGGTGCTCGTGAACCTGCAGCGGATCTTCGACACCGGCCGCCTGGGCGGCACCGGCTACGTCTCGATCCTTCCGGTGGACCAGGGCATCGAGCACTCGGCTGGCGCGTCGTTCGCCCCGAACCCGGCGTTCTTCGACCCGGAGACGATCGTCCAGCTGGCCGTCGAGGGCGGCTGCAACGCCGTCGCCACGACCTACGGCGTGCTGTCGATGGTCGCCCGCCGCTACGCCCACCGCATCCCGTTCGTCCTCAAGTTCAACCACAACGAGCTGCTGACGTACCCGGAGACCTACGACCAGGTCTTCTTCGCGCAGATGGAGCAGGCCTTCGAGCTGGGCTGCGCGGCCGTGGGCGCGACGATCTACTTTGGCAGTGACGAGTCGTCCCGCCAGATCCAGGAGGTCGCCCAGGCGTTCGAGCGCGCCCACGAGCTGGGCATGGCGACGATCCTGTGGTGCTACCTGCGCAACAGCGACTTCAAGAAGGACGGCGTCGACTACCACGTCGCCGCAGACCTCACCGGCCAGGCGATCCACCTGGGCGCGACGATCGGCGCGGACATCGTCAAGCAGAAGCTGCCCGAGAACAACGGCGGCTACAACGCCATCAAGTTCGGCAAGACCCACCGCAAGGTCTACTCGGAGCTGTCCTCGGACCACCCGATCGACCTCGTGCGCTACCAGGTCGCCAACGCGTACATGGGGCGCGTCGGCCTGATCAACTCGGGCGGCGCCTCCGGCGAGAACGACCTGCAGCAGGCCGTGCGCACCGCCGTCATCAACAAGCGCGGCGGCGGCATGGGCCTCATCTCGGGCCGCAAGGCGTTCCAGAAGCCGCTCGCCGAGGGCATCGAGCTGCTGCACGCCATCCAGGACGTCTACCTGGCAGACCGCATCACCGTGGCCTGACCCGGAGCGGGCGCGCCGCACACCGCGTGCGCAGCGAGGTCCCCGAACGAGGGCGCCTTTCTGCCCACAAAAGTGTTGACGGCCCGACCGACGGAGCGTACAAGGGCGCTCCTCCCGATGCGCGGGTGGTGGAATTGGCAGACACGCAAGATTCAGGTTCTTGTGCCCTTCTGGGCGTGCGGGTTCGACTCCCGCCTCGCGCACTCACCGAAGACTGACAGAACGTCAACGGATCCAGGCACCTGACGCCTCAAGGCAGGACGGCGGAGACGCCCGAGCCCGGACCCGGTGGCCGCCTGGAGACAGCATGTGGAAACGAACGGAAGCCGCGCTCAGTTGACCTGAGCGCGGCTTTTCCGTTTCCGCGAAGCACCACGAGCACCCCATGAGCAAGTCCCCCCTCCACGACGACATCCGCGCCTGCCTCGACCATCGGGGCGAGGACGGCGCCTCCGTCGATGAGCTCCTCCACGATCTGCAGCAGCGCGGCAGCGACGCGGACCGCGCGACCCTGCGGCGCGCGCTGCGCGAGCTCACCCGCAGCGGCGACGCGGTGCGCCTCGACCGCGACCTCTACGGCGCGCCCGGCACCAGCCCCGGCCTCGTCGGGCGCCTGCGCTTCGTGGGCACGCGCTACGTCGTCGAGGTGGGCCAGGAGCGCATCGTCGTCGACGAGTCGCAGCTGGGCGAGGCGATCGCCGGCGACGTCGTCAACGTCGTCGTCAGCGACCAGGCCGGCAAGGGCCCCAGCCGCGGCGTCGTCACCCGCATCGTCGAGGCCGCGCCGCGCAACGTCTTCGCCATCTCCCGGCGGGTGGGGCGCTTCTACATCCTGCAGTCCCCCCGCATCGACGAGCCGATGCTGCTGATGGACGAGCGCGCGCGCGCTGGTGGCATGGAGGTGCGAATCGCCGGGCGCGCCGCGTCCCGGAGGCGGGTGCGCACCGGACTGCCGCTGGCCCCGCTCATCGCCCTGATGGACGCGCCCGCCAGACCGGAGCGCGCAGCACCTGCTGCGAAGCCCGGGCGCCACGGCAAGGCAGAGGCGCCCACGACGGACGCGCCGGACAAGATCTCCGCGTCGGACGCCTACCGCTACGTGCGCCGCGGCGAGCTCAACGTGCAGGCGCTGCTCGACCAGCTCGCGCACGGCATGGGCGTCGACGGCGAGTTCCCGCCGGAGGCCGTCGCGCAGTCCGTCGGGCTGCAGGCGCCGGCGCTCGGCGAGGACGACATCGACCTGACCGACGAGCCGCTCGTCACCATCGACGGCGAGACCGCGATGGACTTCGACGACGCGGTGAGCGCGCGCCAGCGGGGCCGCGAGGTCGAGGTGCTGGTCGCGATAGCCGACGTGAGCCACTACGTGCAGGCGGACAGCGCGCTGGACGTCGAGGCCCGGCGGCGCGGCTGCTCGGTGTACCTGCCCGGGCGGGTCTACCCGATGCTGCCGGAGCGCCTGTCCAACGGGCTGTGCTCGCTGGTGCCGGGCGAGCTGCGGCGCTGCGCCTGGGTGCGGATGCGCATCGACGAGCAGGGCGACGTGACGTGGTACGACGTGGGGTTCGGCGTGATGCGCTCGCGCGCGCGCCTGACGTATACGTCGGTGCAGGCGCACCTCGACGGGCGGGAGCTGGTCGGGGACGAGACCGTCGCGACGTCGCTGGCGTCGCTGTTCGAGGCGTACCAGCGCCTGCTGCGCAAGCGGCAACGGCGCGGGATGCTCGACCTGGAGCTGCCGGAGTCGGTCGTGGACCTGGCGGACGACGGCGCCAGCGTGCGCGGCATCGTCACCGCGCCGCGCTGGGACAGCCACCGGCTGATCGAGGAGTGCATGCTGGCGACGAACGAGACCGTCGCTGACTTCCTGAGCTCCCGCGACCTGCCGTGCATCTATCGCTCGCACGACGAGCCCAACCCGGACAAGCTCGAGCAGGCGCGCCGCTTCGTCGCCGCGCTGGCGGGCGTGTCCCTGCCGCCGGACCGCGGCGTGCGCCCGATCGACGAGCTGATGGAGCTGATCCGCGCGGTCGAGGGACACCCGGCGGAGCGTGTGGCGAACTACTCGGTGCTGCGGGCGATGCAGAAGGCCGCGTACTCGGTCTCGACGCACGGGCACTTCGGGATCGGCGCGACGCGCTACGCGCACTTCACGTCGCCGATCCGCCGCTACGCCGACCTCGAGGTGCACCGCATGCTGCGGGTGGCGCTCGAGGACCGGGCGGCGGACCCGATGACGCTGCGTCGGGCGACGATGCGGCTCGAGGAGAGCGCGCAGGCGAGCAACGCCGGTGAGCTGCGGGCGAACAGCGCGGAGCGGTTCGCGCAGCGCCTGCTCAAGGCGCGGTACATGCTCGACCACGTGGGTGAGGAGTACGACGTGATCGTGACCGGCGTGCAGCGGTTCGGGGCGTTCGTGGCCGTGCCGGAGGGCGATATCGAGGGGCTGGTGCACATCTCTGACCTGGGCGCGGAGTACATGCAGTACCACGAGCCCACGGAGACGCTGCGCGGGCGGTCGTCGCGGCGGGTGATCGCGATGGGCGATCGGCTGCGGGTGCGCTGCCAGCGGGTGGTGCTGCACGAGGGGCGGATCGACTTCGTGGTCGTCGAGGCTCCGGTCGAGGTCGAGGCTCCGGTCGAGCCTGTCGAGTCGGGCCTGGACGAGCCGGGCTGATCAGGCGGGCGGGGCGTCGGGTGCGACCGAGGCTGCCTGGCGTTGCTCGGGCGTTGTGGGTGCGGATCGGTGCGGGCGGGCACGAACCGGCGGCCGGGTCGGGCCTGTCGGCGCGACCGGGAGCCCGGTCGGGGGGCTTGCCGCCGGCGAAACGGTAGGTAAGGTTACCCCAGTGGATTCCGGAACCCGGGGCGGTCGACCGTGACGTTGGAGCAACAGGGACGAGAGGCCGCTGGGGAAGGGACGCACGCGGCGGAGGCCCTCGAGCGTACGTGGTACGTGTCTGCCGAGGAGGCGAGGCCGGTCGCGTGGCGCGTGTTCCTGCTGGGGTTGCTGTGCCCGGGCCTGGGATGGGCGCGGGCGGGCAGGCCAGCGGTGGGCTGGACGGCGAACCTGCTGCTGGTCTCGCTGTGGTTGCTGTTCGGGTTCCTGTGGTCGGCGGTGAAGTTCCTGCCGATCGCGGCGCTGGCCTGGATGACGGTGGCGTGGGCGTTGACGGTGGCGATGAGCGCGGGGGACGCCGCGCACGCGCTGCGGACGCGGGCGCCGTTCCGCGCCGCTCGGTTCTCGTGGCCGCAGGCGGTGGCGATGGCTTCGCTCACCTGGTTCCTGCCGCTGGCGGGGCTGGTGGTGTGGGCGCAGCACGGGCTGTTCACGGTTGCGACGGTCGAGCAGACGGCGATGTTCCCGACGCTGTTGCCCGGGGACCGCGTGCTGATCGACCGGACGCCCGAGGCGCGTCGCGCGCTGGTCCCGGGGATGGTCGTCGCGCTGCGGCCGGTCGAGGCCGGCGGCGGGCCTCGCTTCGCGCGGGTCATCGCCGTCGCGGGGCAGCGGGTGTCGCTCGCTGACGGTGAGCTGTACGTCGATGAACGTCTGCACGAGCAGGGGCCGGTGAGCCAGCCGTACAGCGACATGTTCGTCGCCGCGACCGGCAGCGATCCAGCGGCGGTCGAGGCGCGCTTCGAGAGCAACGGGGTGATGGTCTACGCGGTCGCCGGCCCACCGATGCCTCCCGCCCACCCGCTCGTCGACATCGAGCTGACGGACGGGCAGGTGTTCGTGCTCCACGACAACCGGTCGGACCCGCGGGACTCCCGCTCGCTGGGCCCGATCCCCGAGGATGAGGTGCTGGGGATGCCGCTCTACGTCCTGGGGACGGGTAGCCACTACGGGGAGGCGCTGAGCGCGTACCGCCGAGGCCGGCGGATCCAGCCGCCGCGGTATGTGGAGCGCGGCGGGAGCGCGCGGGCGCCCGGGGGCGGGTAGGTCGCGCCTCGGGCTTCGCGGCGTCGATTCAGGGGCGTTGATTCAGGGGCGCCGATTCAGGGGCGCCGATTCAAGGGCGCCGATTCAAGGGCGCCGATTCAGGGGGCGCCGTTCCCGGGGGACTCCGGGGAGGTCGCTCCGACCCCGTGCCCAGTCCCTCACCGTGCGGGATATCCGTGCCTCACGTCGGGCTTGCGTGCGGCGGCGGAACGAACGAAGATGCGAACAGGTACGTGACCCTGTAGCACGATCGTTCGGAACGATTGTCGTGACAGGGTCATCAGGAACGGGTAAACAGTGACCGGATGGTTCGGATTTCATCCACCGCGTCGTGTCTCTGGGGGAGACAGGAGCTGGCGGTAGGCTATGCAGACGGTCGTCGACGAGCTGATGCTCATGCAGAGCTTCGTGGTCTCCGGTGTGGCGACCGCGGAGGTGCTCCACGCCGCGCGGCGGATGGCGCACGATCGGGGTGTGTCCTTCGCGTGGGTCGTGAGCCAGCTGGACGGCGTGGACGACGAGATGCTGGCGAACGTGATGGCGCGGGTGACGCGGCAGCTGCGGCTGCCGGTGTCCGCGGTCTCGCTGGATCCGGGCGCGGTGCTGCAGGTGGTGCCGTTGTCGTTGATGGAGCGCACGGGCGTGGTGCCGCTGGCGGTGGGCGCGGACGGGTGTCTGCTGGTGGGCGCGGTTGATCCATCCTGGGGTGCGGCGCTGGACGAGGTCGCGCTGCACGCCGGGCGCCAGCTGGACGTGCGGGTGGTGTCCTGGTCGGACTACGTGGACCTGTTGTCCGAGCTGCGGAGGCTCTCGGACGAGGAGGCGCTGCTCGAGGGCTCGGACACGGGGCCGCTGCCGGTGCTGCACGAGACCGGTGACTACGAGTCGGCAGCGGGCGCTCGGCTCCGCGCTTCGGGCGGCGACGCAGGCGACGGTTCCGGTGACGACGGCGACCAGGACGAGCAGACCCAGGAGGTCGCCGCCGTGTCGGGCGGCGAGCCCGCGGAGCCGGTGCAGGCGGAGCAGCTTGGTGTGGACGTCTTCGGGATGTACGGGGCGCCGTCGCGCATGGTCGAGCGCGTCGGTGACGCTGATCCGAGCGTGATGGCGGCGTTCTCCGTGGCGGAGTCGGGCCTGCGCGGCGCGGGTGATCGTGAGGTCGCGATGCGCGAGGTCATGGACTCGCTGAGCCTCGTCTACCCGGCCGTGATGCTGTTCTGTGTCCGGACGCCGGTGCTGCACCTGCGCATGTGGCGCTCGCATGGGCGCGACCTGCCGCCGGCGATGCGCCGGGACGTGCCGCTGGAGCGGCTGCCGTTCTGGCGTCCGGTGGTCGACCGCGGCCTGGTCTACGTGGGCGAGTGCCCCTGCGACGACGAGGTCCTGATGCGCGCCGGTGGCATGCTGGGCTCCCAGGTGGCGCTGATGCCGATCGCGCTGCGCGGGCGCACGATCCAGGTGCTGTTGCTGTCGGGCGCGGTGGACGTGCCGCTGCCGCCGCCGGGGCACGGCCTGCTCACGTTGCCCAGGCGGCTGTCCGAGGCGTACGGGCGGTTCGTCGAGCCTCCACCCGTCGCAGGCGCAGACGCGGCCTCCGCAGGAGTAACGGCGCTGCTGGCGTCCCGGCTGGCGCCTCGCAGCAAGGTCACGGGCGCCGGCGGCGGCCACGACGGCGACTGAGGGTGGCCTTCGCGGAGGTGCGCGCTCGCGTGCGGTGACGCAAGGGCCCTGGCACCGAACCTGCCCGACCATGTTCCGGCCCGACCATGCTCCGGCCCTACCATGTTCCGGCCCGACCAGGCTCCGGCCGGATCAGGCTCCGGCCCGATCAGGCTCCGGCCGGATCAGGCTCCGGCCCGATCATGCTCCGGCCCGACGAGGCGCTCTGCCCATCACGCGCCCTCCCGATCACGCGGCCCTCCCGTTCACGTGAGCAGCACGTTCGTGGCGAGCACCTCCGGCGGCTGCGGGGAGGCCCGAGGGCTGCGAGAGGCCCGGCGGCAGCGCGAGAGGAGCAGCGCTCAGCTGGTGCGTGCGCCGTCGGTGCTGCACGCAGCGCGAGCGATCAGGAGCGTGACGCCGGCGTTGACGGTGAGCCAGAGCTGCTCGACCAGGCCGCGTCCGGGGATGAGGCGCACGTCGATCAGCGGGGCGATCGCCTCGCCGAGCAGCGCGGCGCTGATGCCCACCAGCGCGCCGACGAGCACGCCGCGTGCGGTGGGGCCACGCAGGTGTCCGAACGCCGCGTACAGGCCGATCGCCGGGAGCGCGCTCCACAGCAGGGCGCTGGTACCCAGGGCGCCGGGCAGCAGGTGGACGGGGGCGCCCCCCGCGACCACGTGCAGCGGCGCGATGTGCAGCCCGACGCTGCCCAGCAGGAGCGTCGGGATGGCCAGCCCGGTCGCGACAAGCACCGCCGTCAGGGCAGCGGCGGTGGTGGATCCCCGGGTCCGGCCCCGGTCCGCGGTGGAGGCCCCGGTGAGCGGTCGCCGAGCGGCCGCGACGACGAGCATGAGCAGGGCGGCGGCGAGCGCGGCCCGGGGCAGCTGGTAGCGCGTCGCGGCGCGGCGTACGGTGGCGCGCGCGTCGAGCAGCCCGGCGCCGTAGCGCGCATCAGAGTAGTTGGGGACCTCACGTGACGCGCCGCGGATCAGCGCGGCCTCGATGCGTTCCGGCCGCTGGACGCCGGCGCCGTGCAGCAGCGCGGCGACGCCGGCGACGTGCGGCGCGGCCATCGAGGTGCCCTGGAACAGCGCGAACTCGTGGCGCGTCGGGTCGCTGGCCTGGACGGTCTCCTGGAGGATGCCGTCCGGGCGGCCGTCGTTGTTCTGGTCGACGCGCGTGTTGCCGCCGGGCGCCGCGATGTCCACCGCGCGCCCGTAGTTGCTGTACGGCGTGGTGGTGCGGTCGTACTGCGTCGCGGCGACGGCGATGACGTGCCGGTACGCGGCCGGGTAGGACGGCAGCGGTGAGGCGCTGTTTCCGGCCGCGGCGATGACCGTCACGCCGCGGCGGTGGGCGTAGTCGATCGCGTCTGCCATGATGACGGACGGGATCGGGCCACCCAGGGACATGTTGATGATGTGCGCGCCGTGGTCAGCGGCCCAGCGGATCCCCTCGGCGATATCCGCCGTGCGGCCCCTGCCCTGGGCGTCGAGGACGCGGATGGGCATGATGGTCGCGGCGGGCGCGACGCCGGCGACGCCGTAGGCGTTGTCGGTGGTCTGGGCGATGGTGCCGGCGACGTGGGTGCCGTGTCCGTGAAGGTCGAGCGGCAGGGTGTCGTTGTCGACGAAGTCGTAGCCGGGCGCGAAGCGGGTGCCGGCGAGGTCGCGGACGCCGGTGAGCGGCCCGTCCGGCTCGTCGCGGTAGGCGACGCCGGTGTCGAGCACGGCGACGACGGCGCCGCGGCCGCGGGAGCGGGCCCACGCAGGCTCGATACGGATCTGATCGAGGTTCCACTGGAACGGGTAGAGCGGGTCGTTGACGCCCTGGGCGACGTAGGTCTGTTCGATCTCCACGTACTCGACGTTGGGGTCACGCCGGAGGGTGTCCATGGCGGTCGTGGCGTCACGGGCGCTGAGCTCGACGCGGTAGAGCCCCTCGTGCACGGACCAGGCGCTGTTCAGGGCGGCGTCCGGGTGGACGGAGCGCACCCAGCGCTCCTGTTCGTCGCGGGTGAGGTGGTCCGCGACGTCGATGAGCAGGGTCGCGGTCGCGCCGTCCGTCCGGCGCGCGGCGTCGTCCGTGTGGTCGTGCCGCGGCGTGATCGGCTGACCGGCGAGGGCGAGCCACGCGGCGACCGTCGCGGTGAGCGCGAGCGGTGCAGCGGTGCGGGAGCGAGAGGAAGCCATCGGTCAGCCCGGGTCCGTGGAGGGTGTGGGCTGATGATGGTGGTCTCCCCGGCTCGGCGCAAGGGCGGTTCGCCTCAGGTGCCGGTCTCGTCGCCGTTGCCAGACCACGACATTCAGGGCACTGAACACGAGGCCACAGGGAACTGAAACGAGCCATAGAACGTAGCGCGGGTGGAACAGCACGTGTCCCGGCTGCAGAACTGCCCAGCTGGCTGATGCTGCCAGCGCGTAGCCGTAGAGCAGCCACGCTGCGCGGTCGATGTCTCGGCGCAACGCCATGAGGTACGCTGCCTGGGCCAAGGCCACTGCGACCAGCGGCACGCCGATCCCGTTGAAGTCTGCGGCGTGCAGCAGGCCGATCTTCGCGACCTGATCCAGCGGGTTGATCGCGACATCGGTGAGTTGTTCGACCGACCAGGCACCGCCTCGACTGGTCAGGTAGGCGATCGCTGACGAGCCGAAGTCAGCAGCGAAGAGCTGTGCGTAGATTACGAGACTCAAGGCGAAGGCCACGGGCAGCGCGAGGCACGTTGCCACGACCGAGGACCATGCCGTGCGGTCACGGTCCACCACCGCAGCGGCGAACCAGGGGAGCAGCGCGCTCAGGCCAACGACCGAGATGAACTCGTATCCTGCGAGACACTTGAGCAGGAACGCAGTGGTGAGCGCGATGAAGAGCAGTACTGGCCGGGAACGGTGCGCCATGGCGAACCAGCAGCTGACCGCCATTGGCAACAGCATGAGCCACACCGACCAGTACAACGAGTTGGAGAAGATGTTGATACCGGTAGCCAGGCAGCCCCACAGCAGCGCTGCGGCGGCGGCTGCATCGCCCCAACGGAACCTCATCCAGACGATGACCCCCGCCAACATCAGGGCAGTCAGCAGCGCGTTGAGCTGGCGGAGGTAGCCGTAGGAGCCTTCGGTCGCACCGGAACATCGCGCAACCGTCGCCCAGAGCAGCCCCTGCAGGCCCGGTTGCGAGCGGTACACGGAGCCTCCGGACGCCAGGCTGGTCTGGCCTGGCTCGGCGTCAGCGATGGTTGACGGCGGGGTGGCGTCGGTCCCCTGCCGCCACAGCTGCAGCGCGTGGGGGTATGGCTCGCCCCTCGTGGCGAAGGCGATGCGGCCGGTTACCAGGCGTTCACTGTTCTCGTCGAAGTGTTGTTTGCCATTATTCTGGTAAGTCGGGTAGTTGGCGTAGATGAGCGGCATCGCGTTGGACGCGAAGTTGAGGGGGCCCAGGAACAGGTACAGCGTGAGCGTGCACAGCGCTGCCAGGCGCACGTGGGACACGGGCAGCTTCATGAAGCGGTGTTGCTCTGGCGTGCGGTGGCGGGACATGGGACTCCTCGGGCGGCTTCAGCGAGGCGCGGTTGCGCTACTGGCCGCGCGCGTTCAAGGAAGGAAGGCTCCACGTGCCGCGTCGAAGGTCTCTCTCAGGAGGCGCAGCTTGGCACCGGGGCCAGTGATCTTCGTCGGAACCTTGCCCTGGTCCGGATAGCGCCGCTCGACACCGATCTCGCAGGACAGGAGCCCGAGGCGCGGCGCCTGCGCCGTGATGTGGAACAGCAGGTTGTAGCGCACGAACACGTTGCGGAAGATCGCGAGTCGCGGATCCTCGAGCAGACGTCGGGAGTAGGCGCGAAAGCCGTTGGTCGTGTCGGTGAACCGTTGCCCTGCGGCGAGGCTCAGGAGTGGTGCGTGTACGAGTCTGTTGCCAAGTGTTCGCTCCAGGGGCGTGTTCACGGCGCGCCCACCCGGCGCGTAGCGCGAGCCCTGCACGTAGTCGAAGCCGGCGTCGAGCCTCGCAAGAAACACGGCGATCGCCTCAACACCGTCCTTGCCGTTGCCATCCATGGTGACGACGCCGTCGTATCCTTCGCGCAGGCACCACGCGTACGCCATGCGGAGTTGGGCCCCCAGGGCTCCTGGACCTGTCTTGACAAGCAGCGCCCGGACGCCGACTGACTCGGGGTAGGGTGCCGTCAATGAGCCGTCGGTCGAGCCTCCGTCTGCGATCACGACGTCGACCTCCGGAGCTGCATCCCGGACTCGTGCGAGTTGAGTTCGGATGCGCTCGCCCTCGTTCAGTACGGGGATGACCAGCGCGTGGCGGTGCTGCTTCGGGCTGAACACGGTCGCCTCGAAGGCTGGCAACTGCCAGGAGGCTTCAACGGTGGTCGAGTGACTCTGTTGCATCGGAGGTGGGGGCGGGGAAACGCGGTGGTGAGCCGCCGTGGATGGCTGTTGGCCTTCATGTCTGCCCTGCGGTGCCGTCGAAGACAAGGGCGGGGACAGCTTCGCGAATCGCCGCGGTAGCAGGCGTCCTCCCGTGTGGCTTGAGCCCCGTGTCGTGGCTATCCCGGCGCGCGGCGGCCATGTATCAACCCGTCGTGCGCTGCTGCGAGCTCGGGCCGCATCGTTCTTACGGCTTCGAACAGATCGTAGACGTTATCGACCTTCCCACCGACGACGGTCGTTACCCGTGGGTCAGCGTGGCGTTGCTGGTAGAGGATGGGTCGACCGTCGTCCGCTTCGTTGCGCAGGAGGATGGCCTTGGTCTCCCACAATGAGCGCTCCCAGGTTGCATCGGCGAGGCAGGGCAAGTAGCGCGCGGCGTCGAGAAGCATGTGTCGAGCGCGTTCGGACTGGGGCACCGCCGATGGGTCTGTCCGCTCGTGGTGCCGATCGCCGTCCGTCCAGCTTGCTTGGGGGGTGTACCTCACGTGGGTCAACGAGTGCAGTTGTTCAGCGGGGTAGGGCATCGTCGAGAAGAACGGGCCATCCATCACGGTCACGCCGATCCGTGCGAGCACGGGGGGAGGTTTGATGAGCGCGACCTCTGCGAGCTCGTACTTGAGCGGCGCCAATGGCAGGTTGGTCGTGGCGAGCAGCGCGTTCGTGTTGGCGTACGTCACGTTGAAGACGCTGCTCGACTGGAGTGCGCTGCCAGTGCTCGTCACGACGTGGACGCCGCCTCGTACGTCATTGGCGACATCCAGCCTCGCGACGGTGGTTCGCAGGCGCACGTCCACACCTGCGTCGGCCAGTCGCCGCTCGAGGTGGGCGCGTAGTGTGACGTAGTCGAACGCGACCTCGCGGCAGCTGAACACTTCCTCGATTCGGCTCATGTCGAAGAGGCTACAGGAGGCGGGTGGGGCCCGGCGAATCGGAGCATCGAGCGACGAGAACATGCGCAGAAATCGATTCGACGACACTCGCGAGCGGTACCGCGCGATCGCGTAGAGCATCTGGAAGTCGTCGTGGATGGCGTCCGGGAAGTCCGCGGCGAACCGACGATGCAGCGCGAGCGACTTGACCGCGGTGAGCGTGCTGCGGGGGTAGTGGAACCCTGTGTGAACGCGCGCCTGGTTGACACGTGAAGCCCTGTTGAGGAGTCGCTCGTTCGCCTCCAGGAGGACCACGTTCCGGCTGACCGACTTGAGGAACAACGCCAGGCAACACCCGTAGAAGCCACCTCCGATCACGATATGGTCGATCCGTTGGCCGACGCTCATGGATTCAGGCTCGAGTCTTCTGCACGTGCGGCGCTGGGGTACTGTTCGACGTTGTAGGCGAGGTTCAGATCGTCCCTGACCTGCCCGAAGAGGTCGGTGCCACCGAGCTCGGCAACGACGTCGTCCACGGTCGCAGGCGTGAGCAGGTCCAGCACACGCTGCACACCGGAGGCGATCCCGAACAGTGTCAGACTGAGGAAAGCGCTGCTCGCGCTGGCCAGCAGGGAGGTCGTTAGCCACCCTGGCTGGACGTCGTCCAGAACCAGCCAGGCGGCGACGGCGTAGCACCCGTACGCCACGGACAGCACCGTGAGCATCAGGGACAGCAGTGATACCAGCCGGAGCACCACGGGCGCCGAGTGCGCCGCAAGACGCTGGAGCAGCGCCAGCCGCCGTCGTCGGATGTGCCACGACCGCGCCGTGCGGATCGGGTGCCGCGGTGGCTGAAGAGCGAACTCGATGCCAGAGTCGAGTGGGAGGAAGCGTGCCGCCAGCAGCCGGTCCGGGTGGCTGAGTAGCCTCCCCAGCGTGGGCCGAGGGTATGTCGCTGTCTGTGCGTCGCGACCGCTGAGACGGAACCCGACGGTTCGGCCGACGGCCCGCGCGACCGGCTCCCACAGGCGTGTCGCGCTCTGCTGCCCAAGGATGACCCGGCCTTCGTCGTGGGCGCGCGCGACCATGGCCGGGATGTCGAAGCACTCCAACTCCTCGACGGCCGTGAGCACCACCACGTCGCCGATCGCTTCCGAGGCGGCCACGAGCCGGCGCTGATAGTGCTCCGTTCCATGGCGCACCTGCATGAGCCGAATGTTGCTCCAGCGCCGCAGAAGCGCTGCCAGCTCCGATGACGGTCGTCGGCTGGTCAGGAGCAGGAGCTCCCAGTAGCGGAAGTTCTGCTGCAGTAGCTGGGCTGTACGCTCGATGGTCGCCACCGCGCCGGCCGGATCCGGCAGCTCCGGAACGCACACCGATACCAGCAGGTCATCCCGTCGTACGGGCAGCTTCATGTGCCGGGTCCTCCGTTGACCACCGCGACAGCGGAGGCCAGCTGTGACGCGGCGTGCGCCAGCACCACCAGTGGTTCATCCGCAGGCCGCAGCATCTCGATGGACACAGCCCCCCCATATCGTGCTCGCTTCAGCGCCGCGACCAACGCTACGGTGTCGCCGTGGTCCACCGGCGCGATGCCCAGGTGCGGTGCGCTCACGTGCACGTGGCCAACCGCCGCCACCCGCTCTACCAACAGGTCCGGCGCCACCGCCACCTCGTCGTTCAGGTACGTTGCCCCGATGTCGAAGCAGACACGAACCGCCGGGTGGGCAAGTTCCGTGACGAAGGCGTGTACCTGAGCCCACGTCGTCCAGTAGTTCGCCCCGTACGCCGTAGGGTTGAACTCCAGCGAGAGCTTCGCGCCGGCTGCTGCAGCGAGATCGCCAAGCCGTGAGAACGTCTCGGTCGCGATCGACTGGGCGCTGGCAGGTGACAGGCTCGTTGGCACGATACGCTGACGTGGAGAACCGAAGACAAGATTCGGGCAGCCGATGACGCCCGCAAGGCGGATCGCGCGTTCCATCCCCTCCACGAAACGCTGGAAAGCGTCCGGTGGTCCGAACAGCGCGGCGTCAGTCGTACCGTAGAGCAGGGACTGCATCGACACCAGCTCAAGACCAAGCGCCTCGTGCTCGGCACGTGCGCTTGAGACCTCCCGCTCAGACGGCGAAAACGTATCGACGCCTTCCGGGAAGTAGAGGCCAGGAGCGATCTCGAGGCCCCGGAATCCCGCCTCCGCGATACACGTGTACGCAGCGATGCGTTCATCGGGTTTCCATGCGAGGTTCGATGCTGCGAGGATCATGCTTCGCGCTCCGGATCCCGGGCCCAGGTGACGATCTCATCGAGAACTTCGTCGCGCGACATCAGGAACTCACTGTCACGGCCCCACAGGTGGCCATGGCGCGTCGTCATTCGCTCTCGATGAATCCGAGCCGGACTCGTTGGCATCTCGCCGCCCGCCAGCCGTTCGAAGACATCTCCTGCGCGCACAGGCGCTGTCGCGCAGTGCAGCATGTCCAGCCCGGCGTCCGTGGCTACCTTGATGTCACGCCAGAGCCGACGCAGCGGGTAATACTGGAACTGGCTCTCCGGGTTGGTGAACCCGACGGCGCTGAACCCGGCAGCGGCTACCAGCTGCTCCGTGGACGTCCGATCAGCCGAGGTTCGCCACTCCGCCCGATCGAGGATCCACATCGCCCCCGCATCGCTCCAGTGGTAGTGGTTGCGAACGATCTTTGCGGTCCGCGGATCAAGCGTCAGGAGCAGGCTGGCGTAGCGAGCATCGGTGAGCATCGATGGCATCGGGTTGTGCAGATCGAAGAGGAAGTTCTTGCGCAGCCCTGTGCCGAACAGCGCCGGGAGCCGAACGACCAGGCACCGAGGGAAATGGTCGTGGCACCATCGCTCCAACTGGCGGCGGTGACGACCGTAGGCCAAGGTGGCCTCGAACTCTGATGCTGCCTCGTCGGCTCCCGAAGCAGGATCCGCGAGTACGGCGATCGTCGAGATCAGGACCGCCTGAACCGCCTTGGTGGTGCGAAGCACGTCGGTCATGGTCCTGATGGCCTGTGCGTCAGCGTCAGGGTCCCGGTTCGCGGCGAACATCGAGCCCGGCGCGCCAGCGATGACCAGCGTTCCGAATCGCGATCCTCGGGCGAGATCAATGGTCGAGGAGCGGTAGGTGGCCCCGAACTCTCGCTGGCGGAGCAGGTTGCCGCCAACGAATCCGGTGGCTCCCACGAGCGCGTCGTGCATCGTTCCTGTCCTCCGGCAGCTATCACGTCGTTGCGGCCGGCACGTGACGCACCGCCATGTCCCGCGAACTGCGAATGCTCGGGCATATCGCCAGGATCTGGTGATGGCAAGGCCGCTCACGGGGCGTATGGCGACATCCGATGGTGGTCTCCCCGGCTCGGCGCAAGGGCGGTTCGCCTCAGGTGCCGGTCTCGTCGCCCGCCGCGAGCTCCGCCTGGGTGAGGCTCACGACGTGCTGGAGCTCGAGGCCGTGCCGCAGCGCGTTGCTCAGGAACTCCTCGCTGTCCCAGGTGAGCAGCTCGACCGGGTCGCTGCCGCCGATGCGCACGTCGCGGTGGTAGCGCACGATGGCGCCGGTCGAGAGCACCAGCGGCGCCGGGATGTCTGCGTCCTTCGGGCTCACCTGCACGCGCCCGCGGACGACGAGGGCGATGCGGTCCTTGCCGCCGCTGGTCGCCAGACGCTCGGTCATCGTCGCGGTGCGCGCGTTGGCCAGCAGGTCGCTCAGCGCGGCCGGCGTCGCGTCGCGCAGCTGCGGCGACTGGAACAGCGCCAGCCGGGCGTGGTCGCCCTGCCAGATGCGCTGGGCCAGCGTGCTGATCTCCCGGCGCTCGAGCAGCGTCGTCCAGATGTCCTCGCTGACGCCGAGCAGCCGCAGGTGCAGCGCCGTCGTGGGCAGCGTCTGGTCCTCCCGCGGGTAGATCAGCGCACCGGACTGCAGCTCGCGGTAGCGGTCGTCGACCTTGACGGCGCCGGAGACGACCCAGCCGATCACCACGTGCGGTGGGCGCAGCACGGGCTCGTCGTCGCCCCTCATCTCGATGTGCAGGTTGTCGACGACCTGCGCCAGCGCGTCAGGCGGCAGCTGGCTGAGCAGCGGCACCCACTGCCAGCGCTTGGCCACGTACGGTGCGCGCATCCGCGCGACCTGCGCCAGCGCGCGCGGCAGCAGCGCGGCGGCCTGGTCGCCCTCCGGCTCGTCCGGCACGACCGGCTCGACGTTCGTGTTCGTTGGCGGCATCGGCATCGGGTCGAAGCCGCGCGACTCGATGTCCGCGAGCAGGTCCGCCCGCAGCGTCGTCACGTCCGCGCCCAGGTTGCGCAGCATGCACAGCCCCTCGAGCGCCAGCATCAGGTCGCCCGTCACCCGGCCGCCGTCAATCATCGCCCGGCCGATGTCCACCGCCGCGTCGCGGTTGCCCGTCACCAGCGACGCCGTCAGCACGCCACGCATCAGGTCCCGGTCGCAGGGCAGCCGCTCGGCGTTCTGCACGGCGAGCGACAGCAGCGCGCCGACGCGCATGTCGCGCAGCGCGGACCGAAAAGCGATGCGAAATGCCTTCAGCGCCTCGTTCACGGGGACGTCATCCTGAACCCGGGGACCCAACTCGTCGGGGCATCGTAGCACGGGAGCCTCGGATTGCAATTTTGTGGTCCTCTGGCGCCCCGATCGGGCCGGCGCAAGGCCGCCAGCAGCGGTCGTTCCGGTCGATTCAGTCGTTGCGCAGCCCCAACGCGCGCTGGATCGCCGTCGCGCAGCGCGCGCCACCGCCGCTCGCCGCCGCCACCGACTGGTGCTCCGACCCGGTCACGTCGCCGCACGCCCACAGGCCCCTGACGGGCGTGGCGCCCTCGCTGTCGGTCGCGAGGTACCCGCCAGCGCGCCAGGCCTCTGCCGGCAGCCCGGGCGGGACCACCGGCTGGACCCCGATGCGCACGAACAGCGCGTCCGTCTCGAAGAACCGGCCGTCGTTCATCATCACGCCCTGCAGCGCCCCGTCCCGGCTGCGCAGCAGCTTCAGGATCGTCCGCTCCAGCACGACCTCGATCCACGGGGAGGCCGTCACCTCCTCGACGAAGCGAGCCTGCCCGCGGAAGGTCGCGCGCCGGTGGATCAGGGTGACCGACGTCTCCCGCCGAGCGAGCAGGAGCGCCCCCTCCAGCGCGGCGTCCCCGCCGCCGACGACCACGACCCGCCCGCCCGCGTAGCGGTCCACGTGGCGCGTCACGGACACGTGCACGTCCTTGCCCAGCAGCTCCGATTCGCCGTGCAGGCCCAGCAGCCGGGGCTCCGTGCCGGTCGCGAGCACCACGGCGGCCCAGACGCCCTCGCGTGCCGTCGTGCGCACGCGCAGGCCGCCCTCGTGCGGCGTCAGCTCGAGCACCGCCTCGTCGGCGCTCGGCGCCAGGCCCTGGTCACGGACGTGGTCTGCGAGGTGGGCCGCGAGGGTGACGCCGGTGTGGCCGGCGACGCCCAGCAGGTTGCGGATCGGGTTGCCGACGCGCCGGAGCGTGCCGCCGCAGCGGTCGCTGGCCTCGATCCAGTCGAACGGGACGCCCAGGTCGTGCAGCCACTGGGCGCAGCTCATTCCGGCCGGGCCGGCGCCAATCACGAGGGCTCGCTGCTGGACGGTCATGGCGGCTCGTGCGGTGAGGGGGGCGGGTGCGGCCGGGTCGTGACGGCGCGGGGGCCGGCCGGGAGAGGCCACGTGGGCGCCGGTCGGTGGCTCCGCGTGGGGTCTGGCGGGCGTGGCGCCCGTGCAGGGATGTGGGTCAGGTGCTGAAGATGCGCTGGGCGTACTTCGCCGCGCTGGAGCCGCCGTAGCAGCCGCGGCCGGCGAGGGTGGTCGTCGTGGGTTGCTGGCGGCAGCCGGTCAGCTCGACGCACATCTGCCGGGCGCGGATGCGCACGAGCGCGCCGCGGGGGGCGAGGTCACGCTCGAGGGTGTCGGCGATGGCGGCGACGAGCCGCTCCTGCAGCTGAGGGCCGCGGGCGAGGGCGTCGACGAGGCGGGGCAGGGCGCCGAACCCGACGATCTGCTCGTCCGGCAGGTAGGCGATGTCGACGTCGCCGTGGAACGGCACGATGTGGTGGGCGCACAGCGCGTGGAAGCGCAGGCCCTCCATGACGACGAGGCCGCGCTGGCTCTCGTCGACCGGGATGCCGCGCAGCGTGGGCGCCTCGCGGGGCACGAACCAGTCGCGCAGCAGCTCGGCGAAGCGCTCGGGTGTCTCGGCCAGCTCGGGGTCGGAGTCGCGGTCGAGGCCCAGCTCGGCGAGCAGCTCGGCGACGCGTGCGGCGACGGGGTCAGTCATGGTCGTCGGTCTCCGGTGGCGGCGGGGGGTCGGGCAGGTCGACGCCACAGTAGCGCATCGCGGCGACGGTGGCGACGCGGCCACGCGGTGTGCGCTGGATGAAGCCCTGCTGGATCAGGTACGGTTCGTAGACGTCCTCGAGGGTGTGGGACGGCTCGCCGATCGCGGCGGCCAGCGTCTCGACGCCGACCGGCCCGCCGCTGAACCGCAGGCAGAGCAGCTCGAGGTACCGCCGGTCCATCGCGTCGAAGCCACGGTCGTCGATGTCGAGCTCGTTCATCGCGTGGCGGGCGAGGTCCAGCTCCACGATGTCGACGCCCTCGACCTCCATGTAGTCGCGGACCCGCCGCAGCAGGCGGTTTGCGGTCCGCGGGGTGCCTCGGCTGCGGCGCGCCATCTCCGTCGCGGCGTCGTCCGCGACGACGATGTCCATGCGGCGGGCGCTGCGCTGGACGATCAGCGCGAGCTCCTCCGTGGTGTAGTACTCCAGCCGCTCGATGATGCCGAACCGGGCGCGGAGCGGGGACGTGAGCAGGCCGGTGCGGGTGGTCGCGCCGATCAGCGTGAAGCGCGGCAGGCTCAGGCGCAGGCTGCGCGCGTGCGGTCCCTCGCCCAGGAAGACGTCGAAGTGGAAGTCCTCCATCGCGGGGTAGAGGTTCTCCTCGACGGCGGGCGCGAGGCGGTGGATCTCGTCGATGAACAGGACGTCGCCTTCCTCGATGCTGGTGAGGATGGCGGCGAGCTCGCCCTTCTTGTCGATGGCGGGGCCGCTGGTCGTGTGCATCGTGGCGCCCAGCTCGTTGGCGATGATGGTCGCCATGGTCGTCTTGCCCAGGCCGGGGGGGCCGCTCATGAGGACGTGGTCGAGCGGCTCACCGCGCTTGCGGGCGGCGCGCACGGCGACGCTCATGCGCCGCTTCATCGCGGACTGCCCGGTGTAGTCGTCGAAGCTGGTGGGCCGCAGCGCGGGGTCGAGGCGCTCGTCGTCGCCGTCGCGTACGAAGCTCATGAGGTCCGGTACCGTGGTGGCTGGAACGGATGTTCAGGAGGGTAGCACAGGACCGCGGGGTGGGGGTAGTCCGTGGGGTGTCGCGGTGGCCACGAGGCGGCTGGCGGCTGGCGGCTGGCGGCGACGGCATCGGGCAGGGCGCCAGCCAGTTCAACTCAGCCCTCGCGATGTGGCGGGCGGGCTATTCGGCACCTCCACTGG
>ERZ869909.1211-NODE-1211-length-21751-cov-19.144274_pt1 | contig 21751 bp, 12 predicted proteins | sample MGYA00520892_ERZ869909 | MGnify/ENA primary metagenome ERZ869909 (study PRJEB32215, sample SAMEA104723947) | bioreactor metagenome | biome: bioreactor; feature: anaerobic bioreactor; material: water | place: China | collected 2015-03-12 ... | reverse complement strand
AATCTTTTTATAAACCTTTCTATATTTTCCTGAACAAACTTTTCTAAATTCTCAGAAGTAAAATTCCTCTGAAAATAAGATTGAGTCAGTTCTTCTTTAATATTATTGCTCATAACACTGTAAAAATTTTCCCATTCTTCTTTGTTTTCTGTAAGCCTGATTAATTTTGGACTGGAGTCAAAGGGGTCATTTAAAGAGTCTATATCAGAAAAGTATATATAGTTGTTTTCTAACTCATCCAATGTGAAATCATTATTTGGTCTATAACGAAAAATATAAGGAGGTCCGGCAAGTTCAATCTCTTGTTTCATCTAAAAACTTTGTTATGGTAGCATACAATCAGGTAATTATAAAGTTAAGATGACTGCAAAATTTTCAAAAGCTGACACTTCACCTAAAACGTCCCTAAGTTGCTTTCTTCCACTCTCCGTAGCTATGTAAAAATTCAGTTCACAATCTTTTACTACGTCACTATAATAAACGAATTTATCTTTTTGTCTAGCTGCTTCAATTAGGTGCATTCTAACTTTTCCATTCATACTTTAGCAATCTTAAAAAAGATAAAGGTATAATTCTATATTTGAAAATTAGTTTTTAACCATGAAAAACAAACCAAAAAAATAACCTTTATATTGTAAAGAGATCTAAGGTGCTCAAATAAGTTCTAATTTTAATACAATTGCTGTTAAAAAACTACATAAATACAATTATGCCATTACACGTATCCCACAATAAAAGAGTAATCACAACTGATTATAACTATTCAGAAAAATATTGGTCAGAGCTATCCATAATCATTGAATCTGAAATTGACCAGAATGAAATAAAAGATGCAGATGAAGTCGATAGGCTACTAAAAACAGGGTTTCAATATTTATGCAAGAGTTTCGAAGAAGTAATTCAACAAAATTTAAATTCATCTTTTTACGTGTTTATAAATTGTTTACATGAAGATTCTCTTGAATTATATGAATTACAGTTAAAAAGAATCCCATTAGGGATTGATGAAAATGCTTTTGCATTATCAAGGCGTATATTAAAAATAATAATTGAGCAAGGGTGTCAACACAATTTAAAAGGCTGCCCTAATTTTTTCAAAGAAATAAAAGGTAATTTAAAAAAATATATTAGCACTACTGAAGAGCTACTTTATATAGGTGAATGGGCTTATTCATTTAGTGAATCTATTGCAAAGAATAAGTTATTTCCAGGTTCAACAGGTTTAAGAATTGAAGATGGGGAACTTGTTATAAATACTTATCAACCCTATCCTGAATTATTCAAATTCATTGGAAAAGATATTCCTAAACATGACTCCCAGGTCGCTGTATCAAAGTCTCTCATCGAATTTAAAGATTTACTTAAAAATGAATTTGCAGTAGAATATGATACTTTATTCGGTTTTACCCAAGAACAGGTAAAAACCCCACAATATCGGTTTGGCTTAGTATTTATTGACAACCTGATAGAATTGTTGCATGAAGAATTTGAGTATGACAAAGGATTTCTTGAAATTTTTTATGAAGGATTGACTCTATCGAAGGACAATGCTCTATCTGTAGAAGATTGTATAATCAGAAATCAGGATACACGAAGATTTATATACCGTCCAATCGTTAGATTTTTGATTGAGGATAAATACTATTATATGATTCCATATTATAAGTGGGCAGAAAGCATGATGACTTTGAGTACAAATGCATTTCCTTTTGGAGCGTTCCCTGATGAATGGAAACAATTTAGACCTATTAAAGATTTTGTTCAGAAATTAGATAATACTCACGATCAAATCCTTGAAGAGCCTATTACAGATTTGTTGAATCAGCATGGAATTTTTTATGATACAGGGGTAAAATCTTTTAAAACTATAACAGGAACAAATATTAATATTGCCAATACTGTTGGTGATTTAGATATATTGTTTTTAGATGTAAAAAACAAACTAATTTACGTTTGTGAACTGAAACATAACAAATCCAGATTTGATTATAATAACTGGCGGAGAGACTACTCCAATTTTAAAGCCAAATATGAAAGCCAATTGGAGCGAAAAACAAAATGGGCAGAAAAGAATAAAAATGTAATTCAGGAACATTTTGAACAGTTATATGGCGGTAATTTTACAGAACAGCTACAAGGTTATGATGTGCGGGGAATTTTTATTATTAATGCTCCAACAATTTATATGTATAATGGTAAATACAGAGCTTTTACGATTAAAGATATTTCTTTCCTCCTGAAAGGAGAATATGTAGATGTTCAGTTTGAATTTACTAGAGAATCGACGGGAGAAAAATATTTTGTAACTCACCCTTATTTTGAGAATACTTACAGAGTTTTTAATGAGAATTGAGAAATATAAAGTAAAAAACTTGATAAGTTTTGAAGATGGAGAATTCATAGAAAAATACATTTTCTTTTGGAAATCAAAATGAATAAGTTGGCACTCAATTTTTATCCAATTCAAATTTAAAATCCAATAACTCCTTAGGAGGTTTGCCTAATCCTTTTGCTAAATCTATTAGTGTGGTAAAAGACAAGTTTCTTTTCCCATTTTCTATATCACTAACGGTGCCCTTTGTAATTCGGCTACTATTTAGTACAACATCGTCCTGACTTAGACCTGATTTCATTCTAATATCTCTTATATGCATTCCAAACTTTTTTAATATTTCATTTTTTGCTAACTCCATTAGTTATAGGCCTTTGTACACAAGGCAACATATTATAACACCGGATAAGTTTTGAAAACGGAGAACTCCTTGATAAGTATGCTTTCTTTCGAAGAAATATTGGCTGAATATTTCTCTATAAAGCTGCTAATTAAAATCAAAAAAAAATATCCTAATATTTATTATTTTTCTTTTGATGCCTTTATATATTTAGTCATATTAAAATTGAATAACTCATTGATTGAAACTTTTAATTCTTTTGAAAGGAGTAAAAGAGTTTCATATCTCGGATTTGTATTGCCTCTTTCGAGCTCCCCAATAGTCTTTTTTGCATGACCCGTCCTTAATCCCAATTCTTCTTGTGAAATAGGCTTTCCAGTATCAGGATTAATTACTTTTTTTCTCAGTTCAGTAATTCTATATCCTAATGCTTTCTTCTCATTTATAAAGCTCTTTTTTTTCATTAGGATAAATTTCAAGTTAAAAAAACAAAATTTAGGATACCTATATGTATCCTTTTGAATATTTTTTATATATTAGCTCCTAATTATATAAATTTGCGTTTACTTCTTTAGTAAAATATTAGAAGCATTCGCTTTGAATCTCGAACTGAAAACTGGCGTTTTTATAACCACGAGAGGATAAGTAGAAGGCTCACGACCCGGGCGTGAGCTCTCTTATCGTGGTAAAGGTATGCCAGTACCCCAGTTCGGTAAGTTGAGTTTCACGCCTATTTTTTTGGCCAAAATCAAGGCAATACTCTTCTTACTATTCTTAGCATACTTCATAGTTTACAAGAGTTTCGCAATACGGTGTTTAACTTAAAAACCTATTGTGCCTATGGAAATAATCTATATGCTATTTAATGCCTGCGCTGTCTCTTAAAATGAATTAGCCGGTACAGTGGCAGGCCATTAAATATTTTACAAACTTGATCAGGGTGTAAGTCCAGTACTGCACTATGAAGCAGAAAAAAGCCCTCTATCTCGTGGTGGAACATAAGCATAGAGAGCCAATTTGTAAAACAAAACTATTGTTTCATTTTAAACTCATTCAAAATTATGAATAAATTTTTACTCATCAAAGGATGGGGTGTGCTTTGGTATTTGCCAATAGTGGCAATATGCCTTGCACATTCGCCTACCTATGCTTATAAAGCTGCTATAAGCACACTTCAAACACAGCAGCAACAAATCTCGGGTACCGTAACTCATGTTGATGGACCCCTTCCCGGAGTAACTGTTTCGGTAAAAGGAAAACCCTCCGGCACCATTACTGATCTGAACGGTCATTTTTCCCTTGCGGCAACATCCGGTGATATTCTTGTTTTTTCCTATATCGGTTACAAAACCGTTGAAATCCCTGTTACTGATCGTCTGACCATAGATATTCAACTGGAAATTGATAGCACAATGTTGGGTGAAGTGGTCATCAATGCCGGCTATTACTCAGTAAAAGACCGTGAAAGGACAGGGAGTATTGCAAGGGTTACGGCTAAAGAAATAGAAAAGCAGCCTGTCAATAATCCGCTGGAAGCCCTTCAAGGGAGAATGGCGGGTGTGGATATTGTGCAAACTTCCGGGGCTCCGGGAGGTGGTTTTGATATAAAAATACGAGGTCAAAACAGTATTATGGCAGGCAATGCACCACTCTATATTATTGACGGGGTGCCCTATGATTCAAAATCATTCAGTAATCCCAATGTTTCCGCTCAAATACTTCCAATGGGAAATGTAAGCCCATTAAATGCTATTAATCCAGCTACAATTGAAAGTATTGAAGTGTTGAAGGATGCTGATGCTACTGCTATATATGGTTCTAGGGGAGCCAACGGTGTTGTATTGATTACTACTAAAAGAGGAAAACAAGGCAAAACCAGCTTTACAATCAACAGTAGTACAGGTGTTGCAAATATCACCAGAAAAATGGACTTGATGAATACGGAACAATATCTGGAAATGCGGCGTGAAGCTTTTGCCAATGATGGTATTACAGATTACCCAGTTAATGCATATGATGTGAACGGGACATGGGACCAAAACAGATATACTGACTGGCAGAAAGTACTGATAGGAGGGACAGCAAGTACACATAATATACAAGCCAGTGTTTCAGGTGGAAATGAACACACCCAATTTTTACTTAGTGGAATGTATCAGAATGAAACAACTGTATTTCCCGGAGATTTTAATTATGACCGGATCAATGTCAATTCCAATATACATCACAGTAGTTTTGATAAACAGTTTAATCTATTGTTTAATGTAGGATATAATATTGAAAATAATAACCTTCCGATGAAGGATTTGACCTTTGATGCCATATTGTTGCCACCTAACGCTCCTGAATTGTATGATGATAACGGGAATCTTAACTGGGAAAACAGTACATGGACAAACCCATTGGCAAGATTACAAGCACCTTATAAAAACAACATCAACGGGTTACTGTCAAATGCGGTGATTTCGTTTTTGCCTGTACCTAATCTTGAAACTAAAATAAATTTAGGCTATGGGAATAATAAAACAGATGAAAGTTATACATCACCACATACAGTACATGATCCGGCTTTTGGTTTAGACAGCAGTGCATCACAACTGTTTATGAACAGGGGAGAAAATAATTACTGGATAGCAGAGCCCCAGATAGAATGGAAAAAAACACTCAAAAAGGACAGGCTTAGTATCCTGATGGGAACAACCTTTCAAAAGAATGTAAATGATCAGGAAACGTTTATAGGTATTGGATTCCCCAACAACAGTTTCATTAATAATCTGAGCTCAGCAACTACTGTAATAATACTGAATGAAAATGAAACGGTTTATAATTACCAGTCCTTTTATACAAGGATAAATTACACATTTCGGGATAAAGTATTTTTGAACGCAACCGGTAGGCGTGACGGTTCCAGTCGTTTTGGTACAGGAAATAAATATGGAAATTTTGGGGCTATTGGAGCGGCTTGGATATTCTCTGAAGAACTGAGCTTATCATGGTTAAGTTTTGGTAAACTAAGGGGAAGTTATGGGATTACAGGGAACGATCAAATTGGGGACTATCAATACTTGCAAAACTATATTGTCAGTGATTTTCCTTATGATGGAAACATTGGTTTAGAGCCAGCACGTCTTCATAATCCACATTTTAAGTGGGAGGAAAACAAAAAGATGGAGGCTGCACTTGAATTAAGATTTCTGAATCACCGAATATCATTGTCTTCGGCATATTATAACAATCGTTCTTCTAACCAGTTAATCAATTATGCCCTACCAGGTACTACAGGATTTGCTTCCATTCAAGCCAATTTAGATGCTTTGGTGGAAAATTCAGGGTGGGAATTTGAACTGACAGGGGTAATCATTCGTGGCAATGATCTTAAATGGGATACAGCATTTAATATATCGTTGCCTAAAAACAAATTGTTAGAATTTCCGGGACTTGAAAATTCTACTTATGCCAATCGTTTTGTAATAGGCGAGCCCTTATCCATAGCCAGACTTTACAAATTAAACGGAGTGAACCCGGACACGGGGATTTTTGAGTTTGAAGATTATAACGGTGACGGAATGATTACAAGTGCAGAAGACCGGCAATATATCGCAGACCTGACACCAAAATTTTACGGGGGGTTCTCCAATACTTTGAGCTATAAGAATTGGAATCTTGATGTGTTTTTTCAATTTGTTAAGAAGAAAGGGTACAATCATTTCTTTGCAAGTAACCCACCCGGAATGATGTACAATCAGCCGATTGAAGCACTTGACCGCTGGCAGCAAACAGGAGATAACGCTTCTATTCAACATTTTACATCTGGTGCTAATCCTGTGGCTTTTCTGACCTATTCGCAGTTCAGACAAAGTAGTGGGACTGTATCGGATGCTTCTTTTATCAGGTTAAAGTCTATGGCGCTCTCCTATACACTACCGCTTGACAAATCTAATAATTCCTGCCGGATTTCTGTACAGGGACAAAACCTGTTGACCTTTACCCGATTTAAAGGTGGTGACCCTGAACAAACCAGGGGTTATTTACCTCCTTTAAGAAGGATTATCCTTGGAGTACAACTACACTTATAAATCAATTAAAAAAACAGATAATGAATACAACAAATATATTATGCCGATTACAAATCATCATACAAACCATTTGTTTGTCGGTTTGCCTGTTCCTTATGTTAGGTTGTGAGGACTTTCTGGAAGTTGATGACCCTTTTGGTCAGATACCTCATCAGGAAGTTTTTGAAGATGAAACTACCGCTACAGCAGCTGTTACTACTCTTTACAGTAAACTTAGAGACCAGATACTACTTACAGGTAATTTTTCCGGAGTAGGATTCACTATGGGTTTATATGCCGATGAACTGGATTATTACAATATCCCCGGGCACGCACTGGAACTACTTTACCAGCACCAGGTTTTACCTTCTAACTCGGTGGTTGAATCCACATGGAACAGTTCATATCACCTTATTTATTTGAGTAATGTAGCTTTAGAAGGTCTCGATGCATCAGAAACCCTGCCGGAAGCCGTTAAAAATCAGCTAAGAGGTGAGGTCTTATTTATTCGTGCACTGACCCATTTTTATTTGGTAAACCTTTATGGAGACGTGCCTTATATTACTACGACGGACTATGAAGTGAACAGCCGGGTTTCCAGAATGCCAATAGATATAGTGTACGAGAATATCCTAATGGATTTAACAGAAGCTAAATCATTGCTTGGTGATGCTTATGTTACCGGTGAGCGTACACGTGCTAATCGTTGGGTGGTATCTGCAATGCTCGCCAAGGTATATCTATACATAAGGCAATGGGAAAATGCGGAGAACGAAAGTAGTTTACTCATCAACAATAGCTCCTTATTCAACATGGAAACAAATATAGAAAACGAATTTTTGAGAGAGAGCCTTTCAACCATTTTACAGCTAACACCTAAAAATGCAGGAGACAACACTCTTGAGGCTTCTATTTTTATATTTTCATCAGGTATGCCCCCATTTGCAGCATTAAACCAAAGCCTAGTAGAAAGTATGGAAGTTGGTGATCTACGCAGAGAACATTGGATAGGATTTGTTACCGATGGAACAAATGTTTTCTATTATCCTAACAAATACAAACAGAACACAAATACAGGGATAAGCTTGGAATATTCCATTGTTTTCCGACTGGCAGAACAATATTTAATTCGTGCCGAAGCCCGTGCTATGCAAAGTAATTTTGGCGGAGCACAACAAGATATTAACACCATTCGCCAGCGTGCCGGACTGCAAGACACACCAGCTTCTACAACAGAGGAATTACTTCAGGCAATTCTGGATGAAAGGCGGTTTGAACTGTTTACCGAGCATGGGCATCGCTGGTTTGATATACGCAGGTTTGGAGTTGCCGGAGAAGTATTGGCTTCCATTAAACCCGGTTGGAAACCGACTAATGTGCTTTTACCAGTACCAGAATCAGAATTGCTGATGAATCCCAATCTAAATCCACAAAATCCTGGATATTAAAAACACATTGTAATTATGAGGTATGATTTTTTATTATTTATAGTGTTTTTGGTTTGGAATGTCTCTGCTCAAAAGGCTTTAGACACTTTAGATTATGGTGTTTGGGAGTACGTCTATAATGGGGATATATCAAATGATGGTAAGTGGATGTTCTATAATTCAAATTATCAAACTTTACCGGACACGTTGATTGTACTAAAAACTTCAGGCAACAAAAAGTATCAGATTCCTGAAGGTAAGTGGGGAAAATTTTCAGATAATAGTAGGTGGTTTACTGCATTTTTGAAGGATATCAGGCTTCAGGTCATTGATTTAAATAACGACACTTTAAGCTATATAAGCGATGTAAAAAGATATAGCTATACTTCAGATGAAACATATTTAATTGTTTCAACCACTGTAAAGGGTAAAAATAGTCTGATTATTAAAGGCCTCTTAAAAGGCACGGAGATTTCAATTTCTTATGTTGAAGAGTATTTAATTCATCCTTCTGAAAATAAAGTGGCATTAGTCTCAAAAGAAGGTGATTCATATTCCGTAAGGGTATTAGACTTAGAGGGCAATAAACTAAAAACAGTAAAAAAGCATGGCAATGTCCATTATAAAAATTTGGTATGGAGCTCCAACGGAATTAACCTGTCCTTTTTTGGAGAAACAAAAACAGGAGATTCAACCAATCAAAATATCTTTTATTGTGTGGATGAACAATGTGATTGGGAACTGGATTTTAATCAGAACCCTGAATTATATAGCAACCATCAAATAGAAGGAAATTATTTGGATTTATCTCAAAAAGGAAATAGGGTCTATTTTAAAGTAATTTCAAAACAAGATTTGACCAATGATCGGGAACCAGCAAATATACAAGTATGGAACACTTATGATAAATGGATATATCCGATGCGAAAACTTAATAATCTCTTAGGGGAAGTTCCGTTGTTGTGGTATTGGGAACCTTATGCCAATAAGGTTTTACCAATAAGTGATACATCATTACCACAAGTAATAAAGGTCAACGAAGATCTTGTTTTAAAATATGATAAGCTTGCCTATGAGCCACAGTATAAATACAGGGGTGATGTGGATATGTATTTGTATAATTTAAAAACAGGTGACAGCCGTTTATTATTAAGTAAAAAGGGGTTGGATGAGGTTTTTGTGTCTCCCAACGGCAAGTCGATTGTCTTCTTTGATAAGGAAGACTGGCGAGTTTATAATGTAAATAACAACGCCTTTATTAATTTAACAGCAAGTCTAAATAATTCTTTTTTGGATGTAAACAACGACCAAGATGATTTAAAGAAACCTTACAGTTCATTTATTTTGTGGGATGAGGAAAAAGATACCATACTAATATATGATGAATTTGATGTATGGAAATTTTCTTTGGATGGAAAAATAAAACAGCGATTGACAAAAGGAAGGGAATTAAAAAGAACCTATAGAATATACCGGGATTTTTTAATTCCTAAAAAAATAAATCCGAATGTGGTGAACCTAAAACAAGGCTTTTTACTACACACAGTGGATGAGGATATGAAGTCCGGTTATTTTTATTGGTCACCTGATCTTATTGAGAAAATAGTCTTTGAGGCAGCTCAAGTTGATGCGTTAAAGTGGACTTCAGATATGAAATATTTTACCTACAGGATTCAAAGCTATGATATGCCTCCAAAAATTTTGTTTTATTCTAAAAAAGATAATATAAATACATTAATGGTAGAATCAAACAGAAGTAAAAAAATAAATGACTGGGGTAAGGCAGAAATGATTGAATATTCTATGGAAAACGGTACACACTCAAAATCCGTACTTATTTATCCTGCCAGTTACAACCCGGCTAAAGAATACCCAATGATCATTTCTATTTATCAAAAGCAACCTCGAAAACTTCATGAATTCTTTCCTGTTTCTTGGCACTCAGAAGTTGGTTTAAATCCTGCTCATTATGCTTTAGACGGCTATTTTGTATTATATCCATTTATCAGTTTTGAAATCGGAAACCCGGGAATTTCAGCACTTCAGCATGTTAAAGAAAGTATCAATAATATTTCTAAAAAAGTAAAAATAGACAAAAATAGAATCGGTTTAATAGGTCATTCGTTTGGGGGCTATGAGACTACATTTATTATTACTCAAACAGATATGTTTGTTGCAGCGGTGGCGGGAGCTGCTATTACGGATATGGTTAATTTTTACCATACCATAAATTGGGACGTGGGGCATGAAGAAATGTGGAGGTTTGAATCCAATCAAATGAGAATGGGAGGTTCTTATTATGAATTGGAAGACAGTTATTTGAGAAACTCTCCTTTTCAGCATGTGAAGAATATTTCTACCCCTTTATTATTATGGGCAGGAAAAAAAGATTTACACGTTAATTATAATGAAAGTATCCGCTTATATTTAGCACTAAGAAGACTCAACAAAACAGGGAAACTATTACTTTTTGAAAACGAACAACATACTATACTAAATATAGAAAATAGAAGATATTTATCAAAATCCATAAAAGAATGGTTTGATTCATATTGTAAATGAGAAATTGTAAAGATATAAGAAGAGGATAATAAATTATCCTCTTCTCTTCCTCATTCTAAGGTTACGGCCAGAACATTTGATCTAGGCAAAGTGTGCCTGCCTTAGTCCTAAAGATTGTACTTCCATCATCTGTAGTACAAACACGGCCAGAAACAGTGGTACAATTGTGAAGTACCTGAACACAATCATTGGATTGTTGTATGTACCCTGCAATCTGGGCACTGTTTTTTTCCTCTTTTGTTGAAGTAGCAAAAGCAAATACTATTGCCAGCATAAATACCAGAAGAGGCATTCCGATTTTCAAAAATTTTGTTTTCATGACTTAAAATATTTATTTGATTTGTGACCTACTTTTTTCTACAGGTGTTCGGTCTTCTTCCTGAAACTGCACAGTATGTTTTGCGTTAGAACCGGGATAAAAATATTCCGGCTTTAAACGGTATAACCATAATCTATTACCTACTATCGCTACTAATAAATCCTTGTGAATCCGAAACTCACTTAGTTTTTTTTCCGCCTGGTGGTAGAGATAAAAACTAAATACATAAGAGTTGTCTGTTATATTATAGACATCAATAATCCCAGCAGCCTGCAATACCTCTTCATCCTCATACCTTCCTAACCGGTCACTATGGATATACAAATAATCTCCATAAGTAGCACTTTGTTTGTTTACCGTTATAGACTTTGCCGCACCTAATTTGTATTCATCCATGGTCTTATAATGGGCTATATCCAGTACAGGTTTGCGAATAGTATCTATGGTCTTCCCTGTAAATTGGTAGGACATATCCCTATCGGTCACCTCATAACTATTTTGATAGAAATAGGTATATATAAATTGTTGATGAGCATCATTCCAAAGTAATATGCCGTCAGTACCAAATGTACCGTCTGTTTGTTTTTCAAGAATGTCTGTATTTAAAATCGTTACAATGGAGTCCTTACCTTTTTGCATCAATCCGAATGTATTGCTCATTGTTTCACTGCTTACAGTCAAAATACCAATATGTACTGAATCTGCTGCAACAGACTGGGTAAAATAGGCATTATCATAAGAATACACTTTTGCTCTCCAATTACTTATTTTTCCAATGAATAATACTGGCACAGTGCCGTCCCCTACATAAAAATAAGGTGGATTTACTGAAATTCTTACCCTACGATAAGGTAAGTGCATACTATCTATGGCAACCTGGAATTTATTTGCATGTTTAAGTGAAGTGTCCAAACTCATCATAAAAAGGGGTGCGTTATAGTTCCCCAAATAAATAGTATCATCATCCATTCCTGCAATGTAATAGGAATTATATTCCAGGTCGAATTCACCAATTTTTTCAATAGGGTGGGGCATATACCTCCTTATAAAAGCATTGTTGCGTTTGATTTGTTTTTCTGAACTCAAGAAAATAATGGTTACTACGATTATACCAAAGATGGTCAATATGGATAATTTTAGTAGGGTTTTACTCTTTTTAGTAGAAAGAAATAAAATTGAGATTCCCGATAGTAGGATAAAGACAATATTAAAAATCAAGTGTTCCGTCCAACCAAGTTCTTCTAATACACCCCCACAAGAACAAGGAACAAAAGAAGTGAAGTTTAAAATAATAATGATATAAGCTGTAAACATGACCATCAATCCATAAAACCCATATAAACCCAGAATTCTAAATCGACCGATACATAGCAATATTGCTATTAGTATTTCAGATATAGGTACAGCCCATACCACCCAGTGTGCATAAGCACTAAGCAGCGGTGATTGCCCTAATTGGTTTTGAAAAGTATTAAAATCAAGAAGTTTACTGACAGCAGCATACACAAATAGCAAAACAAAAAGATAACACATGCCTGTTACTATATTGCTTTTTGTTGAAGTACTTAATTTCATTATGTTTATCCTTTTGTTGCCGGCACAACATATTCTGAAGGTAAATATGCAATACGGGACACCTCAAAGGTAACAGGTATCCTATCTATAATACTTGTCAAAAAGGAGCATAACATGTTGAAGTACAGCCAATTTTTGTTAAATTTTATTGATAAGTTGAAGATTTAAAAATTAAAAAACCGCTATGAAAATTCATAACGGTTTTTTTGAAGATTAACAAAAAGAGGCCTATGTCATTACTTTTAAAGACTATTATCAGTTGGCAACTATAATTTTGACTGTATTTACCACTTTGTTGTTTTCCATTAAACTAACATAATAAATCCCGTTGCTCCAAGATTCGGTTTCAATTTTAGTTATTTCAGATTCAATTCTAAGAGATTTTATCATTGCACCTGAACTACTAGAAATCTGTAGGCGCAAATTTTTGTTATAGTTACTACATCTAACGAAAAAATACTCTTTTGCAGGAATAGGGTAAATAACAAGGTTATCTGTAATTTGAATCTCATTTAAATCTGTTTCAGACAAACTTCCACGATTAATAATAATTTTTTCTTCAGATCCAATGTAACCTGCTGTTATTTTTTTTGCCCAGTAGGTTCCTTCTTCCCAATCTTTGCACTCAATCAAAAATTGATTGGCCCTTGTCAAAACATCCAATTTTTTAACTTCTGTTCCATTATTGTCAAAAATTACTATATCTACTTCATCAGCCCACTCATGATCTGCAAGAGCATAATCAACAATAAAATAATTGTTTGGAAGTTGAGGGTAAATCATAAATGTTTCAGAGACTAATTCAGTTGCTGTACTCCTGTTTTCCAAATCTTCAATAGCTGGAATCGGAAAACCATAGTCTACATCATTAATAAGAGATAATACAGCCCTTGATTGCATGCCAGCAATAGAGGTGCTATCCAATGCAAGTGTGTAAATTGTACTTTCTTGTTCTTCGCTTAGTTCAGACCAGTTTTTATTAGCATTATTCAATGCTAGTTTAATGTCAAACAATTGGGAAAACTTATTATATTCATTTTGTTCTGCAACTGAGAACCCAAAATTATTAGGCATCTCATTTAAAACTGATTGTGCTTGTTGAAAATCAGCATTTGACAGATAGAAATCAATCAATTGGTAACTACGTTGAATTCTTTTCTGAGCTTCATCTACTAACAAATCTTCAAGTAGCACCATAGATACTCCAGATGCATCGTTCATCAATGAATCTATAAGATTGTTTATTAGGTTTTCTCTTTTGTGGATTAAAGATGAAATTTTACCTTCTAAATTTTCTTTTAATGACAGTGAGTCACGTCCCATATTAATTTCATCAAGCATATATCCCGGAAGTGGATTTTGCCTATTTTCCAATGCATGTTGGATTTTCAAGGATTTTGCTGATTTGGGATTGGCTGATAAAACTTCTTTTAGCATAATTGAAGGCAAGACATCTTCCACTGTTGTGGCCTTAACCATAATAGTGTCTGACAAAAAGGGAGACTCACTCAATAGAGTATTGCGCAAAGCTAAAGCGTTTTCAGGTTCTGTTTCTTCTATCTCTTCGTGTAGGTCCTCTGTGTCCCCTCCGTCGGTTAATATCATATAGTCTATTTTTAAATCTTCTATATTATTTTCAATTGTGGATTTATCTGATATCGAGCCAAAGCCATTTAAAGTTGATGAACAAGGGTTTTGTAATTGTGAGTAAAATATATTTACATTTATGTTGCAATCAGGAACATATTGGGGGGAGTTTTCAGCCAGATAATAAATTTGGTGAGAATTACTTACGAAATCATAACAATCGTCGTTAAATACATTACCTGCAGTATCATTATTTTGACCTTCCTGAAATGGGGCGATGAAAGAATTAGGAGCCACATAAATTGCTGTAACATAATTATTAAATTCATTGCACGAAAACACTAAACCTTCAGTTATTTCATCTATATCAGGGTTTTGAACAGTATTTTTTCCATAGGCATAAATACCGGTAAATAAATCTGAGAATTCATTTCTGTATATAACATTTGCTGACTTGCAATCCCGAATGAAAATTCCTGTTGAATAAGTTTGCTCCATTGATGATTGAAAACTGTTTGCTTCAATATGGAAGCCGTTGCTATTAGCAATATATAAGCCAGATGGACTGTTTAAGCCGTTACCATCAACGAAAGCACTATGTACGTTGACCTCATTAGAAGTGATTTTCGCTCCATAGAAATTGTTTAGATACACTGCGTTCCAATTAACGTTAAATATATTTTCATTAATTGTAAGCAATGGATTAATAAATGAAATTCCAGTTCCCTGAACCTCAATAGCAGAATATAGGTTTTCAAATAGGTTCTCTTTAATATTTGATCCCGTATCGTGAAGCACAATTCCTTTACCCTGATTGCTAGGGAGTGGGACATTGACAGGACCTAAAGGATTATGATTGATAAATGTATTGTTAAGGATATTTATCGGACTTATTTTCCATAAATAAACAAACCTATTTGGATGAACATCTATATCTGCCATAAATGAAGTTGTTTCAAAATGACTATTCTGTATATAAGAGTTGTTCTGGTATGAGTAATCAGAGATTAATACACCAAGGATATTATCGGTGAATATTGCATCATCAATTTTCACGATACCTCCTGAAATAGGATTGCTTACTCCACGAGATAAAGGATGATTTCCAGCTGAAATAGCAATTTTTGCATGCTTAATGGTTGCATTGTTCTTTAACTCTATGGTTCCTTGATTAGATGCAGTTTGAGGAAGGTTTTTATTTCCTAAAACTTTGACACCTTCCCAAAAGCCACCGCAGGAGCTGTTTAGTTCTCCACCATCAACAATTAATTTTGCCCCGGGTTCTATGATGAGTTTTCCTTTTTTGGTAAAACTAATTTTTGATTTTATGGTTAAGTTGGCGTTTGCCTTAACTATTAAATCCCCTTGAATATGCTTATCCTCTTCCCATATTGTACTCAAAAAACCAAGTACTTCAACCGATTCTTCACTTTTAAAAGTACATTCTTCACGATAAACACCTGTATTTTGGGCATTGGCCCTATAGCTTCCCCATTCTACTTTATCTGCATCACCCAAAGATTCCCAAACATAAGTGACTGCTTTACTACTACCCGCTATTACTTCGCTTTTACCATTATTATTAATATCTCCCACATAAGGGGTTCCTACAAAATCAGCTTCAGGGTCATTCGGCTGCAACCCCCATCCTATACTTTCAGAGCCATCATACTTAAAAGCCCTTATTGTGCCTCCTGAATTTACAATTATTTCAATAGTATCATCTTGGTCTATATCTGCAAGTACAGGTGCAGTATCACGCATATCATCTATATCAACAGGAAATCCTGCCAACAAAACACCGTTCTTATCCAGGGCATATAGTTTATTCCTACTACCAAAAATCACTTCAAGATTACCATTTCTATTAAGATCGCCTACTGCCATTCTGGGAATAATATGACCTTCGTTATTACCATTTGGAAGAGTAATTACCATATTTCCTCCCCAGTTACTGTTAACGTAACTCCCATTTTCTAGGTTCAAAGCATATACATAGCCATTTGCCCCGTTTTTGGTAATCAGTAGTGCTTCGAGTTTTCCGTCGTTGTCTATGTCTGCCAAGACAATGCCTGTATCAGCCCTTTGTCCGGTAGCAAATTCTTTGACCAAAGTCAAGTTTGTTGAAAAATTGCCATTATGATCCCAAATATATACCGCTCCTCTCCCGGTTGTTACCTCTTTAAAGCCGACAACAATTTCTTTATATCCGTCTCCATCCACATCTGCCACCGCAATTTCACCCTCTGCCCAGTCTGTATTGCCCAACTGTTTTTGTCCCAACAGGTTTTTATTCCGGTCATAGATTGAAATACGTTGTTTTTCATCTAAAATGATGATTTCAAGATACCCATTACTGTTCAAGTCTGCTAAAACGGGATTTCTTAGTGTTCTGTGCCCAATATTAATTTGACCAGGTAAAAAGGTGTTGTTCCATAAAAGATCGGGTTTGTTGTCATTATTAGTATCAACGGTCCTAAAACCATAAAGAACCCCGGCGTTAGCCGTATTGTCTCTTCCTATGGCAAAAACCTCTGCCTGTCCGTTGTTATCTATATCGCCAATAGCGGGGCTTGACCATGATGCCAGTAATGTTTCGGCAAAACCCCAAACTTCTGTCGCATTTCCGTCAATATCAAAAAGTTCTTCACCGGATTCATAAAAAGCCATAATGCGCCCTAAGGAGGGAATATTAAACTGATGTTCGTTTGATTGTGTTAAGAAAATTTCTTTTTTGCCATCTCCATTTATATCATAGGCTATCGGAGAGGTTCGGGCAGATCTTGCTGCACCAGGATTTGTTTGTATTGGAAAACCTCCATGACCTCCTAAGGTTGTATTAGCCGGATAAGCCACTAAAGCTGCTAATGGCAGTTCGTTCCCGGTGGGTGAGACCACACTTATTTTATACCAATATTCTGACAATGGCGAAACGGATAAGTCAGTGTAAGTGGAGGCTGTGGTTACCAACATATCATTGACCCTTTCAAAAACCCCCGTTTCGGTATCACTGCGATATATGTGGTACCCGCCCATCTGCTGTACAGGATTCCAGATGGGTGTAATATGATTGTTGCTTGAGGTATAATCAAAACCGCTTATCAGCGGTGGAAGGGCTTCTGCCAAGTCTATTTCAAATATTTTTTCCACACCAAAGGCATCGGTAAGGGTCAATTCAAAAATCAATGCCCCTCCTGTATAGCCTGATCCTATTTCCACTGTAAAAGCTGTGGTATTGGTCAGTTCTTCACCGGGTTCTATATTGCCATAAACAAAAGTAGAATTGGTGACCGAAGCAATGTTTGCGGGCAGGGTCGTGGCCAATTCTGCATTAACGGCTTCCGCCGTTACCTGCCCGGTGTTGCGTATATCCATGTACAATTGTACTATATCGTTTGGGGCAAAGGTGCTCGTCTCCACTCCATTTACCAAGGTGCTTCTGTTGCCCGGTTCCAACTGTGCCCTGCTCAGTGGCATTAAAAAAGGTTCTGTAAAAGTGCCTTGTGCCGTGGTGATCACCAACTCAAACGGTATTGCCCGCAGGTTGTCCTCATCACTTGCGGTAAAAGTATAACTCACCAAGGAGTTTCCGGTTTGACCGGAAGCAATGTCATTATATCCTGAAGTGTTTTGTGTCACTTGTGTGTTGGTGCCGATAACAGTTAGCTGGGCAGAGATATTGGTAGCATCAGTTGCCCCGGTATTGCTCAAGTCAAAAGTAATATCCACGCTTTCACCCGGCTCAATGATGCCATTGCCATTTGCATCTGTAAAACTCAGGTTGCTTTTGTATAAATGTGTACCCGTAAACTGTGTTACGGAAACTGCAGCCTCGTAAGGTTCTTTATTACGACTGGTTGCCGTAACATAAAGATCTCCTGTGGTATCAGGGGTAATATTAAAGGTTACCGGAAAATCATCTGTTTCAGTATAAGCAAGTACCTCGCCCTCTTTATACAGGCTTACTTTTACCGTGTTCCCAACTGGAAACCCGGAAACATTGACTTGGAAATCTTGGTTGCCGTTTGCAATTGTAGAAGCATGGGTAACTGCTAAGTTAGTAGGTGTTTCAGTGTAAACAGATAAATCGGGATCCCCGAGAAGTTGGAATATTTTAAGTAGATAATTTTGATAACTACTACTTGTTTGAGCATTTTGAGCTGTATAACTATGCAACCAACCCTGTTTAAACACACCTTCACTATGGAGGGAATTAAAAAACTGTTTGTTAAAATGATAGCTGGGTGTTGCAAAAATACTTGCAGAAGCACCATAGTAGCCAACACCTCCCCCAGGGGAATTTAGCCAACGTTCACCAATATAACCTTCCCGTTCTATTGCAGCAGTATGACAACCTCCTGCAAGAAAAATCCCATATTTCCCGGTGTCAGGTAAATTCTGAAAATCTTGCATGGACAATCCGGGTAGGTGAGTTACTTTTCGCAGTCCGATACGGTAGGGCCCGCCGTGGTCCAATACATTTATTAGCCCAAAACCTTGATTGATTTGGCTTAAAAATCCGGCATGAGATTGATTTTCGTCATTAATGACTACTTGATTATCGGTACAGGCATTGGGGTCGGTATCATAATAGGCATAACACCAATCAGGTCTATAATAATTACTTAATGAATTATTCCAGTCTACATTATACTCAAACATCCCATAAATATCTATATTATTGTGATGTGCTTGTATTATTTCGAAACCAACCTTTAAACCAGTTCCATTCCAGGGGGTGTTGAAACATGCCCCATAACCCCCCAGTTGTTTGCCCAACCAAGTTCCGTTAGGAATATTTGATGCAAGTGAATTACGAGTATATGTAAAATTTTTATGAAGGAACAAATCCACTTGACTTTCTGTGCCTACTGGTGCCCGGCCAATGGCAATATCAGCCGTATAATCTGCATAATCAGGAGCGGTATTGCCTGTTGTATTTTGCCCGAATAAGTGGTTGCCATTGGCGTTCCAATTATCTTCATAGGGAAAAATAGCAGAATAGTACAAGTCTGTTGGCATATCTTGAGAGTGTTTGATCCACCTGACTGGTATGATTTTAGCGGAACCTCCCAAGAGTATATATTCAGTACCCCAAAGTTCATGGGCTTCCTGAATAAAACGGCGTATCTGCTCCGGTACATCCAGGCCGGGATAGTTTTGCCTGATGACATCCACGGTTACAACCTTGGCGGGAGTCCCGCTTTGGGTTTTCCATTCGGCAAATTCCTGAAATTTACCTGTAAAGTCACCTACGGAAGTGCCTGATATATCGGTATTGTTGGTGATAATCACATATTCCACCCGGCTACCGTAGGGGGAGGGCAAGTCAGTGGTTTCAAATTGACGGCCCAGAATTACGCCAGCGTTTCGCCAAGTATCCAATTGAGCAACCACAGCGGGATAAAAAGTATCTAAGTCAGCAGTATTGGCAACGGTTTTTTGTATGTAGCGGTAGGCCGCTTCGTCTTGATGGTTATAACTCCTTTGTTTATAGGGTTCGGCGGGCGGATTACTGGTATAATTTACTGTAAGCGTTAGCTCGCTTGCCAAATATAACTCCCCGCTTGCCGGAATATAGCGAAAAGGAATATAGCTGATACTGATATAAGTATAATCGCGAAATCCATGAACCTCATAACTTAAAAGAGATTCCTCTGGGAACGGGTCATTGGAGTTATAAACTGAGGTTTTTTGTTGTACAAAAGGCAGTGATTCGCTAAAATCGGGATAGGAGGGTGGTTGTGCTGGGAACAGGTTAAAACTGCCTGCAAGTTGGGATTCCTGCCCAACGTTAATGCTTACCCCAGTCATAGCTGCCCCTTGGGGCAATAATAAATTAATGGTTATTACCGGTAGTTGCGGGTTGCCTGCAATATCTTCATCCTCTAGATGCATAGCATTCGCAAGGTTGATAACATCATACCCATCGACTTGCTGTACATCCACATTATTTACAGAGTAAGAAATCTGTCTTGTAAGTTGTTGTGCTTGAATATCAAAGCTTAGTAGAATAATTATTATCCATAAAAAAGGAGTAAGATTTTTCATGATTTGACAAGTTTTTTGGTTAGTATTAGTCCATTTTCATTATAAAGGATTAAGAAATAAAACCCCGGTGGTAGAGAAGTTAAATCTATTTGAGAATCTGTCCCAATTTTTGTTGTTTGGAATACCGCTTTACCAGCGGCATCTATGATATTAACGCTTAGGATTTGAAAGGGATGCTCCGGCAATTCAATATTTAATATGTTTTGCACCGGATTTGGATATATTTTTGTGTATTGAAGAAAAAAATCACTAAACCCCAAGTTATCACATTCTTGTTGTGTCTCTACAAAAGTGGATGCGGGGTCAATTAGAAACCAATTAGCATCACTATATGCGGTATCATCCACAAAAATGCATTTAAGGTCGGGATTAGATTGAGATCTAAAACTAGCGTTATCAATATTATGATTATTACCATTTCTTACATCCAAGCTAACTAAAAGGTTATCTGAACAATCCAAATATTCTAATGCTATATTTTCCGAAAGATTTAAAGATGATAATTGATTTTCTTGACACTCCAAAAATGTCAGAGCTATATTCTCGCTAAGATCCAAGGAACTAATTTGATTTCTAAAGCAATATAGCTCAGTTATATTGACAAAAGCTTCAATCCCGGTCATATCCTGTATTTGCCCCTGTATAAATGGATCGCCTACAATCAAAACAGTAATGGCTTCGGCTTCGCTTACTTGAATCTCACCGTCACCATTAGTGTCAATGATATCACCACCAAATAGATCGTGGTTTAGTAATGCATCTTTAAAATGTGGGTCGGGAATGTTGACTATTTGTGCGTTAGCAAAATTAACGGTACATAATAGCAATAGGGTTTGGAGTATTGTTTTCATAGGGCTGAGAATTAATAGTTGCCTAAATATAAGCATTTTAAAATAAAATTTAACAATAATTTAAGTTTTTAATGCATTCATGTTCTCTCTGAGTATGTCAAAAAATCGTTTAGAGTCTAAAGTCTTTTTTCTTTATTCCTAACCCAAATGTGCGGCCCAAAAAGCCCTCAATAAGATATATCAGTTAATTTTTATTACAAACAAAAGTCAAGATAAGTTTAAGACTTACTTCTTTTAAACTTTAAAAGAAGTTTCTTTCAAAGTTCAACCATAAAATTGAAAAAGTCAATGCGGGATTTCCCGTATTTTTTCTATTTCAAATCAGTGAAGCAAGGAAATTCCAAAAGAACCATCATTGAAGTGTTTAGAAAAAAGTACTTTATTCTAAAAAAAAAGGGAAGCGGGGAGGGGGAGATTGACATAAAATGAAAGACCACTGTGGTTTTTCACAGTGGTCTTTGGTAAAAAATTTAGAAAACTACCTTTTCCGGTAGAAGCGGGTTTATCAATAACTTAGATCAAAATTCCCGTTTGTCAACCCAATCTGACCCCCGTCATTATTTTCAACAATTCCTGAAAAAGTACCGGTCAGGGTTCCGCTGGTATTTGTTGTTACGGTGTTATTAAAATTTGAAGCCATTGGATAATAGGT
>ERZ869909.1210-NODE-1210-length-21766-cov-4.776707_pt1 | contig 21766 bp, 18 predicted proteins | sample MGYA00520892_ERZ869909 | MGnify/ENA primary metagenome ERZ869909 (study PRJEB32215, sample SAMEA104723947) | bioreactor metagenome | biome: bioreactor; feature: anaerobic bioreactor; material: water | place: China | collected 2015-03-12 ... | reverse complement strand
CGGGTGAACACCCGAAGCGCTCGCGGCCCAGCTCGTCCAGCACCACGAAGCGCGCCCCGCGGTAGGCTCGGAGCAGCTCGACCCCGGCGACCAGCCCCGCGAGCGGCACGCGGTCGTGCATCAGCACCACCCCGGACTCCGTCCCGGCGATCGCCATCGCGACCGGCTTGCCGCGCAGCGACTCGTCCTCGACCCGCGCGACGTACCACCAGTCCCGTGTGTCGACGTCCCACAGCGCCACGTAGAGGCCCAGGTCCTCCATCGCCTCTGCCATCGCGATCCGCTCGCTCTGGCGCTGCTCCGAGTCGTCGCCGTACCAGGGGTTGCCGCCCGGTGGACGCGCCCAGAGCATGCGCTGCGGCGGCCGCTCGATCGCGTACCCGTGGCGGCGCAGCGCCCGGTCGTACCGGGGCAGCGCGTCGCGCCACGTCGCGACGACCGCCGCCACCCCGCCGCGGGGCAGGCCCCCGGGGAAGACCTCCCGCTCCAGCGCCTCGAACTCGCGACGGGAAGACGCCAGCGTGGCGAGGTCGACGCGCATCTGCGTCAGGTGGAACTCGGCGAGCAGGTACGCCGGTTCACGCTGCTCGATGGACGTCGCCGCCATGCGCACGTCGTGCTGGTAGGCGTGGTTGCCCAGCCCGTGGCCACGGCGCACGACCTCATGCAGGAGCGCCCACGTGCGTCCGTGCAGCTGGGCCCCCTGGACGAAGAACGTGGCGCGGACACCCAGGCGGTCGAGCTCGTCGAGCAGCGCCTGGGTGTGGCGGGTGTCCGGGCCGTCGTCGAACGTCAGGGCGATCGGCTCGCCGCGGGCGGCGTCGCCGGGGAACAGGCCTGGCGCCCACGCCGCGCCGGTGACGCGCTCCCGCCAGCGCCCGCGAGGCTGGGCGAAGGTGCACGCACCCGGCGAGGCACCCAGCAGCGCGAGCAGATCAGCACCGGTCGGCGGGTACAGGCCATCCGGCCGCTCCGGAGCCCCGGAGGCCGCGCCCGCCAGCTGGCCGGCGCCAGCCGCGGTGGTCAGCCCGTCACCCGCCGGCGGGGCAGGGCCCGACAGCTCGACGATGCCGGCCAGCACGAGCCGGGCGCAGAACGACGGCCAGCCGGGGACGGGGCAGAACCACAGGCTCACTGGATGCGCAGCTCCCGCATCCGGCGCCACAGCGTCGCGCGGCTGATGCCCAGCTCCTCCGCGGCCTCCGCGCGGCGGCCGCCGCTGCGGCCCAGCGCCTCGAGGATGCGGCGGCGTTCCATCTGGTCGAGGTTCTCGGGTTCGTCCGTGCGGCTGGGGATCGGGCGCTCGCCGCGCAGCTCCGGGGTCAGGTCCTCGAGCCGCAGCACCGGGCCCTCGCCCACGGCGAAGGCGTTCTCGATCACGTTGCGCAGCTCGCGGATGTTCCCCGGCCAGTCGTACATGAGCATTGCGGCCATCGCGTCCTCGGTCACGCCGGTGATCTGGCGCTGGCCGTGCACGTTGAACTCCTCGATGAAGTGCCACGCCAGGGCCTCGACGTCGCCCTCTCGCTCGGCGAGGCGCGGCAGGTAGAGGGGCACGACGCGGACGCGGTACATCAGGTCCTCGCGGAACCGGTGCTGCTCGACGAGCTCGCGCAGCGCCTGGTGCGTTGCGCTCAGCACGCGCACGTCGACGCGGATGGGCGTCGTGCCGCCCAGCGGGACGAAGGTGCGCTCCTGGAGCACGCGCAGCAGGCGGGCCTGGATGTCCATCGGCAGCTCGGCGATCTCGTCGAGGAAGACGGTGCCCTTGTCCGCCAGCGAGAACAGGCCGCGTCGGTCGTTGACCGCGCCGGTGAACGCGCCGCGCACGTGGCCAAAGAGCTCGCTTGCGAGCAGCTCGGGCGTGAGCGTCGCGCAGTTGACCGCCCGGAAGGGGCCCTCCGCGCGGGGGCTCAGGTTGTGCAGGGCGCGCGCGACGAGCTCCTTGCCGGTGCCGGTCTCACCGCGGATCAGCACGCTGGAGTCGGTGCGGGCGACGCGGGTGAGCAGCGTGAAGAAGTCCAGCATCCGCGGCGAGACGGTGAGGATGCCGTGGAAGTCGTGGACCTGGATGGAGGGGCGGCGACGGATCCGCATGGAGAAGCTCCCTGACGACGGCCGGCGAGGTGCCGGGGGTCGTGTGGCGGCGCTGGAACGTGAGGGCGGTGCTGTGGGCGACGCCCTGGTCGGCGTCGCGTGCGCGGCGGCGAGGTCAGGCGGCGGTCCGGCCGCTCGCCGCGACACCGGGAGACCCGGGTCCGCCAGCCGCCGCGCGTGGTCGCGCGCGGCGCGCATGGCGCAGCAACAGGATAACAAGGACCAGCCGGATGAGCCACGTCGCCGCGTAGACCTCGCCACCGGCGCGCAGCACCAGGGCGCTGACGACGACGCCATGGGCGAGCAGCGCCGCGGCGGCGAGCAGCGCCGGGGAGACCTGCCTGCCCGGCGCGATGCTCGGGGACGTGGCACCACCAAGGGCGGCGCCGCGCTCGGCGAGCAGCGGCGCCAGCAGCAGGGCGAGGCCGGTCAGCGCGGCCGGGATCCCCAGCCCCAGGGCGCGCAGGAACGGGATGTCGAACCCCACGGCGAGCGCGCCGGTCAGGAGGTGCAGCAGCCCGACGGGCCAGCACAGCGCACGGAGGGTCGAGGGCGCGGGGGGCGGGTCGCCGGGTCGTGACGCACCGAGCCGTGCCCCACCGAGCCGTGACGCACCGGGTCGTGACGCACCGGGCGGAGTCTCACCCGACCGGAGCTCGGCAGCAGGTGATTCGGCAGCAGGTGATTCGGCAGGCGATGGTGCGGCGGGAGCGAGCGGCATCTGGCGGGGGCCTCAGTCGATCGGGAAGTTGCCCGGGGGCTCCCAGGCGCCTTCGTCGTTCTGCACCGTCAGGATCTCCACACCGTTCGGCGTGATGGCGATCGTGTGCTCGAACTGCGCGGACAGCTTGCCGTCGGCCGTCACCGCCGTCCAGCCGTCCTCGAGGACGCGGCAGTCGTAGACACCCTCGTTGATCATCGGCTCGATCGTGAAGGTGATGCCGGGCATCAGGCGCGCGCCGCGGCCGGGGCGGCCGTAGTGCAGCACCTGAGGCTCCTCGTGGAAGCGGCGGCCGATGCCGTGCCCGACGAAGTCGCGGACGACGGAGAAGCCCTCCGGCTCCGCCACGCGCTGGATCGCGTGGCCGATGTCGCCCAGGTGGTTGCCCGGGCGCGCGGCCTCGATGCCCTTGCGCAGCGACTCGAGGGTCACGCGCAGCAGGCGGCGGGTCTCGTCGCTGACGGTCCCGACCGGGATCGTCGCGGCGTTGTCGCCGTAGTAGCCGTCGACGATCAGCGTCACGTCGACGCCGATGATGTCGCCTTCATTGAGCACGTGGCTCGGCGACGGGATGCCGTGGCAGATCACCTCGTTGACCGAGGTGCAGACGCTCTTCGGGAAGCCGCGGTAGCCCAGGCAGGCCAGCTGGACCCCCTCACGGCGCGCGTACTCCATCTGCAGGTCGTCGAGGTCCTGGGTCGTGATGCCCGGTCGGACCTCACGCAGCAGGTAGCTCAGGCACTCGGACGCCTTGCGGCCCGCGACGCGCATGCCGGCCAGTTCCTTCTCCGTCTTGCGGATGATGCGGGGGCGGGTGCGGTTGATGAGCATGGTGGACTCCGCTCGGGGGCGGGCTCCGGAGCGGGTGCCCCGGCGCGCGACCCCGCTGTGTCGTGTGGCAACGAGGGGCAAAAACCAGGCCGCTCCCGCGACCCCTCGAGAGGGCTAGCGGGAGCGGCGCCTGCTTTCCAGAGGAAACGTGAGACCCCTTCGTAACGAGCACCTGACGGCACACGCTACACGTAGGCTGGAGGCACTGGGAAGAGGCTGACAGCCACCCGTCACCAAGAGCATCCCACCGGGCAGGCACCCGCCCTAGGGCAGGCACCACCTACGATGCGTCCGCACGGACCCAGGTACGGGCCCCGGTACGAAAGTTGGACCGATTCGGTCGATCTTCCGCTGCGGCGCCCGTCAGCAGCGGATCCCGTCAGCCGCTGATCGCGTTCAGGCGCTGCATCGTCGCGCGGAACTCCGCGACCATGTCCTCGACGATCTTCGCGACCGGCTCCTCGCTGTTCATCCGGCCAACGATCTGGCCGACCGGTGAGCCCAGGCACTCGCGGTTCTGGTGGAAGCGGATGCGGGCCTCCGCCTCTGCCACCAGCAGCCCCTGCAGCGGCATGGGCAGCGTGCCCGGGCTGCCCTTGGCTTCCCACGCCTGAGTCCACGGCGTCTTGAGCATGCGCGCCGGCTTGCCGCTGATCACCTTCGAGCGCACGGTGTCCGACGACGTCGCGGCGAACATCTTCTCCTTGACGACCGAGTAGCCCGACTCCGTCTGCGGCTCCAGCTGGTACTCCTTGCTCGTCAGCCAGATCGAGCCCATCCACACGCCCTCGGCGCCCAGCGCCAGCGACGCCGCCACCTGGCGACCGCAGCCGATCCCGCCCGCGGCCAGCACCGGCACGTCGCCTACGGCGTCCACGACCTCCGGCACGAGCACCATCGTCGTCACCTCGCCGGTGTGACCACCGGCCTCGTGGCCCTGAGCCACGATGATGTCGACGCCCACGTCCACGTGGCCCTTCGCGTGCTCCGGGCGACCGGCCAGCGCAGCGACCAGCACACCCTTCGCGTGCGCTTCGTCGACGATGTCCCTGGGCGGCGAGCCCAGCGCGTTCGCCAGCAGCTTGATCGGGCGACGCAGCGCCGCGTCCACCTGCGCACGCGCGAACGAGTGCATCCACGCCGTGATGCCCTGCGGCTTCTCGGCCTCCGGCGGCAGCTCAGGCACGCCAAAGCGCTTGAGCACATCCTCGACGAACGCCTGGTGCTGCGCCGGGATCATCGAGTCCAGATCCGTCAGCTTGTCGTTCCCGACGTACGCCATCGGCATGACGATATCGAGGCCCCACGGCTTCCCGTCCGTGTTCGCCTCCATGTAGTCCAGCGCCTCCTCCAGCTCCTCGATGCGCGTGTACCGCACCGCGCCAAGGACGCCCATCCCACCGGCGCGCGTGATCGCGGCCGCCACGACCGGCGAGGGCGTGAACCCGACCAGCGGCAGCTCGATACCCAACATCTCACAAATACGAGTCTTCATGCGCGTGCTCCGCGTTCCGGGGGCTGGGCCCGAAGGCCATGCTCGTCATCCTCGCCCGGCGACACTGGGCTGTCGCTGCCGGGCACCCTTTAACTTTACATACTGTAATCCAGATGCGCCCGTCAAGCCGGTGGCGCCGCGCGCCGCGCGCAGCGACGTCGTTGCGTCCGCCGACGGGAACGCGGATGATGCCGACGTTCACCGGCCACCCAGGGGGGATCATGGGCCAGCGTAGCGACCACAGCCCGGGCACGCGCCCGACAACGACGGACACGACGGCGGACGATCGGCGCCGCCGGTGCGGCCCGACGACCGCGCGAACCAGCGCCGCGCGAACCAGCACCGCGCGAACGACCATGGCCCTCGCGCCCGCCGCCCTCGCCCTGCCCCTGCTGCTGGGCGCCTGCGGTTCCGACCCCACGCCTCCCGCCACGCCCGACCCCCTCGCGCCCTTCGACCCACCCGGGCCGATCGTCACCGCCGACGAGGCCGCGGACTACGCCAACCCGTTCTTTGGCAGTGGCGGCATGGGCTTCGCCTACGGCGGCGGCACCCCCGCGGCGCAGCACCCGCTTGGCCTCGTGCGCCTGGGGCCGGACACCGGGCTCAACGGCGCCATCGGGCTGCCGGCGCTGCACACCAGCGGCTACTACGCCGGGGACAACTCGACCTGCGGCTTCTCGCACCTGCACTTCGTGGGCACCGGCGTCGAGGACTACGGCAACCTGCGGGTGACGCCCTCCCGTGGCGAGCGAGCGCCGTGGGACGGCCGCATGTGGACGGACATGGACCTCGACAGCGAGCAGGCCTCACCCGGCTACTACGCCGTGCGGTTGCCCGACGAGGCGGTCGACGTCGAGCTCACCGCGAGCGTACACGCCGGCGTGCACCGCTACACCGCCCTCGAGGCCGGCGTCCTGCACCTCTACTGGGACACGACGGCCGCGATCGCCGACCAGCCCACGCGGTTCGGCGACACGTTCACGACGATCGCCGAGGACGGCCAGACCCTCGAGGCGCTCGTCACCTATGGCGGCCCGTACACCGGCCGCGGCGGGCAGTGGCGGATGAACGCGACGGCGATCGCGGACCCGCAGCCCGACGCGATCGTGCTCTGGGATGCTGACGGCCTGCAGCCCGACGCGGACGAGGTGAGCGGGTTCCGCAGCGGCGCGCGGCTCACGTTCGACGTCGCCGCCGGCGACGTCATCGAGCTGCGCGTCGGCGTCGGGCCGGTCGACCTCGACCAGGCACACCAGCACCGCGAGCAGGTCGAGGGGCGCTCGTTCGACGACGTCCGCAGCGACGCGCGCGCCGCGTGGAGCGAGCGGCTGGGCCGCATCCGCGTCGCCGGTGGCAGCGAGCACACCCGCGAGGTCTTCTACTCCGCGCTCTACAACACCTGGCGCATGCCCACCCGCTGGCAGGGCACCGACGGGCGCTACGTCACCATGGGCGGGCTCGAGGGCCAGACCGACGACGACCAGATCTACTACACGGACCTCTCCCTCTGGGACACCTTCCGCACCCTCCACCCGCTCTACGAGCTGATCGACGTCGACACCCAGCGCGCCTCGCTGCGCTCCCTGCTCATCATGGCGGAGGCCGGCGACGGCATGCCGCGCTGGCCGGCGGCGACGAGCTTCACCAACGGCATGATCGGCAGCAGCGCGGACCACCTCTTCGCCTCCAGCGCCCTCAAGGGCATCGACGGCGTCGACTACGAGCGCGCCTTCACCTTCCTCTACCGCCACGCCACCGGTCCGCTTCCCCCCGAGTCGCTCGGCGGCCGACGCAACGGGATCGACGACTACCTCGAGCTGGGCTACCTGCCCGACGATCGGCACGGCCACAGCGTCTCCACCACGCTCGAGTACGCCTGGTGCGACGCGTCGCTCGCCAACCTCGCAGCCCACCTCGGCGACGAGGAGGCAGAACAGCGCCTCCGCGCCCAGTCCGCGAGCTGGGCCACGCTGTTCCACCCGGAGCTCCGCTTCCTGCGCCCCCGCCTCGCTGACGGCAGCTGGAACCGGCTGCCCCGCGAGGACGACATCAACATGTCGTCCGGCGCCTACACCGAGGGCAGCGCCTGGCACTACCGCTTCTACGTCATGCACGACCTCGACGGGCTCATCGAGCGCTGGGGCGACGACGACGACTTCCTCGAGCAGCTCGAGCGCCTGTTCTCGACCGCACGGCGCATCAACGGCCGCGACAACACGAACGGGCTGCTGCCCGAGCCTCGCTACTGGCACAGCAACGAGCCGGTCATCGACGCCGCGTGGGTCTTCCACCACCTGGGCCGCTACGATCGGCTCACCCACTGGCTGCGGACCATCCAGACCAGCGTCTACGGCACCGGCCCGGCGGGCCTGCCGGGCAACGACGACGGCGGCACGATGAGCGCCTGGTACGTCTTCAACGCGGTCGGCCTGTACCCGCGCGTGGGCACGGATCGCTACATGATCGGCATCCCGCTCTTCCCCTGGGCGGAGCTCACGCTCGACGGCGGCGCCACGCTGCGCATCGAGGCGCCCGGCCTGACGGAGGACACGTCGGTCATCGAGGCGGTCTGGCTCAACGGCGAGCCGCTGGGTGACCGAGAGGTGAGCCACGCCGAGCTCGCGGGCTCCGTGCTGCGCTTTCTGGTGGGCGAGGCGCCGTCGCCGCCGTAGCGACCGCGCGCACGACACGGTAGCGCGCGCGGGCCCGGCGACGGACCGCGCGAGGCTCCACCCTCAGCGCTCGGGAGCCGGGGGGAGCGGAGGCAGCTGGCCCTGCTCCTCCAGCACCTGCGCGACGCACGACGCGACGGCGCTCGCCAGGCGCGTGCAGAACGCGTGGCGCTCCGGCGAGCGGAACTCGGCGAACTGGCCGGTCAGGTCGTTGCAGATGATCGAGGTGCTGGCGCCCAGGTCCACGCGCTCCTGCCAGAGCTCCCGGTAGCGCACCATCGCGGCGCCCAGCGCCGGGGTGACCGCGCCCGTCGGGTCCGGATCGCCGAGCAGCTCGCCGAGGACGAGCTCGCCGCCCTTGATGGCGCCGCACTGCCCGTGCCCGGTGATGCCGCCGCGGCGCAGCGACTGGTAGGCGGCCGGGGCGCGCCCGAAGGTCTCGGCGATGGCGATGCCGCAGGACCGGTGTGCGACGGCTGCGCCGTCGTAGAGCAGCCGCGCGCGCTCGGTAGCCGCGCTGACGACGTCGTCGAGGGTGAGCGGGGTCGCGGCGGGGTCGGCTGCACGGTCTGCTGGGGGGTCGGTACGCGTCATGGTGCTCCTTGCGGTCGAGGGCACGGGCGAGGCGCTCCCGGGGGCGTCGCGCGGCGGTCACGAGGGCGTTCCGGGGCTGAAATCGTGCCGTAACGAGATTGCCACAGAGTAGCTGATCGGCTAGCTGTGGTGCGGTCTGAATCATGCGCACGAGCGCACCCCAGGGGGGTGGTGTGCGGCGGGTGCCGGCCCAAGGGCCACAAAGGGAGTTCTACCATGCGAGACGCTGGTTGGAGACGGTATCTCATCCTCGCCGCGACCGCGGCCCTGGGTCTGTTCGCGGCGTGCGGTGACGGCGAGGAGCCGGGCACGGACGGTCCGATCATGGACCGGGTCGAGGCGGACCTCGATCGCTTCACCGGGCCGGGCGTGCCGGGCGCGGCGCCGTCGCGCGCGTACCGGGTGACCGACGAGGCAGACCTGATCGGCGGGCCCTCGGCGACCGGGCGCGTCGGCGACTACATGATCGAGAACGGCGTGGTCCGGTTCCTCATCGAGTCGGACTACCGCGGCATGTCGCCGTGCCCGTGGGGCGGCAACATCATCGACGCGGACATCCAGCGTGACGGCGAGCCCGGCCGCGACCTGACCGGCGAGTCGTGCCTGATGTTCAACATCGGGCAGACGCTGCGCCCGGTGGACTACGAGATCCTCGCCGACGGCAGCGACGGCCAGGCCGCGATCATCGCGGTGACCGGCTACACGACGACGCTCGACTTCCTGAACATCCGGGCGATGGCGGAGGGCTTCGTGCCCGGCCTGGGCGCGCTGCTGCGCATCAACCCGGACGGCGACCTGCCGCTGACGGTCACCGTGTACTACGTGCTGCGCCCGGGCGAGCGCCAGGTCGCGGTCGTGTCCGCGGTGCGCAACGATGGCGACGAGGAGCTGCTGATGACGGTCGGGCACCTGATCATCGCGGCGGGCAACACGGACTACTACAACCCGCTGTCGCGGACGCAGGGCTTCGGCTACCGCTCGCTGGGCGTGGACAACATCGCCGCCGAGTTCATGACGTACATCGCGCAGGTGGGCCCGGACAACACGACGGCGATCGTGCCGGAGCCGTACGCGGAGATCGACGCCGCGCTGCCGGTCGGCGCGGGGTACACGCAGGTCTCGGGCGCAGCGGTCACGCTGTTCGGCAACACGGACCTGCTGGGCACGCTGACCGGCACGCTCGCGAGCCTGCGCGGCCGTCCCGGCACGCTGGTGCTGCAGCCCGGTGAGTCCGACGTGCGCGTGCACTGGCAGCTCGTGGGCGACGGCAACCTCGACACCGTGGCCCGCGAGATCTGGCCGCTGCTCGACGTGCCCACCGGCACGGTGACCGGCCAGCTGAGCGGGCCGAACGCTGCGGGCGTCCGCATCACGGCCGTCACGCCGGACGGTCAGGGGTACAACCAGACCTGGACCGCGGCTGACGGCAGCTACGAGCTCGTCGTGCCGGTCGGCGACTACAGCATCATCGCCCGCCGACCGTTCCACACCACCCACGAACGCGAAGACGTCTCCGTGAGCGCCGGTCAGACCGTCACCGCGAACCTGGCCGCGCCCGCACAGGGCACGATCACCGTCCAGGTGCGCGACCCCGACGGCAGCCCTGTGCCCGCACAGGTGCTGCTGCTGTGCGACGGAGCCTGCCCGACGGACCGCGAGACCGGCGCTGAGGCCAACCTGTCCCAGAACCCCGTCCCGGCTGGCACCACCCGCGTGCTCGCCACCGGCGCAGACGGCAACGTGACCTTCACCGCCGCGCCCGGCACCTGGCGCGTCCACGTCAACCGCGGCATCACCTGGTCCAGCTGGCCCCCGATCGACGACGCTGACGCCGGCCTCATCACCCTGGGCGACGGCGGCACCGAGACCGTGACCGCCGAGATCGCCCAGGTTGTCCAGCAGGGCGGCGTGCTCTCCGGCGACTTCCACGTCCACGCCCTCGGCTCCCCCGACAGCCCGATCACCCAGGCTGACCGCGTCGCGAACATGGTCGCCGCCGGCGTGGACTTCATCGTCTCCACCGACCACGACGTCATCACCGACTTCGCACCGACCATCGAGGCGCTCGGCCTGACCGCGTGGATCCGCTCCATCATCGGCGACGAGATGACCACGCCCGAGCAGGGCCACTTCAACTCCTTCCCGCTGCAGCGCGATGAGGAAGACCGCCTGGGTGGCGCCCTCGACTGGGGCCGCGGTGAGGACAACGGCATGCTCATCGGCGAGATCTTCGAGTGGGCCCATGCCTTCCCCGGCGAGCAGGTCGTCCAGATGAACCACCCGTGGGCCGGCATGGGCGCGATCGGCAACCTGAAGATCGACCCGCTGCTGGGCACCTCCGCGGCTGACCCGGTCACCCTGCGCCTCGACCCGCCCGACACGACCGGCCTGCTGCCCGGCGACACCGGCCTGTGGAGCGAGGACTTCACCGCCATCGAGCTGATGAACGGCCACGACATGGGCAGCTACTGGGAGGCCTTCCGCTGGTGGCTCACGATGATCGGCCGCGGCTTCACCCCGACCGGCACCGCGGTCACCGACACCCACCAGATCAACCCCGACCTGGGCGGCGTGCCGCGCGCCTTCGTCTTCGTGCCCAGCGCCAACGACTCCGTCGCCACGTTCAACGAAGCCATCACGATCACCGCCATCAACCAGGGCCGGCTGATCGGCAGCAACGGCCCGTTCTTCCGCGCACGCGTCGAGACCGCGGACACGGACGCCGTCGTCGGCGAGACCATGACCCTGGGCACCGACAACGAGCCCCTGCTCGTCGTCGACATCGAGATCCCCGAGTGGATGATTGTCGACACCGTCCAGGTCTACATGAACGTCGAAGAGGGCATCTTCTCCGCGCCCGGAGCCGGCATCGACTCCCCGCTGCCGCCCACGCTCGAGACCACGTTCCTGCTCGACCCCGCGACGGACCTGCACGTCGTCGCCACCGGCAACGCCGAGCACCGCGCCTGGCGTCGTCAGGTCACGCTGCCGCTCGGCGAGATCGACCGGGACACCTACGTCATCGTCGTCGTGACCCAGACCGACGAGACCGTCAGCAGCATGTACCCCGTCGTGCCGCGCCAGAGCCTGCGCCCGTACGCCTTCTCCAACCCGATCTACATCGACGCCGACGGCGGCGGGTACAACAACTACCCGCTCCAGGCGCTGGTCAACGCCCAGAAGGACAACCAGGCGACCCTGGGCTCCCTCGACCCCGCCGTACGCGCCGCGACGCTGCGCGCCGAGCGCGTCGCCTACATGCGCGAGCACCTCGAAGAGCACCACGGCTTCGAATGGGACGGCGTCGAGTTCTCGCCGCGCGTCATGGCCGCGATCTTCGAGTGGGCGACCTGCACGCACTGACGCGACGCCGCGCGGCCCCCGCACACCGGAGCCGGTGAAAGGGGGCCGGGCCAGCTTCGCTGCGGACCCTACGAACGAACCCCTCCGGGCGGCGGCTGATGCATCGCATCAACGCCGCCCGGTGCCGTTCTCACGGAGCGCCGGCGGCCTCGTCCGCGCCTGTCGCGGGTTCGACGTCGGCGGTGTCCGCACCCGCGGCAGGCACCAGGCCGGCGAGCTCACGGATCGCGTGCAGCTGGTACCGCGCGTCACCAGTCGACTGGACCCACAGCATGTACTGCCCCGGGCCCCGCTCCGCGTCGACGCTCCAGCGCAGCTCCGTCACCGCGCCCGGCGCCACGCCGACCGCGCTGCTGGAGTGGAGCACCACACCGCTCGGATCGTGGAGCACCAGCCGCACCGGCGCGGTGCTCGCCGCGTCAACCGACGTGCGGACGGTGAGCATCGCCTCCGGACCCAGCTCCAGCATGTACCCGTCGACGTCGTCGCCGCCGCCCAGCGCGCCGGTGACGTTCATGCCGAGCGCCATGGGCAGGCAATCAGCCGGCAGCCGCCCGGCGTCACGCCCGCTCCCTGCGTCGTCCGCTGTCTCGAACAGGGTCGCGCGATCGCTGTCACCAGCGGGCTGCCCTTCCAGGCCTTCGAGGCCGGACAGCGTGGCGCCGCTCTCCGCCCCCGGCCCGTCCGGGGCCGATGCCTCGTCCGCCGGACCCGCGCTCGAGCACGCCGCGCCTACAGACACCGCCGCCAGCGCGACCGCACACAACCACCCGCTTCGTTGCCGCATGACCCCTCGCTCGTTGGACTCCACCACCATCGCCCGCCCCCGGGATACGGGGACCGCACGCAAAAACGGGACGCGCGCCCGGTATGTTCCGTGCGCGCGTCCTTGCCTGACCAGGATGGCGGTCGCGGGAGCCGCGACAGCCGCACCGGCGTTACTCGGCAGCAGCTTCTTCAGCTTCCTCAGCTGCTTCTTCGGCAGCTTCCTGAGCTTCTTCAGCTGCTTCTGCAGCTTCTTCAGCTGCCTCAACAGCGGCTTCCTGTTGTGCCGGCTCAGCGGTCTCCTGGGTGCCGCCGCATGCAGCGACAGCCATGCCAACGACGAGAGCGAGAGCAGCCAGAACGGCCAGACGAGCCTTGATCGATGCGTTTGCCATCTTGGGCCTCCTACAGTGCGCTTGCGCAGATTCACAGGTTGCGACCCCGACCGACGCGGGGGCCGGTGGGCATTGCCACGACGAGGCGGCGGTTGCAAGGCTGGTTGAGCACCGCCGGATGTGCGCAAGGCGCATGAACGACGCCGTCGTAGCCCGCCGGGGCTGCGCACGCGTACCTCGCGAGCTCAGCTCAGGAGCGAGCCCGCGCCGGCACGAGGGCCTCCGGCTGCGTCGACGGCACCCGACTTCTCCTTCACGATCAGCGGCTTCGGGCTGCTCGTCGCGGCGAGGTCGCCGTCCTCGTCATCGTGGCACGCGGCCGCGACGCTCCGCTCGCTGGCTGGTTCGGCGCCAGGAGACCCTCCGCCGCTGGCCCAGCGCTCCTGCTGAGCGATGTCGTAGATGACACGGGGGAAGTGGCTCCGCGCGATCTTGCGGCTGCGTGCACCACCCACCGCCGTGACCCGCAGACCGGACCCGGGCCGATCGTCCACCCGCAGCCACTGCTGCCGCGCGGTGTCCGACAGGTCCAGCAGGTACTCGAGATCTTCAGGACCGATCACCGCGATGACCTCCGTGTGGCAGACCAGCACGAAGACGTGCAGTTGGTTGCCCTGCTGCCGCGCGCGGATCGCCTCGAGCTCGCCCAGGCTGAACGTGAACTGCCACGGCCCTGGCGCGCGACGGGTCGAGTACTTCACCTGCACCGTGATCCGATCGTTGACGACGAAGACCGGATCCCGTGGCCGTGGCCGACGCATCATGTCGAACCGCGGGTCACGCATCAGGCCCATGGCCACGAGGCCCTGATAGAGCTGGGATTCGAGTGCGCTCATGTCGACTCACGTGCGGATCAGCCCGAGTCCGGGCCGGTGGCTGCAACGCGGCATACCACCCGGAGGTATGTAGCCACACGTCCGGGTGGTTCCGTTTCCAGTGCAAGTTGTTGGGGATCCCTTCGTGGGCGTCAGCGCTAGGCAACCCGCAGCGGGTGCGCAAGCACAATTCCGAATTCCGGAATGTGGTTACACATGCGCTCTCAGCCGCCGACGCGCACGACGTTGCGGCAGCCCGTGTCACGCCCGCCGGATCCGTACCCGCCAGCGTCCAGCCCGACCCAGCGAGGCTGGCGGACGCCGCCGCGACGGTCGGCACACCGCCTTGACGCCGGCCGCGCGCGCGCCAACAGTAGCGCAACGTCCGCACACCCGGCCAACCCGGAGCCACACCCATGACCCGCCTGACTGGCACGACGCTCACCCTCCTGACCCTCCTCGCCCTGACCGGCTGCTACGCCAGCGGTGGCCTGCGCGGCGTCGAGATCGTCAACCTGTCCGAGGAGCTGGGTCCGGTGACCATCTCCGGCACCAGCGGCGACAGCGCGGAGGGCCAGGCTGCAGACGGCGAGCAGTGGCGGCAACCATCGCTCGCCCCGTGGGCCATGGCGCGCCACGACCTCGAGCCCGGGCAGTGGACCATCGAGGTTCAGGCGGACAACGGCGGGGCAGAGCCGGCCCGCGCCCGCTACAACCTCACGCCGGCGGCCGAGCGCGTCCTCTGGGTAAGCCGGGACGGGAGCGGCGTCCGCCAGGGCATCGTCCGGATGCCGCGCCGGAACCTCGACGGCTGCAGCCTGCTCGTCGCCACGGCCCAGGGCGGGGGCGCTGTCGACGTCACGGTTGACGGCTCGTCGACCCTGAGCGGCGCCTGGCCCGGGGCCGTCAGTGAACCCGTGGTGGTGGACGAGGGGGCGTCGAGCGTCACGGTTGTGGTCACGGCGACCGGCTCATCGACCCCGCTCGCCACGTTCACGGTCCCGGTCGTCCGTCCCTGCGTGTTCCAACCGGTCTTCATCGCCGGCAACACGGCGACACCGTCCTCGCTGCGCGCCGTCGTCCGCGACGGTGGCGCAGAACCACGCGCCATCGTCATCACGCCCAGGCGCTGACCCACCCCCGTCGCCACGACGGCTCTCCTCACCAGGCCGTCTCCCCGGCCCCACCCAGCCAGCATCCACCCAGCCAGCACCCACCGCGCCGCGGCCAGCTCGCCGTGCAGCATCACGCGGAGTCCGTCATGAGCAACACGCTCTCATCCCCCCGGGCCCGGTGGCTCATCCCCGCCGCGCTGGCGCTGCTCGCGCTGTCCGTGATGCCAACGGCGTCCGGCTGCCGCTGCGTCGCCCGGGCGGTGATCAACGACGAACGCGAGGAGCAGCTCGGCGCTTCCGTGGACTCGTCCATGCGCCGCAGCAATCGAATGCTGTCCGACACACACGCGGTGAGCGTCTGGGCGGCGGACTTCGTCGACACCCTCGTCGAGGCGTCCCGCCCCTTCCGCGCCCCGGACGGGTTCGGCGGCTACAAGGTCGCGGTCATCGACGACGACGGGCTCATCAACGCCTTCGCTGCACCCGGGGGCTTCGTCTACCTCACGACCGGCTTCCTGCTCGAGGTCAGCTCCTGCGACGAGCTGGCCGGCGTCGTCGGCCATGAGCTCGCGCACGTCACGCAGCGGCACGGGATCAACGCGATCGCTGACCGCATCGCTGTCGTCGGCTCGCTCGCCGTCGTCGGCGGCCTGATCGGCGTCAACATCCCCATCGATCTGGCCTCCGCGCTGATCAGCAACTCGTTCAGCCGCAAGCAGGAGGCCGAGGCAGACCGCGTGGGCGCGCGCATCGCCCACCAGGCCGGCTACAGCCCCCACGGCGTGCTCGACTTCTTCGACGGGCTCAGCGAGGGCAACGGGAGCCACCCCCGCGCCCTCACCTTCCTGTCCACCCACCCGCACCCCGCGAACCGCTCCTCGCAGCTGCGGGCCTACATCCAGGAGCACCTGCCCGGCGCCCCCGGACCGGACGCCGAACGCCCGGACTCCTGCCCGCCGGAGCTCAAGCACCTCACCGAGATCCAGGACCTGCTGCGCGGTCGCTAGACGGCTGGCAGCACGACGCGAGCAGGCCGGCACGACGCGAGCAGGCCAGCACGACGCCAGCAGCCAGCGCGGGCCGCCGTCATCAGGACGCGAGGCCCGCCCACACCGCGCTCTGCTCATGGAGCCGACGCGCCAACGCCTCATCCTCACCGAGCCGGTTCATCCGCTTCACGCGACAGGAGCTGTAGTACAGCCCCGACTCCTCCGCCGCCTGCGGCGCCGTCGCGCAGTACAGCGTCGTCTCCGCGCCACGCTCCGGGCTGATCATGAACCGCTTCATGACCCACGCCAGCGGGCCCGGGATCTCGCGCCAGACGTCCGTGGCCACCACACCGGGGTGCAGCGAGTACGTCGTCACTCCGGTGCCCTCGAGCCGACGCCCCAGCTCCGCCGCGTGCAGCACGTTCGCCAGCTTGGACACCGCGTACTCCGGCAACCCCGTCATCGAGCGCGTCGACTGCTGCAGCTCGTCGAGCGGGAACGACTTCGCGTCGTAGTGCGCACGGCTCGCCACGTTGACGATCCTCGCCGGCGCGCTCTGCCTGACCCGGTCGAGCAGCAGCTCGGTCCACAGGTAGTGCGCCAGGTGGTTCACACCGAACGCCAGCTCGAAGCCGTCGTCCGTCACGCCGCGCCGCCCGGCGAGGCCCGCGTTGTTGATCAGCACGTGGATCGGGCGATCGTCAGCGAGCACCACCTCTGCCGCCTCGCGGACCCGCGCCAGCGAGGTCATCTCGAGCGGCACGAAGTCAGCCTGGCCGCCAGCAGACAGGATCTCGTCGATCACCGGCTGGGTGCGCTCCAGCGAGCGCCCGGCGATCGTGACCTCTGCGCCGGCTGCGGCGAGCGCCACCGCCGTCACGCGACCAATCCCCGTGTTCGCGCCCGTGATCACCACGCGACGCCCTCTCTGATCCGGCACGCTGAATCCCATCGTCTCCTCCTGTTCCGGGGGCCGCTGCCTGCCACAGCGACACGCCACACCGGCGGCCGCCGCCACCCTGGCTCCGCACCGCACACGACCCCCCATACGAAAACCCCGCGGTGATGTCGTCATCATCGCGGGGTCCTTCGTCTCAGCTGCCGGATCCGGCTACCGTCTTCAGTGCGCGCGGCTGGGATTGAACCAGCGACTTCTTCCGTGTGAAGGAAGCACTCTCCCACTGAGTTACGCGCGCGGGGGACGGGCCTTATGCCACGACAACCCTCGCCGCGCAACCACTTTCCGGCGTCGCCACCCGCGCCGCGCGACCCCGGTCAGGCCGGCCAGCGGCGCGTCACGCCCACCGACGACGCGCGGGCCTTGTCGCCTCCCCGCTCGCGGCGCGGTGTCCCGATGTGCACCAGCCCGATCACCTGCTCGTTGGACCCCAGACCCAGGCCGGCGTGAACCGCCTCGCCGTACGCGTTCGGGCCGCTCAGCCAGCTCGCCCCGAACCCCATCGCCTCCGCCGCCAACAGCAGCAGCGTCACCGACGCCCCCGCCGCGAGGAGCTGCTCCGACGCCGGCACCTTGGGGTGGTCGTGGACGTGCGCGACCGCGACGATCACCATCGGCGCCCGCAGCGGCTTCGACGCGGCCGCGTCCAGCTCCGCCTCGGTCGACCCCGGCGCCCGCGCAGCCTGCGCCGCGCGCAGCAGCGCGCCCAACGCGCGACGACCCTCACCCTCGACGACAACGTACCGCCACGGCGTCAGCCCCCCGTGGTCCGGCGCGCGCATCGCCACGTCCAGCAACGCCTGCACCTGCGACGAATCCGGCGCCGGCGCCTCCAGCAGCTGCGCGTGGACCGACGCCCGCCCCATCAGGAACGCCAGCACGTCCGCCCCTGCGGCGCGCCCATCACCGCCACACCCGTCGCCGCCACGTACGTCACCGCCACCATCAACGCTGCTCATCGACTCCCCCCTTCACCGCCGTCCGCGCCAACCGCGCCGCTCCCGTCCGCCGCCAGCAGCTCCCACACACGCTCGGGCGGCCGACACACCACCGCTCGGGCAGACCCCTCGGCGCCAACGACCACGATCGGCCGCTCCAGCAGCGACGGATGCTCCACCAGCGCCGCCCGGTGCGCGCGCTCGTCCGCGTCAGCCAGACCCAGCTGACGGTACAGCGCGTCGCCCGTACGCATGAACGCGCGCGCCTCCACACCCAACGCCGCCGCGAGCCCATCCACCGTCACCGCCGACAGCCCGGACTCCAGGTAGCGAACCTCGTCCACCGCGTACCCCGCCTCCTCGAGCAGCGCGCGCGCGCCACGGCTCTTCGAGCACCGCGGGTTGTGGTAGATTCTGATCTCCATCGTCTCCTCCAGCTTGACGCGCCAGCGGCCACAATCCAGCCTGCCCGCTGCCCCAGCCCATACCCCAGCCTCTGCGCCTCTGCGCGCCATCCGTCAACCGGGACTCCAGGCGTGACCGACGAGATCTGGACCGTTCAGCGGCTCCTCAAGACCAGCACCGAGTGGCTCCAGCGCCAGCAGCTGCCGTCCCCGCGCCGCGACGCCGAGCACCTGCTCTGCCACGTCACCGGCCTCACCCGGGTAGGCCTCTACACGTCCTTCGACCGCCCGGTCTCCGAGGACGAGCTCGCCACCTACCGCGCCCTCGTCGCCCGCCGGGCCCGCCACGAGCCGATCGCCTACCTCACCGGCAGCGCCGGCTTCTGGACCCTCGAGCTGCGCACCGACGCACGCGCCCTCATCCCGCGCCCCGAGACCGAGCTCCTCATCGAGCGCGTCCTCGCCCACATCCCGGCCAGCCACCGCGACCAGCCCTGGCGGGTCGTCGACGTGGGCACCGGCACCGGCGCCCTCGCCATCGCGCTGGCAACCGAGCTCCCCAACGCCACCGTCGTCGCGATCGACGTGAGCCCCGAGGCCCTCGAGCTCGCCCGCGAGAACGTGCTCGCCCACGGCCTGGGCGACCGCGTCCACCTCGTGCACGGCGACCTGCTCGACCGCCTCGTCCGCAAGGGCTCACGCGCGGACGTGATCGTCTCGAACCCGCCGTACGTGGGCGAGTCGGAGCGCGCGCTGATGGACCCGGGCGTCGCGGCCCACGAGCCGGAGCGCGCGCTGTTCGCCGGCCCGGCCGGCTTCGACCTCATCGACCGGCTGCTGCCTCAGGCGCGCGACGTGCTCGCGCCTGGCGGCGTCTTCGTCATGGAGTTCGGCTCGCCGCAGGGCGACGGCATCCGCGCCCGCGCTGACAAGCTGGGCCTGCCGTGGACCGTGCACCAGGACCTCGCGGGGCACGATCGTGCCCTCGAGCTGCGCGCGCCCGGGCGCTCTCCTCTGATGGGCGAGGCCTCCCGGCCTTCGACCGGCGCACCCGCAAGCCCCGCGCCGGTTGCCCTCACGTCCGGCGACGAGTCGTTCGCACCGGACGGCGGGCGCGACGGTGAGCTGGCGGCGCCCGTCGACGAGCGCGAGCTCCGCAACCTGAGCGGGCTCTACGGCGGCGAGACGGGGACGGAGCCGCTACCGGTGATCGACCTCAACGAGCAGTAGGGAGCCGCGCCCGCCAGAGAGGGCTGCGGGGTGACGCTCGACGCCGGGTTCACCGCGCTGCTGCACCATCTGCGGGCTGCGACATCTGCAGGCTGCGACATCTGCAGGCTGCGAGATCGCTCCGCCGCCGCACCGCGGAGCAGGCGGCCCTGCGAGCATGGCGCCGTGTTCGTGCCGCTCTCGTCAACGCGCAGCGACGGCGGTGCGGGTTGGGCAGCGAGGGAGGAGGGTCAGCTCAGAAGCTGAACCCACCGCCAAACGAGACCGTGGTCTGGTCGCCCAGGAACGCGCCCTGGACGGTCAGGTCCAGCGCCGCGAAGGACAGGCGCATGCCGGCGAACATGCGGTGGACGAGCTCGTTGTCCATCCCGAACACGTACTCGGGCGCGTGGTTGAGCGCCGGGTTGCTCGGGTTCTGGATCGGCGGGCGGCCGTCGCCGGGCGCGGCGTTCATGAGCCGGGAGCCGGAGTAGACGACGAGCAGGCTGTAGCCAACGAAGGGCGAGAGCTGGACGACGTCGCCGAGCCCGAAGGTGTGGGAGACGATGGCGTCGAAGCCGAAGTGGTAGAGGTTCAGGTCGCGGTTGCCCAGGACGGCGCCGCCCCAGCCGCGGATGGCGATGTCCGGCGCGGGCCAGAGGGTGTCCTCCAGCAGGGCAAACTTGAACTCGCCGCCAAAGGCGTAGAGGTCCGTGCCGGGCGCGAAGCCGGCGTAGCCGCCGATCTCCATGCTGAACGGCAGGCCCTTGCGGAAGCGCAGCTGGGTGTAGGGGCGGGTGGCTGCGGGGTCGCCGTTCGCTGCGCCGAGCTGCCAGTAGTCGGCGTCGTTGGTGATGCTGGTCGACGCGTACTCGAGGGAGAGCGCGAAGCCGGACTGGCCGAGGGTCTCGGCCGGCTGCATGCCGACGATTGCGGTGGCGACGCCGAGCTCGCGCGCGAAGGAGCGGAAGGCTGCTTCGTTGACGTCGACGCTCGCGCAGGGGGCCCCGGCCGAGTTGGGCACGCAGGTGCCGAACCGCTGGAGGGTGATGTCGTTGGGGCTGGCCAGCGCCACGGACGCCGCGGATGCGGTGATCGTGGCGATCAGCAAGCTCACCAGTGTCGAAAGACTGAAGCGGACCACGGTTCCTCCCGCAATGGATGGACGTGTATCGGACACGCGGCTACCTGGGCTTCCCCGCCAGCTCTCCCATGTGGGTAGCAAAGCGGAGGTGAGCGCGTCAAGAAAGCCGGAGTCTGGCGCGTGTTTGGGGAGGCGGTTCGGGGCGCCGCGCGGTGGGCGCTCAGGAGCCGCTGGTGCCGTGCTCATCGCGCGGATCGCGCGTGTGCGCGGCCGCCTCGTCGAGGTGCTCGACGCGCTGCTCGAGCCAGGCGACGCGCTCGCGGAGCTCGGTCAGCTCGTCGAGCACGCGGGAGAGGGGGGTCAGGGCGTTGACGGTGGTCCGGAAGCGCTCGTCGATGCGGGCCTGCATGTCGTCGATGTTGCGCTGGACGTTGTCGACGAGCTCGCGCACGGGGGAGACGATCTCCTCCTGCTGCTGGTGGGCGCGCTCGCGGAAGCGCTCGACCTGCTGCTGGGTCTGCTCGCGCAGATCGTGGACCGGTGCCTTGAGCTTCTGGATGAGCTCGGCCGGTGACTGGATGATCATGCGCAGGGTCTGCAGGGGCAGCGCCTTGCGGTCGCGCTTCTCTTCTTCGAAGAGGATCTGCGCGAGTGTGACGCGGGTGAGGTCCTCGCCGGTCTTGTTGTCGACGATCTGGACGTCGTCGCCCCGGCGGACCATCTCCGCGATCTCGTCGAGCGTCACGTAGCAGCTCTGGTCGGTATCGTAGAGCTTGCGATTCGAATAACGCTTGATGAGCTTCATGCCTGCCTGCCCCGTATCCTGGCGCCCTGAACCGCTCTGACGCGCTGCGCCATGACCGGTCCCGATAGGAAATTACCGCAATCGCGTCAAGTTGCGATTGCGGCGGGCAGGCGTGGGCCGACAGGCGTGGGCCGGCAGCGCCAGGGCAGCCGGCGAACGCCGAGGGGTCTACTCGTTCGCGGCGAAGGGGATCAGCGCGAGGTCACGTGCGCGCTTGATCGCCAGGGACAGCTCACGCTGGTAGCGCGCGCTGACGCCGGTGATGCGGGAGGGCAGGATCTTGCCGCGCGGCGAGAGGAAGCGCTTGAGCAGCGCGATGTCCTTGTAGTCGATGCGCAGGTCGGGATCGGCCTCGAAGGGGCAGGTCTTGCGCTTGCGGGTGCTGGTAATGCGACGCTTCTTGGCCATGTGTCTTCTCGTGGTCGTGCGGTGCAGCCCGCCGCGATCGCGCGGGCCGGAGAGACAGTGCCGGCAGGGTGCCGGGAGCCGGTGGAGCTAGCAGACGCCGCGCGG
>ERZ869909.1209-NODE-1209-length-21778-cov-4.731764_pt1 | contig 21778 bp, 21 predicted proteins | sample MGYA00520892_ERZ869909 | MGnify/ENA primary metagenome ERZ869909 (study PRJEB32215, sample SAMEA104723947) | bioreactor metagenome | biome: bioreactor; feature: anaerobic bioreactor; material: water | place: China | collected 2015-03-12 ... | reverse complement strand
TCGGAGATTGGGCATTCTAGCGCACCTCACCCCTGATCATTATTTGATCGAAATTGCACTTCAACATTGAATCCGCGCACCATTAATCTCTTTCGTTAAATCATTTTCAATTCCGCGAGGATTAGCAACACGCCCCTCTGGATCGTAAACAAAGCAAATTAACTGACCGCAATTTGGATGCGACTGGTAACGCTGGGAATCAATTATTAGTTGCTCGCCAAGTTCCTTGGCACCAAGGCTCTTACGAGTTTTTTTTATTTCAATTACAATTTTCTCTTTCTTAAGAAGAAAATCCACACGAGACGCCGAGCCTGCATAGCTTGGTGTGTACTCTTCCGCCCTTATATCATCAAAATAAAGCCTCAATAACCCATGAAATAAATCCTGGACATCATATTCATCTTCTATTTCAATAGTTGGTCTATCTGAGTATCTTGCCCTTAACTGGCGCGCCACCTGATGGAAACGACTTATTATTATTTTTATTTTTCCAAGAGCACCAATTTCTACTACCTGATGCTCAGCCGCATCTTCCTTCCAATACTCTTCTATCTCGTCAATAAATGACTCAATGACAGTGATTGCTGTACTCACACCACGTCTATAGGCATCTTCAAATTCAGAGTCTGGAGTGCCCGTAGTGAAAAAACTAAGGGAGTAGCTAATATCTTCGAAATCTTGTGAGTGCCGTGTTCCTTCACCAAATATCCGTTCAATAGCCACCTCAGTGTCTCTATGCCATTTTTTGAATTTTTGGCTACCACTCGGCATATTCAAAAGCGGCTGAGCTTGCTCTTTCAATGCTTCCAACCTACTTTTGGCTTCATTTTTGTTCAAAGCGATGATCCTCCTTGAGCACTAACGCCTGAGCTCAGGCGCGTTTGAGGCGACGCCCGCTCTTGCGGTAGCAAAAGTTGGGGGCGGGTCAAACGTCGCCTGCATCGATTTGTTAGATGCGTACCTGAACCGTGGCACTTTTTCTTGTTTCAATCGAAATTTCAACGCTTTCGCTGCCATCGACGACCCACCTGTTCGCCTCTGTGCTGTATCTGCATATTGTCAACCGAGGGGAGCTCAGAGCATCCGTTACGATTGCAAGCCTATAATCAAAAGAATTCTGCGAGAATGCATCGTATTCATTTGGGGATAGTTGAGCGTTCGCTACTTGCCCCGAAAGCCCCTTGACTTCGATTCTCAGAAGAACCTTTCCTGACCGCGCCTCCAAATCCCATCCGATATTGTCCTTCTCAACGCTTTCGACAGTGTAGAAGTTTTTCTCGTAGTGCTTCCGCACCTCAGAAATGGCAGCCTTCTCAACCTTTGCGTTGTGTTCGGGGTCTGTCTTTCTGGAACGGGTAGCTGCAGGCTTAGACGAGCGCTTTCCGGAAACGAGACTGCACACGATTTTTACGATTTCAACGCTATCCGGGGAATCAGCGAACCAGATATTGGATTGGCCCATTCCCCCCTTGACCTGGCGTGGGATTGAACAGGTTCTTGCATCAATTGGTAGCAGCACAGCGTCTGATGACGCTGCCTCAATGCGATATCCTTCTAGCGCGTTTTGCTTGTGCAATTTCGGGATCAAGGAAAACCTTTGATAGCTACGATAAACCTTGGCATTCCTATACCAGCCAACAACAACTGTACCGCCCTCAGGCCTAGTCGCTGTCCATACAACTATGATTCCGTCTACGGCATCTTTGCCCTTGCCGCCGAGCCGATCGATGTTGATGTGCCCTTCACCCAACTTTGCTTTCGGTGGCTGGACATAACCGAACACTTTCCCGCGATGCGCAGCAAAATTGCAGACCTCGTGACCCATGCCCTCGTCTTTGACGTAGGAGCCGCCGCCTTGAATCTGGTCCGCCTCGGAAAGACCCCGATACGATTCCATCCAGCCGACGTTACAGAAGAGCAGTTTCACGACGTTTCAATCTCCACTAAGCATTGGTCCTACCCATAAAAAGTAGACACTGTTATGCGCATCTGCGCTCAAACTCTGCCGGACTGACGTTCCCGAGAGCAGAGTGCCTCCGTTTTCGGTTATAAAATATTTCGATGTACTCGAAGATACCGGATCGAACCGCCTCGATGGAAGCATATTGCTCTGCATAGATCAGTTCGACCTTGAGCCTGCTGTAAAAGGACTCCATCACAGCGTTGTCCCAGCAGTTCCCTTGTCGGCTCATGCTGGGCAGGCAGCCGCGAGAGCGGACCAGATCCAGGTACTTCACCGAACGGAACTGAACCCCTCGATCAGAGTGGATAATCAGCCCCGGCTGAACATCCCAGTTTGCGAACGCCATCCGGATTGCCCCCATTGCCAGTTTCTCCGTCATCGAACTGTCAAGCTTCCAGCCAACGATGGCGCGGGAGTAAAGATCCATCACCGTCGCCAAGTACAGCCAGCGCCCGTTGACCCAGATATAGGTGATATCCGTCACCCATTTCTGATTCGGCTCCTCGGCGCGGAATCGGCGACGCAGCAGGTTCTCCTCGACGTTAATCATCGTCGGGCTGGCAGGGCGATAGTGGAAGCCTTTGCCATTACGCGCCCGTATCCCCCGTAACCGCATGATATTGGCTACAAAGTTCTTCGAGCAGGGCAACCCGGCGTCCTTCAGCTCTTCCACCAGTCTGGGCGCGCCATAGCGGGCCTGGAACGCACTGAATAGCTCAACCACCTTACGCTCGACTGCTTCCCGGCGCAGTTGTGTGGCACACGGCGGGCGCTTCTGCCACTTGTAGAACCCTGACCGCGACACTTCTAACACCCGGCACATCAGCTCGACCGGGTACTGCCCCAGATGCTCGGCGATCAAGGCGTACTTCACTCCTGGAGCTTCGCGAAGTACGCAGCAGCCTTTTTTAGGAACTCGTTCTCCTTTCGAGCTTCATTCAACTCGCGCTTGAGCCGGCGCACTTCCTCGGACTCCGTCTTCGAGTAGCCGACGCCAGCCAGGCTGTTAAACTGCTTTTCGGAAAGGCGGGAGAACTGACGGCGCCAGTTGTAGATCTGCCCCGGATGCAGCCCGAGCTCTTTGGCAACCGATGCCGCCGTGTTGCCGGGCTGATCCGATCGACGTACTGCCTCCTTGCGAAACTCCTCCGTATACGCATGCCGCTGCTTCTTGGCCATGACACACCTCCATTAGGGGCTACCCTAACTATAAAGGTGTCTACTCTCGATGGGTAACTCGGACACCTAACGCTACGCATCACCGGGCACAAAAAGCAGGGCGAGGAACGAGCGGCGCTTTTTGTGCTCCGCGTGTATGCGATTGTTGGGTATTGATTCTAATCATCTCCGGGGTGCCGAAAAATTGTGTCCGCCACTTGAGGAGTATCTGATTCCAGCCCTGTAACTCCGTATACAAATTCATCTAACTGGTGCCCTCTAATAGATTCAAGTGTGTTTAATCGGCACCCTGGTTCTTTATCTTGAAGCGATGAAAGGTGATGGTGAACACTATTTGCAATTATGTCCGCGACAAGAGTCAAAGGGGAATCAGAGACTGCTACTTCGTAAGTCACCCCTGAAAAATCCCCTAAAGCATCCACGCCCTCAGTTATTTCTGTTGTTATTGAGCCTGTTACTACCTTTTGAGTAGCTGTATCGAAGCCGGTTACTTTTCGTTCGCTTTTCTTGCCGATGTTCAAAATCCGGTTCGCATCTATTTTAAATTTTTTAACTATCGAATTATCGAGTTGATCAGTAATCACATTTAAGTGAACAGTATTTCCAACATTGTCTAGACAGAAAGCAACGGCTTTCCCAAAAGCACCCAATAGCAGCTGTGAATGCAAGAGATATTTTTTTTCATTGCTGGGTACTTTGACGCCCGAACGTATGTTTTTCTTGGCGTTTTCACGCAGAGAAGAGACGAGCTGAGCGCTTGAGTACAGCCCTTCGACATACATTGCCTCATAAACCCATCGTGCATTAACCAAAGCGAGATAAGAAAATATTTGGTTTCTTAGGAATTCTTGATCCGACGGTTGAAGATCAGTGATATGAAGTTTTCCATTCGTTCTGAATCTTTCAGTAATTTCCCCAATGTCAGATACCACACGTGACACATGCTCCGTAGGGACAAGCACCCCTGCAACGACACCTAGCTCTCCTTTAACCTTCTCTCGGTTGTCCGAGTATCCTTTTGCCCCGGATTCGTCCAACGCAAATGTTACTGATGGCATATTGATTCCTTTGATACCCAACGCCCGCAGCACGCGCGGCTTTGTAGTGGAGGCGCAGCCGGAACGAAAAAGTCATCGCTGTGCCTGCTATTGTTATACATTCTCAGTCCCATGCGACATGGCAAGCTAAGTAATCATTTATAACCATCTTGACCCAATCCCCCTCGGACTGACCGATGGCATACTGATATCGACTTTCCTGCACAACTAACCAATTCTCAAAAGCGCCAAGCTTTCCAGAACATACATTCACAAATGCTCGACTACCAATCTCTGGGTAGAGATGGCTTGATGGCAACGAAAAAAACATCTCCAACTGATCTTCTGACATGGCAGGCAACGGAAAAATATCTATAAACTCAGGATTCTCAACACGTTGAATGCCTAGTTCATTGGCAATATGACCACGGGCAAGCTTTAGCACCACCTCGCGAACGCGCTCTTCTTCCGGCTGCCATATCAGGCTTCCATTCCCATCAACTTGCTTTCCACTCTCAATTTTACTTGCAAGAGAGGGTCTGGCCTTGAGCGTCGCAGCTATTTTTGGCCTAAAACCATCATGAGGAATGGTCGTACCATGAGTCACGCACTCGATAAGGCAGGCAAGGTATTCTTCAGCTGCCGAGAATCCTTGGTTGCAGGAGGTGCAGGATTCTGCGACGGGCAAGTTCTCAGGATACGGCTCATCCAAAAAAACCTTTGACGGTACGTGGTCACGCGAATTTGGCACGCCGCCGCAATAGGCGCAAACCCCCTTCATACGATCGTCGATAAAAAGTTTCTTAGGATCCATATGTATAACGCCCGCAACAGCGGAAAATTGTGAGCGCAGCGAGTAATTTTTCCGACTGATTGCGCTTGTTATAAACCAACTGAACTGGCACTAGGCTTTATCTTGGTCAAATGGAATTTCTACAACGACCGGCCTTTCAGACTTAACTACCTTGCCGAAAAAAACCGCTTGGAGTTTCTTTAAGTTAGGAACCATTTCAGCGCAACTGGAACCAAATACATTCTTAAGAAAGCTAATGCTCGTATCATCGTAACATGCAAAGCTGACAATGGAATTACACTGAGTTAACACAGTTTTACTAACATTTGCTGTCCTTTGAGCTAAAACAAGCAGCCCGACGTTGTACTTTCTTCCCTGCAGAGCAATTTGCGCTATTTTGGCAACCAATCCTTTTGAAGCAAAATCAGACACTCCCATCGTTGCAGACTCGGGCATTATCGTATGTGCCTCTTCTACCGCAACTAGAACCTTTTTAGAATCATCGCCAAAGCTCTCTTTGGCAATATTTAATAAACAGGACATATACATTTCAGTGATAAATATGGATGCTTGAGAATTCGATATCTCAGGTAATTGAATTAATCCCAATCTATTGTTTTCATCGGCCATAAAAGCTCTAAGCTGTGCATCAACGTCAGCCCTTAGTCGATCACTAAAATCTTTTAACGCTGCTTTCTCTTTCCCTGCACCGTACTGTCCAGTTTCTACTTCAAAAAGCTTTTGGCTTAAATCTATAGATGTTTGCTCTTGGATAGAAAGGTCCGTTGGAGCTAGATCGGCCAATCGTCCTCTATATTGAGAAGTTAGATCAATACAAATAACTTTTATACCGCTAGATACTGAGTGCCTTATCAAATCAAATGCGAACTCAGTTTTACCTGAACCTGTTACTCCTAAAACAGCCGTATGGAAATTGAAGTTTCCAACAAAGTCGCCGACTACAGGAATATTTGATTTAGGAAGTTTACCAAATTGAAAGTCGCTGGGATCTTGCTTTTCTCCATCTAGAGCATCCTCTTCATTGATCAAAGAAAATACAGGCGCATTCATATTTGGAAGCCAATCAAATTTTCTGAACTCCCCGTTTTCTAAAGTTCCTAATTGAGCTGCGTGAGCTATTTGATAGCCATGTTTATCGCCGTCTAAATTTTCCTCAATCGTTGTACCTGCTGAGATCTGATAGTAAACCTTTGCTCCATCAATTTTGCACCAAATAAGCATACCATCTGCACAGTAGCTATCAGACTTGACTTCAAGTCTGATTCTTCCGATGGATGAATCTTCGGCAACAAAACCAATCAATCTCGATTGAGTGGTTTCTCCTAATAGATTCATTACAGCATCGCGATTTAGCTCTTCCTCAGGCTCATAAATATGGCCATCTGCCAGCCCTTGTCTTGGCTCATCAACGACACCTAAAAGCATAGCGGTTCCAATTCTTCGCTCATCATTCAGGTGCGAATATAAAGGCAAAACCCATTGCTGGCTTTTATCAACTCTCTGATATATTAACGGCTTACCTTGTTCCCAATCAGTACTTTGGTTTATTGCAAACCTTAGGACACCTGGGTTATCTAGTCTGAGCAACTTACCAATTGGCAAGATTGTTTCTTGAGAGCTAAAGCTAATAGATGAAAGCAGCTGGGGGAGCTTAAGTGGCCATATGGCCATGAAAACTCCCCAAAATATTATGAGATAAACAGCCAATTCAGATTGAATTGAGTAAAAAGCATAAACCCCGTACAAAAAGACTATGGAAAAGATAAGTCTAGACCGACCAAGAACTATTGCAGGTCTATAGAGACGGCCATTCACAACCGATGCGATATCACCAGAGATCCTCCCCCCAGACGTTGCTACACAAACGGTTGAAATTAGAAAAACAACAAGGCAATAAGAAAAAACAGCCCACCATGCTAGAGGTGGTGATACATGATATACCCCAAACATTGTTATCCCAGCCATTAATGAATTGATCATTGAATCAGCTGGTTTTGTAAAGAAATGCTCCAATATGGCAGACCCTAGAACTATCAGTAGCAAAGCGTTCTGGAAAATCAATGAATACTTGGAGTCTTGCGGAAGTGGTGAGCCCGTAAACTTCCATGATATAAGCAACGCGCAGAGCAGCCCGATTAACATGATAAAAACGCGAACCATTGGCTTTGTATGATTGTCGCTTATTTTTAAATCCATCTTTACTTCTTCCTTCTTTGGGGTACTAGAGGGCTACCCTTTGGTTTATAACGCCGCCATAAACCGCGCGACGTAAGGAGCGTCGGGCGACCAACGGGAGCGAATTTAATGGCTTTGTTAGCTGACTTCACTTGAACCAGCGCTCATAAAGTAGTGTATGGCAGCGTGCCGCAATGCAGCCGAAAAACCAAACACTGATACCAAATCCACCGAGTAAGATAGCTAGGCCAACAGCTGTTAGGGAAATGCCATTTGCATTCACGATCTTTATAAATTCCGGCACCACGTCACTAAGCATTAATCCCCAGTACCCAGCAACCAAAAATGCCGACATCCCCAAAATCGCAAGCAACCAATCATTAAGCTCCTCGAAAGACTTTTTCCTACGTCGAGTAAGGAAGCTTGCAGCTGTGTCCAAAACTTTCATTCTGTCTCCGTGATAATGTAACCAGCTAACGCCCAAAGCAGCGGCGCGTTTTTAGCGTCCGCTGACTTTGTTTGTTAGGCTATTTACTCTACTACCCCACAATCTCTACACTTACGTTTTCCTTGGGCTTTAATTTCATGACCCATAATGCTTATCCAGTTGTGCGACTCTCTACCTAACTGTTCATCCCCGCATCTTTTGCATTTTTCTATAATTCTGCAGCTAGGGTCCTTTCCGTTCTTCTCATACTGGTGAATAACTTTTTGCTCTTGATGATCACAGTGGGTACAGTTTCGAACTGAATCACAAGGATTGTTCATACTGTTATTCGTATATTTCCAATCTGAAAACTTATGCTTTTTCTTCGTAACGTACTCATTGCAATCTGGACATGTTTTCTCCAAATAGCACTCAGGTTTTCCTTGTATATGTGAATATTCACCTGCATGCCAACCTGTCATGCACTTCGCTGAATTCGCAACACTTTTAACTTTGTCCCAAAACCCCATGTCAATTTCTCCTGTTATTTATTGAATAAATGTATCTCTCGCAACATTTCCGATTGTATTTGTTGTAATTGAGTCAAAACTGCCACCAATTATGCCCCCAACTAAAGGAACCGCTTTACCAAGGTTAATAGCACCTTTCTCTCCGAACTTAGTGACGAGCCTGAATCCAACTTTTTGGTTGATAGCAGTAATAGTCTTTCCAGAAATCGACTTGATGGCATTCGTTGTAAGCTTAGTTCCAATCGTAATGCCAGCACCCTTCATTATATCTTTAGCTGAGTTTCCAGTGAGACACACATAAACCAATGACTTTACTTGGTCATCTTGCACGTCATGCCCACCCATATGAGCAATAGCAGCGATCATTCTTATTTGCACATATAGCACGCTTGTTATATTTGCTGGTAACGTTACCGGCATGGTGATAATCCCACCTAAGCCCGACAAAAAACCAGAAGTTCCAGCTTTAGTGTTTTGCCAACGTATCAGGGAATTTGCTTGTTCTTTTCTACAGTCGCCTTTACGCATATAGCTCTCGGCAAGCTCCTGCGCAGAATCCAGTCCAGGAACTCCATTAACGGCCTTCTCGTACCCCCAATCCAAAGCCGACATAATTTTACTTTGGGTTATTTCCTTGCTCATACTTCATACCTTTTTGAAAGCCTAACGCCCCAAGCAGGGGAATATTTTGCGTTTTGAGCGCAGCGAAGCAAAATATTTCCCGCTGCCTTGGTTTGTTAGCACTTTGTACCCTGCATAGCGCTCATAAACTCTTTCATACAACATGAAAGGGGTTGCGCAACTTCAAAGGTACCGTACTTTTGCTTAAATTTTGGCCAAGCGTTAGCCAAGAAACCCCTTCTTCGAAAGTATGGGTGCAACCAAACCCAATCCAATGACCATTCTGCTGCTGAATTTTCCCATTCCCTCCAACGAAAACAGCACGCACCGAAGAAGCGTTGCTTTACAGGACCGTCGGCAAACCAAATATCCCTAGCTTCTTCGTGAAAAATGTACGCTTCGTATGGCACGTATCCATACATACCGGGCTGCTCAGAGGCCTCAAACTGTGGAAAATCAAACCTCATTTCTCTCTTGAAATGTTTTGCGAACATCTCAACTCTACGCCTCATCATAATTCCATCTGACGGAATGACTAGCGAAGGAGACCTGGCTGGCTGACGCACTTCAGCCACAGGAAGTTTTATAGAGTAATAATCACTCATTATTTCTGTCCCCAGGGAAACGAAATTGAATGTAGCAGTATTGGTGGCTCCAAGAGGCCATTTAGCACTAAGGGACTCTGGCAAAAGAAAACACTTCGGAACTAGTTAGAAGCTTAACCTCAAGAAATCCAAATTTGTTTAAAGAAAACTCAGAAGGAATCGGGGTTTTGTCACCCATCAGGTAAATCCCAACCCCTGTGTCAGCTCCAAACATCATTTTCAGTTGGTCTTTTGACCAGGAGGGCCTTCTTTTTATAACACTATTGATGAATGCGACCATCTGGCTGCCTGACTGAAAGATTTCGATTTCGTAACTCTCATTCCTCCAAACTCCAGATAGTTCATTACTCTGTGTTTCTTGGTACTGAGATTTTGTTCTTTCCCACAACGGGGTAACATCCTCAATGTTCTTTAAATACATTCCATCTTGATCATAGCGATTCACCGAGACTGGGACCGTTGTTGTTTGGGTTCCGTATGTGGTGGCAGTGCCATATACTGAGCTACCGCCAGTGTATCCGCTTATATATGTAGTGCTGCTAGTCGGTGTAACTTGGTTCACAAATGATGTTCTGGTTTCTTTAAACTGTGAGGTTGTAATAAATACATCCGCTCCTATAGATCTCGCGTACATCCTGGACTTTTTTGGATCTTCATATGGACCGTTGAATGCTGACCTACCAATAATAAGAAAGTCAGAAAAAAGAAGATCATATATTTCATCTAAGTCAACGTCTCTATATTCAAATATCATGACATTCGATGTGCTTGGATACTTCGTTGGGGCCACCTGACTATAGAACTCCTTGTGTCCGAGTGTTTCACAGCCCGATAGACATATTGCAAAAAAAATAGTGATTGAAAGTTTCTTCATCATAGGCCTCTATTCATATTGAGTGCTAACGCCTGCATTTGCGGCTGGTTTGGAGCGCAGCGGAAAACCAGTCCGCCAACATGCAATTGTTAAAATCTGACATCAGGAATCACCGAGTTCTACCAACCGCACCGCGACGTTGGTATGTAGCGATTCCGTTTCACTCTCATGGATCGTGCCGAACAGGTTGGCCCACTGACCTTTCTTAAACACAAAACGTCCATGTCCTGAGCTATTGCCACTGGCTGTGGTATACATACCAGCATAGCTAAATTCGAATTCTTCGGATGAATTGGTAGCCAAATTAAACCTATACCCAATTGATACTTCCTCAGAAGCCACAAAGCCATGTTCGCCGGCAGATACAGCCACCTTTAATACCTTGGAATTATTCAGAAAATCTGGTGATAACTCGGATGGATTGCCACCAGGCTTGATGGCCTCGCACTCACAGTACCTAATCTCCAAGACCAACTGATTGTCACCCAGATAATCTACGGGAACAGTTTCCCCCGCGGTAGTAAATCCGGGTAAGGAAAGTAGAACCGACACGATAAGCTGCAGAGTAGTTTTTTGATTCATCCGTGGCATGTAACCTCCAACAGTTCAATTTTAGGATCAAAGGCAGGCGCAGCGATTGCCTCCATTACAGAGACTACGAGCTTCTTGAAGCGTATACGATCCATTCTCGATAGGCTTCGGGCTTGATCTCTTCGGTTGCCAATGGCCTAACGGGAACTCTAGACAACCACTGCTCTGAATCAATTTTCTCAAAAGTTTCAGAGCTAACTTTGTAAACATAACCCACGTGTTCCCAATCGATATCGGTATCCCGCAAGAGAATACGAGGTGGACGTTCTGATGTTTCGACAGAAAAAACTGCTTCCTCGCTGAGAGGCCGATAGGATATTGCGAATGGAATGGCCAAGTCTCGATCTGAGACGGCGTAAATTCCGCACTCGTTATCGCTCGCTCCGGGGCCGATGCCCTGTGTCGGCGTCAACAGGTCAAGCCTTTTTCGGCTTCCATGGTACAGATACTCGGGTTTTACCATAGGCCATCCTTTTTAACGCACCAAGCAGGGGCATATTTTGCGTTTTGAGCGTAGCGAAGCAAGATATGTCCCACTGCCTTGGCTGGTTATGTGCTGACTTCGCCACAGTTCTTGCACCTACTGGCGGACGCTGCCATTTCAACTTGGCAATACTTGCACGACTTCCTTTCACCGAGAATTTCCTCTGGCTTTTCTTGGCGCGTGTGGCCAGAGACAAGAACCCAGATCACCGCTACAACCATAGCCACACCAGCTATTGAAGCGACCGCCACAAGATACACCCCATAGATTGCCGCCGCAGCAATCGCCACGCCTATGAGCCACGGCGCGATTAGCACTGCGATCAAGATCAACACAATTAAAATTGCTAGTTGCATAAAGCTTCCTTAGTAGAGCTCGCCATGAGTCTCATCGGCACATAACGCTGCCAACACGCGCAGCTTTGTAGTGAAGGCGAAGCCGCAACGAAAAAGCTGTCGCCGTGCTTGGCCTGGTTAAGTTGCATATTTCTCAATCTTTAAATGAATGAGTGCAACACGGTCTCCATTGTAATCAACCCGTTGCTCAATGTCGTAAGGCCGAAAACCAAGCTTTGGGTACAAGAGCAATCCTGCTACGTTTCGATTAAAGCAAGATACTGAAACCGCCTTCGCGTGATGCTTCTCGAAGCCCAGTGTGAGCATATGATTGATCAGATAGCACCCCACCCCAGAACTTCTGGCGTCGGACGCGACAACAACATTACCGATTGAACATAACCCTTCCTTCCACCGGTAAAAATTCGCGAATGCAACAACACGTCCCGCGACTTCCACTACCGTTGAGTCAGCGCGCTTTTCGATGCTTTGACGCAAGTCTGCTTCCGACAGTGGGAAGCCTGCTCTTGGAAAGCAATAAAAGAGCTCTTCACGTGTTTTCGGAAGCTTACAAATCTCAGGGATGTCGCTTTCCGTTACTTTTCGATGGTGCACAGGTTCCCTCCATGCAATTTAACAGGTATTAGGACGCCGGCGCATATATCCAATAACGACGCCGGCGGCCTATCACAACATGCAATCTCGAATATTGATATGTAATTCAATAGGTTGCGGGCGCATGTGCTTTAAGTTCCCAATAAAAGCGCCTTCTTCTTTTCCCTTTTCAATCACACTGTCCGAACCAGAAGGAACTCCAGACACGCTACCGCCCTACCCGACATACCACGCATCATCCCATGCAGTGGCGAGCATCTTGCTGTGTTGCGGCATATTGAAGAAGGCATTGCGGCAGCACCTCTGCTGGGTGCTTGTCCGGCTTGCCAGTAACCCTTGTCCGATACTGCCGCGCCGGGGGCGTGAAGGCAACCCCAACAAAAACGCCACCCGAAGGTGGCGTTTTCGCAAAAAGGCTGAAGAAGCGTTTGCTTACGCTTCTACGGCCTCTTTCATGGACAGCTTGATGCGGCCACGCTGATCCACGTCCAGCACTTTCACCTTGATCACGTCGCCTTCCTTGACGTAGTCGGTGACCTTCTCGACCCGCTCCTGGGCGATCTGGGAAATGTGCAGCAGGCCTTCGGTGCCCGGGAAGATTTCGACGAAGGCGCCGAAGTCCACGGTACGGGTCACTTTGCCCTGGTAGATCTCGCCGACTTCCGGCTCGGCGGTGATGCCTTCGATCTTGGCTACCGCAGCAGCAGCCAGGTCGCGGGTTTCGGCGTACACCTTCACGGAGCCGTCGTCTTCGATATCGATATTGGCGTTGAACTCTTCGCACAGGGCACGAATCGTGGCGCCGCCTTTACCGATCACGTCGCGGATCTTGTCCGGGTTGATCTTGATGGTCAGCAGGGTCGGTGCATTCGCGGACAGCTCGGTGCGCGACTGGCTGATCACCTTGTTCATTTCACCCAGAATGTGCAGGCGGCCATCGCGTGCCTGGTTCAGGGCGGTTTCCATGATCTCTTCGGTGATGCCCTGGATCTTGATGTCCATCTGCAGGGCGGTCACGCCTTTCTCGGTACCGGCTACCTTGAAGTCCATGTCGCCGAGGTGATCTTCGTCACCCAGGATGTCAGACAGCACGGCGAAGCGGCCGTCTTCTTCCTTCACCAGGCCCATGGCGATACCGGCCACCGGGGCCTTGATCGGCACACCAGCGTCCATCAGGGCGAGGGAAGTGCCGCACACAGAGGCCATGGAGGAGGAGCCGTTGGACTCGGTGATTTCCGACACCACGCGGATGGCGTAGGGGAAGTCGGTCTCGCTGGGCAGCACGGCTTGCACGCCGCGGCGGGCCAGGCGGCCGTGGCCGATTTCACGACGCTTGGGGGAGCCGACCATGCCGGTTTCGCCCACGCAGTACGGGGGGAAGTTGTAGTGCAGCATGAAGCGGTCCTGGCGTGAACCTTCCAGAGCGTCGATCAGCTGGGCATCGCGCATGCCGCCCAGGGTGGCGACGACAATGGCCTGGGTTTCACCACGGGTGAACACGGCGGAGCCGTGGGCTTTCGGCAGGGCTTTTACGGCCACGTCGATGGCGCGCACGGTCCTCTGGTCGCGGCCGTCGATACGCGGTTTGCCGGACACAATGGCTTCGCGCACGATGGCTTTTTCCAGCTTTCCGAACAGGTTGCTGACTTCGCCTTTCTCGGGAGCGCCTTCTTCGCCGGTGGCGAGGGCTTCCACGGCTTCGGCTTTCAGCTCACCCACGCGGGTGTAGCGGGCCATCTTGTCGGTGATGGTGTAGGCCTCGGCCAGGGGCGCGCTGAAGCGCTCCTTGATCTGGGCATACAGAGCTTCGTTGGTTTCGGCCGGGGTCCACTCCCACTTGGGGGTGCCGACTTCAGCGGCGAATTCGTTGATCGCCTTGATCGCGGCCTGCATTTCCATGTGGCCGAACAGCACGGCGCCGAGCATCTGGTCTTCGGTCAGTTCCTTGGCTTCGGATTCCACCATCAGTACGGCGGCTTCGGTGCCGGCAACCACCAGATCCAGTTCGGACTCTTTCAGTTCGGAGTAGCGCGGGTTCAGTTCGTACATGCCGTTGCGGAAGCCCACGCGCGCGGCGCCAATCGGGCCTGCGAAGGGGATGCCGGAAATGGCCAGGGCGGCAGAAGTGCCGAGCATGGCGGCGATATCCGGATCAGCGTCCTTGTCGGTGGACATCACGGTCGCAATCACCTGGACTTCGTTCATGAAGCCTTTCGGGAACAGCGGGCGGATCGGGCGATCGATCAGGCGGCAGGTCAGGGTCTCTTTTTCAGAGGGGCGGCCTTCGCGCTTGAAGAAGCCACCGGGAATGCGGCCTGCGGCGTAGGTCTTTTCCTGGTAGTTGACGGTCAGGGGGAAGAAGCCTTTGCTCGGGTCGGCTTCTTTTTTGCCCACTACGGTGACCAGCACGGCGGTGTCGCCGATGGTGACCATGACAGCGCCGGTGGCCTGGCGAGCCAGACGGCCCGTCTCAAGCACGACCGTGTCACGGCCATACTGGAATTCCTTGCGTACAGTTTTAAACATATCTCTCGTCTCTTCTCTCGTCTCTTCTCAACAACATACGTTCCGCATAAACAACAAAAGCCCGGGGCTACCGAGCTTTTGTCGAGAACACCATCGTGGCGTGGGTCCGGTCTTAGCGACGCAGGCCCAAACGCTCGATCAGTTGCGAATAGCGCTGCAGATCCTTCTTCGCCAGGTAGTCCAGCAGCTTGCGGCGCTGGTTGACCATGCGGATCAGGCCACGACGGCCATGGTGATCTTTCTTGTGGCTCTTGAAGTGGTCCTGCAGGCCATTGATGTTGGCGGTCAGCAGGGCAACCTGGACTTCCGGGGAGCCGGTATCGCCTTCTTTCTGGCCATACTCTTTCAGGATCTGGGCTTTCTGCTCAGCGGTCAGTGACATGTCTTTCTCCAAATATGCGCAATATCGAGACGCGGTCAGCCATGCATATTTATAGCTGCCGCCGGGTTATGCCGTCTGGGCGACCAGTCGGCGAGGGGCGATCATACCATCTTCCTGTACCTCTCCGACACCCAGAAATGCACCGGATTCGGCGTTGTACAGGGTCACCAGGCCTTCACGGGGACGGTCGGTGGCCATCACGGGCTGGCCCTGGCACAGGTAGAAGGCGGCGTCGCGGCCCAGTTTGACCTGGGGCCAGTCGGCCACGGCGGTTTCCACCGGCAGCAGGCGGGCATCCAGGGCCTCGAAACCGCCCTCTTCCTTCAGGCTGCCCAGTTCGTCCAGGGTCAGCATGCCGGAGGTCGGATAGGGCCCGGCGGACAGGCGCCGCAGCAGGGTCACGTGGGCGCCACAGCCCAGCGCTTCGCCCAGGTCTTCCACCAGGCTGCGCACGTAGGTGCCTTTGGTGCAGTCGACTTCGAAGTGCAGGTCATCGCCGTCCTGGCCCAGCACTTCCAGGCGGTGGATGGTCACCTGGCGCGGCTTGCGCTCCACTTCGATGCCCTGGCGGGCCAGTTTGTAGAGCGGCTGGCCCTGGTGCTTGATGGCGGAATACATGGACGGGATCTGTTCGATGTCGCCCAGAAAAGTCATCAGGGTGCGTTCGATGGTGGCGGCGTCGGCGGTCACCGGGCGGGTGTCGCGTACTTCGCCGTCGGCGTCGCCGGTGTCGGTGGTCACGCCCAGGCGGGCGGTCACGCGGTAAGACTTGTCGGCGTCCAGCAGGTACTGGCTGAATTTGGTGGCTTCACCAAAGCAGATGGGCAGCATGCCGGTGGCCAGGGGGTCGAGGCTGCCGGTGTGGCCAGCCTTGGCGGCGGCGAACAGACGCTTGACCACTTGCAGGGCGCCGTTGCTGGTCACGCCGGGGGGCTTGTCCAGCAGCAGAATGCCATTGATGTCGCGTCCACGGCGTTTTCTGGCCACGGGCGGGGCTCCTTATCTTGTGCGGGCTGGCGTGCCTGAATCAGCGCTGCGGATCGGCGTCGCTGTCGTTATCGTTCTGGTCGTCGGCCGGGTCCTGGATCAGGTCGCGGTCTTCAGCGCGGGCCTGGTCGATCAGGCTGGACAGGCGGCTGGCCTGTTCCGGCAGCTGGTCGTAATGGAAGCGCAGGCGTGGCGTGGTCCGGGTGTTCAGGTCCTTGGCCAGTTGGCTGCGCAGAAAACCCGCCGCATTGCTGAGCACGGCTTCAGCTTCAGAACCGTCTTCGGCGTCCTGACCCAGCAGGGTGAAGTACACATCGGCCCACGACAGATCGCGGGCCACGCGCACCTGCTGCACCGTGACCAGACCCAGCCGCGGGTCCTTGACCTCGCGGCGGATCAGTTCGGCCAGCTCACGCTGGATATAGTCACCAATGCGATCGGTGCGCTGGAAGCCCTGGGGGCGACGATGCCGGCTCATGCGTGCAACACCCTTACAGCGAACGCTCTACAACACGCACTTCGAAGACTTCGATCTTGTCGCCTTCCTTCACGTCGTTGTAGCTCTTCACTGCCAGGCCACACTCCATGCCGTTGCGCACTTCCTGCACGTCTTCCTTGAAGCGGCGCAGGGATTCCAGCTGGCCTTCGAACACCACCACGTCGTCGCGCAGTACGCGAATCGGCAGGTTCCGGCGCAGGGTCCCTTCCACCACCATACAACCGGCCACGGCACCGAACTTGGAGCTGCGGAACACGTCGCGCACCTCGGCCACACCGACGATTTCCTCGCGGTGTTCCGGGTCGAGCAGGCCGCTCATGGCCTTCTTCACGTCGTCGATCAGCTCGTAGATGATGCTGTAGTAGCGCAGGTCGATGCCTTCACGCTCGCACAGTTTCTTGGCGGCGGAATCGGCCCGCACGTTGAAGCCCAGCAGCACCGCTTCGGAGGTCATGGCCAGGTTCACGTCGGATTCGTTGATCGCGCCAACACCCGCCGTCACCATGTTCACCTTCACTTCGTCGGTGTTCATGTCGCTCAGGGCACCCAGCAGGGCTTCCAGAGAACCGCGCACGTCGGTCTTGAGCACGATATTGACCTGCTTGGCTTCTTTCTCGCCCATGGTCTCGAACAGGTTTTCCAGTTTCGAGGCCTGTGCGCGCTTGAGCTTCAGGTCGCGGTCGCGGATCTGACGGAACTCGGCCACTTCGCGGGCTTTCTTCTCGTCGGCCACCACCAGGAACTGCTCGCCGGATTCCGGCGCGCCGTCCAGGCCCAGGATTTCCACCGGAATGGAGGGACCAGCTTCCTTGATGGGTTTGCCGTTCTCGTCAACCATGGCGCGGGTGCGGCCAAAGTGGGCACCGGCCAGCACCATGTCGCCCACGCTCAGGCGGCCTTCCTGAATCAGCACCGAGGTCACCGGGCCACGGCCCTTCTCGATGCGGGATTCGATCACCACGCCACGGGCCGGGCCAACCGGCACGGCTTTCAGTTCAAGCAGTTCGGCTTGCAGCAGGATGGCGTCGAGCAGATCGTCCACACCCATGCCGGTATGGGCGGACACATACTGGAACTGGTAATCGCCGCCCCACTCTTCCGAGATGATGCCGAGCTGCGACAGGTCGTTCTTGACGCGATCCGGGTCGGCGCTTTCCTTGTCCATCTTGTTGACGGCAATGATCAGCGGTACACCGGCCGCTTTCGCGTGGTTGATGGCTTCTTCGGTCTGCGGCATCACGCCGTCGTCCGCGGCCACCACGATCACTACGATGTCGGTGGCCTGGGCACCGCGTGCACGCATGGCGGTGAACGCCGCGTGGCCCGGGGTATCCAGGAACGAGATCATGCCCTTGTCGGTGTCTACGTGGTAGGCACCGATATGCTGGGTAATGCCGCCCGCTTCGCCTTCGGCGACCTTGGCGCGGCGGATGTAATCCAGCAGCGAGGTCTTGCCGTGGTCAACGTGGCCCATGATGGTCACCACCGGAGCGCGCGGCTGCGGCTCGTCGGTGTACTGCACCAGGTTGGCCAGATCGTCTTCCAGGCTCTGTTCTTCGCCTTTGGCAGCAATCGGCTTGTGGCCCATTTCTTCCACCAGCAGCATCGCCGTTTCCTGGTCGATATGCTGGTTCACGGTGGCCATTTCGCCCATCTTCATGAGCGTACGCATCACTTCCCGCGCCTTGATGTTCATGCGCTGGGACAGGTCGGCGACCGTAATGGTCTCCGGAACTTCAACTTCGTACACCATTTTCTCCGTCGGGCTCTTGAAGCCATGCTCCTTGTGGAAGGAGCTCTTCATCTGGCCGTGTGCCACGACATTGCGGGTTTGTTGGGAGCCCGGGCGGCGGCGACGGCGCTTGGTGGTGCGCTCTTCGTCGCGCCAGCTCGCTTCCATCGCCTCGGTGACGATGCCGGAACCGGTCTCGATTTCTTCGGGGCCTTTCTCGGGCTCCTGCTGGCCACGCTTTTCCAGCTCTTCGGCCATGCGACGTGCTTCTTCCGCCGTGCGGCGGGCCGCTTCTTCCTCGGCCTTCTTGCGGGCTTCGGCTTCCTGCTTGCGGCGCAGCTCTTCGGCTTCGCGCTTGCGGCGTTCTTCTTCCTCGCGCTTGGCGCGTTCTTCCGGGGTTTCGTCCTTCGGCGGCTCGGCTTTCTTCACGCCGCCCTTGGGCACGGATACCCGCTTGCTCTTGTCGTCCGCTTTCTTGTCGGCGCTGGTGTCCGCAGCCTGCGGTTCTTCGCCACCGGCTTCGCGGGCGGCTTTCGCTTCCGCAGCGGCACGCTCGGCTTCGCGGCGGGCAATCGCCTCTTCCTCGGCCTTCTTGCGGGCGTCTTCCTCGGCCTTGCGGGCAGCAGCTTCGGCTTCCAGGCGCTCGCGCTCGGCGCGCTCCTGCTCTTCGCGCTCACGCTCCTGTTCTTCAATCACCGAGCGCTTCACATAGGTGCGCTTCTTGCGCACTTCCACCGCCACGGTCTTCGCCTTGCCGGAGGCGCCAGTGGTCTTGATGGTGCTGGTGCTTTTGCGCTTGAGGGTGATTTTCTGGGGTTCGGCACTGCTCTCTGTGCCGTGTGCGCGGCGCAGGAAGGCCAGCAGCGTCTGCTTCTGGTCATCAGACACTGCATCTTCGGCACCGCCGTGCGGCAGGCCAGCTTCTTTCATCTGCTTGAGCAGGGTATCTACCGGTGTCCCGACGATCTCTGCCAATTTCTTTACGGTCGTTTCTGCCATATCAGCCAACCCATCTCCTGTCCGCCTGGCGAGACCGGCGCGGCGGGTGTGCCTGCTGCCGGTGTCGCGGCCCGGGCAGCCGCTACGCTGCCCGGGATTCTGTTACGCGCCATGACTGACCCCGGTGTGTGTTGCCGCCGACCGGGCGGGCGTGGTGCGCCCGTTGTTGCGATAGCCGCCTTCAGTTGCCAGCGTTTTCCTCGGCAAACCAGGGCGCCCGGGCGGTCATGATCAGTTGCGCCGCGCGTTCTTCGTCCAGACCTTCGATCTCCAGCAGGTCGTCTACGGCCTGCTCGGCCAGATCTTCCATGGTCACGATGCCCTGGGCTGCCAGTTTCAGGGCCAGTTCGCGATCCATCCCCTCCATCGTCAGCAGGTCTTCTGCCGGCGCGGAGTTTTCAAGCTGCTCTTCGGACGTCAGCGCCCGGGTCAGCAGCACGTCCTTGGCACGCTGGCGCAGTGCTTCAACGATTTCTTCGTCAAAGCCCTCGATGGCCAGCATTTCTTCCATCGGCACATAGGCCACTTCTTCCAGGGTGCTGAAGCCTTCTTCCACCAGCACGCCCGCTACGTCTTCGTCCACATCCAGGTCGGCCATGAAACGCTCCAGCGCTTCCTGGCTCTCGGCCTGCTGTTTCTCCTGGGCGGCATCCAGGGTCATCACGTTCAGTTCCCAGCCGGTCAGCTCGGACGCCAGACGGATGTTCTGGCCGCCACGGCCGATGGCCTGGGCCAGGGCCGATTCGTCTTCCACGGCCACATCCATGGCGTGGCGCTCTTCGTCCACCACAATGGACGCCACTTCCGCCGGCTGCATGGCGTTGATCACCAGCTGGGCGGGGTTGTCGTCCCACAGCACGATGTCGATCCGCTCGCCGGCCAGTTCGTTGGACACGGCCTGTACGCGCGCACCGCGCATACCGACACAGGCGCCCACCGGGTCGATGCGCTGGTCGTTGGTTTTCACGGCAATCTTGGCGCGCGAGCCGGGATCGCGGGCCGCGCCCTTGATCTCGATCAGCTCTTCGCCGATTTCCGGTACTTCAATCTTGAACAGCTCGATCAGCATTTCCGGCGCGGCGCGGCTGGCGAACAGCTGCGGGCCACGGTTCTCCGGGTTCACACCCGACAGCCAGGCGCGGATGCGGTCGTTCTGGCGCACGGCTTCACGCGGGATCATCTGATCGCGGCTGATCAGGGCCTCGGCATTGCCGCCCAGGTCCAGAATAATGCTGTCTCGCGTCGCTTTCTTTACGGTGCCGCTGATCAGTTCGCCGATGCGGTCACGGTATTCCTCGATGATCTGGGCGCGCTCGGCTTCGCGCACCTTCTGCACGATCACCTGCTTGGCGGTCTGTGCAGCGATACGGCCGAAGGCCACGGATTCGATTTCCTCGGCCCAGGTGTCGCCGATCTGCAGCGAGGTGTCCTGTTCGTGGGCTTCGTCGAGGGTCAGCTGGCGGCCGAACTCGTACAGCTCTTCATCGGGCACAACGTGCCAGACGCGATAGGTGCGGTAGTCGCCGCTGACGCGATCGATGTGCACACGCACTTCCACGTCTTCTTCCTTGAAGCGCTTCTTGGTCGCTGCAGCCAGCGCCAGTTCGATGGCTTCAAAGATGACGTCACGGCTGACGCCCTTCTCGTTGGAGACTGTTTCCGCTACCAGCAAAATCTCTTTGTTCATGGCCGGGCCTTTACAAAGACTGTAAGTGTCATCCTTTCAGGTCGAAATCGGGCACGATGTGCGCCCGGTCAACCTGCGCGAAAGGAACCTCCAGCACCTCACCGTCCACGGTGAGGCTCAGGGTATCTTCATTCACTGCCGTAATCACGGCGGTGACTTTGCGGCGGTTCTTTATCGGTGCCAGCAAACGCACTTGCGCCTGCTCGCCGATATAGCGCTGCCACTGTTCGAGTGTAAACAGGGGGCGCTCCATGCCGGGGGACGACACTTCCAGGGTGTATTCACCGCTGATCGGGTCTTCCACATCCAGCACGCCGCTCACCTGATGGCTGACTGCCGCGCAGTCATCCACAGTAATGCCGTTGTCGCTGTCGATATACAGGCGCAGCACCGCTCCGCGACCCTGGATATATTCCAGGCCCCAGAACTCATACCCCAGGCCTTCCACCGTGGGTGCCAGCAGGCTGTGCAGTTGTTCCGCCTTGCGCGACATCGTCATCCTCATGTGCGCCGCCCCTGCGGCGGCACCAAACAAAAAGCCCCTGCTAGAGGGGCTTTCTGTTACAGAACCCGTGAGCAGCCACAGGCCTGTCTGTTAAGTGGTAGCGGGGGCAGGATTCGAACCTACGACCTTCGGGTTATGAGCCCGACGAGCTACCAGACTGCTCCACCCCGCACTTAAACATTGCACCGTTCAACCTGCCCCGGCACCTGGG
>ERZ869909.1208-NODE-1208-length-21788-cov-8.544931_pt1 | contig 21788 bp, 19 predicted proteins | sample MGYA00520892_ERZ869909 | MGnify/ENA primary metagenome ERZ869909 (study PRJEB32215, sample SAMEA104723947) | bioreactor metagenome | biome: bioreactor; feature: anaerobic bioreactor; material: water | place: China | collected 2015-03-12 ... | reverse complement strand
CGGACTGGCCAGCCCATCATTCTTTTCATGGCGATGGGGCACCTGGCCGAGATCGCGGCGGCGTTCTGGAGAGGCGGCTTGGCAGACGACACGCCGGTCGCCATCCTCGAAAACGCGACGACGGATCGGGAGCGTATTCTCGAAACGACACTCGGTGCGGCGGCCTCGGACGCGGCGGCGCAGGGATTTGCGGCGCCTGCTATCGTCGTCGTCGGGCAGATCTTGAGGATGCGGCAGGAACTGCGTGGTCTCTTGGCGACGTGGCATTCGTAGACGCAATATGACGCGCGATGTGGTGACATGAGAAAGCTGCTCGTTATTGGAATCGGGGCCGGCAGTCCAGAGTATGTGACCGTTCAGGCTATCGGGGCATTGAACCGCGCTCGCGTGTTCTTCGTTTTCGACAAGGGAGAGGCGAAGAGCGATCTCGTCGCTTTGCGAAAGGAAGTTTGCGAGCGGTTTATCGAGAAGCAGGATTATCGCTTCGTTTCCATCGACGATCCTGTGCGCGATCCCGAGCCGCACGGATACAAGCGCGGTGTCGAGACGTGGCATATAGAGCGCGCAGAGAAATTGGCCGCGCGCCTTGCGGCAGAGGTGGCGGACGGTGAATGCGGCGCGTTTCTCGTGTGGGGCGATCCAAGTCTTTACGACAGCACGCTGCGTTTGCTGGATCTCGTGCGCGAGAAAGACCGTTTTGCGTTCGACATCGAGGTCATTCCCGGCATCAGCAGCGTTCAAGCGCTGGCTGCGCGGCATGGGCTGATCCTCAACACCATCGGCGGATCGGTGTTGGTAACGACGGGGCGTGAACTCGCGGAACGGGGATGGCCCGATGCGGCGGACAGCGTTGTCGTGATGCTCGACCGTGGCGACGGGTTGAGGGCGGCATGCCAGGACGGCGTGGATATCTACTGGGGTGCTTTGCTGGGCACGACGCGGGAACGGCTCGTTTCAGGCAAGCTGACAGACGTGATCGACGAGATCGAGCGTATCCGTGCGGAGGAGAAGGCGGCGAGCGGCTGGATCATGGACATCTATCTGCTGCGCCGGAACCGGCCGGCCTGATCACGCCCGCCGTGCAAACAGAAGGTGGAAGAACGAGCCGGTGACGCTGCCTCTGCGCGAGCCAGTCGTCGTTTTCGATTGTGTCCCGTCTTCCATATCGAGGAGCGGTTCGCCCGCGTCAGTGACGAGTGTCGCATAGTGAAACTCGTGACCGTAGAGTGTGGTGCCTTTGCGTCCAAGCGCGCCGTCCGTTCGCAGGGTTGCGCGGCGATAGCCAAGGTGGAGCTTACGCGTGCGGAAGGAGGTTTCGGCCGCGAGCAGGCCCGCCATTGCGTGGCGTTCGCCGTTGGCATCCTCGATGCCTTGGCCCAGGATCATGTATCCGCCGCATTCGCCATGGATCGGGACATTGCGCTCGGCAAGCGTGCTCAATCCGCCAATGAAATGCGACGCGGCGGCGAGCTGTCCAGCGTACAGCTCCGGGTATCCGCCGGGAAGCCACACGGCGTCGGCATCGGTGCGAGGTGCATCGTTTCCGAGCGGTGAGAAGGGCGTGATCTCCGCACCGGCATCGCGCCATCCTTGGAGGACGTGATTGTAGGTGAACGAGAAGGCCGCATCGTGCGCGATGGCGATGCGTTGACCGGGCGGATATACGGCCCGTGTGCGCAGGCCTGCATCTTGTGGGAAGTGGACTTCGCTTGCTGCGGCGAGGATCGCCTCGAGATCGACCGATGTGGTGATGATATCCGCGAGGCTTGCGATACGATCCAGGTAATCCGCGTGCTCGTCCGCTTGCACGAGGCCGAGGTGCCGCTCGGGAAGGTGGATTTTGTCCGTGCGGTGGAGGGAGCCGAAAATCTTAAGGCCAATCCGGTCGAAGCCAGGGCGGATGAGTGCCTCGTGCCGTTCGCTTGCGACCTGATTGAGGATGACGCCTGCGACATGGACGTCTGGCCGATAGGTGGCGCAGCCGAGGGCGAGCGCGGCGGCCGTTTCCGTTTGTCCAGAGACGTCGAGAACGAGGATGACAGGCCAGCCGAGCGAGGCTGCGAGATCGGCCGTGGACCCGTTGCCCGAGAGGCCGCGGCTGGGCCCGGCGTCGAACAGCCCCATCACGCCTTCTGCGATGGAAAGGCCGGCGGACGCTGCCGTCTGCGAGACGATGCTCGCGATCAGGTCTTGCGGCATTGCCCAGGTATCGAGATTGAAACTCGGTCGCCCTGCCGCGCGTGCGTGATGTCCGGTGTCGATGTAGTCCGGGCCCGTCTTGAAGGGCTGAACGGCGACACCCGCTTTCCGCAATGCTGCGAGCAGGCCGAGCGTGACGGTCGTCTTGCCTGAGCCGGAGCTGGGCGCGGCGACGATGATGCCCCGGGGACGTTTTGCGATCGACGACATCAACGCCCCCGGTAGCGCCGCTGATAATCGACGCTGTAGAGCGCGCTTTCGCGGAAATCGCGACAAGCAAGCGACGGACCGACGAGGATAAGCGCGGTGCGGTCTATGCCGCTTTTCTCGACCGCTGCAGCGATGGTGGCCAGCGTGGCGCGGATGATTTCCTGGTCCGGCCAGCTCGCTTTCGCGACGACAACGGCGGGACAGTCTGCGCCATAGAACGGCGTGAGTTCCTCGACGACGCGCTCCACGCTCTGGATCGAGAGATGGATTGCGAGCGTCGTGCGTGTTGCGGCGAAGGCAGCCAGCGTTTCGGTAGCGGGCATGGCGGATGCGCGGCCCGATGTGCGCGTCAGAACGAGCGACTGGGCGACTTCCGGTAGTGTGAGTTCTTGGCCGAGAGCGGCGGCGGCGGCGGCGAAAGAGGGGACGCCCGGTGTCATTGTGTAAGGAATGCCGAGCGCATCGAGGCGGCGGATCTGCTCGCCGGTTGCGCTCCAGATCGACAGATCGCCGGAGTGGAGGCGGGCGATGTCGTGGCCGGCCGCGTGTGCCGCCGTGACTTCCGCGACGATTTCGTCGAGCGACAACGGAGCGGTGTCGACGATGCGGGCGTTCGGCGGACAATGCTCCAGAAGCTCTTTCGGAACGAGTGATCCGGCATAGAGGCAGACCGGGCAGGCGGCGATGAGGTTGCGGCCGCGAACGGTGATGAGATCGGGGGCGCCCGGGCCCGCGCCGATGAAGTGCACGGTCATGGACGATCTCCATCGACGACTGCGAGGGCGCAGGTGGTGGTGGCGGTGGCGACGCGCGGGCCGAGAAGGCGCGCGTTCGCGCCGCCGGCGAGAAGGGCGGCGGCTTCCGCGATCGACGGGACGTTCTTGTATTTGAGCGTTGCGGGTGAAACGGTAAGCAGACGGCTCGCGATGCTTTCGAGCTCGTCCGTCGTAAAAGTGATCAATGCGACGCCGAGCCGGTGCGCGGTTTCGCGCACACCAGGCTCGTTTCCTTTCGACGTTTCGGTGGCGATCACAGTGATGTCTTTTGCGTAAGGGAAGGTGCTGCGCGCGAGTCGAATAGCTGCCCAGATGTCCTCTGGGGGCGTTCCACGCCGGCAGCCGATGCCGCAGGTCATCATGGTTTTGTCACCCGCCAGTGCGTCACCGGGCGTGCGGGTGACCAGCCGCGCTCGTTTCCGATCGGGCTCGTGCGGGCGATGTCCACACGGATGAGGTCGCCGCCGAGCGTCTGATGAAGATCGAGCATCCGTTGCTCCGTTTTGAGGGAGACGGCGTTCGCGACCAGACGGCCTCCGGGTTTGAGTGCGGTCCATGCGGCCTCAAACACGCCAGCTTCACCCATGCCGCCGCCGATGAATACGGCATCAGGAGACGGCAGGCCAGACAAGGCTTCCGGTGCGCGGCCTGTCACGATGTGAAGCTCGGGTGTGCCGAAGGCTGCCGCATTGCGCGCTGCGCGTTCGGCGCGGTCGGCTTTCTCCTCGATGCCGATGGCGCGCATGGAGGGATGGCGGAGTAGCCATTCGATGGCGATGGAACCTGCACCGAGGCCGATGTCCCATAGCAGCTCGCCGGGATAAGGCGCGAGCGAGGAGAGCGTGACGGCGCGGATTTCGCGCTTGGTCAACTGGCCGTCGCTTTCGAAGAGATCGTCTTCAAGACCGCTCGATAGCGACGCCATTCGCGCGGTCGTTTCGTTCGGGAGCGTGACGGCGATGGTGTTGAGGTCGTCGATGTTATCGAGTGCGAATGCGTGGGCGCGGGCGCTTCGTATGCACTCGCGCGGACCACCAAGTGCTTCGAGAACAGTGAGCGTTGCCGCGCCGAAACCGCGTGCGGTGAGAAGAGCGGCGAGGCGTGCCGGCGTTTCTCGGTTCCACGAAAGTGCGAGGATCTGTGCGCCCGGCTGCAGATGCCGGGCGATGCCTTCAAGGGGGCGTCCGTGTAGCGTGACGAGCGCGGTCTCCTGCAGCGCCCATCCGAGGCGTGCGGCTGAGAGGCTGAAAGCGGACGGTTGTGGCAGGCACAGGATTTCGTCGGCGGGAACGACATCGACGAGCTGTTTGCCGATGCCGTAGAAGAACGGATCGCCGCTTGCGAGAACCGCGACGGGGCGGCCGCGATGCGCTGCGATTTCAGGAAACGCGTGCGCAATTGGGGTCGGCCAGGGGAGCTGCTTGCCGCGGATCGCATCGTGCGCCAAGGTGAGATGACGCTTGCCGCCGACCACGAGTTCGGCTTGGGTCAGGAGTGCTTTGGCCGCGTTGGAGAGGCCGGCAAGACCATCCTCGCCGATCCCGATGAGTGCAAGCCAGCGCCTTTGCGGCTGCTGTTCCCCATTAGCGTTCATGAGGCAGTCCTCGATGCGCGTCCTTATCCTTGGAGGCACCACGGAAGCGGTTGCCTGCGCCGAACGTCTCGGCCGCGATCCGCGGTTTCATGTGATTCTGTCGCTTGCGGGCAGAACGCGCAATCCTCGACAACAAGAGGGCATTGCGCATCGTGTCGGCGGTTTCGGCGGCGTGGATGGGCTTGCGGCGTATCTCGCTGAGGCGAAAATCGACGCGGTGCTGGATGCAACCCATCCCTTCGCGGCGCAGATGTCTGCTAATGCGGAGAGTGCGACGCGCTCGCTCGGCACTCCGCTTTGCACACTTGTGCGGCCGCGGTGGGTGGCTGAAGCGGGGGACCGCTGGATCGGAGCTGCAACGATAGAGGCTGCGGCGGATGCGCTGGGCGCGGAGCCGCGGCGCGTGTTTCTCGCTGTCGGACGGCAAGGCGTCGGCGCGTTTCGGCGCGCGGAGCAGCACGCTTACATTATCCGTGCCATCGAGCAGCCGGATGCCGATGCGCTGCCGCCGATTACAACATTGGTGCAGGCGCAGGGTCCGTTCGCGCTTCAAGATGAAATCGCGCTGCTGACGTCCGAGCGGATCGATGTGGTCGTGAGCAAGAATGCTGGGGGGGCTGCAACCTATGCCAAGATCGAAGCGGCGCGAATGCTGAGTCTTCCGGTGATCATGATCGAGAGGCCGAACATAGCCGGGCAAAACTTTGTCGAGAGCGCCGCTGAGGCCGTGGCGTGGCTGGGCCGGCTTCATGACAGCTCGCGTTCCGAGCGCAGCGTGTAGATCCACGGTGAAGCGCCGGGCCGCTCGATCTTGCGTGTCAGGCTGGAGCCGATGAGCACGAGCGTGCGCATGTCGACGCTGGTTACGTCCACCGTGCCCAACTCCTGAATTCGGATCTTGGCATCGGATGTGCCTGCCGCACGGACGAAGATGACGGGCGTATCGGCGGCCTTGAATGAGCGCAGATGTTCGAGCGCTTTGCCGAGTTGATCGGGGCGGGCTCGAGAGGCTGGATTGTAAAGCGCAATCACGAAGTCGCCTTCGGCCGCGGCCTTAAGCCGGCGCTCGATGGTTGCCCAGGACTTGAGATTGTCGGAGAGCGAGATGGCGCAGAAGTCTCCGCCGAGAGGCGCGCCGACTTCGGCTGCCGCGGCGAGCATGGCGGTAACGCCGGGTTCTATGCGGATGTCGAGGGCGCGCCATGCAACGTCGCCCGTTTCGACAGCTTCGAAAACGGCGGCGGCCATGGCGAAGACGCCGGGATCTCCGCCTGAGACGACGACAACGTCCTTGCCTTCGGCTGCGAGAGAGAGCGCATGACGGGCGCGGTCGAGTTCAACGCGATTGTCGGTCGCATGGCGCCGCTGGCCGGGAGGGCCGGCGGGTGCGCGGTCGAGATAGGTGATGTAGCCGATGAGATCCGTTGCCTCCGCGAGCGCCTTGCTCACGGCGGGTGTTGTGAGGTTCGCATCACCGGGGCCGAGTCCTACGACTATGAGGCGACCCGTCATATCCGGCGACCCTGTCCGGGGATGATCACCATCGAGAAATAGGTGCCGGGCACGTCTTCGCAGGCGCTGAGCGGAAGAATGCGCTCGTCGCTCATCGTGCCGCGCTCAACGTAGATGGCGCGGTCCGCGAGGCCAGCGGCTTCCACCGCGCGTCGCACTTTCGCGAAGTTTGTGCCGATCTTCATGATCACAACGGCATCGGACGATGCGAGGCGATCTTTAAGGCGCTCCTCGTCGAGCGTGCCTGGCACGATTGTCAGGATGTCGTCTCCCCACGCGATGGGCGCGTTGGCGCGTGTCCAGCAGCCTGACATGCCCGTGACGCCCGGCACGACCTCGACGGGTACGATCTCGTCCAGGCGGCGCCACATGTGCATGAAGGAGCCGTAAAAGAAGGGATCGCCCTCTGCGAGGAGGCCGATGGAGCGGCCTTCCTTGAGGTTCTGTTCAAGTGTGGCGGCCATCTCGCGGTAGAACGCGCCGATCTGATCGCGATAGTCCGGGTGGTCGGCCGGGATCTCGTCCGTTACGGGGTATTCGAACTTGATCTCGCGTTGGTCTGCCGCAAGAAGGGGGGTCACGATTTTGCGCGCGTTGCCTTGGCGGCCCTTCTTTGCGAAGTATGCCACGATGTCGACGGATTGAATGAGTGCCGCAGCGCGCAGCGTCAGCAGGCGTGCGTCGCCCGGCCCTACGCCGATGCCGTAGAGCGTGCCGGGTTTTGCTGAACCTGCGATGTCTGAGAGAGAGATCATTCGGTCTCGCTTGCGAGTGCGTTCACCGCGGCGGCTGCCATGGCGCTGCCGCCCTTGCGGCCGGTGACGATGAGATACGGGCAGGGCGCAGCATCGCGCAAGGCATCCTTCGATTCCGCCGCGCCGACGAAGCCGACTGGGATGCCGATGATGGCGGCGGGGCGCGGCGCGCCTTCGTCCAGCATGTCGAGCAGCCGAAAAAGGGCGGTTGGTGCATTGCCGATGGCAACGACTGCGCCTTCGAGGTGCGGCCGCCATAGTTCTAGCGCAGCGGCAGAACGCGTGGTGCCGAAGCGTTCCGCGAGGGCTGGCACTTCGGGGTCCTGAAGCGTGCAGATGACGCGGTTGTCGGCCGGCAGGCGGCTGCGTGTGACGCCGTAGGCGACCATGTTCGCGTCGCAGAGGATCGGCGCTCCGGAAAGCAGTGCGTTGCGTCCTGCGGTCGCGAAGTCGTCCGACAAGACGATGTCGGAGGCGATTTCCACCATGCCGGACGCATGGATGATGCGGACGGCGACTTTTTCTGCGTGCCCGGCAAAGCGCGACAAGTCGGCCTCGGCGCGGATGATGGAGAACGAATGGCGGTAAATCTCCGGTCCATCGCGGAGATAATCGCGTTCGGGTTGCATGATTTCAGATCCCGGTCCTGAGAACGGCAGGGAGGTCGATAAGGGCGGTCGGATTGACGACGGCGTCCGATGTTGAGGTCGCTGTGCCGTGGCGGACAATACCGAAGCCGGCGGGCCCTGCAACCAGGACGAGATCGGCGGCCTTGGATCGGGCGCAGCCTTTGGCGCATCCGGAGACATGCACGGAGCCTATTCCGGGGAGTGGCAGTTGCGCGGCGATCTGCCGCGCGGTGTGCCGCGTGTCGGCCCAGGCGGAGCGGCAGGCGGGCGAACCGGGGCAGGCATCTATGGTCATCAGAGGGTTCGCGGCATCAACGACGAATCCGAGATCCCCTCCCGCGGCTAGGAGAGACGCGGCTTCCTCTTCGTTTTGCGTGGACACGTAGAGTGTGCGCCATGGAGACAGCCGGAACGTGTCGTTCCCGATACGGGACGCGGCCTTGGCGAGCCCAGAGAGGGCATCGGCCGTGAGGCGTCCCAGCGGCGCACCGAGCCCCACGGCCGCGATCCGTTTGCTGATTTGTATCGCGCCGATGCGGGATGTGGTGGTGTCGTTGGGCCGCGGGGTCCGATCTGGCTGCGTGCCTTCGTCGCTCAATGCGTTCTGCAAGGCGTCGTGGGCGGCCGGATCGAGATCGCGCATACGTGCGCGAGCTGTGGGCTTTTGCGCGCGAACAAACTCTTCAGCTAAACGCGCGGCGGCGGATGCGGCATGGCTCGGATGGAGAAGACGCACCCAATGTGTCCCGCTCGGCGTATCGATGCCGAGTGCAATTGTGTGCTGCGTGTCCGCATGGATCGCTCGCAATCGGATGTCGGCGCGTTCTCCATCGAGAGGCAGTGGGCCTCCACCGTCGATCACGAAACCGAACTTTCCGGGGAGAGCCCAGAGGGCAGGTGTTTCCGTGATCGCCTTTTCGAGTGCGGAGGCTATCGGGCGGACGTCGAAGCCTTCCGGAGGATCGATGCCAGCGAGCGGGCTCACCATGACATTGCGGACGGATTCTGCGTCGGCGCTTTCATCCATGAGGCCGATTTGGGAGAGCGTTTGCCAAACCTCGGGGAGGTGGCGCTCATCAATGCCCCGAAGTTGCAGATTGGCGCGGCGCGTGAGGTCAACGAGGCCGTTTCCGTGCCGTCGCGCAACTTCGGAGAGGGCGATCAATTGTGCTGCAGAGAGCGCGCCGCATCGGGGCCGAACGCGAACGATCAGGCCGTCGCCTGTCAGCATGGGGCGCAACGCGCCGGGGCACCAGCCCTTGACGCTTGGCGCCTCGGCGGCCGCGGCGTCTGTCTTTGCTGGCGGATGCCCGCTCACGGCGCGGCCTCGGCTTTTGACCGTTGGGTTGCGCTTTTTCCGCCGAGCACATGAGCAAGCTCAGCGTGGACCGCGTTGCGGCGCGGTGTCCAGAGTTGGCGTCGTATTGCGTCCTCAAGGCGGGACGCGATGGCGCGCATGGCCGGCGCGTTGAGTTCGAGCAGCGTGTTGAGGCGTGCTTCGTCGGCAATGATACTGTCGTGCACGGCATCGAAGAGATGGTCGCCGACGATACCGGCGGTGGCGGCGAAGGCGTAGAGCGCATCCACACCTTGTGCGATTTCCGCAACGCCACGGTGGCCATGGGCCGTCATGCCGGATAGCCAGCGGGGATTTGTCAACCTGCCGCGGACGATGCGGACGATCTCTTCCTCTATGGTGCGCGCGCGGGGGGCTTCAGGCTGGCTCGTGTCGAGGTGATAGAGCGTCGGGTTGCGGCCCATCCCGGCGGCCGCTGCTGCGAATCCACCCGCGAAGTCGGCCACGCCATCGCCGTCGAGAAGGTCGCGCTCCCGATCGTCCTGCGGGTGGACAAGCGCGTCGGTGGCCGCGATGCGGTCTTCGAACTCCTGAGGCGCGACGCGCTCTGCGTCGTCTGCGCCGTACACGTGCGAGGAGGCTTCGAGATAGGCCGTGGCGAGATCGCCTCGCGTGCCCCATGCGCCGTCGAGCGCGGCAGAGGCGGCGCCTGCGCCGTAGGTACCGGGTTCGCCGCCGAAGATGCGGGCCAAGCTCGCGCCGTTTCGCCGGGCTGTGGCGAGTGGGTTCCACTCATCCGGCTCGTCGCGTTCGGCGACTCGGCGCACGGCGAGATCGAAGAGGGCGATCTGTGCCGGGAAGATGTCGCGGAACGAGCCCGAGATGCGCATGGTCACGTCGATCCTTGGGCGATCCAGCTTGGCGATGGGCAAGACCTCGATGCCGGTCACGCGGTTGGAGCCGTCGTCCCATGTCGGCCGCACGCCGAGAAACGCGAGCGCCTGGGCGAGGTCGTCGCCGCCTGTGCGCAGCGAAGCGGAGGCCCATAGATCGAGCATGAGTGCGCGCGGATAGTCGCCATGATCCTGAAGATAGCGGCGTACGACTTCAGCCGCGGCGCGTTGACCGACGATCGCGGCGGTGCGGGTCGGGACGGCGCGCGGGTCGATGGTGGTGAGATTGCGCCCTGTGGGGAGGACGTCCCGACGGCCGCGTGTCGGTGCTCCCGCTGGGCCGGGTGCGACGCGCCGTCCGTCGAGCGCCTTGATCAAGGCTTCGCGCTCGTGGCGTGCGCAGTCCGCGATTGCGGCTTCAATCGTTTCCGTTTTGGCGTTCGGCGCGGCGCGGACGATGGCCGTGGCCAGCGCGGTGCAGGCTTCGGCAGACGGCGCGCGGCCGAATACATGCAGATGATCGCGGATCGCGAGATCCTTGATGTCGCAAAGCTGGGCGTCGAGTTTGGCGATGGCTTCGCGTGGGGCGTCGCTTTTCTCGATCCCGCAATCCTTGGCGAGGCCCGAGCGCCAGGCGCGATCCAGGATCTCCTGTTCAAGGATGGCAATGCGCCTCCGGTCGACGCCATCCGCCTCGGCGTATTCCTCGATCAGGCCTTCGAGCTCGCCGAGCGGGCCTTCAAGACCGGCTTCGCAGAGCGGCGGCGTCATGTGGCCGATAGTGACGGCTGAGATGCGCCGCTTGGCTTGCACCGCTTCGCCAGGATTGTTGACGATGAAGGGATAGACGACCGGAAGCGGGCCGAGCACGGCTTCCGGGAAGCACGTTTCGGAGAGTGCGAGCGCTTTGCCTGGCAGCCATTCGAGCGTGCCGTGCGTGCCCATGTGGACGAGGGCGTCGATGCGCTCATGCTCGCGCAGCCAAGCGTAGAGCGCGACATACGCATGCCGTGGTGGAAGCTCGAGATCGTGATAGCTCGACTTCCTGTCACCGTGAGTCCCGCGATCCGGTTGCAAGGCAACGACGAGATTTCCGTGTCGTGTGCACGTGTGTTGGAAGTGGCCATCGTGGCAGGCGGGATCGTCCGCAGGATTGCCCCATGCGGCAGTGAGTGCTTCCCTTATGCCCGCGGGCAAGCGCGCAAGATGCGTGGCGTACCACGAGAGTGGAATCTCGATTTTATCCGAAGGTGCTTGGTCGGAGAAACGCGCGATCAGATGCGCTGGTTCGACGGTCTCCTTGCCGGCGGCATAGCCAGCCGAGGCTAGCGCAGAGACGATCTCTGCCACGCTTTCGGGCGTGTCGAGCCCGCAGGCGTATCCTGTGCGACCTGCGCGATTGGGATAGTCGGAGAGAATAAGCGCAACCTTGCGGGTTTCGCGTGGTTTGCGGCGAAGGCGGACCCAGCCGGCTGCCAAATCGGCCACGTAGGCGACGCGGCCGGCATCCGGCTCATGCACGATGCGCGCGTATTCGAGGCCTGCTTCGGCGGGCAAATCCTTCTTGAAGGAAATGGCGCGCGTGAAAAGACGGCCGTCAAGCTCCGGCAGGACAACGTTCATCGCGAGGTCGCTGGGCGAAAGGCCGCGTGCGGCTTCGTCCCAAGCGGTGCGCGGATGGCCGGCGAGCGCGACTTGCAGCACGGGGCAGTCCGCCGTATCGAGCAGCGTTGTTTCGTCGGCGCGCATGGCCGAGAAGGCTGTGGCATTGAGGATCACGTCGGGGCGGACGCGCGCGATGAGATCGGCGACGGGTTTTGCGACGTCTGCGTCTTTCAAGCTCGTCACGGCGACGGCGATGGCGCAAAGGCCGCGTTGATTCAGAGCATCGCAGAGCGCAGTGATAGGTCGATAGTCGCCGGCCAGGAGGCTTGCGCGATAGAACGTGACGAGGGCAATGGGCTCTCCCGATGCGCTTTCGATAGTTCTCAGATCCGTTGGATTTCCGGTCTTATCCAGCGCCAGGGCCGGAGCAAGCTCAACCGGCGGATCGATCTCGACGTCGTTTCCGAGCAGATGGCCGGCATAGAGCAGGAGGTTGCGCGCATTGGCGGGGCCGCCGCTCCGGAAATAGTGCTCGAGCGCGGTTAGCGTTTCGCGCGGGACGGTAGAGATCGCATCGAGCCGCGCATCACGGCGGTCGTCGCCGGGCAAGGCGACGAAGAGAATGCCGTGGCGTCGGGCTGTTGCTGCGATCTGTTCGAAGCCGTAGCGCCAATAGTCGAGACCGCCGAGCCCGCGCACGACGACGAGGCGCGCGCCCGCGATCACTCGCTCGATATAAAGATCGACCGACATCGGATGGCGAAGCTGCTTGAGGCTCGCGAGACGTAAGGTCGGGAACTCAGCGGGGCTTTGGCTCCAAACCGCGGCGAGCGCGGAAAGATCGCTGTCGCTGAACGACAGGACGACGACATCGGCGGGCGTCTGACCCAGATCGACCGCGCCGTCTATCTCATCCAGCGATCCCGTCTCGACTGCTAGCAGGTGCATCCGGACATCTTACACGGTCCCGATGGCCTGGGCGATGGCATCGCGGTCCAGTCCCTTCTGGCCGATCACCACAAGGCGGCCCTGACGAGATTCTTCGGGGCGCCAGGCCCGGTCGAACTGATGCTGGAGGCGAGAGCCAACGCCCTGGATGAGGAGTCGCATTGGCTTGCCGTTAACCTCGGCAAAGCCCTTGATGCGGAGGATGTCGTGCGCGTCGGCTGCAGCGCGGATGCGCTCCAGGAGCCCTTCGGGTGCGTCGAGGGACGGGATGTCGAGGATGAAGGTGTCGAAATCGTCGTGGTCGTGCTCGGCTTCGTTGTCGTGGTGTGACGGGCGCGCGGCAAGATCGGTTTCAGCCGCGGCGCCGAGGCCGAGAAGCACTTTGGGATCGAGCTGGCCGCCCGTGGTCTCGACAACCTTAACGGCGCGCGGCACGGCGGCTTTGATTTCGGCAGCGACTTTCTCGCGCTCGTCGGCCGTCATCAGGTCGGCTTTGTTGAGGACGATGAGATCTGCGCAGAGCAACTGATCCTCGAAGACTTCTTCAAGCGGGTTGTCGTGATCGAGAGAGGTGTCCTCCGCGCGTTGAGCGGCAAGCGCTTCCGGATCGTCGGCGAAGCGGCCCGCGGCGACGGCCGCGCCATCCACCACGGCGATCACGCCGTCGACGGTGACGCGCGAGGCGATGGCGGGCCAGTTGAACGCCTGCACAAGCGGCTTGGGCAATGCCAGGCCGGAGGTCTCTATCAGGATGTGCTCGGGTGGGTTGTCGAGCGCCAGGAGACCTTCGAGCGCAGGGACGAAGTCATCTGCAACAGTACAGCAGATGCAGCCATTCGACAGCTCCACGATGCTTTCCTCGTTGCAGCTTTCGATGCCGCAGCCTTTCAGGATTTCGCCGTCGATGCCGACATCGCCGAATTCGTTGACGATTACGGCGAGGCGACGTCCCGCACCGTTCTGAAGAATGTTACGCACTAGCGTCGTTTTGCCGGCGCCGAGAAAGCCGGTCACGATGCTGCAAGGAACTTTGGCGAGCACGGTCATGAGTTTTGCTCCGGATGTATGAAGCCGAGGGGCGGAACGCGGGCGATCACGCTCTTGCGGAAAGGTTCCGGCCGTTCCTTCCAGGGAACGATGCCGTCGCTGGATTGCCCGTAGGCGCGCGCGAACGTGACGATGTCGTCGAGATGCGCGGCGGTTTCGAGGTTGCCGACGAGGTATGTCCACCTGTTGCGGCCGGTGAGCGCGATGGTGCTCGGGCGGTTGCAGACGGACAGGCATTGCACAGGCGTTACGTTGACGTTTTTGTCGCCGGAGAGGCGTTGGCTCAGGATTTCGGCGAGCTCGCGTCCAGGCTGGAGGAAACCATTTCCGTCGGGCAGCATCTGCCGGCATGTGATGCAGACGAAGACGGTGATCGCGCTGTGGCTCCTGGAGGTTGCGCTGTCGCCACTGGGTTCGGGGATAGGGTTTAGGAGCGACGAGGCCGCGAACACGCTGCAGTCCTTGCAAGCGCCCTCGGCGTCCGATGGTTCGGAGCACGTGCACGGCCCAGACGGAGGAAGAAGCGGCGCGCCATCGCCGGACGGCTTGCTCACTGACAATGCCTGCCCCGCGCGCAGAGTGTGGCGCGTTTCTTATCGAACGACGGCGATGGTGAGAATTGTGTCTTCACGAGCATTCTCCCTGGCCACCCCTCCGGGGCCATGCGAGTGTCTTACTTTGACGGCCGGTCTCCTGGCTTTCGGGTCACTTGCGTCCCATCGCCTTCCCGGTTTCCCAGTGGCACGATCGATTGAACGCTCGCCGATTACAGTTGCGGGGGCAGCTGCGGCTTCGGCCTCGCTCGGCATACCGCATTCCCGTTCAATCCTCTTGCGAGGAACCGTCCCGGGTTTGATAAAGGCTGCCAGATCGTTGCGTCAATGGAAATCGGGCGCAAATTGGGGCTTCTTGGCGCGGGGCGCTGGGCCCATGGATAAGAGAGAGGCTTCACATGGTAACAGCCGAGAAAGACGACGCCCGACACCGGGAGAAGATGGCGAAGCGCAAGGCCGCGCAAGACGCCGAGGTTTCCTCCAAAACGGTCGAAAAAGGGCTTCTGATCGTCCACACGGGCAAAGGCAAAGGCAAGTCGACTGCGGCATGGGGCCTTGTGCTGCGCGCCCTGGGGCGCGGTAAGCGGATCGGCGTGGTCCAATTCGGAAAAGGCGCGTGGGAGACGGGCGAGCGAAAAGCGCTCGAAACGTTCGGTGACCAGGTCGTCTGGCACACGCTCGGCGAGGGGTTCACCTGGGAAACGCAGGATCGGGACCGCGATGTCGCGGCCGCGGAGAAGGCATGGATCCAGGCCAAGGGGTTGCTCGCTGATCCTTCGTTCAATCTCATCGTTTTCGACGAGCTGAACATCGCGTTGCGCTATGATCATCTGCCGCTCGCGGAGGTCGTTGAGACGCTGCGCAACAAACGAGCCGATCTGCACGTCGTCGTGACGGGACGCAATGCGAAGCCTGAGCTGATCGAAGCGGCCGACCTCGTGACGGACATGACGCCTGTGAAGCACCACTTTGCGGCCGGAGTGAAAGCCCAGGAAGGCATCGAGTTCTAGCCCTCATGAAAGCGATCATGTTCCAGGGCACGGGCTCGGATGTGGGCAAGTCGCTCCTGGTCGCGGGGCTCGCGCGCGCGTTTGCCAATCGCGGCCTTCGCGTGCGCCCTTTCAAGCCGCAGAACATGTCGAACAACGCCGCCGTGACGGCGGACGGCGGCGAGATCGGGCGCGCGCAGGCGTTGCAAGCGCGTGCGGCTCGCGTGGCGCCGAGCGTGCACATGAACCCCGTTCTGCTTAAGCCGCAGAGCGAGGTCGGTGCACAGGTGGTCGTGCAGGGGCGCGTAATCGGTAATGCGCCTGCGCGCGGCTATTACGCGATGAAAGCGCAGTTGATGGAGCGGGTGCTGGAGAGCTTTAATCTGCTCGGTGCGCAAGCGGATCTTGTGCTCGTCGAGGGCGCGGGCTCGGCATCGGAAGTCAATCTCCGCAGCGGCGACATCGCAAATATGGGGTTTGCCGAAGCGGCCGGTGTGCCTGTCGTGCTGATCGGCGACATCGAGCGCGGCGGTGTGATCGCAAGTCTTGTCGGCACGCGGCATGTGCTGAGCGCTGACGATGCCGCGCGCATCGTCGGCTTCATCGTCAATAAATTCCGCGGCGATCCCGCGCTGTTTGCCGACGGGATGGTGGATCTCGCAGCGCGGACGGGATGGCAGGCGCTGGGTCTCGTCCCGTTTTTCGACGGTGCCCGCCGGCTTCCGGATGAAGATACGCAGTCCTTGACGCATGACGCGGCAAACGGTTCAGGTGCGCGCCCTCTTGTCGTCGTATTGGCGTATCCAAGGCTATCAAATTTCGACGACTTCGATCCGCTGCGTTTGGAGACCGGTGTCGATGTCGTGTTCTTGCGACTCGGTGAACCTATCCCGGGCTCGGCCGCGCTGGTTATCCTGCCGGGTTCCAAGGCGACGATGGCGGATCTCGCCGCTCTGCGCGCAACAGGGTGGGACGTGGACCTCGCGGCGCATGTGCGGCGCGGAGGGCGTGTGTTGGGTGTTTGCGGTGGGTATCAGATGCTTGGGCGGAGTATCGCCGATCCTGACGGTATCGAAGGGGCGCCGGGCGATGTCGCCGGGCTTGGTCTCCTGGATGTCGAAACCGTTCTCACCGGAAACAAGACTTTGACGGAGGCGGCGGGGGTCTCCTGCGGGACGGGGCTTGCAGTGAGTGGCTACGAAATGCACGTCGGCCGCACGACGGGTGTGGGATTGGAGCGGCCGATGATCTGCTTGCATGGCGGCGGTCTCGATGGAGCCGTGAGCGCGGACGGGCGTGTCGCGGGCTGCTATCTTCACGGTCTCTTTTCGAGCGACGCGTATCGCGCGGATGTGCTGCGGGGTCTCGGCGCGCAAGCATCCTCGCTCAATTACGAGCACGACGTGGACGCAACGCTCGATGCGCTTGCGGCGCATATCGAGACGTATATCGATTGCGACCGCATACTGGCGCTCGCGCGCTGATGCGACGAGAACGCCGGCTTTCCGATTTACTTCTTAGTTGGGAGCCGCGCGACAGGCTGCACGAGCAGCCCATCCTCGGTGACGGTGCGATGAATGCGAACGCCATAGACCTTCGCGAAATGTTCGTGAGTCAACACGTCCTCGGGTTTGCCGTCTGCGGCGACGCTGCCCTTGTCGAGCAGGATGAGACGGCGGCACCAACGGGCTGCCAACGGGATTTCGTGAAGCGAGACGATGATCGTGCGGCCAGCGGAAGACAACGCGTCGAGCGTTTCCAGGAGCGCGATCTGGTGGCCGGGGTCCAGGGCGGCGACGGGTTCGTCCGCGATGAGGATGGGTGTGGCCTGCGCCAGGACGCGCGCCATGAGAACGCGGGCGCGCTCACCGCCTGAGAGCGTCGAGACGATGCGATTGCGCAGGTGGGCAATGTCGGTCAATGCGATGGCGCTTTCGATCTCTGCCTGATCCTCTGGACCGAGTCCGGCGAGCGCGGACAGATGCGGTGTTCTCCCGAGGGCGACGACATTTTCAACCGAGAGCGGCCAGGCGATCTCGCGATCCTGAGGCAGGTAGCTCGTCAGATGAGCCAATGCACGACGATCGATTTCGGGCAGAGGCTTGCCGTTGTAGGCGATGTCGCCTCGCGATGGCACGAGCCCGAGGATCGCTTTCAGGAACGTGCTTTTTCCCGCGCCGTTGGGGCCGATGAGGCCGATCACGCCGCCCGGTGCGAAGTCGAGCGAGACATCGCGGACGATGGAGTGGCCGCCGAGATCGACGTTGAGATTTCGGACGCTAAGACGGGTCATGTGAGCGTCCTGCGGTAGCGGATGACGAGGTAGAGGAAGAACGGCGCGCCTACAATCGCGGTCAGGACGCCGAGCTTGAGGTCGCGCCCGGGTGCGATGAGGCGCACGGCGATGTCTGCCGCGAGAACGAGAGACGCGCCGGCGAGGGCGCTCGGCAGGAGAAGGCGGCTCGGTTTCGATCCGACCACCGGCCGCAGCAGATGGGGAACGATGAGGCCGACGAAACCGATGGCGCCGGCGACGGATGTTGCCGCGCCGACCGACGTTGCCGTGCCAAGGATCGTCAACGTCTGCGTGCGGTTGAGACGAACGCCCATGCTTTGAGCCGCATCGGATCCGAGGGAGAGCGCGTCGAGCGCACGGCCGAGCGGCGCGAGCATGATCCAGCCGAGGACCATGAACGGAGCCGAGAGCCAGACGTGGACCATGGAGCGGTCCGTCAGAGATCCAAGCATCCAGAAGAGAATTTCCATGGCTGCGAAGGGATTGGGAGACAGGTTCAGCGCCAGCGAGGTCATGGCGCCGGCAAGGCTCGTGATTGCAACGCCCGCGAGAATTAACGTCAGCGTTCCGGCGCGGCCGCCCGCGAGGATCTGGATCACCATCACGGCGGCCACGGCGCAGAGCATGGCCAACACCGGGAGTGCAAGAGCAAAGGCCGCCGAGAGGCCGGTATAGATCGCAATGACCGCGCCGAGAGACGCCGAGGCGCTGACACCGAGTACGCCCGGGTCGGCAAGGGGGTTGCGCAGGTATCCTTGCAGGACCGCGCCCGATAGTCCGAGCGTCGCGCCAATCATCGTGCCGAGGATTGCGCGCGGCAATCGGATTTCCTGCATGACGAGGCGGGCCGCCTCGTTGCTGCCGAGGAACAAGCCATCGAACGATGTCGCCATGTCGAGGCCTGCAGGGCCGGTAAACAGAGAGGCCGCAAAGAGAAGGGCGACGAGGAGCGCCAAGCTCGTGACGACGAGACGATAGCTCATGGCGTGACCGGCTTTCGTAGGCTGAGCTGAGCGGCTGCATCGGCCAGAATGCGAACGGCTTCGGCTGTGAAGGGCGCGCCGCAGACCCAATACTTGTCGGGGACGGCCGTCATCGGGCGGCCTTGCAGCACGGCGCTCAGGGCCGGATGCTCGAACGTCTGGTAAGCGAGCGCGGGTGCGCTGCTTTCATAGCGCGTTCCGCCGACGATGAGATCGGGTGTCGAGACGACAAGGATTTCGAGGGGCAGGCGGATCGTGCCGGACAATCCAAGCCGCGTGCCAAGGTTTTCGAGGCCGGCCCGGCTCACGACTTCGCTCGACAGAGTTCCAGACCCCACAGTGTAGCTATTTGCGAAGTGCAACGCTGCGAGCGGGCGCCGTGTGGACTCGCCAGGCTCCGGCGTGGCAGCGATACGCCGGTCGAGTTCGGCGACGAGCTCCTCGGCGCGTTCGGTGCGGCCGAGAAGGTCTCCCATCCTGCGGATCTGTTCGCGAATTTCGTCGAAAGAATAGGCGGGCGGGAATTGCTCGACGCGGAATCCCAGGCGCTTCAGCATCGCCACACTGGCCCGGCTCGTGAACGTGCCAGCGAGGACGAGGTCGGGCTGCATCATGAAGATTTCTTCGGCGAGGCCGTGATTCACGGCAAAGCGACGTGCCTCATCGGGGAGTACGGAGCTTTTGGGGTCGCGTGCGAGATGAGACACGGAGTGCAACTGGCCGGGTGCTGCCATCAGCATCGCCATCTGATCGGTGCACAGGTTCATCGACACGATGCGGCGCGGCGGAGCATCGGCGCGCAGCGGGAAGCTGGCGAGGAGGAGCGCGACGGTTCCGATCAGTGCGGTGGTGGCCGTCGATGGGCGGGTCATTGGCGTTGTCTTTCAGGGCCCGTGAGACGGAGGTATGACGTCATCTGAAATAGAACGGATTTGAGACTTTGATGTTAGCGGTTGGCTGCGGGGGCGGACACTAGCATGCACTGCGTACAGTGGCGGCCACGCGGTGGTCCATCCTGGATCTTCGTTATCTCGCTCTAGCGACGCGTAAAGGGATCAAGGAGACCTCGGTTTTGCGTGTGATGCAGCACGCGCAGCAGCCGAGGTCTCCTTGCCCATTCATGACATCGCGGCGTCACTGTGGCGTCGTCAGCGATATTTTGCCCAGTGAGCCGTGTTCGGATCTTCAAGCGATATGCGAATGCCGCCATACGCCGCGATGCCGAGCGTGTTGTAGCCGGAGATCTCCTCATAGCGCTCGTCCAAGAGGTTCTCCACGCGTCCGAAGATCTCGAAACCTGGTTGGAGTTCATACGACACAGCGGCATTGACGAGCCAGTAGTCTTCCAGCGTAAGAAAAACGGGAGGAAGAGGCCACATCGGGGCGAAGTTGTTGTCTTTCATGTCGCCATTGTAAATGGCAGCAATATTGAAGTTTCCTCGTCCGCCGTCGAATGCATAGTTGAGATCTGCTCGCCCAGTATGAGGCGCTCTTCTCACTTCCTCAACGCCGTTAGGATCTTTTGCGTCCAGATATGTGTAACTGGCACCCACCGTAAGTGTCGGGGTTACAAGGTAGCGGCCCGAAATCTCCACGCCCTTTCGTGTGCTCTCCCCGATGAGGTTGATCATGGTGCCTCCAAAACCGGATATCTTGTTCGTGAGATCCGCATCGAAGTACGTGACATCAATGAGCGCTCTACCGTTGAGCACCGAAAACTCAACGCCTACATCCCAGTTGAACGATTCTTCGGGCACGAGATTCGGGTTGCCGACGAACGTTCCAAGCACTGAGCCGAACTGTTCGTACATGCCGGGAAGGGCGACGCTTGTGCCCGTGCTCGCATGCGGTCTCAAGCCGAGTTCCGGAAGATTGAGAGACGCGTTGACGTTCCATGTGGTGAAGTCGGCGAACGTGTCATTTTCGTCGCGTCGCACCACACCGCCTACGAATAGGCGATCGTAAAATCCGGCGCGATATTCTGCTAGCGTTGCAACGTACGACCGCTCGCGTTTAAGTCCGTCCGGAGCCCACGGTCCTGTACCGCTCGGCGTGAAGCTTTCATCTTTGCGTTCGATGAAGCCGCTGATGGCGTGGGTTGAATGCAAGAACTCCGGGGTAGCGAAACGATACGTCGCGAGATACGAGAACGTGTCGGCTTCGCTGTCGTTCCAATTGGTTGCGTCCGGGAAACCCACCGAGAAGCTTTCGGAATCCAACGTGCTGCGGTTGGCCTTGAAAATGTGCGTCAACGCTCCATCGAGCATGTCCCATCTCAGGTTCACGCCGCCAAGGAATTGATGCGCATCTGTATGGTTCGGTGCGTCAAGGGCTCCGTTCAAACCGGTCTGAGGCAGAAAGCCTTCCGGATCGGTATTGGTAAATGTTTTGGAATCGCGAACCACGAAATCGAGGGTCATGCCCTTCATAATCGTGAAGCCACCGCGAACGTTAAGCGTGGTGTTATCCCATGGGTCCTTTTCCTGACCGTAGATGGACCAGTTGAAGCCATTCTGTTCCCGATATCCTGCGCTCAGAGCCAACCAGAATTGGTCAGTACCGCCGGACGCGCGTGTTGACACATCCCTTGTCCCGTAACTGCCAAACTCAGTTTTTGCGGATAGCGTGAGTGGGCCTTTTCCGCCCTTTGTAATGATGTTTATAACACCACCAATTGCCTTTGAGCCGTAGATCCCGCTCTGTCCTCCGCGGATCACCTCGATGCGGTCAATGTCTTCCGCCAGCAAGTTCGACCAGTCGAACTCATTTGCAGACGCAGCGCTCGCGTCGATACCGTCGATCATTACGAGGGTGTGATTGCCTTCCGCACCGCGAATGCGAATTTGCGTCAAGCCGCCGGGACTTCCTGTTCGACTGACCGAAACACCAGGAAGGCTGCGAAGCGCATCTGCAGCGTGGCGGACCTGCTGGGCTTTGAGTTGCTCGCCCGTTACAACCGTTACCGCCGAACCGATCTGTTTGGCAGGAACGCCGGTCACCGTTGCCGTGCCGATACCATCACCCGTCGGAGATTCCGTGAGAGCGGGAGGTCCAGTGACAGCAGCGCCTTGAGATTGACCCGTGGAAATTGTTGTCTTTGGCTTTTCGACTGTTGCGCCTTCAACGACGATGTCGTCGAGGTTCGTCACGGTTTGGGCGCCGGCGGGGCCGGTTACCGCCAGAACGGCGAGAAGTGCGCTCGACGAAAAAAGCAGTTTCTTCGAGATCGCAGTGCGTCTTGCTGTTGCGTCTCGCTCAAATGAACACGACATCGGTCCCCCCGTCACGCGTGATGGCGGGAGCTTCGGCGGGTATGGCCGGAGGCCGTACGGTGGACGTGCAACGACTATCGGCCGCAAGCGGTTGCGGCTTCACGCGCTGCTCGCCTCGAAACGAGCCTGATAAATTCGTCAGTGGGTGTTCAAGACCCTGGCCATACCTGACGTTGCCCCCATTCGGTTGCACATCAGTCGCCACTCCGGGTAACCGTTCCCCTGCGCG
>ERZ869909.1207-NODE-1207-length-21798-cov-25.043506_pt1 | contig 21798 bp, 28 predicted proteins | sample MGYA00520892_ERZ869909 | MGnify/ENA primary metagenome ERZ869909 (study PRJEB32215, sample SAMEA104723947) | bioreactor metagenome | biome: bioreactor; feature: anaerobic bioreactor; material: water | place: China | collected 2015-03-12 ... | reverse complement strand
AGACAATGCCAATCTTTCTCTGTTGGCACGTGACGGTGCGGTAATGCGCCGACGCGAAGGTTCCTGGCTGGCGAACCCAACAACTGACACCGCGAGTCTGAAAGCGATCTTCGAGAAGCTTCCATCGGTCGATGGTGAGAAAATTGAGTCCGAGCCGACGGACAAGCCGCAACCATGTAGGTTTCTTGGCGGAGACTTCCAGCGGTTTGGGGAATTCCTGGATGAACTATCAGCCTATGACGCCCTCGGCTCAGGGCGCGCAGCATGAACGCCGATCCCACGCTACTAGGAACCGTGGAAGATGTAAGCGGCGCATCCATCCGAATTAAACTCGGCCAAGGCACGGTCTCTGGCCTCAGCTTCATCGAAGGACAAAGCTATAGGGTCGGCCAAGTTGGGGGGTTTGTTCGCATTCCCCTTGGGTTCGTGAACTTGTACGGAGTTATCTCGCAAGTAGGAGCCAGTGCGGTTCCAGAACGCTTGGCCGAGACTGAGCAACACGGAAATCGATGGATGACTGTGCAGCTTGTGGGAGAAGGGCATCCAGCAACGGGATTTGACCGCGGCATCTCCCAATTTCCGACCGTAGGTGACTCAGCCCACCTCGTCACCGAATACGATCTGCGCACAATCTATGGACGTCCCCAGGACCCGAGATTTGTTCAGGTTGGAAGACTTGCGAGCGCGAATTCCATTCCAGCGTTGGTTGAAATCGACAAGCTTGTGACGCGCCACAGCGCAGTTGTTGGAACAACTGGCTCCGGAAAATCCACTACAGTCGCGGGCCTCCTTGCTGCGCTATCGGAGAGCAGCCTCTACCCTTCGGCCCGAATTCTTGTGATCGATATTCATGGCGAATACGGCAAGGCGCTTTCCGACCGTGCCGCTGTCTTCAGGATCAATCCGGACCGATCACGGGGAGAGCGGCCACTCTATATTCCGTATTGGGCAATGACGGTGGACGAGTTGCTTCCCATCACTCTCGGCTCCATAGAGAACGTGGGAGACCGGGGGCACGTGATAGATCTTATTACTGAACTTAAAGCGGTAGCGTTAAAGAAATGGCCGCGTACCGGCGTAACCGTCGACGGTATCAGCGTGGACAATCCTGTGCCGTTTAGTATCCACAAATTCTGGTTTGACCTCCATTGTGAGATGCGCGCGACTCACTATGTGCGTGAGGGTGAGCCTCAGTCACGAGATACGTGGGCGCTTGAACTGGACGCTGCCCAAAAGCCCGTTCAGGCCGGCGATGCAATGAAAGTCACGCCTCCACGTTTCTATCCACCCAAGGACACCAAGGGTGATCCGGAAAAGATCAGACTCAGCCGATCAAACTTGGCCATCAGTCGAAACGTTGATGCGCTTGGGTCCAAGCTACGTGATACGCGCTTTGACTTCCTACTGCGTCCAGGTCCCTATCGTCCCGACGAAGAAGGTAAGGTCGAGAAGGATCTCGACGATCTATTGTCAGAGTGGCTTGGCGAAATTCGTCCTATCTCTATCCTTGACCTCTCAGGTATTCCCCCAGCTATCCAATCAGAGATAGTCGGTTCTGTCCTCCGGATCACTTACGATGCGCTCTTCTGGGCTCGCAACCTTCCGGAAGGTGGCCGGGAACGACCGCTTCTTATCGTCTTGGAGGAAGCCCATGCATACCTTGATGAAAAGCAGATCGCTTCTGTCTCCGTTCGACGCATCGCGAAGGAAGGTCGAAAATACGGCATTGGAATGATGCTTGTCAGCCAGCGACCAGCGGAGATCCACCAGACGATTCTTTCGCAATGCGGGACAATTTTCGCGCTACGCCTTAGCAATTCCGTCGACCGGGGTCACGTTAAAGGCGCAGCGAGCGACAACCTTGAAGGCCTTTTCTCCATGTTACCCGTACTCCGGACTGGTGAGGCGATTATTGTCGGCGAAGCCGTGAACCTGCCGATACGTACACTCATCGACCGGCCAAATTCACGGCGTCGGCCGGATAGCGCAGATCCGAAAGTGGTAGCCTCGGGTTCACCAGATGAGGGCTACGAAAGTCCCGGCGGCTGGAACCAAGAGCGTGGTCCTTCAGACTATGCCGAGGCCGTGGAAGTATGGCGTCGGCAAGACCCGAGATCTCGCAGGGTGTTGCAAGAGGTCGAAAATGTAAAAGAGGGTATGGAGGATAACTACAGGAATCAGAAGGAGGAATCATGAGGCGACAAGCAGTTTCATCATCTAATGTAGCTGAGGTGGGATACGACGAAGGTCAGCGGACGCTTGAAGTTCTCTTCCACAGCGGTGCGATATATCAATATTTTGAGGTTCCGCCCCAAATATTCACGGAGTTATTGCAGACAAGCTCGGTCGGCAAGTATCTCAACACAAACGTCAAAGGAAATTTTAGGTATGCCCGCGTATAAGATCATGCATCATAGCATCAGAGGGGGGAGAATTTGAGAATGTTCGAGTTTGGTTGCTAAAGTGGGAAAGGGCCGGCCCTGGCTTAATCCCGGCACATTGTCCTCGTTTGAGGACTGAGCCGAGCAATCGCCACCTTGGATATTTGCTTTCTCGACATCCAAAATTTCGGCGAGCGCAGCTTCGCTGAAGATCCGGCTCCGCTGTCTTCACCTGAGCGTGTATGTCGTTCCGTGTACTGCTGCTGCGCTTTGGGGCTCGTCTCGGCATTTCCTTCGGCGAAGTAGCTCCAAGCACGGCCTAAACGTCGGGTGTTCTGAGCCTCGGCAGAGCCGCGCCAAGGGGTGTCCCCAACCTCGGTCGCTGCGCGCTGCGAGGCCGGGCGATCCCCCTCCCCGTTGTCACGTCTCTTCAAGCCATCGGCTCCTTGGAAACCCGACAGGCCGCATTGGGCGACCTGCGAAACCAAAGGAGAAATACCGATGACCACGCAACACAAAGGCAACCGAAAGCCAACCCACGCCGTCTATCATGTGCGCGATGAAAGCGAACGCGCCTATTGGACCAAGATCGGCGCCGCATGGCTGCACGACGACAAGGAAGGTCTCAACGTCAGCCTCGACTTCGTGCCGCTGAACGATGCCTGCACGTTCGTCATCCGGGTCAACAAGCCCGATGCCGCCGCGGGTGCCGCCCAAGGGGAGGCCCGCTGATGATCACGTCCGCCGCCGATCGCGCGGCGCTGCTCGCCCTCTTCCCCGAGCTTCGGCTTCGGGGATTGAGCGGGGCGGCGCTGGACGGAGCCTTGGATGCCTGGTTCGCCAACGACCACTACGCGGATAACCCGGCTTATTCGGTCATCGACGATGAAAGCGTTGAGCCATGAACCCCTGGAAGCCCTATTCTGTGCGCTTCTGCGTGCGCGATTGTTACACAATCGACGTGAAGGCGCGCAGCGCGGATGAAGCCTTGCGTAAAGCAGGCGAGCTTTACGAGCGTCACGGCGAGAGCGCCGCCCACGGGTTCCGCTTCGACATCAGCGACGGCGGCACCGAAGGTTGGGACGCCGAGGAGGTGACGTCATGAGCGCCACCGCCCTTCTTCATCCGTCCGAATGTCGCGTGGCCGGCATCGTGTCCGCAACGGCGCGGGCATTCCGTATCGGGCCGCACATTCATCCACGGCGCGCGGCCCACGATTACTATCCCACGCCGCCGGCAGCGACGCGCGCCTTGCTGGCAGCGGAGAGCTTTCCCGGCTCCATATGGGAACCGGCGTGCGGCGAAGGTCATATCGCCAAGGTACTCGCCGATGCAGGCCATGATGTGGTTGCCACAGATTTGGTTGATTACGGCTTCGGTGAACCGGGGCGAGATTTTCTTGCCGAGCGGGCATGCCTTGCGACGCACATCATCACCAATCCGCCCTATGGCCGGGGCCTCGGCGATGCCTTCTGCCGGCACGCGATCGCCCTCACCGCGCAGACTGGCGGCAAGGTAGCAATGCTTCTGCCGGTTCAGAGCCTCTGTCATCCTCTGCGGCATCCGTTCTTCGAGAAATATCCGCCTGCCGTGATTTACGCACTTGATGAATGCCATTGCTGGCCGTATGGCGACCCGGCACGGGCGACGCGTTCGCTGCTTCAACAGCGCTATTGCTGGATGGTCTGGAGCCAGGGATCTATTGAGGGCACGTTCCTTCGCTGGCTTAGCACTGCCCCTTTCAAAGCGGTATAGTCGTTGAGGCGTCCAACGCGCCTACTCTAGCATTGCTTACTCTAAGATGTTGAGTTTGCATCTGCTCAGCAGGGCGCCCGAACAACGCGCGGTCTGTTTTCTCGCCTCGGCCCAGTGAAACGAGGCGTTGGTTAAAACATATAGAAGGTCATTCACAATATCGACGCTCGCTTCAAACAATTCCGCTTCATGCCCGTGCCTCGGCGTTTCCACCTTGCCTTTTTTCTCAGCCTTGGTCTCCACGAGCGCATGGGCAATGTGCTTATCTCGAAAGTTTCTCAGCGATCTTTGAAGATTAGAACGCTCAGTCTCTGCGATCTTCTTCTTAACTTCATCGATTCGAAGACGTGCACGCGCTCCTTCCTCCTGCGCTTCCACATCCCTCCTTTGCTGTGTCCACCGCCGTATGTCTTCTGAAGGTTTGTTCTTTCCCGCCCAATGCACCTTCATGTTCTGCGCCGCGAACACAATGTCCGCTACAAGAGCATCGGCTACAGCATCTGAATCTATCAGCCACGCCACGGCCGGGATGCTGTCGCGGTCACAAGCCGCTTGCTCACTTCTGGTCGGATCCCACAGCGCGCATATCCGAACCAGCTCGGATTCAAAGAGTGCTCCCGTCAACACATTGTAGGCATTTGCTGCATATGAGGTGCCTACCTGCTTGGAAAGCGTATTCGAATACAACACGATCTCATTTACACTGCGAAGCTGCAGCAGCGTCCGCAGTGACAAAAGGATGCGATTGATCTTCTCTCGCGCTGCCTTGACACGTTCATCGGGCGTCATGATTGTCCTGCATCTGCCGTGGGAGGCGCTTTAGATAAGTTTCCCGTTCCAGGGCGGCCACCCTCTCGGCGACACTCGGATGTGTGCTGAGAAGGCCGCGTGCGCGGCCTCGCACCATGAACCGCGCATGGGTGTTCTCTTGTGCCGACAGCGCGGGGGCGGCATCAAGCTTGAGCAACGCGCCGATCATGGCGTCCTTGCCGGCCAGCGCGGCGCCGATGGCGTCGGCCCAATATTCGCGCTTGCGCGAGAAGCCGAGAATTGCCAGCTCCGCCACCCAGCAGATGATCCAGCGCAGGAATTGCTTGGCGCCGTTGGCCAACATGAACCAGACGGTGGCGTTCTGGAAGGTGCGCATCAGCATCATGCGGCGCATGTCGCCAGAGACAACGTGGCCGAGTTCATGTGCCAGCACCGCGTTGACCTCGGCCGGCGATAGCTGTGCGCGCAGCGGTTCTCCGATCGCCACCGTGGCGTCGCGGATGCCGGTGCCCATGGCGAAGGCGTTAAAGGCATCGATGCTGCCAAGTTTCGGTGGGGGAATGCCGAGCTGCTGCGAATACGTTTGCGTCGTGGCATGCAGCGGGTCGTCCTCGCCCAGGGGTTTGAATTTCATCGCCGCCAACGTGCTGGAGCGCGCCGCGCCCATGCCAAGGAAGCCGAACACCGTTCCCCACAGCGGAACGGCGATGACGCCGACGAACAGGCTCGCGAGAATACCGAGGCCAATACCCACGGGCGCTGAAATCAGCGCGCCCCATAGAAGAGACACCCAGCTCAGCGAAACCAGCATGAGCCACGTCGGCACAACAGATTTGCGGAGGGCACGGCCGTCAAGCGGACGCGTGAAGCGTTCGGCTTCCTGTTGCTGCCGCCGATCTCGCGCGGTGGCCAGCGCGTCGGCGGCTTGTCGGCCGGCCGCGCGCGCAACGTGTACAGCGCCGGTCGCCATTGCCTTGGCGTTGGTGGCAAAAGCTGCCATTGGTACCAAGGAATTGTCTTGATGAGGTCGTCGCGGCGGCATTGCCGAGGCGGCTTCAGCCTCTTCCACCAAGCGTTCGAGGCCGGCCAAGGCGCGGGCGACATCCTGCGATGTGTAGGTTGTCCGCAGCTCGTGGACGAGGGCCGTCAGAAGCTGGTCGAGGGCGGCCCGATCGATCGGGCCTTCTTTCCGCAGGTCTTGGATCTTGCCGAGATAGGGTTCAACGATGCCTTTCCGGTCCCAATCCGGTGCGGAAAGCTGGCGGGCCGTGATCGATGTCATTGAGCTTTCCTTTCCATCCTCGGCGGAATGATCAACTGATGCGCCTGCGGCTGCACAAGTGCCTTCCAATGCTGGCGTCGTGCCTTGAGTGGGAAACCGCCCGCTTGCTTCGAGAAGATGATTGTCGTGGAGGAATGCGTTTCGCCGGACTGGCGCTCGGAAAGAAATGTCCCCACTTCGAACGGCGTCAGCAGCGGCCGTGCCGCCAGCACCACCGGCTCCGCCACGTTGATGCTCTGCCCGATGTTGCGGCCGGAACCGATGCCGCCCAGTTGCAGCGGGCTGTGGTTCTCGCTGTCGTTCATGCCCACGCTCTGCGACCAGTTCACGTTGGCATCGCGGTAGGCATAGGTGCCGACGCCCAGCGCGCTTGAAACGTGCTTCTTGGTCTGCGCATCGGCCACGGCGCCGAAGAAAATCTGGTGGTCGGTCTGCGAAAGGAACACGTTGGCCCATGGCCCGTAGGTGGCTTCGAGCTGCGCCACGTCCTGCACGAAGAACCAGAACCAGGCGCCGGACGAGCGCATCTGTGCCACCGCCTCGCGCATGAACTCCATGTCGCGCAGCGCGGGGAACTCGTCGAGGATGAACAGGACGGATGCCTCGTCGGCATCCCGCTGCTCTTCCAATGCGGCGAACGCCATGCCCACCATGGCCCGCAGGTATCGGTAGCTGGTGGCCAGGTCCTTGAGCGGGATGGACAGGTAGACCGTGGTTGGCTCGCGCGCCAAGTCGGCAAACCGGAAGTCGCTGGCCGCCGTCGCTTCCGCGAAGCCGGGATGCCCATCGAAAAACGCCAGGTTGGAATTGATCTCGGAGAGGAACGAGCCGAGCAGTTTCTGTTCGTAGCCGGCGAACAGAGCACCCTGGCCGCGCACGTAAGGCTGCTTACTATGCGTCATCGCCTGGAGCACGTCCTCCAGGTATTCCCGCACGCGCGGGTTCCGCTCCTTCTTGCCGGCGAGGATCGGCAAGGTGCAGAGGCGGCGTACCTCCGCGAGATTGCGGCCGTGCCGCAAATCCGGCTGGTCGGTGATCTCGACCACGAACATCAGCAGCGCCGTCAACAGATTGATGGCCTCGTTCTCGAAGAACGTGGCTTCAGCGGCGCCCTTGGAACCCTGCCGGACAATCAGCATTTCCGCGAGGCGGCGGGCGCGGGCACCGAGCTCACGCGGATCGTCCAGCTCATCCAGCGGGTTGTAGCGGTCGGTATATTCTCCCGCCTTGGCAAGCGGCGCCAGCCGGAACACCCTCCCCAGCTCCCGCCTGCGCGCGGCGGTCAGGTCGTACAGTTCCCCCTTCGGGTCGATCACCACCGTCGAGCCGGTGTAGGAAAGCAGGTTCTCCACGATCTGCGTGGCGCTCTTGCCTTGGCCCGTGCCGGCGACGGTGAGCAGATGGCCCGGATACCGCACCACCAGCGGCAAGCCGGTATCGGTGCCGTCGGCGATCATCAGCGTGCCCAGGCGCAGGCCGCGGTTGCCCCAGCGGCTGCGGAGATTATTTCCGTCGAAGAGGGTTGCGGCATCCACCGGCTCGCCCCAGCGCGCCGTGCCATGCACCGGCGGTGGGGTGGTCAGCTTCGCTTCCTGGGCGTCGGCCACCTCGCGCGCCTTCCTGCCAAGCGCCGTATCCGGACTTGGCATCCCGGTGCCGATGGTGGTCGCGATCTCGGCGCTGGTCCGTTGGCGTGCCTCGCGCCGCCGCCTTGCGCCCGCAAGCCACAGGATGATTGCCGCAATGACGGTGGCAATAGCGAAGTGCATCCGGCCTCCCGAACGGCACGCGTTGCGTACAACATCGCCGCGGGGGAGGCGCGCCGGTGGCGCGTGGGCCTCCCCCGAACCCCCTCACGTCATCCGCCCCCATGCGAGGAAAGCGGATGACGGCCCGCCGCCGCGCGGGATGTCGTGGTGGACAATCCAGCGCCTCCGCGCGTTCGCCTCGCTGACGCTATGGCTATACGCGCTTCCGGCGCCGTGCCCATCGTGAGACTGACGCGGTGCGCGGCGGCTGGCCCAGGGCGCACTTATGGGTTTGGACCTAGTGGCCTCAAACCCGTGCGCCGACGGGAGCCACGAAATGAATGCGCAACGTGAACTGATTATTGAAACACGCAACCGATGATGGCAGATTCGCGGGAGTGCGTGCGTATACGGATTGTGGACAACTCCACGAGGCGCCCATGTCTCGCCGCGCGTTTCCTGGTCCTTCGATTGATATCCTTGAACGTGGCGGCCGGGTCATCGCGATCCGCGTCCGGCATGCCGGGCGCGTGCCGCCTCTGCCCCCACGCTTTTCGCCCGACGTGGTGCGTCGCGCACTTTCGCTGTCGCGCACCCGGTTCGAACACCGTGTGCTGACGGCTGCCCGGCGGCTGGGGAGGGTCGCGTACCGCATCGTGGAGCGAAGCCTGATTATCGAGCGGTGTGAACGCATAGAAGAGCGGTTGGTGGCGCAGCGGGAGGCGCGGAGATTAAATCCGGCGCCGGCTTCGCGGAGAATAATGTCCGGCAATTCGGCTCCGCGGCCGCCGTCCCTCACGGAGCTTTGGTCCCGCGGGCATGGCGTCGATCCGGCCCAGCTATCTCCCGCGCAAGATCGCGGGCGGGGCAGGTAGGCCATGGCCATCTACAGCCTGCGGCTGATGCCGGTCGGAAAGACCACGCAAAAACTGCCGTTCACCGCGGCGGCCCACATCCGGTACATCACCCGCAAAGCCGCGCTCTCGCACCACATGGCCGAGCGGATGCCGGAAGGGCCGGTCAGCGCCGCGCGATGGCTGCGCACCCAAGAGCGTGCCGACCGCAAGAATGCCCGCGTGGCCGACAAGCTGGTGATTGCGTTGCCGAGAGAACTCAGCCGCGAGCAGCAGATCGCCTTGATGTGGGGATTTGCCGAGGAGCTGACGCAGGGGCGTGCCTCCTGGTTCGCCGCCATCCATGCGAAGGGAAAGGACCGCGACAATCCTCACTGCCATCTCCTCGTGCGCGACCGGGACGTGGTGACGGGCCGTCGGGTCGTCATGTTCTCGGCCGGCGCCAAAGAGTTGCAGGCGCGTACCGCTAAGGGCCAGGCGCCGCCCACCACCTTGCGCATGATCCGGGCATTGTGGGAGCGGCACGCCAATGCTGCGCTCGAGCATGCCGGCCGGCCGGAACGCATCGATGGGCGCCGGCTGGTCGAGCAGGGCATCTATCGGCTAAGCTGACGCGCACCATCGTCGTCGCTCACGTCTCCGGCCGACGGGCGCAGCTTCCGCATCCCAATCATGCGGCCGCATTGCTTCGGGAACTTGCCCGTGTCGGCAACAACCTCAACCAGCTTGCACGCCAGGCAAACGCCGGCATGGTTCCTGTCACCGCCGCAGAAATTCGCGCCTGCCTCGACACCATCAACGCGCTGGCCCGCGCACCGTGACCGATGCTGGCCAAGGTCGCGCCACCAGCCAACGATTTCCAGGCGTTGGCCCGGTATCTCGTGCGGGGGAAATCCGGCGCACCTGATCCCACGCGTGTGGCATGGGTGTTCACAAAAAACCTGCCGACCGACGATCCGCTGCTCGCGGCGACATACATGGAAGCGACCGCGCAGCTTTCGGCGCGCACCAGGAAGGCCGCCTACCATCTCATGGTTGCCTGGCACGAACGGGAGCGTCCGACGCCGGAGCTGATGCAGGAGGTTGCGCGACAGACCTTGCAGCTTGCTGGTCTTGGAGAGCACCAGGCGCTGGTCATGGGCCACAGCGACAAGCCACATCCGCATCTGCACATCTTGCTGAACAGAGTGCATCCCGTCACCGGCCGCGCGTGGAAAACCTCCCATGACTTCGCAGCCTTCGACCGCATCATGCGTCAGCTTTCAAGCGGCTATGGTTTCGAGTACGCCCCCGCGCACATCTTCAATCCCGATGCCACCGAGAGCCTGCCGAAGAAACCTAACTCCCGTGCCACCTATGCCGCGAAGCGCGGAGGGCCGACACGACGGCTGCAATGGAGCAGGCAGGATGCCCAGGCGCTCGGAGAAAGCCTGTCAGAAGACCTCACCCGATCGTCCACTCCCGACGACGTTCTTCAGATGTTGGCCAACCGCGGCCTCGCGCTGGAAGCCAAGGGCCGCGGTCATGTCATCGGCAACGCGCAGGGCTATGTGAAGCTCTCGAACGTGCCGCTTGAAGCGACGGCGCACGGACTCGGCCTGCTGAGGGAAGCGATCGCTGCACGCACCCAGCCGCAACGGTCTCGGCGCCGGGTTTTCGATGTGGACGGCGTCGACGTCACCCGCGCGTTCATGGCGATGGGGTTGACAGACCGAGACGACCTCGCCGCTGCCATCGAAGATGCCCGGCGGGAGCGGCAGGTCCGCAGGAGGCGGGCGGACGCGTCCACCATGCTCATGCCGATTATTCCGGCCGGGCCGCATTCTCGCCGCCGCGGGCGGATTCGGTTTCGAGCAGGAGATCCAAAAGAGCGCTGATGCGGCCGTGCTCACGCTTGCGACTTTTCGGCCAATTGGCATAGAGCGTGTCCAGCGCGCCGAAGACATCCGGCTTCGCCTTGAATGCCGCCACGGCGGCGCGCGGCGTTTCCGCGTAGATGCGCCAGAACTCCCGGCCGCCGTTACAAAAGAAGCCTTCTAGGCTTTCGCGAACATGCTGCGTCAGGTGAGAGCGGTCCATTGCCCGCTATCCTATCACGGATTGTTGCCCACGCGGTGGGCATCTGTATGGACTTCGTATCCAATGGCCCGCAGCCTTTTCGGGACAACAAACGAAAAGGAATGTGATCATGGCCTCGACCGACACCCAACCTCATGGCAATTTCGTTGCCTTCCTCGCGCGCGACAAGGAACCCGGCGACAGAAGGCCCGTCTTCGATGGCCGACTGCGGTTGCCCGCCACCGAGACCGACCTGACATTTGCGTTGTGGGGGCACGAATACGCTGATCCGAAAACCGGCGAGGTGCAGACCATGTTCAACGGCCGCGCAGATGCCGTATCGCCCAGCGACGCACCGATGGACCAGGTTGGGGCGTTGCTAAAGGACGATGGTGCTGCCGGCCCAGCCTCGGTCGGCAACCTGCAACTGAGGGCGCGGCAGCTTGTTCTGTTTCCCAACCGCTTCAAAGCCGAAGCGCCAGAAAAGGAACGCCCGGATTATTGGGGAGCATACAATCCCGGCAACGGCCAACCCATCGTGCGCATCAGCGCCTGGCTGCGCAAGGACCGATATCACAACGCCATGCTGGCAGGTGCCACCAGCTACCCACTTCCCGGCAAGAGCGAAGTTGAACAGCAGGACACCACACCGACCATTGCGGAACTGGAAGCGAAGGGCGTGGTGTCGCGGGGCATGCCGGAGAAGGCGAAAAAGCGCGGTGGTGGCCGCGGCGAATGATGCAGGGAGTGGCTGCACCCGCGCTTATGCGCGGGCCGGGCTGTCGCGCGCCGAGCCGCGTTCCGCGTCTCGGCCCTTCGGGCTTCCATCCCTTGCAGATACGCTAACAGTGCGAAGTGCCGGTCGAGGGATCACGCTTGAAGGGCGTCGAATCACATAGCATGTCGGTGGTCCAAGTGATTTGATCGGACACCCGATGTCATCCGCTATTGAAACCGACGTGCGTCAGCTTGCAGTCACCGTAACGGAAGGCTTCGACGGCGAAGTTGCAGCGGAGCTAGTGAAAGCATGGCGGCTGCATGTTGCTGTCACTGATCCCGAAGTTTATATGCGCAAGGCCGCTGGGGATATCCCTCAGTACATTCAGTTCATTGGCGGCATTATTGATTGGTCGGTTCTAAAACTCCCCGCCATCGCCTTTCTTTCCCGGCTAGGTTACTTGCTAGCGGACGACGTGATGAGTTGGGCGCGCGGAAAGCTACGCGCTGCGGACGCTACAGTTGTGGATCAGCTTGCAGTGGCCATTCACACAGCGCAGCAGAAATTATCGTCGCCAACCAAGGTACTCGTTGCCATCGAGCTTCCTGACAACCGATGGGGAACTGCGCTTGAGCTTGAGACGAATGACCCAGCTCTCTTGGGCAAGCACCTTGCCCTCTACGCAGTGAACATCGAACGAATAGCGGAACTGATCAATGACCGCTGCCAGCGGGGCGACGGGCCGCTCAGCCAAGGTAAGATTGTTATTCGCGACGATGATCATATCGAAGTGAGCTGGGTATCCCGAGACTTTCAACGCATCCAATTTATTCTTGCACCAGATTCACCGACAAATAAAAATACGCGCCAGTAGGGCGAATAGCTTGCTTGATTATTTATCCCCTGAACGTAGCGCGCGCCACAAAGTCGATCGCGACACCTTAAGCTCTCGTGCCAACGAGGCAGCTTCCTCGCCGGCCGCCAAGCGTAATCGCGCGCCGGCGAGCAGGGTCGCCGACAGCTTTGGCCGGCGCCCGCCTTTCCTTCCACGTGCGGCCGCCGCCTTCAGACCGGCTTTCGTTCGTTCCGAAATCAGCTCACGCTCGAACTGAGCTAGCGCGGCAAAGATGCCGAATACCAGATTGCCCGAGGCCGTGGTGGTGTCGATGTCGTGCGTGAGGCATTTGAAGCCGATGTTGCGCGCACGAAGTTGCTCGACCGTTTCCACCAGTTGCTTGAGCGAGCGTGAGAGGCGGTCGAGTCGCCAGACCAATAGCACATCGCCTTCCCGCATATGTTTAAGTAGCGCGACAAGCTCCGGCCGGTCCGCCTTCGCGCCCGACGCCGTTTCCTCGACAATTCGTTCGCAGCCGGCAGCGCGGAGGGCATCAAGCTGGAGATCATGGTTCTGATCGGCCGTGGAAACGCGCGCGTAGCCGATCCTCATGCGGCTTGCTGCGGCGAGATTTCTTCGAGGTCGCCGGCGATCCTGGCCTGGAACTCGGGTGAAAGATCGTGCCAGTCGACCAGATCCACGCGCATCGGCAGGTCGGAAATATCGAAGGCATCCCTAAGCTGCCAGCGAAGCTTTTCAGAAACCGGCGTCTCACCTTTCAGGCAAATATCCACGTCCGACAGCGGTTTCAGGTTCCGGCCGTGCACGCGCGAGCCGTAGGCGAATGCGGGCACGCCGGGCGCCCAGAATGTCAGGATGCGCTGGATTTCGTGGAGATGGGCTGGATCAAGATGCATGGGCCGCTTCTTCCAGCTTGGCGAGCAGCTTGTTGGCGTCCTCGATGAAGGCCGGCAACACCGCATAGACATCCTCCGCCGTGCGTTCGTTGTAGGAATGCGCGGTTTTGTTGCGCTGATGCCGGTAGCGATGCCAGGCTTCCGCCGATGCGATGTAGCCGCGTTCCGCTGCGACGCGCATGGCGCCCCGAAACGTAAGTTCGTCTACCGCTTCCGCACCGATGCCCGGATGGTTCTCCAGGGCGCGCAGGATGAGTTTCAGCGACAGTTCGTAAGTGAACTCGAAGGATTTGATGGCGGCGGTGCGGAACGCGATGCGGAGCTGGGGATCGGCATCAGCCAGAGAGGACTCGGCAAGTCCAACGTGGGTTTCAAGCGCCTTCAGGGCATCGGCAAGGGGTGAGGTGATCAACTCCACGGGCTGTCTTTCGTTCGCCAGGAGTCTACGTCGAAATGCCCGCCGAGCCAACGGCCCGAACCAATGCAGAGGCAATGCTGCAATAGCAGCATGACAGGATGGCAGGTTGCCAGCATGGCAACACGCTGTCACCGCAACATGCTGCTGCTACCGGCCGAACGTACGCGTGGGCATCGCCGGGGCCGGGTATCGGCCCACCTTCGCATTCCAATACGCCCAGGAGCGTGCATCGATGATGCCGGGAGGGGCTTCGTCGAGCGCTTCCTTGATGCCGTCGAGCCCGACGTGGTCGAGCAGCAGCGCCATGTCCTCGTCGGTCGAATGCTTCATGGCGTAGGCCAGGAGCTCGATCGGATTGCCGAGCGCGGTCTCCGGCGGCTTGAACCAGATGATGCGCCGGGCCGCGCGCAGGAAGTCAGGTGTGGTCGGGAGCGGTTTCATCGTTGGCTATCCCTGCCGGCATCCCGTTTAAGGCTCGGCAGCCTCGTAGGGTCCACGGCCGTAGAGGCCGCCACAAGGCGTTGCTTCACGTCCTCCGGCAGCGTCGGCAGGTCGCCGTCGCCAAAATAGGCCAGCGCCTTGATGGTCGGCGTCGGGGCGAAGGCGTCGCCGTAAACCAGCTTGGCCGCCGCCAGGGCCTCGCCCAGAGACACACCTGCCGAAATCAGCGCGTCGATGTCGAGATAGTCTTTGGCCTGCGCCCGCTGCTGCACCACGGCGGCCTTGGTCGCCGCGAGATCGAGTAGCGAGGCAATCCGTAGGCCGTTGTCCCCGCAGATGTCGGGAGGATTGATGCGCGCGAGATGAGGAAGCCCGAAGAACGACAGCTTCACCTCTCCACCGCGGTCGGCGAGGCAGGTCAGCGTGTTGGCCTCGCTCTGTACGATGGTCGCGCCTTTTAGGAGCGGCAGGCTCTCGTAGAGGGCCATCGGCTGGAACTCACGGTCGGAGAAGAAGTCGAAATCGACCGAGTCCCGATGGCCCAGGCGCAGAGCAAGCGCCGTTCCGCCGTAAAGCACGAAGTGCTCCGGTATGCCCGCAAGCTCAGGCCACAAGCGCTGCTGGGGCGGAGGAAGGATGTCGAGGCGGGGCGAAAATGCTGTGCTCATTCAAGGGGAATAGTAGCACAGAACGGCTGGCGCGGCGATGGCTGCCACTTGTTTAGGCGGTCAGGGGAGGGCCGGAAGCGGCGTCGCAGTCGCCTCTACAGTTTATGCAACATGATTGTGCGACGCGATTCTGAAACGCGGCCGATCGCGGAAGCCCGCCGCCTCAGATCGAAGGGAAGCGACGTCGCACAAACGACCGCTATCAGAATGCATTGATGACCGGAGCGACGAGCTATCCGCTGCCAGGCAAGAACGAGGCGGAGCAGCAGGACGCGGCGCCGAGCATCGCGCAGCTGGAGGCCGAGGGGCTGGTGTCTCGGGGCATGCCGGAGAAGGCGAAGAAACGCAGCGGTGGTCGGGGGTGAAGTTTGCTGGTTGGCTGCACCCGCGTTTAGGCGCGGGCCGGGCTGTCGTGAACCGAGCCGCCGAGAGGCGGCGTCTCGGCCCTTCGGGCTTCCATCCCTTGCAGAAGCGTGGCCCCGCAGCCACCTCAGCGGACAATTTCAGACTCTCAGAGACTCTCCAATTGTCCCTTCGGTGCAGACTCAGTTACGCATCATTGACGCCTGGGAGCCGTCAATGCCTACCAAAAAACCAAGGGTCACAATCACTTTGACGCCAGAGGAACATGCGGCAGTGAATAAAATCGCCGACAAGTTTGGAATGCCACCCGCCGTGTTTTCAAAATATTGTATTCGCTTCTTTTTGTACAATTACCAAGGTGACTCGCTGCCCAAACTTAAAGTGAAATGACTAAACAGGTACCAGCATTTACTCGATGGGAGAAAAAGGGTAATATCGTGCTGATAGAAACTGCAGCATTGAAACATGAAACCGCCCTTGTTGTCCCCTTTAGAAAGTACTGCTTTCTTGACTTGTCGATTTTCAGTGTATTGCCAGGAAGAAAATTCATGCCTTTCACCAATGCAGCCTATTCCTCTGGAATAAGCTGCATGGGACAGTTAATTCAGTTGAGCGAGGGGGAGGTTTTTAAGCGCCTCCCAGTATCGCAAAAATTGGAGAATAAAATAAAAAACAAGATTCTCGAGTATGATTTGTGTTTCGGAATGACAGCTCCCGGCTGGGAAGTGCCGACGGGGCCTCCCCTATACTGGTCGTTAGGACCCACTGCTCATTGAAACAAGGAAAGCTAGTTCGCCGGCCAATTCAGATGCTCACTAGCGGGCACCGCATTTCCGCGAGAGTCCTCTCGGCCCTTACTCCGACGCCTTACGGGAGCTAGTGTAGAATTGCCTAAACTTGCGCCGAGAGACGAGGTGATCAACTCGGCCGCAGCGTGCGATAGACAGCCATTCCCCTCGGCATGGGTGATTAGGTAATTTGCGCCTTCCCTTGATTTCGCAAGCCCACCAGTGAAAAGCTTTTCCGCCAGAGCGCTCTTGTCTGCTTCAGCAAGTTTACGCTGACCGAGCGACGGAATTGTCCAAATGGCCGGATGAATCTGGACGCCGTCGTAAAGTGCGCGAATAGCATCGGATTGATCATTCTGAGCCGACGCTAAGACACTTTCAAGAAGCAGCAATATTTGTCCGATCTTAACCAAACACATTGGATTGGCATCCAGCGCGTCGTTCAAGTGAGGCCGAACGTTCAGAGTCTCCCAGGATTTGGATGGAAATTCATTCGTCCATTCTTTAGCGCTCAGGATGATCTTGTCCCCATTCAGCTTCCAATGTTCTGAAAAGCGCCGAGTGTTGCTATAATCTATCCGGCCATGGGTCGCTGGCGCCAAGCCGGTAAGGAAAAAGACTTTTGCTTGGTTTATGTGATCCCAATAGGAGCGGTGCTCCATCGCCTCGGCAAAACTCCGCAATCCGTTCGGAAATACAACAAGTGAGGTCAATGACTTAGGGCGAGACATGGTAGCCTACTACGCTAATTAGGGGTAATGATGAGTGTATAGGGTTAATTGCTCAGTGCAAGGGCATTGTCGTCAAAATCAATCGGGGTGCGCGTACTGGTAGGGGCCCCACCGTGGCATTCGGGAGCGCCAGCACGGTAGGCAGTTCGCTGCACGCCCATATCTCTCGCCCATTTGTTAGAGGTTGGCGCGTAGGGCGGCAGTATCGACGCTGCTAACAAATGCCATCCTTGTTCGGACGCGAACAAGCGGCGCGCGGCCCTTGCCCTCCGCCGCGAATAGGGGGCGTCTGGTGAGCATCCAAACTAGCCGCAGCGCTGCCCCCGACTTGCAGGAGACGGGTTCGCGCACCGTAGTCTCGAGAAGATGCGAAGTTGCGCAACGGGGCTGAGCGGCAACGAGAATGATGGCGGCTGCTTTAGACGCCGACTATCGAGTGAGCCGACGCCAATTCTCCCCCACGTCCGCCATGGGACTGTGAAGAAGTAATTGGCCGTGATGCCCCCTGTAGATACGTAATAAAAACAATCACTTAGAATGCATTTCGCTTGCGCAAAGACAGGGGCTGATGCACAAAAAAGCCGACCTCGTTTGCGCGAGGTCGGCCATAAACGAACACTCTTTGGACAAGTCGTTGTCCCGCTCAAATAGCGTCTCGGCCATCACTTCCAGCTCGTGCCGTTTCGCAATGAGAAGATAGGCGCATCCATAAGAGCAGTCCAGCGTGGCTTAGATCCGAGCCTTCAGAAGGACGCACAAAATGACAACGATCACGCCATTCTCAAGCCGGCCAGTAATCCCTGGTCCGGGCGCGGTTATCAGCACTACTGGCGTTGGCCAGTTGGACCCGACGGCGCTTCAAAAGTTTCTGTCTGTCCACAAAGAGATCACGAAAGAAGTGCTTCAGGGGCGCGCCGTGTCTATCGGCAACAGCAATGATATCGATTGGACCGTGGCGCACGGTGAACTGATCATCACTTGGACGACGCCCGATGGCCTGACGGTCCAGACCCGGCAGCGCCTGACCAAGCACGGTGGCCGGTGGCGGCATATCTGGCCCTATGTGTACGCGGTCGCGGCGCTTGGAGCATTTCTCGTCGTCGTTTGGAACGGTGAATTGTTGCTCGAACTGACGGCCAAGCTGCTGAGCTATCTCAGCTGACGTCAGTAGCAAGCAGACCTACGGCCTGGGCGTCGCGCGTGATGGGCGGCGCCCACGCCTTTTTTCACGGAGCCAATGACGTGTTGATTCGTACACTAAGTTCCAAAGCGACAGCGGTCGCCGCTGACTGTAAAGCGTGATCGACATGATGCGCATACCGCGCTGTGACGCTTCCTGCACTATGGCCTAGCAGACCGGCGATCGTTAGCTCGCTATAGTTCAGCTCATGAGCCACTGTAGCGAGGCTGTGCCGTAGCGTGTGCGGGGTCGCTCCCTCAATCTCGGCAACCGCGCACATTTTATCGAAGGGCTTGCGGATGTTGACCAGCGGTCCCTCACCGCGCAAGGCTGCGAACAGGTAATCATGATCATCGGCGAGGTCTTCAGCGATCGCCGCAAGAAACTCCAACGCGACTTCACCACATGGTCGGAGCTGGGCGCCGGTCTTGGTGTCAGCCAGCCGCAAGCAGCGGCCGGCTTTGTCGACCGATGACTTCTTCAGGTTCAGGATCTCGCCCTTCCGGCACCCAGTGAGCGCGAGGGCGTAGATCGCATTAGCGGCAGTCTGGCTAACGCCATGCAGCATGCAATCGCGCAGGGCGGCGCCGAGGCGCGCGTATTCTTCGGGTGACAGGAAACGAGTGCGGCGTTCGTCGCCGGGCTTCTCGATACCTAGGCAAGGATTGGTGTCGGCAAGTCCGCGCCGGATGGCGAAGTTGAACATCGCCGAAAGCAACGTCACGCATTTGACGGCGGTGCCTTTCCCTCCCCTCACCCGCGCGCGTCCTCTCGGCCGGGTTCGCACATCAACCGATGTCTTGCCGGCCGTTACGGCCGCCAGCATGCCGTAGACGTCTTTGCGGTTGACCTCGTTCAAGGTCATGCGGCCAAGAAGCGGCTTGATGTGCCGCCGTATCCGGCCGTCGTCGGTATAGAGGGTGGACGCCTTCTTGATCTTACCCTTGTGGGTGACGCGGCCAGCGTGCGCTTCGGTCAGATAGAAATCACAGAGGTCGTTGACTGTCATCGAGTCGCGGCGTTCCTGCCGGTCGCGTGAAGGGTCGGAGCCGGTCTCGACGTTGCCGAGATGGACCTTCGCGAGGCTGCGGGCTTGGTCGACTGTCAGACGGCCGTAGGCGCCGAGTGCCATGCGGCGCGTGCGGCCCATGTCGTTGCGATACTGCACGATGAAGGTCTTGTGGCCGCTCGGTTTGCAGCGGACGCCGAAGCCTCGAAGCTCACCGCACCAGGCGAATACCTCGCTTCCGGCGGCGGTCGGGTGGAGGCTGTCGACAACGCGTTTCGTCAGTCGCTCAGGCATCAAAACTCTCCAGGGCAGAGGTCGCGCGGGGAAGCGTGGGGGAAGCACGCGAGAGAAAATCAGCGCGAACTAGCGCAGCATGCTGACGGATTGTGTCGCAATTAAGCTATTTAAAATGCTGGATAAAATGGGGCAGCGCGCAGTGGTGTCGGACGCTGTCGGATGCCTTGGATCGCCCTCCGAAGGCAGAGGTCACAGGTTCGAATCCTGTCGGGTGCGCCATTCTCTCTTGAACACAAGAAATGCTGTACTTTCAACTGCCTAGATATAGGCCGTTTACTGATGCTAGCCCAAAGACTTGCCCAATTGATAGCCCAACCGCTAGGTTGCGGCGATGGCAACGGACGCTGATCGTAGATACCTCCAAAAGCATGGCCGACAATGGCGCGTGGTGCTCGCCGTGCCACGTGATCTCCGGGACGTTTTTGGCTCGGCGCAGCTAAAGCGATCACTCAAGACCGACTCCCTCAAGCAAGCTCAACGTCTACGCTGGCCCGTCGTCGCACAGATGCAGAACGACATCGCTCTCGCACGTCAACGCCGCACGTCTGATCCAGTCACCGCCGAAGCTCTCGAATGGCGTGATGTCCTGAAGGTGGATGAGCAATGGGTGCGCAGAGGCGAGGACAGTTTTCTTGCCGATGCCCATCGCGAGATGATCACCCGGGCCACTGAAACAATTGCCGCCACGCATGGACACGTCCCCGCTACCGACTTCTGTGGCATCGCCCTCGGGACCACCACACCACTCATGCTTCACCGCGATCAATGGCTCGCGGAGATCGACGTTACGCCGCGCACACGCCTTGAACGAAAGAAGTCGCTGAGCCTGATTGAGACTTGGGCCGTCGAACATGGACACCGGACCGTTGAGTCGATCACGCGCCGCGAAGCCGGTGAGTTCATAACGGCCGTTCTGATAGCGGCCGGCAAGGCGCCTCAGACGATGCAGAAGCGCCTATCGGATCTGGCGCTCTACTGGGATTGGCTCCGCGAGCGTGGGCACCTTGGCGTGGACGGCGCAGACAGAGCAAACCCATGGCGTGGCCACAAGACAATCACCCGCGCAGCCCGCAAGGAGTTGCCACAGAAGCCGAAGCGTCCGTTCACCCCCGACGAGCTTCGCCTGCTCCTGTATGATGACGCTGCCGACATTACGCTCAAGGAATATATGTGGATCGCCGCCCTGAGTGGAATGCGCATCTCGGAAATCGCAGCGCTAACAGTCGGCGACTGCGAAGGGGGCGTGTTCGACATTCGCTCCGGCAAGACCGCCGCCGCTGTCCGTAAGGTCCCAATCCACCCGGCTCTCAAGCGCATCATTGCTCGCCGTACTAAAGACCGCTCCCGAAACGACTGGCTCCTGGTTGATCACCTGGAGAAAGCGCGGTCGGGCCGCCGTGCAAAACACCGCGCGGACACTTGGGATCGCTCCCGCCCGATCAGCAAGCGGTTCACCTACTTCAGGAAGCGCGTAGGCGTTCACGATCAGGCTGCCGGCAAGCGATACGCAGCGGCCGACTTCCACAGCTTCCGACGCACCTTCATCACCCTTGCCGGGCAGGCGGGGATTTCATTCGAAGTCATACAGCAAGTTGTCGGCCACGCTCGCGAGGGCGTCACGCAGAACTACTTTGGCGGCCACACCCTCGCAAAGCTCAAGAGTTGCGTCGAAGCCGTGAAGCTGCCGACGAGACCGCGAAAATAAAGGCCGTGGTGGGTTGAAACGTGTCCCCGCTGCGCAGAACAGATTGAAATTGCGCCGATACGCTCACCACTTCAAGTTCGAGACCTTGAGGTTGAGTTTGTCGCCGTCATGAAACTTGATGTCCCGCGCGGCCGGCGCGTCAGCTAGCCTTTGTAGAACATTCGCTCGCGTCAGCCCCTCCGGGTGGTGGTGGATGAGCCACACGAGCTGAGCCAAGTCGAGGTTCGCAGATTGGGTGAGCACAACCTGACCCGTGAGATCCATGGCCATGCAGTAGCTAAGGGGATCTATCCCAGGAGCAAAGCTCAATAGCTTTTCCATGGTCATGTCCTCAGAGAACGAGACATACCAAGCGGTGCCATCCTCCCGGGGCTTTCCGCCCAACAAGTGCACTTTCTCGCTCTTCCCATTTTTGAGCGTCACATCGATCAGCCCCACACGACGGATATATTTCATGCGCTCCGCATGGGTTAGATTCTGGAGAATAGCGCGGTGCTTTTCGAGTTCCTTTGTACTTCTGGCGTCTAGTTCCTTGGTCTTGAAGGCCCCCCGCGCTCTGCTTCCGGCCCGGCGTTTTTCACCGCGAGGGCGTAGCTCGATGTTGCCTTCATAGTTGCCGAGCGTGTTCCCATCTTTCGATGTGGCCTTGAGATCCCCAAGCTCGTCGTAAGGGCGGTTCAACTTCAACGCCTGACACAGGAGCAGGACGCTGTAAGAGATCCGCTCGCGCACTTCGACGCGTCCGGTGCCTCGCTGCAGCCCCCAACTCGTCTGCTCACACGAGTCAAATTCCTTGAAGATCGTATGCGCCGCAATCTCGGGGTCCAAAACTGCGGAAAGCTGCGGAGCTGTTTGAGCGAGGTCCTTTCGCGTGTGACA
>ERZ869909.1206-NODE-1206-length-21800-cov-4.451595_pt1 | contig 21800 bp, 17 predicted proteins | sample MGYA00520892_ERZ869909 | MGnify/ENA primary metagenome ERZ869909 (study PRJEB32215, sample SAMEA104723947) | bioreactor metagenome | biome: bioreactor; feature: anaerobic bioreactor; material: water | place: China | collected 2015-03-12 ... | reverse complement strand
TGAATATATTTATTGACTAACCCTTACTTGGTTTACTTTATTAACACTATTATTTAGTGTCTTAGATAACGATTGGGGGAGGGTTTACGCGGAAATTGCTAAACAGCCCTCAGCTAGCTGACAACAATTCCCGAGTTATTTGTGTTGTCAGCTGTCGAACCGGTTCTCGAAAAACCGCATGCGTGATACCATCGCTACACTTATTATTTAGTTTGAGTAGAAATGGTTATGTCAGCAGTTTCAACCAGTATCGCAGCACATCTAGCTGCTGAGTTAAATGTTCAGATTCAGCAAGTCAACGCGACCGTTGCCCTCCTAGACGAAGGCGCAACCGTGCCCTTTATCGCCCGCTATCGGAAAGAAGCCACGGGTGGACTCGACGACACCCAGCTGCGTAACCTTGTCAGTCGGTTAAGCTATCTGCGAGAGCTCAATGAGCGACGCGCTGTTATTCTAAAAAGTATTGCCGACCAAGAAAAACTGACACCTGAGCTGCAATCAGCAATCGAGAGTTGTCAGTCAAAAACCGAGCTCGAAGACCTCTATCTACCCTATAAACCGAAACGCCGCACCAAGGGGCAAATTGCCCTCGAAGCCGGTATCGGACCGCTCGCAGAAACATTACTGACAACAACGGAAGACCCTGAAAAACTCGCCGGCGACTATATTCAAGCCGACGCTGGTTTTGCTGATGTCAAAGCGGTGCTAGAGGGCGCGCGTTTTATTCTGATGGAACAATTTTCTGAAGACGCGCAACTATTAAAAAGCATTCGCCAACAACTCTGGCAAGGTGCTGAAGTTGCAGCGCAAGTGGCGCCAGGGAAAGAGCAAGAAGGCGCGAAGTTTCGTGACTACTTTGATTATCAAGAAGCCATTCGCAACATTCCATCGCATCGCGCACTCGCGCTTTTCCGTGGTCGCAACGAGGGGGTCTTGCAGCTCCGTCTCAATGCCGATCCGAATGCTGAAGAAGGTACGCGTTATAGCGCTTATGAACCTCTTATCGCCAAACATTTTGAGCTTGAGTGCGAGCACGGCTTAGCCGGTGCATGGCGCAAGCAAACAGTTCAATGGACTTGGCGCATCAAAATACTGCCACGCATGGAAACCGATTTATTTGGTCAGCTCAGAGATGCCGCCGAAGAAGCAGCGATTCATGTATTTGCGACCAATTTGAAAGACCTATTGATGGCCGCGCCAGCAGGTCAACGGACAACCTTAGGCCTTGATCCCGGACTGCGGACGGGTGTGAAAGCAACCGTGGTCGACGGCACCGGTAAACTTTTAGCGCACACCACTATTTTCCCGCATGCACCACAAAACCAGTGGGACAAAGGTTTACGTTCACTTGCTGCATTATGCCAATTACACAAAGTCGAACTCGTCGCCATTGGTAACGGCACCGCGTCGCGAGAAACCGACCGCTTAGTGGCTGAATTAATGAAGGCCAATCCAAAGTTCAATTTAACCAAAGTCATGGTCAGCGAAGCAGGTGCTTCTGTTTATTCGGCATCGGAACTTGCAGCTCACGAATTCCCTGATTTGGATGTCTCCTATCGTGGCGCGGTTTCTATTGCTCGGCGCTTACAAGACCCACTCGCTGAACTGGTAAAAATCGAACCGAAAGCAATTGGTGTTGGCCAGTATCAACACGACGTGAGCCAGTCGTTACTAGCGCAAAGCCTCGATGGAGTTGTCGAAGACTGTGTTAACGCAGTTGGGGTCGACGTGAACACGGCATCAGTACCACTGCTCGCCCGAGTTGCCGGTTTGAACCGGAACCTAGCCTTGAATATTGTCAACTATCGTGAGCAAAACGGCGCGTTTGCCAACCGCAAAGCTCTGCTTGAAGTGCCACGTATGGGCCCGAAAAGCTTTGAACAGGCGGCAGGCTTCTTGCGTGTCATGGGTGGCAAGAACCCACTCGACGGTTCCGCCGTTCACCCCGAAGCCTACCCCGTAGCAGAGCGGATTGCCGCCGCCAATGGCAAAGCGGTTGCAGACATCATTGGCGACAGTGGGTTTCTGAAAAGCTTACAAGCACGCGACTACACCGATGAGCATTTTGGTGTGCCAACCGTGAGCGATATTATCCGCGAACTTGAAAAACCTGGTCGTGACCCGCGTCCTGAATTCAAAACTGCCGAGTTTAAAGAAGGCGTTGAAACCTTAGCCGACCTCAAAATTGGCATGACCCTTGAAGGCGTGGTCACTAACGTTACCAACTTTGGCGCTTTCGTGGATATTGGTGTTCATCAGGACGGACTCGTGCACATTTCGGCGCTTGCCGACAAATTTGTTAGCGATCCGCACGACGTAGTGAAAGCCGGCGATGTCGTCAAGGTCAAAGTGACTGAAGTCGATACCGAGCGCAAACGGATCGCTTTGACCATGCGTCTGCAGGATCCTGTCGTCAGTAGTTCGACAGCAACGAAAGAAAGCAGCAAAGGTGCGAGTACTTCAACCGGTACTTCAGCCGCTAAATCAGCCGCTACTAAAGCGGGTCGGCAACGCCCGAACAAAGCGCCCGCTGCGCCGGTGAATAATGCATTTGCCGAAGCATTTGCCAAAGCGAAACGGCGCTAAGCACCAATGGATGCGTTATTGCTCATTCTTGCCTATCTGGCGATTGGTTTAAGCTTAAAGCGCTTGCACTTGATGCCGGTAAACACCGGCCAAGTGCTCAATCAGTATGTGATCAATGTCGCCGTACCTGCGATGATTCTGCTGCATTTGCCCAAACTTGAGCTCAACACTGAGGTGCTATTACCAGCGCTAATGCCTTGGCTGCTGTATCCATTAGCGGTCGCGCTGATCTTACTAGCCGCCCGCGCGTTCGCATGGTCACGGGAGTTAACAGGTGCGATGCTCATTGTTGTGCCACTGGGTAACACCTCGTTTCTTGGTTTCCCAATGGTCGAGACCTTTTTTGGTGCGGCTGGCCTGCCTTATGCGGTGATTTACGACCAGGTCGGTTCTTTCGTGGCGCTCGCGTTTATTGCCTCAACCTTTGCGGCTGTGTATAGCAAAGACGCTGGTAGCAGTGAAGCTGGAGCTCACCAAGTAGATGGAAGTAAGGGACCGCACGGTGTCATCGCAATTGCGAAAAAGTTACTCACATTTCCACCGGTTATCGCGCTTTTCATTGCCCTGCTGTTTGGTCAAGAAGCATATCCACGAGTGGTTCAGCCACTGATTGAAAATTTAGCGGCGACGTTGGTTCCTGTGGTGATGATTGCCGTTGGTTTCCAACTGCACTTTCGCATTCCACGTGAAGACTTGTTTCCGTTTACTTTCGCCATGGTGGTTAAACTTGTGGTCATGCCACTGGTGGCGTTTGCGGTCGTTCGTGGTCTCGGCGTTGACAGCTTGGCTGCCCAAGTAACCGTCTTGGAAGCTTCCATGCCGTTTATGATCAGTGCCGGCGCCATCGCCATTGGCGCCGGTTTAAAGCCGCGATTTGTCGCCTCTTTAGTCGGCTATGGCGTTCTATTAGGATTGGTCACAGTGCCCATTTGGGCATGGCTATTACAAAACTCTTCTTGAAAGTCGTGAAGTTGGTCGACCATACTTGGTCCTTCACGACGTTTGCGGCGCATCGCCTCTCGAGCCTTAGCGATTTCGCTTGCGCGGGTGCGGCGCAAATTCTTTGCTAACCCAACACCACGTAGGCTTAAAATGAGCCACTTGGTCGGGTCAAAGTGATACCAACGCACGCCATTACGATAGTCGCCCGAGAAAATGTGATGGAAGTTATGGTAGCCCTCACCAAACGTCAGCAAAGCCAACCAACCATTATCACGCGCCGAGTTTGTATCGGTATAGGTGCGTTTACCCCAAATGTGCGCGAGCGAATTGATAAAGAAAGTCGTATGATGCCCAACGACTAAGCGGAATACGCCAAGTACCAGTAGGGCTCCACCGATTTGCCCGAGCAACGCGCCGATTGCCAATGGCACACCGATATTCATGATCAATACCAGCAACAAATAGTGCTTGTGTTGCCATTGCACGATAGGGTCTCGTTGCAGGTCTTTGACGTTGCGGTAATCGGTGTAACGATGATCCTGATGTTCACGCAACATCCAACCAATGTGCGCAAACCAAAACCCACGGGTAATTGCATAGGGGTCTTTGTCTTCATGATCGACGTGCTTATGGTGCTCACGATGATCAGACGCCCAATGCAGAACACTGTTCTGTAATGCTAATGCACCGCCTAAGGCAAATAGAATTCGAACTGACCAATGCGCGTCCCAGGCCTTATGTGACCACAAACGATGGTAACCGGCGGTGATGGAAATGCCCGCAAAACAGAACATGACAATAAACGCAGTCCAAAGCGGCCAACTAAAGCCTTGTGACCACAAGTACCATGGCACACCAATCACACTAACCAGGAACGTCGAACTGAACAGGATGGCATTCAACCACAAAATGGGGGGATTTTCTTTCATGTACATCTCTCAACTAATTTACAGCGACACGCCTTCATTTAGGCTAACACGTGTACGCTGAATTTAAACGTTCTTGGCGTAGAAAACAACCCCACAAATTGAACTTTACGCTTTGCACTGGTACATTCCTCAGTTATCCACAAGGTTAAGGACTCTCGGACATGGTCGGTATTCGTGCCAAGCAAAAAGAAAAAACGCGTCGCGCTCTAATCGACGCCGCATTAAACCAACTTAGTCCGCAAACAACCTTTTCCAGCTTAAGCCTGCGCGAAGTTGCCCGTGAAGCTGGCATTGCGCCCACCTCGTTCTATCGTCATTTTCAAAACATGGACGAACTGGGTTTAACTTTAGTTGACGAAGGCGGCCTAACGCTGCGGCAATTACTCCGCCAAAGCAGACAGCGGCTCGCCAAAGGCGGCTCGGTTATTCGCATTTCCGTGGAAATTTTCATGGACTTTATAACCACTAACAGCAGCGTATTTCGCCTGTTATTACAAGAGCGCAGCGGGACATCGAAAGAGTTTCGTTTAGCGATCGCCCGCGAAATTGAACATTTCAAATCTGAATTAGCTGATTACTTGCACACCGAGCGCCAACTGCCATGTGAGCTTGCCGAGATTCAAGCCGATGCCATGGTGCGTGTGGTGTTTAGTGCCGGTGCCGACGCTCTCGACATGCCTATTTCCGAGCGCCACATTTTAGCCGAACGAACAATTCAGCAGCTGCGTATGATTGCACAGGGCGCAACCAGCATGCAGCAAGCAGCAAGCCAAGATGCAGGCCGGTCTGCAAGCTGATACACTGAAGCCGTATTTTTTCTGCACAATAAAACCACAAGGAGAAACTCATGGGTCGCTTACTCAGATGGCTCAGCGTGTTATTGTTGGTCGTCGCCCCTGCCACACAGGCGCAGCAACGCGATATCACGCTCGAAGAAGTTATTACCATGCAACGGGTCGCACAAGCGGTCACCTCATCGGACGGAGCGTTTACTGCCTTTACCAAAGTACGTCCGCGCACACCTTATAAAGAAGACGATGGTGGTGCTTACACCGAGTTGTTTGTCCGCAATGCTGCGGGTCAAACGATTCCATTTGTGACCGGTGACGTGCGAATTGGTCAAATTCGCTTTAGCCGCGACAACGAGTACTTGTTCTATCTGGCGCAACGTGGCAACGACAAACACACCAGTCTGTACAAAATCCCTGTTAATGGTGGTGAGTCTACTCGTGTGTATCAGCACGAAACAGCAATTGGTAGCTTCGACTTTTGCACAACAGGTCGCCACATTACATTTACAGCGCGGGAAAAAGGCCCGGAAAAGAGCGCCGAGTTAGCCAAAAAAGGTTTCCGCGCGCAGGTTTACGAAGAAGAGAGCCTGAAGACTCAAATTTGGCTGCTCGATACCCAGGCTGAAGAGCTAAAAGCACATGTAGTAGAGCTGGACGAGCATGTTCATTCAGTGCAGTTCCGCCCGCAACATCCACACCTGCTTGCTCGTGTGGCACCAACGACTTTAGTTGACGACGACCTAATGCTTAGCAGTTATGTGGTCATGAGCACCTCGGGCGAAGAGATCGTGCGGGTACAGAGTGAAGGTAAATTAGGCGCTGCTGCGTTTTCACCCGATGGCCAACGTTTGGCAATCATTGGTGCGGAAGACCAGCACGATCCAGCGACCGGTCGTCTTTATTTAGTTAACCTTGAGAACGGTAGCCTGACTGACCTCGCTCCCGACCTTATTGGTCATGTCCAAGATATTGCTTGGGCCGACAACAATAACCTCTTATGGTTGGCCGACATTCATGTCGAAACTGAGATTTTCAGCACTAACGTGGCGAGTCGCGAAACGAGCTCATTGATTGGTCAAGGCGAAGCGATCTTCTCGCGTATCAACAGTGTAAGTAACAATGGTCTAGTGACCTTCGTTGCGCACACCCCTGCTCACCCGCCAGAAGTGTTCCATTTCCACAACGGTGATTTACAGCGCGTGACCGATTCAAATCCATGGCTCGCTGAAGTACGTCAACCACGTCAAGAAGTGATTGTTCACGAAGCCCGTGACGGTCTCGAGCTTGAGGGCATTTTGGTTTACCCGCACGACTATCAAGAAGGCACGCGTGTGCCGGTGATCATGAATATTCATGGTGGACCAGAAGCACACATTCGCAATGGCTGGAATGATCGTTATTCGAGCCCAACTTGGTATGCGGCGCAACAAGGTTTTGCGACCTTTTTCCCGAACTACCGTGGCAGCACAGGCCGTGGCGTTGAGTTTTCCAAGCTTGGACAAAACGATTATGCCGGCAAAGAGTTTGACGACATCGTCGACGCGAAAGAGCATTTAGTGGCCATTGGCCTTGCAGACCCAGAGCGTGTTGGTATTACCGGTGGTTCATACGGTGGCTACGCGTCCGCTTGGGGCGCGACCAAGCAAACCGAGCACTTTGCGGCGAGCGTGATGTTTGTTGGTATTTCCAATAACCTTTCTAAATTTGGTACCACCGACATTCCCAACGAAATGCACTTAGTCCATGCTCGTAGTTATCCGTGGGACAAATGGCAATGGTATTTAGAGCGCAGCCCGATTTACTGGGCCGAGCAAGCACGCACGCCAATCCTGATCATGCACGGTGCCGAAGATACCCGCGTACACCCTAGCCAGTCGATGGAGCTGTATCGTTATCTGAAGGTTCACGGCAATGTGCCTGTACGCTTGGTACTGTACCCAGGCGAAGGTCACGGTAATACCCGCGCTGCTTCGCAGCTCGACTATGCCCTGCGCCTGATGCGCTGGATGAATCATTACTTGATTGAACAAGCTGATGGTATTCCGCCGCACGAATTACCACACGCAGAACGGTTATAATTCACGGCTGTTGTAGCCACTGAAGCACTATCAAAAAGCCCCGGCAGCATTTCAAATGCTTTCGGGGCTTTTTTACGACCTGCCGTTATTACCACTGTCAACGTGGCTTAATGCGAACCGCTCACTTTATTCTCAGCCAAGAAGTCTAAAAGCTGCTCTAGCGGCATCGGCCGCGCAAAGTAATAGCCTTGGATGTAATGTACGCCAGCATCTTCGACAAACTTCGCTTGCTCAGGTGTTTCGACCCCTTCCGCGATAACCTTCAAATTAAGCTGCTTTGCGAGGGTAATAATGCTTCGCGTAATCGCAGCATCGTCATCATTTTCGGTCACATCCTGAATAAACCCGCGGTCAATTTTAAGAATATCCACCGGTAAGGTTTTCAGGTAACCAAGACTTGAGAAACCAGTACCAAAATCATCTAGGGAAATCACAAAATGGCGGTCGCGCAGTTTTTGAAGCTGTTGGAATGCCCGGTTGGTGTCTTCCATTAACACGCTCTCGGTAAGCTCGATGTGGAGCAGGCGCGAAGAGAACCCGGTGAGGTTTAACGTATGCGATAACGAATCAATAAAGTTGGCACGACTAAATTGGCGCGCAGACAAGTTGACAGCAACGCTGAGTTCGCCAAACTTTTGTAGCTTAATGCCATCGACGCAAGCCTGATGTAAAACCCAGGAGCTGATCGGAATGATCTGCCCGGTGTCTTCAGCGATCGGAATAAACTCGCTCGGCGGCACAAATGAGCCGTCCTCTCTTTGCCACCGTAATAACGCCTCAACGCCAACGACTGCATGGTCATGGGCACGTACAATTGGCTGATAATAGAGCGTCAACGCCCCTTGTTCGAGTACATGCTGTAATTGGTTGCGCAGGGTCACCGACTCATGGAAACGGTCACTAATGTCTGCAGAATAGAAATGGAAGTGGTTGCGGCCTTGGCGCTTCGCTTGGTACATCGCCATATCCGCATGTTGAATTAACTGCTTCGCATCGGCAGGACTCTGTAATGTACTGGTGACACCAATACTTGCGGTTAAATACAAACGATACTGGTCGATATGATAAGGCTGAGCAACTGCGGAAAGAATCTCGCCCACCATGTCGGTTAAGGTTACTTCCTTCGAAAGTTTCGGTACTAACACTAAAAATTCGTCACTACCGAACCGACCAACCACACAATCTTCACCCACTGCACGTTCAATTCGACCGGCGGTTTCTTGCAGTAGCTTATCCCCGACTGCCAGACCTAAACTGTCATTCACCGGTTTAAAACCATCAAGATCAATAAACAGAACGGCTACATGTTGCTGGCTAGGGAAATTCGTCTTGTAAGTGGCTGCAGTTCGTTGCCGCTCTGGGTCGACAAGTTGTCGGCACCACGCTTCTAAGGTGTCCTCAATGACCACGCGATTCACGAGCCCGGTCAAGCTATCGTGCGTTGCTTGAACCTTAAGTTTACGTCGCTGCAAACGCAAGATTTGCCCAGTTTCACTACTTACCACTAAAAATACGGCAAGTAGGAGTCCGCCCATCAAAACTAAGACATAGAGATTGGCCAAGTTTTTTAACTGGTCAAGGTCAACTAAGTAGCCTTCGAGTTGCAGTTGCAATCCGAACGGCATGCGCATATTTCTTGCAACGGTGTAAAGCGCTTGTGGGTATTGTTCGCGCGTGTCTAAAATCTCGGTGGACGTACCAAGACTGCGTAACAAATAATGCTCATTCATACGCACATAGGTGAACAAGGCAGAGGTTGCCGACACACCCGTCGGGTTGACTAGTCGAGAGAAGTCGAACACAGCGACAACATATCCGAACAACGCAACTCGATGATTGCCAACATCGTCACCATTCGCTGGGCGTCGAAATATCGGTAACTTTACCAAAATAACCGGTTGATAGTCGGTATTGTATGACGCCACTGGCGAGTGAAAACTTGGTTGTCGTTCCGTACTGGCCAACCATGCTCGCACATCCGCTGTTGCCAATAATGGCGCGAACGACTGTTGCTCGGGCTTCAACTCTTCCCAACTAAATTCACCCTCTGTGTCGAGAAAGAGAATACCGGATAAATGATCAACGTCATTTAAGTACGACAGTACGTCAACTTCCATTAACAGTGGTAATTCGGCTTCATTGACGGTTTGCCAGCGGCGCACTAGCCGCTGCATCAGTTGTACGTTCTGCGCAACCACCAACTCTCGTAATGCAACCGTTTGGGCTAAATAGGTCTGTGCTTGTTGTGCGGTCCGTTGAACTTCTGACGTTGTCAGCATGAACCAAAAGCCACACACGGTGACGATACTGAAGCCGCCGACAATTAAAGCTTTACGGCTCGGTCTGAGCTTTGCCACATTCTCCAAATAGGAACCAATAAACAAAGCGACGCCAAACATGGCTAGATATAGCGCACTGATGGTGACCACAATTGGATGTGAGCCAAAATAGGTAAAATTATCCTCTTGCCAGCAAAGACCAAGAAACACGAGTCCTGCAATTGTACTTAAGGCGCCGAGATAACGCCAAATGATCTGTCGATAACGAGCCGACATATTGAATAATAATGCGGCGCCAATCAACATAAAGAATATCGTAATCGGCCACTTAATCGACGCAGAGAATAGCTCTAAGGGTAAGGTTGCGGAAGTGGGGAAAAACGCCCCTCGCGCGAGGGAATAAAGCGAAGCCACAACAATTGCCGTGGCAAAAGCCACACGCATGATGTGATAACCGCGAATGGCGCCAAACATGGCAAAGCCGGTGGCGATTGAAACGAGCGCAGCGGTCGCCGACAGCACTTCTAAAAGTGGCTGTTCAACAGGACGAAAAATATATAAACCGAGGCCCACCGCGCCGGTAAAAATTGCCGCAAAGACCATGGTATAGAATGCAGCAACGGCAGGTGTGCTCGATATAATCAGCTGGCGACGCACAAAGCTCAACCTTTGTTATAATTTTGTAAGCAGTTTATGAGCTTTTAAAGAAAGGGTCAAAGGCTATTAATGTCGCAACCTAGAAAGTTGAGGGTTTACCCTCACCGAAATTATTTTTAAAACCCTCCAAGGGCTAGATACAAAAAGCCGAGTGGAGATTTCTCCCCACCCGGCTTTTGCGTAAGTAGCTTCTGCGTAAGTCTTTTCGATTTTTAAGTCAATGACTTACAGGCTTGGGCCCGCTGCAACTAACGCTTTACCTTCGGCGTTGTCGGTAAACTTCTCGAAGTTAGCAATAAAACGTGCCGCTAAGTCTTGGGCTTTGACGTCCCAGTCAGTAGCGTCTGCGTAGGTATTGCGCGGGTCGAGAATGCTGGCATCATCGACACCTGCGAGAGCGGTAGGCATTGCTAAGTTGAAGTATGGCAACTGCACAAATTCAGCGTTTTCAATGCTGCCATCTAAGATAGCGTCAATGATAGCGCGTGTTGCTTTAATTGAAATACGCTTGCCAGTGCCGTTCCAACCGGTGTTCACGAGGTACGCTTCGGCGCCTGAGTCGGCCATGCGTTTTGCCAGTACTTCTGCATACTTTGTTGGGTGTAAGCTTAAGAATGCTGCACCGAAACATGCTGAGAAAGTTGGCGTCGGCTCAGTAATGCCGCGCTCTGTGCCCGCTAATTTAGCCGTGAAGCCTGACAGGAAGTGATATTGTGCTTGTTCGGTCGTGAGTTTAGCAACCGGTGGTAACACACCGAAGGCGTCAGCAGTTAAGAAGATAACCTTCTTCGCATGACCAGCTTTTGACACTGGCTTGACGATGTTATCAATGTGATAAATCGGATAGGAAACACGGGTGTTTTCGGTTTTTGAACCGTCATCGAAATCAACTGTGCCATCCGCTAAAACGGTTACGTTCTCGAGCAATGCGTCGCGGCGAATTGCGCGGTAGATATCCGGCTCGGCTTCTTCACTGAGGTTGATTGTTTTCGCATAACAACCACCTTCGAAGTTAAAGACGCCGTCGTCATCCCAGCCGTGCTCGTCGTCACCAATCAGCTGACGCTTTGGATCGGTCGATAACGTCGTTTTACCTGTGCCTGACAAACCAAAGAAGACCGCGACGTCGCCGTCAGCCCCCACGTTTGCAGAACAGTGCATCGAAGCAATGCCTTGCAACGGCAGGAAGTAGTTCATCATTGAGAACATGCCTTTCTTCATTTCTCCGCCGTACCAAGTACCGCCGATTAATTGCATGCGCTCAGTCAGGTTAAAGGCAACAAAGTTCTCAGAATTTAAACCATGCTTTTCGAAATTCGGATTCGTGCACTTCGCACCGTTCATCACGACGAAGTCAGGTTTGAAGGTTTTCAACTCTTCTTCGCTTGGACGAATGAACATGTTTTTGACGAAATGTGCCTGCCATGCGACTTCGGTAATGAAACGCACGGCTAAACGCGTGTCTTCGTTCGCTCCGCAATAAGTGTCTACCACAAAGAGACGCTTATTTGATAATTGCTGAGTGACCAACTGCTTCAGTTCAGTCCATACTTCTGGAGAAATAGGCTTGTTGTCGTTCTTGCCTTGATCAGACCACCATACCGTGTCGCGCGTGGTGTCATCGCGCACAATATATTTGTCTTTCGGTGAACGACCGGTAAAGATACCGGTATCAACGGCAACGGCGCCAGTTTTGGTAACACGTCCTTGTTCATAACCTTCTAGGTCGCTGCGGGTTTCTTCAGCAAACAATAAGTCGTAAGAAGGGTTGTAGACAATTTCGGTGACGTCTGTAATGCCATATTGGCTCAGATCCAGATCAGTCATGCGAAGGGCTCCTGCGGATACGAATGTTAAGTAGGTTTAAGTGAATAATTTTGCGGGCAAATAATAGCTTTTTTGGCTCACAAAAGATAGAGCAAATTACCACCAATTGCCTTGCTAATCGGCCTGCTGCTTGAATTTCAAGGCCAACGCCTGCGCTATTTCAGGATGGGTAAACTCATGCACATTGCCACCATGCATTGCGACTTCTTTCACCAAAGTAGATGAAATAAAAGAGTTTTCCTCTGAGGGCGTAAGAAAGACACTCTCCAGGTCTGGGTTGAGTCGGCGGTTCATATTCGCAAGCTGGAATTCAAATTCAAAATCTGACACCGCCCGCAGACCTCGGATGAGCACATGCGCTTTTTGTTCGCGAGCAAGGTCAGCAAGCAATCCCGTGAAGCCCAAAACACGCACGTTATCGAGGTGCTCTGTAACGCGCTGAACCAAGGCAACCCGCTCTTCAAGCGTGAACAACGGCTTTTTGCTTGTGTTCGCGGCAACACCAACAATAACCTCAGAAAAAAGCTTGGCCGCCCGTTCAATTAAATCGAAGTGGCCATTGGTAATAGGATCAAAGGTCCCAGGGTAGATTGCGCGTCGATACATAAGCTTTGCTAGTCTAGTGGTTAAGGATGAGTAAAATAGTAACGGATGCCGCCTTGTGCGTCCAATAACGCAGTATACAAATACGCAAAATTCAGGTCTGACCGGATATTTCCGCAAAGAATGCTGCAAATTTCTGAGCTAACACGTAAAATACGGGCTTATCGACACAGGTCAAAATTGCCACAGCTCACGACAGCCCGAGCGATTGCACAGCAAGAGAGCCGCTTAAACTTCAGGAGATTTTCATGAAAGATGCTTTTTACCACCAGTTAAGTGACCAGCTTGAAGAGGTCAAAGCTGAGGGGTTATTCAAAAAAGAACGGCTCATCGTTTCTTCGCAATATTCTGAAATCGAAGTGAATGGCGAAAAGGTACTTAATTTCTGTGCCAACAACTACTTGGGTTTGGCAAATCATCCTGAGCTAATTCAAGCGGCCAAAGACGGTCTCGACAGTCATGGCTTTGGCGTTGCTTCGGTGCGTTTTATTTGTGGCACCCAAGACATCCACAAAACCTTAGAAGCAAAACTCAGCGAATTCCTCGGCACCGAAGACACGATTCTTTATTCGTCATGCTTTGATGCCAATGCCGGTTTGTTTGAAACAATTCTTGGGCCAGAAGATGCGATCATTAGTGACGCATTAAACCACGCTAGCATTATCGACGGCGTCCGCTTGTGTAAAGCCAAGCGCTATCGCTACGCCAACAACGATGTTGCCGACTTAGAAAAGCAATTGCAGCAAGCCGTTGCCGACGGTGCCCGCCACAAGCTAATTGCCACTGACGGCGTGTTCTCAATGGACGGTATTATTGCCAACTTGCCAGCCATTTGTGATTTGGCAGACAAATACGGCGCGTTAGTCATGGTCGATGATTCGCACGCAGTTGGTTTTGTCGGCAAGAAAGGTCGTGGCACCCATGAATTCCATAACGTCATGGACCGCGTTGATATTATTACCGGCACCCTTGGTAAAGCGCTCGGCGGCGCGTCTGGCGGCTTTACCTCAGGGAAAAAAGAAGTCATTGAATGGCTGCGTCAGCGCTCGCGTCCGTATCTTTTCTCGAACTCATTAGCACCATCCATTGTCTCGGCATCGATTAAAGTTCTTGAAATGCTCAGCAATGGTGACGAATTACGCCAGCGTTTAATTGACAACAGCAATTACTTCCGCGAGCGCATGACCGCTGCTGGCTTCACGCTTGCCGGTGCCGACCATGCCATTATTCCGGTCATGCTTGGCGACGCCAAATTAGCCTCAGAAATGGCTGATCGAATGTTAGCCGAAGGCGTCTACGTGATCGGTTTCTCGTTCCCTGTGGTACCAAAAGGGCAAGCTCGAATTCGGACGCAAATGTCGGCTGCGCATACGCGTGCTCAACTAGACAAAACAATCGACGCCTTCATCCGCGTCGGTAAAGACTTGGGCGTCATTTAAGACGCTCGTTTCCATACTCGCATCAACTAAGTGAGTTTGACATGAAAGTATTAGCAAAATTGAAAGCTGAACCAGGTATTTGGATGTCTGAAGCAGACGTGCCCGAGTGCGGCTACAACGACCTGTTAATCAAGATTAAGAAAACCGCAATTTGCGGCACCGATGTGCATATTTACAAGTGGGACGAGTGGTCACAAAACACCATTCCTCTGGGTATGACGGTCGGTCATGAATATGTCGGCGAAGTGGCAGCCATGGGCGATGGTGTCCGCGGCTTTAAAGTCGGCGACCGTGTATCTGGCGAAGGCCACATTACCTGTGGTCACTGCCGCAACTGTCGTGCCGGCCGTCGTCACTTGTGTCGCAATACGACCGGTGTTGGCGTCAACCGTCCAGGTGCATTCGCGGAGTATCTCGTCATTCCAGCGGAAAACGCATTTAAGTTACCGGACAATATTTCCGATGACATGGCGGCTATTTTTGACCCGTTCGGTAATGCGGTACACACAGCTCTGTCGTTTGATCTCGTCGGAGAAGATGTGTTGATTACCGGCGCTGGCCCAATCGGTATTATGGCCGCAGCGGTTGCTCGCCATGCGGGCGCTCGCCATGTTGTGATTACTGACATCAACGACTACCGTCTAGAACTCGCCACGAAAATGGGTGCGACCCGAGCGGTCAATACCATGAGTACCAAGTTGGAAGACGTCATGAAAGAACTTGGTATGACCGAAGGCTTCGATGTCGGTCTCGAAATGTCGGGTGTACCAGTTGCTTTTAACCAAATGCTGAAAACCATGAACCATGGTGGCAAGGTTGCGCTGCTCGGTATTCCTCCAGGTGACATGGCGATTGATTGGAACCAAGTCATTTTCAAAGGCCTGGTAATCAAAGGCATTTATGGCCGCGAAATGTTCGAGACTTGGTACAAGATGGCGGCGTTACTACAATCAGGCTTAGACTTGTCGCCGATGATTACGCATAATTTCCATGTTGATGATTTCCAAGAAGGCTTCGACACGATGCTGTCGGGCAAATCAGGTAAAGTCATTCTCAACTGGGACTAAGCTCAATCTAGTTTAAGTTTGCACTTAGATTGCAAAGGAGGTCGTTAAAATGGGTGCTTTTCAGCGAATTTCTGTGGCAGATGCACAGGCCATGATGGCCAACGAGAAGGTACAAATTGCCGACTTGCGCGACCCGGCCTCTTTTGCCAGTGTGCACATTCCCGGCGCACAAAGAATTAGCAATGAGAATTTGCAAACCTTTATGCTCGAGAGTGATTTCGACCAACCTTTGTTGGTCGTCTGCTATCACGGTGTAAGCAGTCAAGGCGCCGGCCAATACTTGGCTGAGCAAGGATTCGACCGAGTTTATAGTCTCGATGGAGGCATCACGGCTTGGGCGACAACCTTTCCTGATCAAGTGGCTCGTGGCGCGTGATCAAGCTACACAGCAGTCGCGATAGTCAAGAAATCTTAGCACTGCAAACCATGCTTCGCCGCGCTGGCATGCCGGTAACGGTTACCGAACGCGGCAATTTACTTGAACTATGGCTCGTGCAAGCAAGCTACGAAGCTGCGGCACGCGAGCTCATTCGCGAGTTCCGTACAAACCCGCCAACCGAACAAGAACCGCAAGCGCCATTGGCCACCTTAGGTGGTGCGGCGTTATGGCATGTACTGGCACGCCAAGCAGGGATCTTTACGTTCGTGTTATTTGTGCTGGTGCTGATCGTTGCTGCCGCGCAGTGGTTTGTCGCACCGGAGTTTACCCTGAGCCAACTGATCTTCTCGCCGCATGGCGGTCACACCTTAGAAGCCTCTCAACCATGGCGTTGGATTACACCTATTCTTTTGCATTTCTCAGCAACACACCTGATTTTCAACTTATTTTGGTGGTGGTATTTAGGTGGGCGTCTCGAGTTAGTCTATGGTAGTAAAGTCTTAATTTTTGTCACACTTGTGACTGCGCTGGCCTCTAATTACGCTCAATGGTATGTTTCTGGGCCTTTATTCGGCGGCTTATCGGGTGTCGTGTATGGCTTGCTTGGGTTCGCCATGATCGTTGCTTGGCAACGGCCTCGCCATCCATTGGCGTTACCACCCGCTTTACTCGTTTTCATGATCGGCTGGCTCGTGCTTGGCTACACCGACTTACTCTGGGTTAATGTTGCCAACGAAGCGCATTCTGTCGGTTTAATTTCGGGTATTCTTCTGGGCTTCGTTTGGCGGGCAAAAAAACCGGCCATGCGCTAGTTCAATTGACTCCGCAACAAGGGTTTCGTTTTCATGCAATTTCCCATCGGTCTCAACGCCACTTGGCAGCCACCTGAAGCTTTGCAACTCACTCAAGCGCTAGAAGATTGGTTGCTTGATGCCGGCTCACTCACCGCGAAATTAAAGCAGGTTCATCCGGACTTCCGCGTTGAGGTACTCGCACAGGAACAGCAATTAGCCGAGCCACATGAATATCGTACGTTGGGGATAGACGTTGAGCCAGTTACCATTCGGGAAGTCTTGTTATACAGCAATAATGTACCTTGGGTTTTTGCGCGCAGCATATTGCCCCATCAGCAATTGGCCGCGCATGCAGAAATGACCCACATGGGCACGAACCCGCTGGGTGAACATCTTTTCCAGCGCGATGACATTCAGCCAGGGGTCATTGAAGTTGCCCAGTTCGCCAATTCAACACCCGTTGCGCAACTGAACCATCAGCTCCACCACCAAGCGGTCAGTTTATGGGGGCGGCGACGCTTATTCCATTTGCCAGAAACGGCAATTTTAGTGGCTGAAGTATTTCTTTCGCCCGTGCCCTGCTATGCTAATAACAATGGTATCAGGAGGTGATGGATGACTCGTTATGACGCTTACCGCGCACTCATGCGCATGGACAAACCAATTGGCACGTGGTTATTGCTGTGGCCAACGTTTTGGGCATTATTAGTAGCCGGCTCAGGAGACCCTTCCGTGCGTCTTGTCGCCGTATTTGCGGCTGGGGTTTTTCTTATGCGTTCAGCGGGTTGTGTGATCAACGACTTCGCCGATCGCAAGCTAGACGGGCATGTTAGTCGCACACAAGACCGACCGCTTGCGACTGGCGCCGTGACTGCTGCCGAAGCGCTGGTGCTCTTTTTGGTCTTAGTGTCACTGGCATTTATCTTAGTACTCACACTCAACGTACTGACCATTATGCTCAGCTTCGTTGCGGTTGCACTCGCCATTATTTATCCATTCGCCAAACGCTTTACCCACTTGCCGCAAATTTTCCTCGGTGCCGCCTTTAGTATGGCTATTCCCATGGCATTTGCGGCCCAGGCGTGGAGTTTGCCGCTAGTTTGCTGGTTGTTGTTTGGCGCTAACTTAGCATGGACCATCGCCTACGACACCGAATATGCCATGGTCGACCGCGACGACGACTTGCGTGTCGGCATCAAATCAACAGCGATTCTTTTTGGTAAGTATGACGTCGCTATCATTGGCTTGTTACAGCTGGCAACGCTTGGCTTGCTGGCCATCGTGGGTTGGCTGATCAATGGCGCGTTGGTGTATTGGTTGGCATTACTCGTTGCGGCAGGACTGTTTATTTGGCAGTTATGGATGATCCGCAATCGCCAAACCGACGCATCATTCCGAGCATTTCGCCAGAATCATTACGTCGGTATGGTGATTACTATCGGTATTGCTTTACATTATTGGTTGCCGGCACCATTAGGTATGGCTTAATTTTCGCCTAATAGATGCTGCACTGACTGCCGAATCGTTTGTTGGACTTGGCTACCAAGTAAATCTTCGACTTCATCGCTCAATTGGCCTGTTGCCGACTGAGCGGTGTAAGTGCCCTCTTCCGTGACGTGAATATAGCCTTCTTCTTTGAGCACACCGACCAAGGTCGAGAATATCCGTTTGTCGTAAAACTCCGGGGCATCAATGCCATGACGAGCGCCAATCCGTGCGGCAACTTTCTCACTCAATTGCTCGAGATCTGCGCGCGACAAATTCTGAGCCTGTTGCAATAGATCGAGTACAATCGCATAGCGAATGAGTGTTTCCTCCGCTGCATTCGAGAGCAGCGTTAATTGCACATAGCCTGGCTCGCTGCGCGGCACCAATGCATAACCCTCGGCCGCTGCAGTCAGCCATTGCTGGCGACAGAACTCTTCACATAGAGCCCGCACCCACAAATCAACGTCTTGGACATCGCGATTAAGGAACAACTCCGCCTCGATCATCGGGTACAAACGTGTAATAAACTCACTTGCTTGCTCGACACTAAATGAACGTCCTCGGCGGGCAAAACGCGCCAGCAAAGCAGGAACAATATATAAATGTAGAATGTTATTGCGGTAATACGTAAGGGTTACCGCTTGCACCTGATCGACACTCACCACAGTTCCAGCGCCGGTTTCCGTAATCGCGAGCTTTTCCATTTTTACCAAGTGCTCCCACATGTCTGCCGCCGGCCATTCGGGCACTTGGATGTCTTGGCTATAGGGTACTTCACGCTGCAGCGCTAAATAAGCTTGAATTTGCGCAAGAAGCTCTTCCCGGTTCAAGGTATGCCGCTCTGCACTCAGTAGTGCCAATGCAGTTAAGTTAATACTGTTCAGAGCCGCACCATCGTTTACTCGGCGCATTAAAACGTCCGCTAAAGTATTCACCACTGGCGTCATCCAGCGCGGTTTCGCTGGCTCCTCAACACCGCTGGTCACCGAGTCGCGCCAATTTGATTGCGCGCGGTCAAGGTAGTCGGATAATCGCAACGGCTCGCCAAAGGTTACATAGCCGTGACCAAAATTGCGCAGTTTACGAACCATGCTGAACACTTGGAACACCGACTCTTTCTTTTTCGCTTGGCCCTTGAGTTCGCCGTGGTAAGTACTCACTTCCATGACGTGCTCATAACCCAAATACACCGGTACAAATGTAACCGGCCGAGTCACACCGCGCAGCTGACTCTGTAAGGTCATCGCGAGCATGCCGGTTTTTGGTGGTAAAAGACGACCGGTACGGCTGCGACCACCTTCCATAAAGTATTCAACTGCGTAACCTTTCTGGAACAAACGGGTTAAGTACTCACGGAAAACCGTCGAATAGAGCTTGTTACCGCGGAAGCTGCGGCGTAAAAAGAACGCGCCACCACGTCGGAATAAGGTTCCGACTGGGAAGAAATTCAAGTTAACGCCAGCAGCAATGTGAGGCGGTACCAAGCCCTCTTTGTAGATCACAAAGCTTAATAACAAGTAGTCCATGTGGCTGCGATGGCACGGCACATAGACAATCTCGTGGCCGTCCTGCGCTAACTTGCGGATGGTGTCGCTATTTTTAACAGTGATGCCGTTATAGAGCTTAGTCCATAGCCAGGTAAACAAATGATCTGCGAAACGCACTAGGCCTTCGCGGTAATCCGCTGCAATTTCGTTCAGATAAGATCTTGCACGTTTCTCTGCCTGCTCAGGCGAGATCTTTTTGCTTCGCGCTTCTTCCTGAATAGCCTGGCGAATAGCTGGATTCACCAATAAATCGCGAATCATTTCTTCCCGACTCAATAGCTTTGGACCCGCTACCGCATACCGCAAGCGGGCAAAATGGGTTCGCGCAACCCGGGTTAGTTTGTGCGCTAATGCTTGGTCAGACGCATGACTTTCCGCCATGGTGCGTAAGCTCACTGGTGGTGATACACGGGCTAAAATATTGCGACCACTAAACATGACCAACCAAAACTTGCGCCACTTGCCCGGCACTTCGATATCCGCGGTCATGGTGCGCCCTTCATTATGCTCACGACCGGGCTCGCGCCCCCAAAATAGGGCAACCGGATGCATGTGCACATTGTAATTGGCGTTTTGTTGATGCAGTTTCATCAACTCAACAAACGCTTCCTGTGGCGTTTGTGCGAGTCGATGTTTTGGATCTTCTAAATAGAGGACCCGGTCGAAACTTTTGCCATTGATGACTAACGGCTGCGTCGGGTCCGGTAAACCCAGCTCGAGTGCCGTGTTCCGCGCCACCACTAAGTCGGTCGCCGACGGCGCTTTCATCACGTAAACAACGTGATCTGGCGCGCTCGGACTGCCCTCATAGGGATCCGCAATCGCCTTAAAGCGTGTCATCTTAGTAATTGGCCAACGCAAAATTTTATACAGCAACGACGTTGTTTTCATGCACAGCAAACCTGTTCTTTACTTGGGGTCGATAATGGTCGTTAGAATAACACTTTTCTGCTTTTGTTGCGCTGTTAACAAAAATTAAGCAAAAAAAGTTGCATGACCAAAAATACTGTATATACTCACAGCATACTGTATAAATAAACAGGTGAACTTATGAAGCCGCTTACTACGCGTCAACAACAAATTCTTGATTTAGTCCGCGATACCATCGACGCGACCGGAATGCCTCCGACTCGTGCCGAAATCTCGGAGCGTCTTGGGTTTCGTTCTGCGAATGCCGCCGAGCAGCATTTGCGCGCATTAGCAAAGAAAGGCGTCATTCAGATGATTCCTGGAATGTCTCGCGGCATTCGCTTATTACAGGAAGAACAAGAACGCGCACCAGAAGGTCTGCCACTCATAGGTCAAGTTGCCGCGGGTGAACCGATTTTGGCGCAACAACATATTGAAAGCCACTACCAAGTCGACCAATCCATGTTCCATCCTCATGCTGATTTCCTCCTGCGAGTGCAGGGCATGAGTATGCGTGACATTGGCATTCTCGATGGCGATTTGTTAGCGGTGCACAAAACCAAAGAAGCTCGGAACGGACAGATTGTAGTCGCCCGTGTCGATGACGATGTTACCGTAAAACGCTTTGAACGCCGAGGCAACATGGTGCTTTTGCACCCTGAGAATGAAGAGTTTTCAATCATTCAAGTTGACCTAACTCAGCAATATATGACCATCGAAGGGTTAGCTGTCGGCGTCATTCGCAATGGAGGCTGGTTATGAACTACTCAACTTTAACACGGCGATTCGCTCACCCTGGTATTTGGGGTCACGAAACCATCAATGACAGCAATGTGCGCGAACACAATTTATACCAACAACTTTGGGTCACATTGAGCACAATGCGCAAGCGTGATGATCAATGGGTGACGGTCATTGGTAAGGCGCCAAAAACCCTCATTGCTCAATTAATCGCCGCTGGCATTCGTCCAGACCGAATTCGACGTGTAAATACAAGTGATCAGACCACTGCCCTTTGGGCAACTGAGCAAGCATTACTGATAAATAATAGTCAGCTTGTTATTGCCTGGTTAAAACCTTGCGAAGGGCGTGAACGTCAACGTTTACAGCTTGCAGCTAAGGCCAGCCAAGCCATCAGCTTTATTTTCAATCAAAGCCAATATCCTAGCGCTGTTCATTAATTACCCACTCCACACCCCGTCACAGGGGTACCCCGGGGGGTATTGTTAAAAATACCCCCTTTTTTATTAACATTTTTGGTGCTATTTTGATCCCCATCAATGTATTTGCTGCAACGCGATGCTGTTCTATGGGTCGTGCCCGGTATTTTGAATCCAACCTCAAACCGTGCATTCCGTCATAGATTCGTCTCAGCGACTTGATATACCTAACAAATAAAAACGACATCGTAATAATAAAAACAAAGGGTTAGGCAAGACTGAGATTTTTGGGGAAATGCTGTTCCTTTCTTGCTGACCTCTTTGT
>ERZ869909.1205-NODE-1205-length-21802-cov-8.150012_pt1 | contig 21802 bp, 21 predicted proteins | sample MGYA00520892_ERZ869909 | MGnify/ENA primary metagenome ERZ869909 (study PRJEB32215, sample SAMEA104723947) | bioreactor metagenome | biome: bioreactor; feature: anaerobic bioreactor; material: water | place: China | collected 2015-03-12 ... | reverse complement strand
ACCCGTCGGCCCAGCGCCGCGACCACGCCGGGGCCGCGCAGCAGTACCGCCGGCGCGATCGCCGTCGTCACGGCAGGCCCAACTGCGCGATCAGGGCGCGGGCCTCGCGCGCCGCGGAGGCGAAACCGTCGGCGGGGTCGCCGCCGGCGAGCGCCCCGCCGACGCCGGCGCCGATCGCTCCGGCGCTCAGGTAGGCGGGGAGGTTCCCGCTGCCGATGCCGCCCACCGCGACGAGCTCGAGGTCGGGGTAGGGCCCGAGGAGGGCCTTGACGTGAGCGGGCCCGACCGTCGCCGCCGGGAAGAGCTTGATGACGTCGGCGCCCGCCTCGCGGGCCGCGGCGATCTCGCTGGGTGTGAGCGCGCCCGCCAGCAGCCCGAGCCCGCGCTCGCGGGCGAAAGTGATCACCGGCAGCGCGACGTGAGGGGTCACGAGGAAGGTGGCGCCCGCCGCTTCCGCGGCCTCCGCGAGCGCGCGGGTGGTCACGGTGCCGGCGCCGACGCGCATGTCGGCGGGTGCGACGCGGACGAGCGCCTCGAGGGTCGGCAAGGCGGCGGCGTCGGACAGCGCTACCTCGATCAGGCGCACGCCCGCTTCGTGCAGGGCCGCGACGCGCGCCGCGAGCGACGCGCGCTCGACGCCGCGCAGGATGGCGACCAGCCGGTGGCGCCGCAGCGCGTCCGCGAACGCCCCGGAAGGCGTGCCCGACGGCGCGCAGGACGGCGCGGCCGCGGTCACTCCGACGCCCCCGCGGCGAGCTCGTACAGCGCGACCGCGCCCTCGACCGCCGCGGCATCGGCGGTGGCGCCGTCGACGCGTACCACGTCATGGCCGCCGCTGCGCGCGAGCAGCAGGGCGAGGACCTCGGGGAAGAAGCCGTGCCCGTAGAGCACGATTCGGGCGCTGCCGGGCGGCGGCAGCAGCGGCAGGTCGAGGGTGGCGAGGGCGCCGAGCAGGTAGCTGGTCATCCGCTCGCGCGGCTGCCGGCCGAGCTGCTCGCCGACCCGCACCAGGAAGAGCGATCGGCCGAGGCCCTCGGCCAGCGCCGCGTCGGCCCCCGCCAGCGCCGCCGCCGGGTCGAGCGCCAGCTCCTCGAGCGGGACGACGCTGCTCTTCAAGATCGTGTGGGCGCCGACCGCCGCCAGCAGCTCGCCGGTGATCGCCGAGCGCGAGGCGGTGATGCGGCCCTCGCCGTCGACGTCGATCGCCTTGTGGTGCGAGCCGAAGTGGAGGAAGGTGACGGGACCGCGCAGGTCGAGGCGGGCGCGGAGGCCCGCGATCTCGGCCTCCTCGCCGCGCAGGACGTCGCCGGAGGCCAGGGTGCCGAGGGTCAGTTCGCCGGGCTGCGTCTTGACGCCCGGGACGAAGGCGAGCTCGCCGAGGTCGGGGAAGGCGACGCGTACGATGCCGGCGGCGAGGTCGCGCGGTCCGGCGGGCGCCCGCAGGTGCGGGACCTCGTGCAGGCCGAGGTTCGAGGTGATCATGCCGGAGCACACGACGGCGGCGGGGCGCGCTTCGGTCTCGGCGGTCACGCGCGCGAGCAGGTCGGCGATCGCGGCGCGGATGGCGGTGGGAGCGCCGTCGATGGCGGTGTCGCGCGCGCCGGCTGCGACGCTGCCCGACCAGGCGACCCGGGCGCCGTCCCAGAGTCGCAGGCGCGTCGTGGTGGTGCCGGAGTCGACGACGGCGTAGGTGACCACGGTCACGCCGCCGTCTCCGGCAGGGCCAGAGCGCGCACGCGCGCCTCGTCGACCTCGATGCCGAGGCCGGGTCTCTGCGGCACCCGGACGTGGCCGTCGACGACGGCCAGTGCAGGTGACGTGAGGAGGGCGTCGCCCAGCGGGTTCTGGCCCATCCAGTACTCGTGTCGCACCAGGTTGGGCAGCGCGGCGGCGGCGTGGAACGAGGCGACGAAGTGGATGGCGGAGCCGATGCTGACGTGGGGGGTGCAGGCGACGCCGAAGGCGTCGGCCAGGACGCCGATGCGCCGCAGTTCGGTGAGGCCGCCCGCGCGGCAGACGTCGGGTTGGACGATGTCGAGCCCGCCCACGCGGAGGTAGCGCAGCACCTGGTAGCGGTTGGTGATCACGTCGTTGGCGATCGGGATCGCGAGCGCGCGGGCGACCTCGCCGTAGCCCTCGACGTGCTCGTGGGGGAGGGGGGCCTCGAAGAAGCCGACGCCGAGGCGCTCGAGCTCGCGGCCGACGCGCAGCGCCGTGGCGACGTCGTAGTTGCCGGCGGCGTCGGCGTAGACCTCGACGCCGCGCCCGACGTGTTCGCGCACGGCCGCGACGGAGGCGACGTCGGCGTCGGGGTCGAGGCCGATCGCCATCTTGAGGGCCCCGAAGCCGCGCGCCACGGCGCCGGCGGCCGCGTCGAGCATCCGCGCGTGGTCCGCCTCGCCCGGCACCGCGCGCGTGGCGGGGACGCCGGAGGCGTACACCGGGATGCGGTCGCGGTAGGCGCCGCCGAGCAGGCGGTGGATCGGCTCCCCGAGGTGCTTGCCGACGACGTCCCAGAGGGCGATGTCGACGCCGCTGATCGCCTCGAGCAGGAAGCCGCTCTCGTGGCCACGCAGGCGCATGGACGCGTAGAGCGTCTCCCAGATCGGCTCGACGTCGCGCGGGTCGGCGCCGATGAGTTGCTCGCGCAGCAGGTCGTGCACGATGCGTTGGGCCACCCGTGGCGCCACGGGTGCCTTGGCCTCGCCCCAGCCGACGATGCCGGAGTCGGTCTCGATCCGCACCAGGCAGGTGTCGATGCCGGTCGCGTAGGAGGGGCGCATGCGGCCGGGGTGCGGGAATCGGGTCGGTTGCCAGTGGGCGGTCGGGCTGGGCGGCGCCCCGCCGGCCGCGCCCCAGGTGGCCTTGCCCCAGTAGGTCCCGGCGGGGTTGGGCGCCGAGATCGCGATCGCTTCGACGTCGACGATCCTCATGGGTGTCCCTCCGGAGGGCGCCGCGTCACGCGGTGCGGTAGCGCGCGACCACGTCCTCGTCGACCGTCATGCCCAGGCCGGGCCGGTCGCTCACGTGCAGGTAGCCGCTCTCCCAGCCGACGCCGTCCGCCAGCAGGTCGTCGACGAGCGGGTTGGGGAAGACCGGGAACTCGTGGAGGAAGGCGTGCCGCTCGCTCGCGGCCCAGTGCGCCGACGCGACGACGTGGATGGCGCTGCCGATCGAGACGTGCGGCGCCACCCGGGCGTGGTGAGCCGAGGCGAGGACGCCGATGCGGTGGCACGCGGTGAGGCCGCCGGCGCGGCAGATATCGGGCTGGAGGATGTCGAACGTGCGTTGGGCGAGCAGCTCCGCGAAGCGGTAGTGGGTGCACTCGCACTCGCCGCCCGCGATGGCGACGTCGACGCGGCCGCGCAGCTCGCGGTAGCCGGCGACGTCCTCGGGGGGCAGCGGCTCCTCGAACCAGACCGCGCCATGCTCCTCGAGGACACGCGCCATCGCGACGGCCTCGGGCACGGTGTATCGGCAGTTGGCGTCGGCCATGAGGTCGAAATCGGGCCCCACGGCGGCGCGCACCGCTTCCACCTTGCGTCGGTCGACCGCCGTCCCCTGGCCGACCTTGAGCTTCATCGCGGTGAAGCCCGCGTCGCGGTGGCGCAGCGCGGCCTCGGCCAGGTCGTCGGGTGCCAGCCACTGCAGCACGGAGGCGTAGGTGCGCACCTTCGGCTGCTGGAGGCCGCCGAGCAGCGCGTAGCAGGGGACCCCCAGCGCCTGGCCCGCCAGGTCGTGGAGGGCGATGTCGACACCGCTCATCGCCTCGAGCATGAAGCCGAGGGCGTGGCCGCGCGGGCGCATCAGCGCGTACATGCGGTCCCACAGGGGCGCCGTGTCGAGGGGGTTCGCGCCGATCAGCGCGGGGGCGATCAGCACGTCGATCGCCGTCTTGGTGACCTCGGGCGCGACCGGCGCGTGGACCTCGCCCCAGCCGATGGTGCCGTCGTCGGCGGTCACCTTGACCAGCGTCGACTCCGCCCACCGGAAGGGGACCGCGAAGCTCGCCGCCTGCCAGGTCTCGATGCCGGGCACGGGAGCCTTGACGACGATGGCCTCGATGGTGCCGATCTTCATGCGGTCCTCCAGGAGGGCGCGCGCCGCGCTTCGACGAAGGTGAGGAGGAGTGGCCCCTGGCCCCAGGGGAACACGCCGAGCGGCCGGTCGACGTAGGTGGCGCGGTCGCCGACGGGGGTAGCGTTCGAGACGGAGAGGGCCCCGTCCGCGCTCACGTCGAGGGCGAGCGCCGCCAGCGCTCCTTCGAGCATGGCGTCGGTCGACGCGGCCAGCGCCTCCGGCAGTAGGCCGAGGCGGCGCGCCTTGAGGACCCCCGAGGCGAAGAAGGCGGCTGTCGAGGCCTCGAGCGGGCTCGTGGGGTCGTCGAGGACGGTGCTCCAGCGCCCTGATGCGTGCTGCCGGTCGCGCAGCGCCGCGACGAGCCGCGCGAGCCGCGTCCGGCCTTCGGCCGCGCCGGGGTGGTCGTGCGGCAGCCCCTCGAGCGTGTCGACCAGGCCGTGCAGCGCCCAGCCGTTGCCGCGCCCCCAGCGCACGGCACTGGGGCGGTGCGTGCCGACGTCGTAGCCGTGCACGAAGAGGCCGTTGCGTTCGTCCTGCAGCACGCGGGCGTAGCCGAGCAGTGCGTCGGCGGCGTGGTCGGCCCATGCTGGGTCCCCGGTCTGCCGCGCCAGTCGCGCGAGGAACGGGCCGTCGAGCGCCATGCAGTCGACCCAGATCGTGTCACGCCACGGTTCGAGGTCGCGGCGGTGGACCGCGACGCCGTCCTCGACCGGGAAGCCCGTGAGCAGGGCACCGAGCTCCAGCGCCCGCGCGAGGGCGGACTCGTCGTCCCGTCGCTCGGCGAGGTCGAGCAGTGCCCCGCCCGGCGCGACGTGGTCCGCGGGCCGCAGCGGCGGCGCGTCGTACGCCCACGGGAGGACCAACCCGGCGACGAACGCCTCGTACGACGGCTCGCTCAGGGCGTCGCCGACGTCGAGCAACGCCCGCAGCGCGATGTCCTCCCCGAACCCCCACACTTTGTAGGGGTAGGCGGTGGCGTGGGCGGCGGCCGCCCGCGACCACGCCTCGGGGAGCCGCGCGTTCACGCCACGGCGGTCACGTCGCCGCCGGTTCGATCAACAGGTCCGCGGCGTCCGCCAGGAGGGTGTCCAGTTCGGCGTGGTCGCCCGCGTCGAGGGGCACCGGGCCGACCCGGACGTGGGTGGACGCGATGAGGCCGCGGCGTCGCAGCACCTCCTTGGTCATGTCCATGCGGAAGACCGCCTGGAAGGTGAGCAGCGGCAGCGTGCGGTCGTATAGCGCCCGGGCGCCGGCGACGTCGCCGGCCCGGTAGCGTTCGTAGATGCGGACGTGGACCTCGGTGAGCTCGCAGGCCGGCATGGCGCCGACCGCCCCGCGGTTCAGCTCGTCCATGAGGTAACGACCGCCGGCGCCGCCGAAGACCCCCGCGAGGTTCACGGGCGGGTCGGTGAGGAGCTGGGTGATGCGCTGGCCGCCGGGGGTGTTCTCCTCCTTGACGTACGCGATCTGCGGCACGCGCGTGAGGAGCTGGCGCACGAAGGCGGCGGGGTAACCCGATCCGAGCGGTGCCGGCGCGTTCTGGACCATCAGCGGCACGTCGACGGCCGCGGCGATCGCGGCGTACAGGGCGACGGTCCCTTCGGGGCCGTCGCGGACGACGTAGGGGGGCATGACCATCAGCGCGTCGACGCCGAGCGCCGCCACCTTGCGGGCCAGCGCGACGGCGGCCTGGGGGCTGGGTGAGGTCGCCGTCCCCACGACCGGCACGGCGCCGCCGACCTCGGCGACGACGATCTCCGTGAGGCGGAGACGCTCGTCGTCGGAGAGCGCGTAGAACTCCGACGCTAGGGCCGGGAAGGCGACGCCGTGGGCGCCGGCCTCCAGCACGTAGCGCACCACCCGGGCGAAGCCGACCTCGTCGACGGCTCCGTCCGGCCGGAAGATCGAAGGAAGGATCGGAACGATCCCGTGCAGTCTCGTCATCCCTTCACCCCACTCGCGGCGATGCCCTGCACCAGGTAGCGCTCCAGGAACCCGAACAGCACGACCACCGGGAGCACGAAGATGAGCGAGGCCGCCATGATGTCGTTCCACTCGATGCGGTACTGCTGGTTGAACGCGGCGATGCCGATGGGCCCGGTCCAACGCGACTCTCCCGAGATCAGCGTGGTCGCGAACACGAACTCGCCCCAGGTGAGGATCGCGCAGTAGATGGTGGTCGCGGCCAGGCCGGGCAGCGAGAGCGGCATGACCACCCGCAGGAGGGCGCCGAAGGCGGAGGCTCCGTCGATCATGGCGGCGTCCTCGAGCTCGCGCGGGATCGAGTCGAAGAAGCCCTTCATCATCCAAGCGCCGAAGGGGACGACGAAGCTGGTATTGGCGATGACGAGCGCGAGGTAGTTGTTGATCAGGCCGAGCCGGGCGAAGAGGATGTAGAGCGGGATGATGAGCAGGCTGGCCGGAAGCATCCGCGCCACCAGCAGCAGGAACCCCGTCTCGCTCACGCCCCGGTAGCGGAAGCGCGACATCGCGTACCCGGCCAGCGAGGAGACCGGGACGGCGATCGCGATCGTGACCGCGGCCACCACCGTCGAGTTAAGGAACCAGCGGAAGATCAGCGTCTCGCCCAGGACGCGTCGGAAGGCCGACAGGGACGCGTCGGCGGGGAAGAACTGCGGCGGCCACGAGAGCAGCACGTTGCCCGGCCGCAGCGCGGTCACCAGCATCCAGTAGAGGGGGAACAGCAGGACGGCCAGCGTCCCGATGACCAGGACGTAGAGCACCAGCGAGTTGAGGCGATGCCTTCGGAGCACGGTCTCGGGACCTCCTCGCCGCAGCGGCGGCGTTCAGTAGAACGACTTCGACGTGGCCCGCAGGTAGACGAAGGTGGCGATCACGGAGAGGAGCAGCGTGACCATGCCGACGGCGGCGGCGTAGCTCATCTGGAAGTACTGGAACGCCTCGCGGTAGATCTGGATGGCCAGCGTCTCGGTGGCACCGCTCGGTCCGCCCCCCGTCATGACGAAGATGATGTCGAAGACGCGGAAGAGCCACAGGGTAGAGATCACCAGCGCGATGCCGATCACCGGGCGCAGCGCCGCGATCGTGATGTGCCGGAACTGCTGCACGGCGTTGGCGCCGTCGACGCGGGCCGCCTCGTACAGCTCCCGCGGGATCGACTGCATCCCGGCCAGGAGGGTAACGGTGAAGAAGGGGTAGCCCTTCCAGATCGTCGCCAGCGTGACGGCGAAGAAGGCCGGGCCGGCGCGCGTGAACCAGGGGATCGACGACTCGATGAGGCCGACCTGTAGCAGAAGATAGTTGATGACGCCGAACGACGAGTTGAACATCCACATGAAGATCGTGGCGGCGACCACGCCCGGGATCGGCCAGGGCATCATGACCAGGACGCGCGCCAGGAAGCGCCCGCGGAAGGGCTGGTGGAGGAGGACCGCGGTGAACAGCCCGATGCCGAAGGAGCCGACCGTGCCCCAGAAGACGTAGCCGAGGGTGACGCGTAGCGAACGCCAGAACGCGGCGTTCTCGATCATGTCGATGTAGTTGAACCAACCTGGCGTGCCGGTGAAGCCACGGTCGCGACGGAAGACGTGGACGTCGTAGAAGCTCATCTGGCCGGCGACCACGAGCGGGTAGACGATCACGAGGAGCACCACGATGATGGCGGGCGCCAGCAGCGCGAACGCGTAGAGCCGGCTGCGGGCAGCGCTCACGAGACGGCGGCGACGTGCGAGGCTGGGGGTCACGGGGCGACTCACCTCCGGTGCCCGTGGCGGTCGGCGGTGCCCGCGCCGCCGACCGCCACGGGAACGTTACTTCAGCGCATGCGCCCGATGTCGCGCTGCAGCTGGTTCAGGACGGCGTCGATGTCCTGCCCCTGCACGACGGCCGCGAGCGTCGCCTCGACCACGAGGTCACGGAAGCGGGTGTAGTTCTCGGCCATGCCCGGAGGGATGAAGTCCTTCGCGGCGTTGGCCTCGCTGACGTAGCGCTGCATGTTCACGTTGGCGGCCAGGAAGGCGTCGTCGAGCACGCCCGCGCGCGCCGGTGGTTGCCCCGCGACGGTGGCGTACTTCGCCTGCCACTCCTCGGAGGTGAAGAGCTCGATGAACTTCCACGCGAGCTCCTGCCGGTCGGGGGCGATGTCGGCCGGAACCGCCAGCACGTTGCTCGCCCCGCCGTAGACCGTGCCCGAGAACGGGGTTGGGGCGACCTGCAGGCCGGGTCGGACGTCGTCGGCAGCGCTGTTGATGTTGCCCTGGATCCACGGGCCCTCGAGCATCATCGCCGCGCGGCCCTCGACGAAGAACTGGCGCTTGGCGTTGTTGTCGAGGCCGAGCGGCACCGAGCCGTCGGCGATCAGGCGGCGCATCTGGGTCCAGGCGAAGGTGATCGCCTCGCGGTTCAGCTCGCCCGCCTCGTTCACCCAGTGGCCGTCCGGGTCGGCCTCGAAGAGGAACGAGGTGGCGGTGGTCTCGACGCCGGGGTGGGTGACGGTCGGGAAGACGAAGCCGTAGCGGTCGACGACGCCGTCGCCGGTGGTGTCGACGGTGAGGGCCTTGGCGACTTCGATCAGCTCGTCGCTCGTCGTCGGCGGGCCCGCGAGGCCGGCGGCCTCGAAGGCGGCTTGGTTCCACCCGAGCACGTAGCCATAGCCGAGGACGACGACGCACAGCGTCTGGCCCTCGTACTCGCAGACCGACTGGACGGGGGTCCAGTCGCCCATGACGTCGGCGATGCCGGCGAGGCGATCGTCGAGCGGCGCCAGCCAGCCCTCCTGGGCGTACACCATGAAGTTGGCCGCCGGCATGTGGAAGATGTCTGGCGGGTTGCCGCCGGCGAAGCGCGTGACCATCGTCTGGTTGTACGAGGCGAAGGGCTCGTGGGTGAACTCGATCGTGACGCCGGGGTTCTGCGCCTCGAACTCGGCGATGAGGGCCTTCCACCAGTCCGACGTGCCGGGCTCGGTGGCCTGCCACGAGGGCATCTGGAGGACGATGCCCTGGGCGTGCGTGCTCTGGACGGCGAACGCGAGGGCGATGGCGAGCGCGAGGAGGACGCGGCGGAACGTTCGGTGCGTGCGCATGGGGTCTCCCAACGTGAGCGGCGAGTGGTGGGCGGGCGACTCAGGCCGGCGATGGACCAGTGGCGCTCCCTTCCGGACGCGAGACGTCCTCGATGAGCGAGGCGGCGGAGCGGCGTAGGTGCGCATCGAGCGCGCGCTGCATCGCGGTGACGTCGCGCGCTTCGAGCGCTTCGAGGATGGCGAGGTGCTCGTCGGCCTCGATCGGCACCCGAGCGAGCCAACTCGTGGCGTTCAGGTGGGCGCGCGCGATCCTGAGGTGGACGCGGAGGTCGTCGTACATGGCGGTGAGCCGCCGGTTGCCGGAGAGCTGCACCAGTCGGTGGTGGAAGGCGGAGTTCTTGGCGTCGTGCGTCGCGGCGGCCAGCGCCACGTCGTCGTGCTCGCCGACCGAGCGCTCCATCTCGTCCATCAGGCGGCGCAAGGCGTCGAGGTCGGCGCGGGTCACCCGCTGGCAAGCCGTCTCGCACGCGAGGACCTCGAGGGCGCGACGGACCTCGAGGGTCTCGGCGTAGTCGTCGAGGGTGAACTCGGAGACGAAGGTACCGCGGCGCGGCTGCACCTCGACGAGCCCGTCGGTCGCCAGCACTGCAAGTGCCTCGTGGACGGGTGTCCGGCTCACCTGCAGGCGGCGCGCGATCTCGTCGACGTTGAGCTTCGAGCCCGGCGCGAAGGTGCGGTTGACGATGTTCTCGCGCAACACCTGGTACACGGTGTCGGTCACTCGCTCGGTTCGGATCGCGGCCAGTTGACGTTCCGGCACGTGAGCACCACATCCCTCTGTCGTGTAGTATCTGAAATGTTACACATCAAGGCGAGGGTGTCAAGATTGGTGCCCGCAGCGCCGTCGATGGGGGAGTACCGACATGGCCGACCCGTCCGCAGCCGCCGAAACCGCCGCCGCTCCACTCGACAAGGGTCGCATCGTCGCGGCCTTCGCCGCCCACGCAGGTCTCCGCCTCGACGACGACGAGCGGGCGCGCCTCGAGGACTACGTCGACACGGTGTGGGAGATGGCGGGCCGCCTGCGCTCGGTGCCTTCGCCGGGCCTCGAGGGACTGCGCGAACGCATGCCGCTGCGGGCCGCGTACGCGAACCGCGCCGAGGACGCCGCGGTGGTGGCCGCCCCCGGGCCGGGCGACGCCGTCCCGTCGCCGTCGCCGCTTCCCGCGGGCCTCCTCGATGCCGGCGTCATGGCCGTCGCGGGGGCGATCGCCCGCGGCGAGGCGACCCCGGACGACGTCACCCAGGCCCTCCTGGAACGCATCGAGCGCTACGACGGCGCGGTCCGCTCGTACGTCACGGTCGATGCGGTCGGCGCGCGCGCCGCGGCGGCGGCGCTGACGGCCGAGCTGCGGTCGGCGCCGCCCCGCAGCGTGCTGCACGGCATCGGCATCGGGGCGAAGGACAGCATCCCGATCGCCGGGATGCGCTGCACCTACAACTCGCCGCTCATGCGCGACTGGCAGCCGCGGCGCGACGCCGAGGCCGTGCGCCGCCTGCGGGCGGCAGGCGCGGTGATGATCGGGAAGCACAACCTCAACGAGTTCGGCTGGAGCCTCCCCACCGAGGAGGACCTGGCGCCGCCGCCGCGCAACCCGTGGTTCCCCGCGGAGCGTTCGGTCGGCTCGAGCAGCGGCGGCGGCGCCGCGGTTGCCGCCGGCCTCGCGCTGGCCGCGCTCGGCACCGACGGCGGCGGCTCGATCCGGCTGCCCGCGGGCCAGCACGGCCTCTTCGGGGTGAAGCCCGGGCACGACGACGTGCCCCGGCAGGGGGTGGGCGAGGGGAGCGTCTCGGAGGTCAGCGTCCTCGCGCGCACCGCGGCGGACGCCGCCGCCGTGCTTGCGGCGCTCCAGATCGACGTCGACGCTCCCGACGCCGCGGAGCGGCTCCGGCGCGAGCCCGCCCGCCGTGCCGCCGAGGCGCTGACGCTCGCGCGGCCGTTTCGGCTGGGGGTCCCCGAGGGCTACCTGGAGGACGTTGGCATGGAGGCCGACGTGGCGGTCGCCTTCGCCGACGTCCGGCGCGTCTGCGCCGACCTCGGCATCGAGCTCGTCGGCGTGGGGCGCCGGGCGCTCGACGTGCTCCACGACGCGGTCCGGGCGAACTTCGTCATCATCGCCGCCGAGCACTACTTCGACCACGAGGGTCCGGGTGCCGACCGCAGCCGCTACGGGTCGAGCGCAGGCTTCTACAACCTGCCCGGATCGTGCCTCACGGCGAGCGACTACCTCCACGCGCAGCGGGTCGGTGGCATCGCGCGTGCCGCGATCGACGCCGTACTGACCGAGGTCGACCTCCTCCTCACGCCGACCACGCCCGTGACGCGCACGTCGACGGCGCGGGACCCGAAGACCCACCGCAAGGGTGGCAACGCGGCCTACACGGCCCCGTTCAACATCAGCGGCCACCCCGCCAGCTCCTTCCCTGCGGGGGTCAGCGGCGAGGGGATCCCGATCGGCGCGCAGCTGGTGGGGCGCCGGGGGAGCGAGTTCGAGCAGCTCGCCGTCGGCCACGCCATCGCGTCGCGGCTCTCCCTGCCCCCCTTCCCGGACCCGGCCGACGTGGTGGCGTTCGTCCGCGGCGCCGGTACGCAGGGATGAGCGGGGGGCGCTGGGTCGTCGACGCCCACCTCGACCTCGCCTGGAACGCGTTGCAGTGGAACCGCGACCTGCGCGAGAGCGTGCAGGTGCTGCGCGTGCGCGAGGCGACCGAGTCGGGGGCGGGGCGAGGCCGCAACACGGTGGCGCTGCCCGAACTGCGGGCGGGCGGCGTGAGGCTCTGCTTCGCCACCGTCCTGGCACGCTCGAGCGGCGTCGCGCGGGCGCACGTCGACTTCGCCTCGCGCGAGCAGGCGAACGCCGTCGCGCTCGGCCAACTCGCCTACTACCGGGCGCTCGAGCGGGGCGGTCATCTCCGTGTCCTGACCGATCGCGTCGGGCTCGACGCCCACGTGGCCGCCGCCGACGCGGACGAGCCGGGGCTGCCGTTGGGCGTGGTCGTCGCCATGGAGGGCGCGGACCCGATCCTCGACCCCGAGGACATCGCGGCGTGGGCGGCGGCCGGCCTACGAACGGTCGGCCTCGCCCACTACGGACCGGGGCGGTACGCCGGCGGCACCGGCACGGGGAGCGGCCTCACCGACCACGGCCGCGCCCTGCTGCGGCTGCTCGGGCCCGCCGGCGTCGCGCTCGACCTGACGCACTCGTCCGACGCCGCCTTCTGGGAGGCGGTCGCGGCCTTCGACGGCCCCATCCACGTCAGTCACGGCAACTGCCGCGAGCTCGTGCCGAACCAGCGCCAGCTGAGCGACGACCAGATCCGTGCCGTGGCGGAGCGCGGCGGCGTCATCGGCGTCGCCCTGGACGCCTGGATGCTGGCGCCGGGCTGGGTGAAGGGCCAGGGCCGGCGCGACGGCGTGGGCCTGGCACGAGCGCTGGACCACGTCGACCACGTCTGCCGCCTCACGGGCGGGACCGCCCACGTCGGGATCGGCAGCGACCTCGACGGCGGGTTCGGGACCGAGCAGTCGCCCGAAGACCTCGAGACGGTCGCGGACCTGGCGCGGCTCGGCCCGATGTGGGCCGAGCGGGGGTACGGAGCCGATGACGTGGCGGCGTTCGAGCGCGGCAACTGGCTGCGCTGGCTGCGCCGGGCTTGGGCGGGGTCGACCGAGCCCGCGCCCCGCGCGTAGGGTCCGCGTCGGCCGCGTCCGCGCCGCGGGGGCCCGCGACCGCCCCGTGGATGATCGGCACGGTGCCGCGCGAACACCCCCCACTCGTCACGGCTCCGGCACCCGCGCCAGCCGGTAGGTCGTGTCGCCCGTCTGGAACACGAGCGTGCCGCGGTCGAACCTCGCGACGAACGGGAACTCGTGACCACCGCTGGTGAGCGTGCCCACCATGACGAACCCCGAGGCGGAGGCGCGCACGGGGTAGCGTTGGCCGTCGGCCTCGATCTCGCCCACGTACCCCGCGCCGTCTTCGTCTTCCTGCAGCGACAGCGTGACGAACCCGTCGCTGAAGCTCACGACGAACGGGTCGGGGGGGATCGCGCAGCACACGAGGTCGCTCGGGGCAGGTCGGTCGAGCGTCGCACCGGCCAGCGCGGCCTCGAAGCGGGTGGCGAAGCGCTCGGCGTCGTCGACGGTCGCCTCCAGCACGATCAGCAGCGGGCCCTCGGGGCCGTCCAGCATGACGGCGAGGCCGCGGTAGCGGGCCTCGTCGTAGGGGTCGGTCGCCAGGTACCCCATGACCTGCGCGGGCGCACCCGCCACCTGGAACGTGTCGTGCATCAGCACGTCGACGTCGAGCAGTTGCTGGTTCCACGCCTCCTCGAGGGCCGTCGCACGGGCCTCGCGCGACGGCGGCACGTCGCCGCTCCGGTACGCGTGGACGAGCACCGCCGCGCCGTCGGGTGCGTAGGCGGCGATCGAACGCACGTCGGGGAAGACCGTCTGCGTCACGGTGACGCCGTCCTGGGTGGTCGTCTCGCGGCGTCCCTGGAGGAGGGAGCGCTCCAGGCCTGGGTTCTCCTCCACGCTCCACGCGCCGTCGAGGTGCAGGGTCAGGCCGCCCACGTGGAGCGTGACGTTCGCGGCCGCGGCCACCGGGGCGACGGCGGCGCCGAGCACGGCCGCGAGCGCCCACGCGATCCACCGGGGCCGGCGGTCGCGGGCGGGCGCGTGGGTCGGGTCGGTTGGGGCGGGGTGCCGGTCACGGATCGGGTGCATGCGGACCTCCAGCGGCGCGGGTGCCGTTCGCGGGGCAACGTTCGTGGCGCGCGTGCGCCGGGTTCGCACGTCGGTCAGCCGCCGGGCGGGGGCAGCGGCGTGCGCCACCAACCGGGCCCGACGCGCAGCGTCGCGAGCACGCGTTCGAACGCGTCGGCCAGATCGGCCGCCGCGGCCAGGGGTCCGTGCGCGCGGATCGTCACGATGGCCGTGGCGCCCTCGGCATCGCCGTCGGCGAGGAGCGCGGCGACCGCACCGATCGCGTCGGGTGCCGCGACGTCGACGACGACGGGGAGATGACGGCCCGCCGGCGGGCGCACCGTGACCTGCGCGTCGGGGTGGCGGGCGGCGGTCTCGGCCGCGAGCAGGTCGGCCCGTTCCGCCATCGACGCGGCGTGGTAGGCCGCTGCCTCCGGCGATGCCAGGTCGACCATGGTGATGGTGATGCCGGCGCCGAGCGGGTGCACCAGGGCGGCGACCACGTCGCCGTGGCCAAGGTCGTGGGTGAGCGTCCAGCCCGCCGGGAGGTCGAACCACGTACGTCGGTAGAGGAGCGTGGCGCGCACGCGCGGTGCGCCGCGCGCGGCGTTCGCCTGCGGCCCTCGGAGGTCGGCGGAGCCCAGGATCCGGTCGACGTCGGGGTGGGTCCCGCCGACCCACCACACGTGGGCGACGTCGCCGGTCACGCTCGCGACGAGCCTCCCGGAGACGCGGCCGGCCTCGAACGCGAGGCCTCGAGCCTCGCCGCGCAGCACCTCGGCGTCGAACGCCGCGGTGGTCCGCGCGCCAACGAGCTCCCGGGCGATGTCGTCGAAGAGCGCGGCGAGCAGCCCGTCGAGACCGCCCGTCTCGAAGGCGTCGCGCTCTACGTCCGGCAGCGCGCCCGACCACAGGACCACGGAGGCGCCACCGAAGGGCGCGTCGATGCTGACGCTCACGCCGTCGTCGGCGACGTCGACGCGGACCGGCCAGGCGTTCGGCACGGTCACCGAGAACCCCAGCTCGGCGCTGCGGACGTCGACCTGCGCGAGCGCGGTGGAGCCGAGCGCGACGGCGAGGGCGAGGACGCCGAGCCAGGCGCGGGGGCGGCCGAGCGGCCTGGTCGCGCGGCCCGCGCCCCCGGACCGGTGCGGTCGCGGTCGGGTCGCTTCGGCGGCGTGGGCGGCGTCGCGCGGGGGCCGGCTCATGCCGCCGAGGGTAGTGGGGCGACCCTTAGCGCGGGCTTAGTCGCGAGCCAGCGTGCCGGGGCGGTCGAGCTGCCTGGTGCGCTGCCGAGGATCCTTGGGTTCGAGCCGGGCGGGCGCGATGCGTAGGCCGCACGGTCGCGTAGCCTGACGTTCCGAACCGGACACGCTCCCGTTCCGAGCGTCTGCGTGTACCGCGCAGCATAAGACGAGGTGTGTGGCAAAATGTGATACGATGCTGGTGATGAAGGTTCCCGTGAGCGCTCGCCTGGATGCGGCGTCGGTCGCGTTCCTGGACGGCATCCGCGAGCGGCGCGGTCTCGCCTCGCGCAGCGAGGCGCTCGAGCTCGCGATCCGGGCGTTGCGCGACGCCACGTTGGAGGACGACTACGCGGCTGCGATGGCCGAGTGGTCCGCTGCGGACGCGGCGGCGTGGGACGAAGTGGTGGCGGACGGGCTCGAGACCGATGCGTCGCGGTGACGTGGTCTGGGTCGATCTCGGCCGTCCCGTCGGGCGGGAGGCGAGCCGGCGGCGACCGGTCGTCATCGTCAGCCACGACGCGCTGAACCGCGTGACCGCGGGCCTGGGGCGGGGCGTGGTCACGGTCGTTCCCATCACGACCAACGTCGAGCGCATCTTCCCGTTCCAGGTGTTCCTCGCCGCCAACGAGACCGGCCTGCCGGCCGACGGCAAGGCGCAGGCCGAGCAGGTGCGCGCCGTCGACGTCGAGCGGTTGCGTTCGGGCCCGATCGGTGCGTTGCCTGCGGGGCGCCTGCGTCAACTCGACGAGGCGCTGCGGCTGCACCTCGCCCTGTAGGCCCGACGGAACACGGTCCCCCTACCTACTACACGACGTCGCGGGGTCCGTCAGGTCGAGGCGCGTGAACTCGTCGGCCAGGTCGGCCACCGTGACGGGGTGGACGGTGGGCGACGCGTGGGGGTCGGCGTCGAGGATGCGCTCCTCCTCGGCGTACGCCCCGGCCGCGTCCGGATGCAGGACCCCGTCGGCGATGAGCGCGCGCAGGTAGTGCTCGGCGACGGCCTGCAGACCGAACTCGTGGATCGCCTGGGCCACCGCGTCGAGGTCGACGTCGCGCAGGAGCGAGTCGAGCACGTCGGCGAAGCGCGCGCCGCCGTAGCGGTCGACGGCGTAGCCGGTGCTGCCGTCCGCTGTCGGCTGCGGTGGATCGATCGACGTCGGCTGGGTGTCCACGGAGGCGATCGTACCCGGCGGGCGCGCGCGTGACGGGGTGGTCGGGTCGTGGAGTGCTGGTGACCTACCCGCCGGCCGCTTCGGCGATCCGCCCCCGCCACGCGACCAGCTGGTAGAGCGCGAGCAGCGCGAGCGTGATGACCAGGACGGAGGCACCGATCGTCGCCAGGCCGGCCGCCTTGGCGACGACCCCGACGACGGCGGTGAGGGTCGCGCCGCCGAGGCCGGCAGCGGCGATCTGGAAGCCGATGGCGTCGTCGGCGTGGGCGGCGCCCACCCAGCGCGGCGTCAGGACGATGAGCGAGGCGAAGACGGGCGCGAACGCGGCGCCCATCAGCATGAGGCCGAGGAACGACAGCATGCGGGTGGGTTCGAGCCAGAACGCCAGGGCGCCGACGACGCTGGCGGCGATGCAGGCCGTGAGCGCGCGGCCGAGCGGCACGCGGTCGGCGACGATGCCGAACAGCACGCGCCCGACCATCAGGCTGCCCCAGTAGAGGCTCACGAGCAGACCGCCGGTGGCGACGCTCTCGCCGCGGTGCAGCGTCAGCAGCGTGAAGCTCCACTGGGCCACCACGAACTCCGCGCCCGCGTAGACGAAGAACGTCGCCATCGCGAGCCACACGATGGGCCGCCGCAGCGTGTCGCGGGTGCGGGCGGCCACGGGACGGGGAGCGGGCGCGCCGGTGCCGGTGGGGGCGTCGGCCCACCGCGCGCGGGTCGCGAAGAAGGTGGCGGCGAGCAGCAGCTGCGCGCTCCCGACGATGACGTAGCTCCAGCGCCAGGCGGCGCCGGACGTCAGCACCGCCGTGACGATGAGCGGCCCCAGGGTCGTCCCCACGCCGAAGAAGGCGTGCAGCCAGTTGAGCACGCGGGCGCTGAAGTGGCGGGCGCCGTAGGCGTTGAGGCCTGCGTCGACGGCGCCGCCGGCCAGGCCGGCGACGAAGCCGCAGCCGAGCAGCAGCGGCCAGTGGGCGGCCGTCGCGAAGCCGAGCAGCGCGAGCGCCGCCGCCAACGTCGACAGGACGAGGACGCCGCCGATCGGGAGCGCGCGCAGGATGCGACCGCTGAGCGAGCTCGAGGTGAGGTACCCGAGCGTCTGGCAGGCGACGAGCGTGCCGAGCGCGTCGAGGGGCAGCCCGAACCCCAGGCGCATCGACGGCCACGACACGCCGAGGAGCCCGTCGGGCAGGCCGAGGCTGATGAAGGCGAGGAACGCGAGGAGCGCGAGCAGGGTGCTGCGGGGCATCGGGCGTCTCCGGTGCCGGGCGACGCGAGGCACGGCGCCGCGTCCGACGCGGCCATTCGACCGTGCCACGGCCGGGCCACGCAAGGACGCGGCCCGGCGCACGGCCGGTCCGGCCGCGCCTACGCGGCGCCGGCGGCTTCGGGCAGGTAGCTCGCCTGCTGGTCGATGTTCCCGACGAACTGCGGGACCGTCTCGTGCCCCAGGAGGCGCCGCACCGCCACCACCTGCCCCAGGTGGAACCAGGTGTGGTAGATCACCCGCTGCACGAGGTCGCCGACGATGCGGCCGCCGTCGCTCCCGTCCCGCTTGCGGTAGGGCGCCGCCATCGCGGCGACGTCGAGGGTGTCGAGCCAATGGTCGCTGCGCCGGGTCACGTCGCGCCACGTGCGCAGCGCCTCGTCGAGCGCCGGCGTGATCGCGGGCGCGCCGGGCCGGAACGCGCGATCGACGTCCGGGTACGGGAGCACGCCCTGGCCGTAGTGCAGGAAGTACTTCTGCTCCTGCCAGGTGAGGTGCGCGACGGCCCAGCCGATGGCGTTGAGGCCGTGAGGGCGCTGGGCGGCCTCCTCGTCGGTCACGCCCCGGACGGCGCGGGCGAACTCGCTGCGGGTGAAGCGGAGCTGGAGGACCAGGGGGTGCGGCATCGTGCGGCCATGATGCACGGGGTCGGGGCGCGGGGAGGGTGCGGATGCTCCACGCTCTAAGCGACCGCTAAGCGCCCCGTCCGTAGCATCGCGCCGAAGGAGGCCGACGATGCACGAACTGCGGTCCTGGTGGGGTTCGAGAGCGCACGACGACGGGCGGCGCGTGAGCGGGTCGAGGAACGGGCGAGTAGCGCGACCGCTCCTCGCCGCGCTCCTCGTGGCGGCGTGCGCGTTCGCCGCCGCCCAGACGCCCGGTGGCGTGATCCAGGTCGTCGCCGCGGAGGGCGCGATGGTCTTCGTCGACGGCGTCTTCGTCGGCACGACGAACGCGTCCCAGGGAGGTCTCGTGGTGCTCGACGTCGCGCCTGGCAGCCGGGCCGTCCGCGTGGTAGCGGGCGGGGACGTCCTGAGCGACGTCAGCGTGGAGGTCGTGGCCGGCGGCGTCGCGACCGTCACGGCCACCGGCGGGCCCGCGGCCCCGCGAGCCGAGGGGACGACCGCGCCGCCGTCGGCCGATGCCGGCGGCTGGTCGCAGCAGTTCGGGACCCCGCAGAGCGATCGGGTCCACGCGGTCGCGACCGGTCCGAACGGCACGGTCGCCGTCGCGGGCGTCACCGCCGGAGCGCTCGTCGGGCCGCATCTCGGCAGCAACGACGTCTTCGTGCGCGTCCTCGACGGCGCGGGCGGCGTCGTCTGGGAGGGGCAGTTCGGCACGGTCGACAACGACGTCGCCTTCGGCCTCGCCATGGACGACCGCGGCCACGTGGCCGTCGTCGGGCACACCACGGGGGCCCTCGCGGGCACGAACGCCGGCGAGTTCGACGCGTTCGTCCGTGTCTTCGGCCCGAGCGGCGACCTCTTGTGGGACGAGCAGTTCGGCACGGAGGGGAACGACATGGCGGTCGGCGCCGCCTTCCGCCGCGACGGCAGTCTGGCGGTGGTGGGCCGCACGGCCGGGTCGCTCGTCGGCCCCCTGACCGGTCGCAACGACGTCTTCGTGCGCGTCTACGACGGCCAGAACGGTGCGGTCGTGTGGCAGGACCAGTTCGGCTCGACGAGCACCGACACCGCCTTCGGCGTGACCGCGCTCGACGACGGCATGGTGGTCGTGGTCGGGTACGTGTCCGGCCGGTTGGTGCTGCCCCGGTACGGGGGGCGCGACGCCTTCGTGCGCGCCTACGCCGCCGACGGCGCCGTGGCGTGGCAGGACCAGTTCGGTTCGGTCGCGGACGACATCGCCTTCGCGGTGGCGAGCGACGGCGTCGACCGGATCACGGTCGTCGGCAGCACCGACGGCAGCCTCTTCACCGCGAGCGTGGGCGACCGCGAACCCTTCGTACGGACGTACGATGCGCAGGGGACGGTGCTGCTGCAGGCACAGTACCGGGCCGGCGCCGCCAGCACGGCCGCGACGTTCCGCACCGTCGCGTACGACGGCGCCGGCCACGTCGTGATCGGCGGTGGGCTGCACGGCCAGGTGTCGGACGCGTACGTCATCGCGAGCTCGAACCTCTACACGTTGGTCCTGGACCCCCAGGGCGCGACCGCGTGGCAGGACTTCGTCAGCTCGCCGGGCACCGACTTCGCGTACGGCGTCGCGGTCGACGCGTCGGGCCGGCTGGTGATCGTGGGGCTGGTCACCGGGGACGTCTTCGGGACCAGCGCGGGCGGTGCCGACGCCTTCGTGCAGGTGCGGCCGGCGCCGGAAGGGGTCGTGCTCACGCCGCCGCGCTGAACGCAGCCGGGGGGCTTCACCACCGCCGTCGCGTCGCGCGCGTACCGGCGTCCTGCGGGCGCTCACCCGCGGCGATCCCCCTCGGCCTGCGCCGCGAGCCGGGCCACGAACCGCGCCACGAACCCCTCCTGAGGCCGCGTCTCCGCCGCCGCCGGTTGCGCCCGGCGCACGCGCTCGATCGCGCTGCGCGCGCCGAGGTCGCGCTGCCCGTCGATGGTGCCGCTGCCGTTGGGCCCGCGCATGCCTGGGGCGTGGGCGAGGCCCAGGGCACCCGTCGTGGGGAGGTCGGGGACCCAGGACACCTGCAGCTGTCGGGGGCTTCACGCGCGCCGCCGGGTTCGCGGCACGAGCCCGACGTCCTTGGGTCGCGTGCCCTTGTCCCTACGGCGCGAAACCAGCAGAATCGGGGGAACGCGTTCGTGGCCGACGCCGGGTTCGCGCAAGGAGGTCGTCGCGTGGCGCCTGATCGTCCCCGCCCCACCACGCCGCCAGCCCTCGACGCCGTCCTGGGCCTCTACGCCGACGGTCCCGCCTGGCCCGAGCATGGCGGCGACGGCGATGCCTCCCTCGGTGCGCCGGTCGTCGGACCGGCCGGCCTGCTGGACCTCGTGGAGGCGCGGCTGGGGCTGGCCGCCCCCGCGGTGCCGGTCGTCGAGCGGCTCGCCGCCTGGCAGGCCCGGCTCGAGGCCGCGACCACCCCCGATCGCTTCTGGGCGCGCTCGCTCGCGGTCGACGCCTGGGCCACCGCCCGGCTGCTGCTCGACTGGCGCGACCGCCTCGCCGATGCCGGCTGGGACGCGGGCGCACCCTACTCCGAGCCGCGCCTGCGCGACCTGGCCGCGGCCGAACGCGTCGACGCCGAGCTCCCTCCCGGACCGTCGGACCGCGCCGCGCGCGCCGCGCGGGTCGTGGCGTCCGACGGCCTCCGTGGCATCGGACGCGTGCGCCTGATCGACCCGCGGTCGCACTTCCCGGCCGGCACCCGCCGGCTCCTCGACGCCCTGGAGGCGTCGGGCGTCGCCGTCGACGCGGCGCCCGCCCCGCCGGCCGCCGGCGGGGACACCGCCCTCGGTCGCCTGCAGCGGTGGCTCGACGAGGGCGGCGCAACGGAAGGGCCGGGCGACGCCTCCGTCGTCGTCGCCGACGCCGGCGGCGAGCTCCTCGCCGCCGAGGCGCTGGCGCAGCTCCTGCCGGTGCTCGAGGACGAGGCCGGAGGCGGGCGCGTCGCGGTGATCGCCCAAGGCGGCGACACCCACGTGCTGGACGCCGCGTTGGCGCTCGCGGGTCAGCCGCGCGCGGGCCTCGGCGTTCCGTCGCCCTTCCGCGGCGCCCTGCAGCTGCTGCCGCTCGCCTTCCAGACCGCGTGGGCGCCGCTCGACGTGCAGGCGCTGCTCGACCTGATCCTCGCCTCGCCCGGCCCGCTCGCGGGCTTCGCGCAGGCCAGGCTCGCCGACGCCCTCGCCCGCGCGCCCAGCATCCGGTCGCCGGCCTGGCGCGAGGCGTGGACCGCCATCGAGGAGCGCCTCCTCGGGGCGGCGACGACGCCGAGCGAGACCCGCGCCGCCCGCGCCCGCCTGGAGCGCTGGCGCGCCTGGGGCGAACCGCATGGCGCCGACCCCGAGTCCGGCATGCCGCTGCCCGACGCCCTCGCGATCTGCGACCGGGTGGCCGCCTGGGCGATCGCCCGGCTGCAGCTCACGCACGATCCGCTGTACGGCGCGACCGCCCGCGTCGCCACCGACGCCCGTCGCGCGCTCCTGCGCCTCGGCCGCGAGCGGCTCCCGCGCGCGCTGGTCGAGCGCGTGGTCGACCAGGCGCTGCACCAGGGCGACGCCGACCCCGCCGCGGTCGCCGAGGCGGCGCGGCGCGCGACCCTGGCGCACCCCGGCGCCCTCTGGGGTC
>ERZ869909.1204-NODE-1204-length-21802-cov-32.098872_pt1 | contig 21802 bp, 14 predicted proteins | sample MGYA00520892_ERZ869909 | MGnify/ENA primary metagenome ERZ869909 (study PRJEB32215, sample SAMEA104723947) | bioreactor metagenome | biome: bioreactor; feature: anaerobic bioreactor; material: water | place: China | collected 2015-03-12 ... | reverse complement strand
CGATAGCGTCTGGCGCGATTCTGGCGTCGATACAATTCGGGGTGCTTCATGAGCCGACCGCTGCTGACCGTCGTGCTGGCTGCCGGGAAGGGGACGCGCATGCGTTCCGACCTGCCCAAGGTGCTGCACCGCATTGCCGGGCGCTCCATGTTGGGGCACGTGCTGGCGCTGACGCATGCGGTCGGGGGCGAGACGCTCGCGGTCGTGGTGGGGCCGGACATGGAGCGCGTCCGTGCGGAAGCCGTGGCCGCTGCGCCGGGCGCGCGGGTGTTCGTGCAGGAGCGCCAGCAAGGGACGGCGGATGCCGTGCTCGCCGCGCGCGAGGCGATCGGGGCGCATCGGGGCGATCTCCTGGTGCTGTTCGCCGATACGCCGCTCGTGACGCCGGAGACGGTGCGCGCCCTGCTCGCCGCGCTCGACGGAGGAGCGTCCGTTGCGGTGCTCGGTTTCGAGGCGCGGGAGCCCGGAAGCTACGGGCGGCTCGTCACTTCGGCGGACGGCGGTCTCGTCGCGATCCGCGAGGCGAAAGATGCGACCGAAGCCGAGCGCGAGATCCGGCTCTGCAATTCCGGGGTGATGGCGTTCCGGCTCGATGCGCCGCTCGACGTGCTGGACGCGATCGGCAATGCGAACGCGAAGGGCGAATTCTATCTGACGGACGCCGTCGAGATCGTGCGTCAGCGCGGGGGACGGGCGGCCGTCGTCGCGTGCGAGGAGGACGAGGTGCTCGGCGTCAACGCGCGCACGGAGCTCGCCCAGGCGGAAGCGATCTGGCAGCGCCGGGCGAGGGCGGCTGCGATGGCCGACGGGGTGACGATGATCGCGCCCGAGACGGTCTGGCTTTCGTTCGACACCCGGCTCGGGCGCGATGTCGTGCTCGAACCGAACGTGTTCTTCGGCCCCAAGGTGACGGTCGCGGCGGGGGCCGAGATCAAGGCCAACTCGTATCTCGAAGGGGCGGAGGTGGGGCCCGGCGCGCGGATCGGCCCTTATGCGCGGCTCAGGCCCGGCGCGGTGCTCGGGCAAAACGTGCACGTCGGCAATTTCGTCGAGGTGAAGAACACCACGATGGGCGATGGCGCCAAGGCCAATCATCTTTCCTATCTCGGCGACGGTGCGGTCGGGGCGGGGGCCAACATCGGCGCGGGCACGATCTTCTGCAACTACGACGGCTTCTTCAAGCACAAGACCGAAATCGGGGACGGGGCGTTCGTCGGCTCCAACTCGGCGCTGGTGGCGCCGGTGAGAATCGGGGCGGGCGCCTATGTCGGCTCCGGCAGCGTGATCACCAAGGATGTCGGCGATGGGGCGCTCGCGCTCGAACGCAGCGAGCAGGAGGAGCGGCCGGGCTGGGCGGAAAAGTTTCGCACGCTCATGGCGCGCCGGAAGGCCGCTCAGAGGCCGGCATAAAAGTTAAGATTAGACATATTCTTTGATTTGAAAGGTCGTGCGGGCTCCCGTACGGCATATTTCTCGCACCAAAAGTGAGCGTTTTTGCGATTTGCGTCGGACGCGAGAAGTCAATTCAGCGAGGGCTCTTCCATGTGTGGCATCGTTGGCATTCTCGGCGGTAAATCCGTCGCGACCGATCTGGTCGATGCGCTGAGACGGTTGGAATATCGCGGCTACGACAGCGCCGGGATCGCGACCGTCGAGAACGGACATCTCGAGCGGCGCCGTGCCGAGGGCAAGCTCAGAAATCTCGAGACGCGCCTGCTCGCCGAGCCGCTCTCCGGCCGCACGGGGATCGGGCATACGCGCTGGGCCACGCACGGGCGGCCCATCGAGCGCAATGCGCATCCGCACATGAGCGCCAAGGTCTCGGTCGTCCACAACGGCATCATCGAGAACTTCCGCGAGCTCAAGGACGCGCTGACCACAAAGGGGCACGTCTTCGAGACGGATACCGATACGGAAGCGGTGGTGCATCTCATCACCGACGGGATGCAGAACGGCCTCGATTCCATTTCGGCGGTAAAGGCGGCGCTCGATCAGCTCAGGGGCGCGTTCGCGCTCGGAATCATTTTCGCCGGCGAAGACGATCTCATGATCGCGGCGCGGCAGGGGAGTCCGCTCGCCATCGGGCATGGGCACGGCGAAATGTATCTCGGGAGTGATGCGATCGCGCTCGCGCCGTTCACGGATGCGATCACGTACCTCGAAGAAGGCGACTGGGCCGTGATGCGCCGCGCGGGCGCGCAAGTGTTCGACCGCGACGGCGCGCCGGTGACGCGCCCGCTCGTCAAATCGGTCGCAAGCTCGCTGCTCGTCGATAAGGGCAACCATCGCCACTTCATGGCGAAGGAGATCCACGAGCAGCCCGAGGTGATCAGCCATACGCTGTCGAACTATCTCGACATGGCGAAGGGGCGCGTTTCGATCCCCGATCTCGGCCTCGATCTCGCGACCGTGCCGCGCGTCACGATTTCCGCGTGCGGGACGGCGTATTACGCGGGGCTGGTGGGGAAGTACTGGATCGAGCGCTATGCGCGCGTGCCGGTCGAGATCGATATCGCGTCGGAGCTGCGCTATCGCGAGGCGCCGCTGCCGGAGGGCGGACTTGCGCTGTTCGTTTCGCAATCCGGCGAGACGGCGGATACGCTCGCGACGCTGCGCTATGCACGCGCCAACGGACAGCGCATCGCCTCCATCGTCAACGTGCGCACGTCGACGATCGCGCGCGAGTCGGATGCGGTGCTGCCGACGCTCGCGGGGCCGGAGATCGGCGTGGCCTCGACGAAGGCGTTCACGTGCCAGCTTTCGGCACTCGCCTGTCTCGCCATTGCGCTCGGCCGGGCCCGGGGCACGATCTCGGAGGACGAGGAGCAGGAGCTCGTCTCGGCGCTGATCGAGGTGCCGCGGCTGATCTCCACGATGCTCGTCGACGAGACGCCCTATGTGGAGCTCGCGCATCAGCTCTCGAAAGCGCGCGACGTGCTCTATCTCGGCCGGGGCCTCTCCTATCCGCTGGCGCTCGAAGGGGCGCTCAAGCTCAAGGAGATCTCCTACATCCACGCCGAGGGCTACGCGGCGGGCGAGCTGAAGCACGGGCCGATCGCGCTGATCGACGAGACGGTGCCGGTGATCGTGGTGGCGCCGGAGGACGACCTGCTGGAGAAGACGGTCTCCAACGTGCAGGAGGTCGCGGCGCGCGGCGGGCAGATCGTGCTCATCTCCAATGCGGACCCGGAAACAGTCGGCTGCGAGCTGGCGGCGCACATCAGGATTCCGGATGCCCATCCGTTGACGTATCCGCTGATTTCCGCAGTGCCGGTGCAACTTCTGGCCTACCATACGGCCGTTCTGATGGGGACGGACGTGGACCAGCCGCGGAATCTGGCGAAATCGGTCACCGTTGAGTAGCGCGAGGGGTGGATGACGGGGAAAAGGGCCGCGGCGGGCTGCCCTCGATTTGCCTCTTCCCTTTGCTTGACATAAAGGGTGGCGGGGTGCTGCGTTTGTCACAGCGGCAGGGATTTGCGCATGTCGAATGCCACTCAGGGGCTGCGAGAACCGGGGCGGGTAGAGCTATTGCCGAGGCTTGGAATCAGGGATCTGGCGCGGATCGGAGCCGCCGTGGTGCTGGCTGCGGGGCTTATGAGCGCGCCCGCCGTCACGAGCGCGCTGGCCCAGGCCAAAGGCAAGGGCGATGAGGCCGACGCCAAAGGCGGCGCGGCCAACCAGCGGGCCTATTCCGCAGGCGTCCGTGCGTTCGAAACCGGCGATATGGCAGCGGCCGAGAAGCAGTTGACGACGGCGCTCTCCGGCGGCGGCCTGCCGAGCGCGCAGATGGCGCGCGCCCTTTATTTCCGCGGTTCGGCCTCCCGCCGGCTCGGCAAGCCCGCGCAGGCCATCTCGGACCTGACGACGGCCGTATGGCTGAAGGGCGGCCTTTCGGACGCCGAAAGGGCCAAGGCGACCGAAGAGCGCCAACTCGCCTATCGCGAGGCCGGTCTCGGCGATACGCCGCCGCCCATCGGCGCGTCTCCGCTCGACCAGAGCCCGACCACGCCGACGCCGGGTGCTGCGCCGCAGGCCAAGCCCGGCACGCAGGTGGCGGTCGTCGGACCCAGCTCGTTCTGGAACAACATGTCGATGCCGTCGCTGCCCTCGATTTCGATTCCGGGCATGTCGTCGTCGACGCCGGCGCAGCCGGCGGCTGCGGCTCAAGCACCGGCGACGCCCGCCGCGGCAGCGCCTGGCGGCGATGCTCCGCAGGCGGCTCCGGCGAGCGAAGCGGCCACCGCGCCTCCCGCCGAGGCGCCGGCGTTTGCCGCCGCGCCCGTCGCCGCTCCGGCCGCAACCCCAGGCGCTCAGGCATCCGCGTGGGCCACCGAGACGGCACCCGCGGCAGTTGCCCCCCAGCAGATTTCGACCGGGTTCGCGCCCGAGGCGACGCCGGTTTCGACCGGGCTCAACGCCATGCCGGGCGCCTCGCCCGCGGGCGAAGGCGCGATCGGCGGCGGATCGACCTGGAACCCGCTCGCGGGGACCGGCGCTGCCGTCGGCGGTTTCTTCAGCAACATGTTCGGCTCCTCCTCGAACGCTGCGTCCGACGCTGCGGTCACGACCGGCTCGACGGCCGGCGCCGAGTGGGGTTCGGAGACGACGGTCGTGAACGCCCAGACGTCCTCCATGGTGCAAAGGGGACCGGACAGCCCGTCGGCGCTCCCCTGGTCGACCTCGGGAGGTGCGGGAGCCAGCGCAGCTAACGCCGCGGCTGCTCCGAACGCGCCGGCCAAGAAAGTGGCGGCCAAGTCTGCGGGCGGAAACTTCAAGCTGCAGGTCGCCTCCGTTCGCTCGCGGGAGGAGGCCGACAAGCTCGCGCAGACGCTGCAAGGATATCCGGCGGTGCGTTCGGGCGCGGTGCGGACCGAGGTCGACGAAGCCGTGATCGGCAGCATGGGGACGTTCTATCGCGTGCGGCTCGGCCCCTATGCGAACGCCAAGGAGCCGGGCGACCTTTGCCAGACCCTGAAGCCGCAGGGCTTCGATTGCCTCGTCGTTACGCAATAGAGCCCAACGCGTGGGCTGCGGCTTGGGCGCAGACCCTTCTCGGCGGGAGTTGACGAGGCGCACTCCGAGACCCCACCATGGTTCGCGATGACGCAATCTCCTCTAGGTAAGGGCGGGCCGGAGCGCGGCGACGACGACGGTCTCGCAACCGGTCTCCGCCATCTCGCGACCGACGAAGGCGCGCCGCTGCGCGTGGGCGCGCGGCTCCGAAACTATTTTCTGACCGGTCTCATCATCGTCGGGCCGGTGACGCTCACCGTCTATTTCATCTGGTGGGTGATCAACGTCACCGATGCGTGGCTGAAGCCGTTCGTGCCCGCCGTCTACTCGCCGGACACCTACCTGCCGTTCTCGGTTCCGGGGATCGGGCTTCTGTTCGGCATCGTGTTCCTCACGCTCACGGGCGCGCTCGCCGCGAACCTGCTCGGCCGGTCCTTGATCTCTTTCGGCGAGATGGCGCTCGACCGGATGCCGATCGTGCGCAACGTCTACCGCGCCCTGAAGCAGATCTTCGAATCCGTCGTGTCGGCGACGGGGATGCAGCAGCAGGCGTTCCAGAAGGTCGGCATGATCGAGTTCCCCTCCAAGGGGCTCTGGTCGATCGTGTTCGTGACGGGCGAGACGAAAGGCGAGATCAAGCTCACGCAGCCCGGGGGCGAGGAGGACATGCTGACCGTCTTCATGCCCACGGGTATCGTGCCGCCGACGGGGTTCATCTGCTTCGTGCCCCGGCGCAGCGTGACGCTGCTCAAGATGTCGGTCGAGGACGCTGCGAAGGTCGTGATCTCGGCGGGCATGGTGGTGCCCGATTACGAGGCGCGGCTGAAGCAGCTTGCCGAGCAGGCGCGGAAGTCCGGCGTCGCGGTGCCGGATCCGATCGCTGTTCCAACTAAGGAATGAGTTTTTCGCGACACAAGCTGCAGGAAGCTTCGGACAAGGGGCGCGGTGCTTTGTGGATGGCCGCGCCACTTGGCGCGGGTCGCCTTGCTCCCTGGGCGCTGCCGCGCCCGTTTTTTATTGAGTGACACAAGCTTCGGGACGCTTCGGATAAGGGGCGTCGCGGTATGTGGATGGCCGCGCCACTTGGCGCGGGTCGCGTCCAAGCGGAGCTTGGCTTCGCCAAGACGCTCCCGGGCTGCTGCGCAGCCGAGGGCGCCGCTCCTTCCTCTCGTGTCATCCCGGGCGTCGCGGGAGCGCCGACCCGGGATCCAGCGTAAGAGTTGTCGAAGACGCGATATTTTTTGCGATAGAAGCTTTTGCTGGGTCCCGGCGCGGCGCTCCGGCTTTCGCCGTCGCTTGGCCGGGATGACAGTGGGGTGTGGGGGTTATGCCGCGCGGAAGAGGCGGATGGCTTCGTCGCATTCGAAGAGATAGAGCAGGCGGCGCAGCGCTTCGCCGCGCGGGCTCGTGAGGGTTGGGTCTGACGCCAGGATCATGCGCGCGTCGTCGTGGGCGGCGGCGAGAAGGTCGCCGAAGGTCGGCACGCCCGCGATGCGGAACTCGGCCTCTCCGCTCTGGCGCGCGCCGAGGACCTCGCCGCCGCCGCGCAGTTCTAGGTCTTTCTCGGCGATCAGGAATCCATCCTCGGTCTCTTCCATCATGGCGAGGCGCTGCTCGGCTGTTTTGCTCAGCGGCTCCTGATAGAGCAACATGCAGAAGCTCTCGCGGCTGCCGCGTCCGACGCGACCACGAAGCTGATGGAGCTGGGCGAGGCCGAAGCGCTCGGCGTGTTCGATCACCATGATGTTGGCGTTCGGAACGTTGACGCCGACCTCGATGACGGTCGTCGCGACCAGGACCTTCAGGTTGCCGTCCGCGAAGGCGGCCATGGTCGCGTCCTTTACGGTGGCGGTCAGGCCGCCGTGCAGGAGACCGATGCCCTCTCCGAGCACTTGCGTGAGGTGCGCGTGGCGTTCCTCGGCCGCGGCGAGGTCGGAGACGTCGGAGCTTTCGATCAACGGGCAGACCCAATAGACCTGCGCGCCCTCGGCCAATTGCGCGCGGATGCGCGCGATGAGCTTTTCGAGGCTGGCGTTCGGGATCTTGCGCGTGGTGATGGGCTTGCGGCCGGCGGGCTTTTCCGTAAGGCGCGAGACTTCGAGGTCGCCGTAATGCGTCATCAGCAGCGTGCGGGGGATGGGCGTCGCCGTCATCACCAGCATGTTGGCGCCGCCGTTGCCCTTGCTTTGCAGCGCGAGGCGCTGATGCACGCCGAAGCGATGCTGCTCGTCGATGACGGCGAAGGCGAGGTCGCGGAAGGCGACGTCGTCCTGAAACAGCGCGTGGGTGCCGATCAGGATGTTGATCTCGCCGCTCGCGAGGCGGGAGAGGAGCTCGGCGCGGGCGCGGCCTTTCTCGCGCCCGGTGAGGAGGCCGATGGTGAGGCCCGCCGCGGCGGCGAGGGGGGCGATGGTCTCGGCGTGCTGGCGGGCGAGCACTTCCGTCGGTGCCATGAGGGCTGCCTGCGCGCCGGCTTCGACCGCGATCGCCATGGCCAGAAGGGCGACGACGGTTTTGCCCGAGCCGACATCGCCCTGGAGAAGACGCAGCATGCGGCGCGGGGCGGCCATGTCGGCTTCGATTTCTGCGAGCGCGGACGTTTGCGAGCCGGTGAGCGCGAAGGGGAGCGCATCCGCGATCTTCGCGCGCAGGCGGCCGTTGCCCCGGACGGGGCGTCCGCTCTGGGCCTTGAAGCTTTCGCGCACGATGGCGAGCGCGAGCTGGTTGGCGAGCAACTCGTCGTAGGCGAGGCGCTGAAGGGGCGCGCTCATCGGCGATACGTCGGCCGCGTCGTCCGGCGCGTGGAGGCGGCGGAGCGCGTCCGCGAACGCGGGCCAGCCCTGCTGCTTGAGCCAGCTCGGGTTCTGCCATTCGGCGAGGTCGGGCGCGCGCTGGAGCGCCTGGCGGCTCGCCTTGATCAGCGCCTTGCCGGAAAGGCCGGCGGTGAGCGGATAGACGGGTTCCAGCAGGGGCAGGTCATCGCGGGCTTCGGGCGCGACGATATAATCGGGATGCGCCATCTGCAGCGTGTCGCCGTAGCGCTCGACGCGGCCCGAAACGTAGCGCTCGGCCCCGACCGGCAACTGGCGCTCGATGAAGGAGCGCTCGGCGCGGAAGAAGACGAGATCGAGGCGGCCGGTCTCGTCCTCGGTCGCGATCTTGTAAGGTGCTTTGGTGTTGCCGCGCGGGGGCGGCTTGTGCTTGAGGACGCGCACCTTGAGGGTCGCGATGGTGCCGGGCAGGGCGGCGGCGACCGTCGGCTCGGCGCGCCGGTCGATGACGCCGGTCGGCAGATGCCAGAGAAGGTCCACGACGCGGGGGCGTGTGACGCCGGGCGGCAGGCGCAGCGCTTTCTTCAGAAGCGTCAGGACGTGCGGGCCCACGCCCTTCAGGACGTTGGCTTCGGCAAACAGGGGGGTAAGCTCATCGGGCCGCATGGTCGTCTTTGAGGGAACCCTCGATCTGCTTCGGGCGTCACGCGGCCGCGGCGGCCGGGCTCCGCCATGGGCTGACAGGCCCGGGAGAGGGCGTTATATGACACCCTGGACGGGCACGCGCAAAGTGCTGTCCGCCACTATAGCGTGTGATCCGATCCCGATGGAATTGGATCAGACGCTATAGGTCTTCGACGAGACCTGTGAGCCCTGCTTCGGATCGATAAGGTCGGAGGCGATCATGGTCTAACCGGTATTTCCGAGCATGAGCGACGACCTCGAGGTTCGGCGCCGCCGCGCAGCCTGGCGCGCGGGGCACCGGGGGACCAAGGAACTGGATCTTCTGGTCGGGCGGTTTGCGGAAGCGCGTCTTTCTGCGATGACGGCCGACGATCTGGACCGCTTCGAGCGGTTTCTCGCCGCGACGGAGCCCGAGATCCAGCATTGGCTGCTCGGACCCGAAGGCGGCGCGGCGGACACGGAGTTTGCCGACGTGGTGGCGGAGATCCGCAGGTTTCATGGGCTCGCATGAGCGAGATCGTCGTCTCGCGCACAGCCCTGGGTCCCGGCTCTGCGCGGCGCGCGCCGCTTGGCCGGGATGACGGGCAAGGCAAGTTCAAAAGGTGTCATCCCGGAAAGGCGGAGGCGTGAGTGAAGCCTCATCCGGGTCCCAGGGGTTCAGTAGGTGCGGATTTTCTGAATGATGGCTGAGGTTGCAGACGCGCGAGCGGACTTGATTTTCACGGGCGTGCCGGAGGGGCTGGACGCGCTCGTGCTCGCACGTCTCGTCGAGGAAGCGACGCGGGTGGACGCGCCTGGCATTCTCGTGCACGTCGCGCGCGACGACCGGCGCCTCGAAGCGCTCGAAGGGCAGCTCCGCTTCTTCGCGCCGAAGCTGCGCGTCGCGGCGTTTCCCGCGTGGGATACGGTGCCTTACGATCGTGTGGGGCCGAATGCGGAGATCGTGGCCAAGCGCATCACGACGCTGTCGCGGTTCGCGCTCGGCGTGAAGGAGCCGATCGTCGTTCTCACGACCGTGAACGCGGTGCTGCAGCGGGTGCCGCCGAAAGCCTACATCCGCAATGCGATGAAGAGCTTCACGCCGGGCCAGCGCCTGGATCTGGACCGTCTCGTTCAGAGTCTGTCGCTTGCCGGCTATACGCGCACCGGCACCGTGATGGAGCAGGGCGAGATGGCGGTGCGGGGCGGCATCGTCGATCTCTTTCCGCCCGGGCGGGTCAATCCGATCCGTCTCGATTTCTTCGGCGACACGCTCGAAAGCATCAAGACGTTCGATGCCGAGACGCAGCGCACCTCGAAGGCCGTCAAGAAGCTCGTTCTGATGCCTGTGTCGGAGGTGGCGTTCGGAGAGGCCGCCGTCGCGCTGTTCCGGTCACGCTATGTAGAGCTCTTCGGCGGCGCGACGGGGGACGATCCGCTTTACGAAGCCATCAGCGCGGGGCATCGCTATGCGGGCGAGGAGCACTGGCTGCCACTGTTCCACGAGACGCTGGAGACGCTGTTCGACTACGTGGGCGACGCGCCGGTGAGCTTCGATCATCTGGCGGACGAGGCCGTGACGCATCGCTTCGATCAGATCAACGAGCATTATCTCGCGCGCACCGAAGGTCTCGAAGCCGAGCGTTTCGGCGCGCCGCCCTATAAGCCCGTGCCGCCCCAGCAGATGTTTCTCGACAAAGCGGGCTGGGGGAAGGCGCTTCAAGGGCGCAAGATTGTGCGGCTGACGCCGTTCGAAATGGCGGAAGGCGACGGCGTGCGGCCGTGGCGCGGCAGGGGCGGGCGCTCGTTTGCGCCGGAGCGGCAGAACCCGGACGCGAACGTGTTCGACGCGGTCGTGGCGCACGTGAAGCAGATCCAGGCGAACCATCGCCGTGCGCTGATCGCGGCGTGGACCCCGGGGGCGCGCGAGCGGCTGTCGTCGCTGCTCGCCGATCACGGTCTCAAGGCGGTGGCGAAGGTCGAGGGCTATGCGGATGCGCTGGCGCTGGAGCCGGGGGTGACGGGGCTTGCCGTGCTCGGCATCGAGCAGGGCTTCGAGACGCCGGAGCTTGCCGTCATCGCCGAGCAGGACATTCTGGGCGACCGGCTCGTCAGGCCACGACGGAAGGCGAAGCGCGCGGCCGACGTGCTGACGGAGGCGACGAGCCTTTCGGTCGGCGATCTCGTGGTGCATGCCGATCACGGCATCGGGCGCTTCGCGGGCCTCAAGACGATCACGGCGCTGGGCGCGCCGCACGACTGCCTCGAACTCAAGTATGCGGGCGGCGATACGCTCTATCTGCCGGTCGAGAACATCGAGCTTCTCTCGCGCTATGGATCGGACGACGGCACGGCGCAGCTTGACCGGCTCGGCGGCGTGGCGTGGCAGTCGCGCAAGGCTAAGCTCAAGAAGCGCCTGCGCGAGATGGCGGGCGAGCTGATCAAGATCGCCGCGCTGCGCCAGCTTCGCGAGGCGCCGGTGCTGGCGCCGCCCGCGGGGGCGTACGACGAGTTCGTGGCGGCCTTCCCCTACGAGGAGACGGAGGATCAGGCGGGCAGCATCGAGGCGATGCTGGAAGACCTTCAGGCGGGCCGCCCGATGGACCGGCTGGTGTGCGGCGACGTCGGCTTCGGCAAGACGGAGGTCGCGCTGCGTGCCGCGTTCGTGGCCGCAATGAACGGGCTGCAAGTCGCCATCGTGGTGCCGACGACGCTGCTCGCCCGACAGCATACGCAGACCGTGCGCGAGCGCTTCAAGGGGCTGCCGCTCAGAATTGCGCAGGCCTCGCGGTTCGTTTCTCCGAAGGATCTCAGCGAGGTCAAGGAGGGGATCAAGAACGGCACGGTCGATATCGTGGTCGGTACGCACGCGCTGCTCGGAAAGCAGATCGACTTTCAGCGGCTCGGTCTGCTCGTCATCGACGAGGAGCAGCACTTCGGCGTGACGCACAAGGAGCGGCTGAAGCAGCTCCGCGAGGACGTGCACGTGCTGACGCTGTCTGCGACGCCGATCCCGCGGACGCTGCAACTCGCGCTGACGGGCGTGCGCGAGCTGTCGCTCATCACCACGCCGCCGGTGGACCGGCTTGCCGTGCGCACCTACATCTCGCCGTTCGATCCCGTGGTGCTGACGGATGCGCTGAAGCGCGAGCGCGACCGCGGCGGGCAGACCTATTACGTGGCGCCGCGCATTTCCGATCTCGACGACGTGGCGGAGTTCCTGAGCGAGGCCGTGCCGCATCTCAAGGTGGCGCGCGCGCACGGCCAGCTTTCGCCCGGCGAGCTCGAAGACGTGATGACGGCATTCTACGAGGGCAAGTACGACGTGCTGCTGTCGACGGCGATCGTCGAAAGCGGTCTCGACGTGCCGAACGCGAACACGCTGATCGTGCATCGGGCGGACATGTTTGGCCTCGCCGCGCTCTATCAGTTGCGCGGGCGCGTGGGCCGCTCGAAGCGGCGGGCGTACGCGTATTTCACGACGCCGCCGGGGAAGGCGCTGACGGAAGGCGCCGAGAAGCGGCTCAAGGTGCTGCAGTCGCTCGATACACTGGGGGCCGGTTTCTCGCTTGCGTCGCACGACCTCGACATTCGCGGCGCGGGCAATCTGCTCGGCGAGGAGCAGTCGGGGCATATCCGCGAAGTGGGCTTCGAGCTTTACCAGTCGATGCTGGAGGAGGCCGTCGCCTCCCTGAAGGGCGGCGACCTGGAGGACGCGGACAAGTGGAGCCCGGAGATCGCCATCGGCGTCTCGGTGCTGATCCCGGAAAGCTACGTCACGGACCTGCAACTCAGGCTCGGGCTCTACCGGCGCCTCTCCTCGCTCGAAACGCGGGCGGAGATCGACGCGTTCGCGGCCGAGCTGGTGGATCGCTTCGGCGAGCTTCCGGCGGAGGTCGATCACCTGCTCGACGTGATGGAGATCAAGGGGCTGTGCCGCGCGGCGGGGATCGCGCGCGTGGATGCGGGACCGAAGGGCGCCGTCGTCACCTTCCATCGCAATCTGTTTGCCAACGCGCAGGGGCTTGCGACGTTTCTTCAGCTCTCGCGCGGGCAGGCGCGATTGCAGCCGGACCACAAGCTCGTGTTCAAGGGCGATTGGGATCAGGCCGATGTGCGCTTCAAAGGCGTGCGCCAGCTCGTCTCGGCGCTTGCCAATATCGCCGCGAAGGGCACCGCGGCGGCGTGAAGCGATCATGGTCGCTTTAGTGAGACCAATGATTCACGCTTTGGGTTGATAGGACCCGAAGCGATCATGGTCTGGCAGCATCGCTCTTTCGCTCGTTGTCGCGCAGGACGACGTAGATCGCCGGAATGACGAGCACGGTCAGCAGCGTCGACGATGCGAGGCCGAACAGGAGCGAGATGGCGAGGCCCTGGAAGATCGGATCGGTGAGGATGACGGCTGCGCCGATCATGGCCGCAAGTGCGGTGAGCAGAATGGGCTTGAAGCGGATGGCACCCGCTTCCAGCAGGACCTGCCGTAGCGGTGCGCCGCCCGTCCGCCGTTCCCGGATGAAATCGACGAGCAAGATCGAGTTGCGGACGATGATGCCGGCAAGTGCGATGAAGCCGATCATCGACGTGGCGGAGAACGGCGCGCCGAACAGCCAGTGCCCGATCATGATGCCGATGAGCGTCAGCGGCACCGGCGTCAGGATGACGAGCGGCAGCGTGAACGAGCGGAACTGCGCCACCACCAGCACGTAGATGCCGAGCAGGGCTACAGCGAACGCGGCGCCCATGTCCCGGAACGTCACGTAGGTCACTTCCCATTCGCCGTCCCAGAGGAGGACGGGGGCGGCTTCGCTGTCGGGCTGGCCGTGCAGACGGATTTGGGGTTTCGGCAGCGTGCCCCAATCCTTGCCGTCGATCCGCTCCTGAACGGCGAGCATGCCGTAGATCGGCGCCTCGAAGTCTCCCGCGAGCTCCGCCGTCACCATCTCGGCCGCCCGCCCGTTGCGGCGGAAAATCGGCGACGATGCCTCCTCGCGCATGACGCGGACGACGTCGCCGAGCTCCACGATGCCGCGTTCGCCGGGAAGCGCGTTCGCGGGTACAGGTGTCGAGAGGGCTGCTTCGGTGATGACGAGATCCCGCTTCGGCAGTGCGAGAGCGATCTCGACGGGATGACGCCCGCCGCCCTTGTGCGAATAGCCGACCGCCGTGCCGCCGAGATAGGCGGCGATGGTGTCGTACACATCGCGCTCCTCGACTTTGTGGAACTCGAGATTGTCCTGGTCGATGGCGATGCGCAGGCGTGGCGCGCCCTCGCGGAAGCTCACGTCCGTATCGACGACGTAGGGAACGGAGCGGAAGATGTCGCGCACCTCGCGCGCAACCGCGCGGCGCTGCTCCGCGTCCGCGCCGTAGATCTCGGCGAGCAGCGTGGCCAGGACCGGCGGACCGGGCGGGACCTCCACGACCTTGACGACCGTCCCCTCGGGCGCGGGCAGCTCGTCGAGCATCCGGCGCACGTCGAGCGCAATCTCGTGGCTGGTCCGCGTGCGCTTTCCCTTCGGCGCCAGGTTGACCTGCAGGTCGCCCTGGTGCGGCGCGCTCCGCAGATAGGCGTGGCGCACGAGCCCGTTGAAGTTGAAGGGGGCGGCCGTGCCCGCATAGGCCTGCACCGACGACAGCTCTTCGAGCTTGGCGAGGTGGTCGGCCGCGGCGGCAAGCACGCGATCGGTCGCTTCCAGGCTTGCGCCGGGCGGCAGATCGATCACCACCTGAAGCTCGGACTTGTCGTCGAAGGGGAGGAGCTTGACCGTCACCGACCTGGTGGCGAAGAGCACGAGCGACAGCAGCGTGGCCGCGCCGACGGCGAGCAGGAAGCCGAGCGCTCTCCGCCGTGTCGCGATGACGGGCCGCGCCATCGCCATATAGCTTCGCCCGAGCCATCCGCCGTGGGCGGCGTCGGCATGGTCGCCCTCTCCGCTGCCGCCGATCCGCAGCATCAGCCACGGCGTCACGATCACCGCGACGAAGAAGGAGAGGATCATCGCGGCCGACGCGTTGGCGGGAATGGGGCTCATGTACGGCCCCATGAGGCCCGACACGAACAGCATGGGAAGGAGCGCCGCGACGACGGTGAGGGTCGCGAAGATCGTCGGGTTGCCCACCTCGGCCACGGCGTCGATGGCCGCTGCGATGCGGCTGCGCCCGTCCTGCATCGCCCAGTGGCGTGCGATGTTCTCGATCACGACGATGGCGTCGTCGACCAGGATGCCGATGGAGAAGATGAGCGCGAACAGGCTGACGCGGTTGATGGTGTAGCCGAACAGCCAGGAGGCGAACAGGGTCAGCAGGATCGTGACGGGAATGACGACGAGCACCACCGCGCCCGCGCGCCAGCCGATGGCGAGGCCGACGAGCAGCACGATGGAGACCGTCGCCAGCCCGAGGTGAAACAGCAGCTCGTTCGCTTTCTCGTTCGCGGTCTCTCCGTAGTTGCGCGTGACGACGACCTCGATGTCTTCGGGCAGGAGATGGCCCTTGAGGTCCTTGACGCGGGCAAGGATGCGCTCGGAGATGACGACGGCGTTGGCGCCGGCGCGTTTGGCGAGTGCCAAGGTTACGGCGGGCACCCGGGAGATGCTGCCGTCGTCCGCCTTCGTCATATGCCAGGCGCGGCGTTCGAGCGGCTTCGCGCCGACCACGACGTTGGCGACGTCGCCGACGTAGACGGGCCGGCCGTCGCGCGTCGTGAGCAGCAAAAGGCCGATGTCGGGCACGCCCTGCAGCGTCTGGCCGACGGCGACGGGGAGGCTCTGGCCTTGCTCGCGTATCCGCCCCGCAAGGAACGAGCGGTTGGCGTCGCGCACCTTGCCGGCAAGCTCGGCCAGCGTGACCCCGTAGAGCGCGAGACGCTCCGGCACGGGCTCGACGCGGATCTGGTCCGGGCGTCCGCCTGCGATATAGCTGAGCCCCACGTCGTCGAGCTTGGCGAGCTCGACCTGCAGGCTTTCGGCCATGTGATAGAGCGCGTTGTCCTCGTAGGGCTGGCCGCCGGGTTTCGGCGCCAGCGTGAGCGTGACGATGGCGACATCGTCGATGCCGCGCCCCACGATCAGCGGCTCGGGGATGCCGACCGGAATGCGGTCGTAGTTGGCGCGCACCTTCTCGTGCACCCTGAGGATGGCGTCGTCCTGCGACGTGCCGACAAAGAAGCGCGCCGTGACGAGCACGCGGTCGTCCTCCGTGTTCGAGTAGACATGCTCGACGCCGTTGATCGCCTTGACGATGGTCTCGAGCGGCTCGGTGACGAGCTTCACCGCGTCCTCCGCCTTGAGCCCGTCGGCGGTGACGAGGATGTCCACCATGGGCACGGAGATCTGCGGCTCCTCCTCGCGCGGAAGGGCCACGAGCGCGATCAGCCCGAGCATGAGGCTCGCGAGCAGGATGAGGGGAGTGAGCGGCGATTGGATGAAGGCGCGGGTCAGGAAGCCCGAGACGCCGAGCCGTGTGCCGGGCGTCATGGCTGCACCAGCCCGTCGCCTGAGGTGACGCCCGCGAGGATTTCGACGTCATGGCGCTCGCCCGGGCCCTGGATCTCCTGGCCCGTTTGGACGACGGCGTCCGCATGACGTCCGTCCGCTTTGGCGAGGCGGACGTAATCGAGGCCGAAACGCCGGAAGACATACGACCGTGGGACGACGTAAGCCGGGCGCTTGCCGGCCGAGATCCAGATCAGCACGCGCTCGCCCACGAAATAGCCGCCGAGATCGGCGACCTCGGCATCGGCTACGACGCGGCCGTTTTCCAATTCGGGGTAGACTTGGACGATGCGCCCTTCGCGCTGGGTTGCGTCGGACGGATCGAGGCCGCGCGTGCCGAGACGCACGGGATCGCCGGTTTTCATGAAGCGGGCGTAGCGCTCGGGCAATTCGAGGCGCAGAAGATAACCGCCGGCCGCGATTGTGGCGATGCTCTCGCCAGGAAGCACGACGCTGCCTTCCGTGACGGGAACCTTGAGGACGCGGCCCGACGCCGGCGCCAGAACCTCGCCTTCCTGAATTTCCGTTTCGGCGACCGCCCGCTCTGCCTGAGCGGCCTTCAGCTCGTTGACGGCGACATCGTAGGAGGTCTGCGCCTGATCCACGCGCGACTGAGGCGAGACGCCTTGCGCCAGAAGCGTCCTCGCGCGCTCGAGCTCAACGCGCGTGGTCTCGACGCGGGAGGCGGCGGCAACGATCCGGGCGTCGATCGCGTCGATCTTGAGCTTGATCTTGGGATCGGCGACGAGGGCCAGCACCTGGCCTTGCGCGACGGCATCGCCCTCGTCGACTTTCAAGGTGGCGACGGTGCCTGGCGTGCGCACGCGCGCGTGGATGAGATCCCGGCTGCGGACGGTGGCGTAGACCGACTTGAGGTCGTCGATCTGCGTGATCGCCACCTGGAAATCCGGTGCCGCCGGCGCGTTGTCCTCGGCGTGCGCCACCGCGACGACAGGGATCATCAGCGCGGCAAGCGCCGCGGTGAAGCCGGCGGGCGAATTCATGAGGCAGTCCTTCTTCGGCTGGCGCGCCCGGGGGCGGGCGCTTGGCTTTCATACTTGACTTTCATATAAGCATTATCTAAATTAGCAAAGATGAATATTCAAGATCTCGAAGCCAACAGCGAGGCAGCCGCGGAGCTGCTCAAGGCGCTCGCCAACCGAAATCGCCTGATGATCCTGTGCGAGCTGCACAACGGGGAGCGGTCGGTTTCCGCGCTGGAAGCCGTCGTGCCGCTCAGCCAATCGGCGCTGTCGCAGCATCTCGCCAAACTTCGGGAAGGCGGCTTGGTCGCGACGCGGCGCGAAGCCCAGACGATCTATTACAGCCTGGCGGACACCCGCGTTGCGCGCCTCATCGGCGTGCTGCACGAGCTGTTCTGCGAACCCACCAAACCCCAACGTCGGAGGACATCGAAATGACCATCGACCGCGCCGTCCTGGCTTTTGCCGGCACCATGATCCTGGCGAGTTTGATACTCGCCCATTTCCACAACTCCTCTTGGCTGTTTCTGACCGCGTTCGTCGGCCTCAATCTGCTGCAAGCCTCCTTTACCGGGTTCTGCCCGCTGGCCTCCGTGCTCAGGCGGCTCGGTGTCCGGTCCGGTGCGGCGTTCTGCGGTAATGCGCCATGAGACGAGGGCATTCCGCCGTGGCGGCATGGGCCGGACGATCGCGTCCGGTATCGCTCTGGTATGGTGCTCCGATGATCGCGCTCGCGGCCTTCCTGCTGGCCGCGCCTGCGCGTGCGGATGATGCGGCGGCGGCTCCCGAAGCCGAGGTTGCGGCCGCTCGCGCGGCGGTGAAAACTCTCGGTGAAAGGCTGAAAGCCGAACTCGGGGCTGCGCTCAAGGCGGGCGGACCGAGTGCGGCGGTCGGCGTCTGTCGCACGGTCGCGCCCGCCATCGCCGAGGACGCCTCGCGGTCGCACGAGGCCGAGGTCGGCCGCACGGCGCTCAAGGTGCGCAATCCCGACAACGCGCCCGATGCCTTCGAGCGCAAGGTGCTCGAGGATTTTGTGCAGCAGATCGCCGAGGGCGCGGACCCGGCCACGCTCGAGCACGCGGAGGTGATCGTCGAGACCGGTGAAAAGCGCTTCCGCTACATGAAGGCGATCCCGACGGCCGCCGAGCCGTGCCTGGCCTGCCACGGGACCGACATCGCGCCCGCGCTCAAGGCGGAGATCCTCGAGCTCTACCCCGACGACCAGGCGACAGGCTTCGTGGCGGGTGAGCTCAGAGGCGCCTTCACGGTGACCCGTACGATGCGGTGAGGCCGGCGCGCCGGATCTTGCCGTTCGCGGTGCGGGGCAGCGCGTCGACGAAACGGATCTCGCGCGGGCATTTGTAGGCGGCGAGCCGCGCGGCTGCGAAAGACAGGATCGCGTCTGCGTCGCGCATGGCCTTCTCCTTCATCACGACGAAGGCGCCGACGATGTGCACGTCGGCACGCACCGCGATCTCTGCACAGGCGACTTCGGCGATGCCGGGGTGCGCGGCGAGGACGGCTTCCACTTCGAGCGGCGAGACGCGGTAGCCGAGCGCCTTCATCACCTCGTTGTTGCGTCCCGTGTGGGTGATGTAGCCGTCGGCATCCATGGTGCCGAGGTCGCCGCCGACGAACCAGTCGCCGCGCGTGACCTCGGCCTGCTCGGCGGGGCGGTTCCAGTAGCCGAGCATGAGGCCCGGGTCCGAGCGGTGGACGGCGATGAGACCTTCGGAGTCCGGCGGCAACGGTTCGTCCGGGCCGTCGACGGGGAGGATGGCAGCGCGACGGCCGGGCTGGGCCTTGCCGACGGTGCCGGCTCTGCGCGGAACGGCGGGGCTGGTCGAGATGTAGGTCGAGAGCTCGCTCATGCCGAGGCCTTCGTAGATCTCGCGTCCCGAGCGGGCCGCCCACTCCTCGAAGAGACCGGGAGGAGGCGCTTCGCCTGCCATCAGTCCGTGGCGCAATGTCGGGATCGCGGCGGGCGTGACGTCGGCGTACTTCAGCATCTGGCGAAAGACGCCGGGGACGCCGGCGAAGAGGGTCGCCTCCGTATCGCGGATCAGGCGCGGCCACAGCGCCGGATCCTTCTCGCCGGTGTAGACGATGGCGGTGGCGCCGTTCGCCCACGGGTCTGTGAGGCCGACGCCGAGCGTGAAGGTCCAGTTGAACGCGCCTGCGTGCAGCACGCGGTCGTCCGAGCCGAGGCCGTACCAGCCCTGATACATGGGGCGGCGGCCGATGGCGGAGCGATGGGCATGGAGCACGCCCTTCGGCCGCGCGGTCGTGCCGGAGGTGTAGATGAGGAACGCGGGGTCTTCGGCGCGGGTCGGCGCATAGTCCATCCGCGGGCCTTCGCGCATCATGCGCGTGACATCGGCTGCGGAAAGGACGAGCGGCGCGGCGGGAAGCGCGGAAGTCTCGAGCGGCGTGAGGCAGGCGAGGGCGGCGGCTCCGCTGTCCTCGAGCAGGAAGAGGGCTTCCGGATCGGTGAGTTGGTTGGATGCGGGGAGCGCGACGAGGCCGGCCGCGATGGCGGCAAAGAAGAGGATCGCGTAGGCGCTGGTGTTGTCGAGGCGGATCAGGATGCGGTCGCCGGGCTTCAGCCCCGCCTGGCGGAGCGCACCCGCGGTACGCAGCACGGCGTCCTCGAGATCGGCATACGTCCAGATCTCGGCAGGCGGTGCGCCCGGCGCCGCGATGACGATCAGCGCGGGCTTGGTCGCGGTGGCGGCAACGGCTCCCGCGAGGCAATAGCGGGCCATGTTGAACGCAGGATTTTCGGCGGGGGTGTAGAGCGGCGTGATCATGGCCGCTTTCTAGCCTAAAACATCGTGTGCGTCCTCGCGCACACCGCCGCTCTCGGCGCGTCACCCTTAATTTCGTGGCCGCACCCACCAGCTATCGACGTTGAAGCCCGAAAGCGGCGTCGTCTCGGGATGGCCGAGGCGCTTCCACGAGGCCACCCACTGGGCGGGCGGATGGAACAGCGGGATCACGTAGTGGCCCGAAAGCAGCACGCGGTCGAGGGCGCGGACGGCCGAGACGAAATCCTCGTCGTCCTTGGCGGCGAGCATGGCGGCGATCATCGCGTCGGCGGCCGGGTTCTTGACGCCCGCGTAATTGAACGAGCCCGGATCGTCCGCGACGCCCGACGACCAGCGGAAGAGCTGCTCGTTGCCGGGCGAGAGCGAGGCGGGCCAGGTGAACTGGATCATGTCGAAGTCGTAGTTGCGCAGGCGCTGCTGATACTGCGCGCTGTCTACGACACGGATGCGGGCCGCGATTCCGATCTTCGCGAGGTCGCTCACGAAGGCGCCGAGCAGGCGCTCCTGGCTGATGTTGGCGGCGAGGATTTCGAACGTGAGCGGGCGGCCGGTTGCGGTGTGGACGAGGCGGCGGTTCTTCAGCTCGTAGCCCGCGGCTTCGAGCATCTCGTAGGCGCTCCGCGCGTTGGTGCGGTTGTGAGGCGTGCCGTCGCTTTCGGGCACGCGATAGGTGCCGTCGAGGATCGCGGGGAGCACGGCGTCGGGGAAGGGCGCGAGGAGCGTGCGCTCGCGTGCGTCGGCCGGCTTTCCGGCGGAGGACAGCATCGAGCGCTCGAAGTAGCTCTCGGTGCGTTTGTAGAGGCCGTGGAAGAAGCTCTTGTTGACCCATTCGAAGTTGAAGAGATGGATCAGGGCTTCGCGCACGCGCGGATCGGCGAACACGGAGCGGCGCGTGTTGAAGACGAGCCCCGTCATGCCGGCGGGCAGCGCGATGGGGATTTCCTCGCGCCGGATGCGCCCGTCGCGCGCGGCGGGGAAATCGTAGCCCTTGGCCCACAGGGCGGGGTCGTCCTCGTTCCTGAGGTCGATGGCGCCGGTGCGGAACGCTTCGAACTGGGCCGAGCCGTCGCGGTAGTAGTCGAAGCGGATCTCGTCGAAGTTGAAGCGCCCGCGGTTCACCGGCAGGTCGCGGCCCCAGTAGTCGGGGTTGCGGACGTAGGTGATCGAGCGGCCGGGGCTCACGTTCGCGATGCGATAGGGACCGGATCCGACAATGGGCGTGAGCGTCGTCTCCTCGAAGCGGTCCGGGTCGATCAGGTGGCTCGGCAGGATCGGCATGAGGCCGAGGATGAGCGGCAACTCGCGGTCTTCGGCGTCGGCGAAGACGAAGCGCACGGTGTGGTCGTCGAGGGCTTCGGCCTTCGCGACCTTGCGGTAGTAGGTGCGGAAATTCGGACGGCCTTTGTCGCGCAGGATCTGGTGGGAGAAGAGCACGTCCTTCGCGGTGATCGGCGTGCCGTCCGAGAATTTCGCGCGCTCGTCGAGGTGGAACGTCGCCTCGCCGCGGTTCTCTGGGACCGTGATCTCGCGGGCGATCAGGCCGTAGAGCGTGAACGGCTCGTCGAGGCTTCTCGCCATCAGGGGCTCGATGACGAATTCGCGGATGCCCTGGACGGTCTCGCCGCGGATGATCATCGGGTTCAGGTTGTCGAAGGAGCCGGAGGAGCCGAGCGTGATGCGCCCGCCCTTCGGGGCGTCGGGCGCGACGTAAGGGAACGCGGAGAAGCCCGACGGCAGGTCCGGTTCGCCGTGCATGGAGATCGCATGCGCGGGTGCCGTTTGGGCCGTGGCGGGGGCCGGCGCAGGCGCCGGCTCGGGCCGCGCCGTGCCGGGCGCCATGAGCGTCGCCAGGCTCATCAGCCAGACGAAGATCGATCTCTTCACGGATGTCCTCTCTTGCGGGGCGACGCCAACGCCTTGGAATTGCTAGCAGGCGAAGCAGTCGGTAGCACACCTCCACGGCCGGGGCATGGCGGAAGCGGGAAATTCACCCCCGTGGCGGCTTTGCCACTGGCGCCGGGTTTTGCTCTGTGTACGATTGCGGC
>ERZ869909.1203-NODE-1203-length-21836-cov-4.019256_pt1 | contig 21836 bp, 20 predicted proteins | sample MGYA00520892_ERZ869909 | MGnify/ENA primary metagenome ERZ869909 (study PRJEB32215, sample SAMEA104723947) | bioreactor metagenome | biome: bioreactor; feature: anaerobic bioreactor; material: water | place: China | collected 2015-03-12 ... | reverse complement strand
GCCCTCCCCCGGAAGCCCCGCCCCCAGAACCGCCCCCGGAATTCCCGGAACCCCCACCTCAGGCGGGATCGCGAGCACGGGAGCCGCGTCGATGCCCCGCGTGGAACTCGCCTCCTTCGGGCCGCTGCTCACCACGGCGTCGCCGGATGAGGCGTACCAGCAGTACCTCCTGGCCGGGCTCGCGGAGGGGCGGGTCATCGCGGAGATGCCCGTGCAGTTCGTGGAGCTGCGCGAGGTACCCAACTCGGATGTCCGCGAGGTCTATCTGGTGCGCCAGACGCTCGAACGCGTGCCCGCGACGGAGATCTGGGTGCCCGATCTGCGGATCGACGATGCAGGCAACCTGCACAGCGTGCCGGTCCGCCTGCGCGAGGGAGCACAGGAAATGGCGCTGTGAATCGCGGCAGCGCGTGACGGGATGGACCGGCCCGCGCGTCCTTGCGGAGTGCAACGGAAGAATCAACAGGCAAGAGACGGATCAGAACACCATGACAGTGATGACGACGAGGAGTACGAAGATGAACGCAGGAATCAGAAGCATGGTCGGAGTGTGCAGCGCGGTGGGGCTGCTCCTGCTGGCCGGTGGAGCGGTACACGCGGATGACGCCGTCCGGAGCGGCACCGTGCGGCTCGAGCGCGCCGATGCGAACACCGATCGGGCCGCCACGACGAGAACGCGCTCCTTCGAGAACCAGAGCATCGTGATCGAGCGGACCGGCGAGCCGCGCATAGAGGTGACGAGCCGCAACGGCCAAGTGGTCGTGAAGGTCGATGGCGTCGAGCGCGTGCGCGCCGAGCCGGATGACGAATGGCGCAGCACGAATATCCACAACGATGCGGGCGAACTCATCGCTCGCATCACGCGCGACCCCGCCACGGGACGCGTCTCCGTGGACGGACCGGGGATGGCGATGGTGCGGAGTGCGCCGGTCCCGCCGCAGGTCTTCTACGGCAGAGGCGGCGACATTACGCCGCGCGTTCTCGACCTCCAACTCGCGGATCCCACTCCCGTCCTGCCCGTGATGATGGGCATCATGATGGGATCGGTGGATGGCGCGCTCGCGCACCATCTGGGCATCGAGCCCGGCGCAGCAACGCTCATCACCGGCATCGTGCCCGGTTCACCCGCGGAGAAAGCGGGCTTGCAGGAGCACGACATCGTCCTCACGCTCGACGGCAGCACGGCGGGCCCGAACGACATCCACACACTGCTGAGCACAAAGTCGCCCGGCGATGCGGTGACGCTGCAAGTCCGGCGCGCCGGTGAATCGGAGCCGAAGACCGTCACCATCGAACTCGCACGCTCGACCCAGATGATGTCCAATATGTACGCTCCGCAGCGCTTCGCGCCGCCGAGCCGCAGGAGCGCTGCCGAGCCCTCCGCCCTTGGATCGCAGGAGCGGCAGATGCTCCGGCAAGCCGCCCCGCAACCCCCAGAATCCCCGGCGACCCCGGAATCGTTCACACGCGGCCGTGCGCAGGACAGCGATGCGACACGCGAGCTTCAGTCCGAGGTTCGCGCCCTGCGCGAGCGGATCGAGGCCGAGCGCCAGTCGATGCTGGGACAGTCAAAGCAGGCAGCCCTCGATCAGGCCGTGGAGAACATCGCCGCGCTGACGCGTGAACTCACGCAGAAGCAGGCCGAACTCGCTCGCCTGCGCGGCGAGCGCATCATGCAGCAGTTCGAGGCCATGGGCGCGGAGCAGGGCGACATCGACTTCACGCTCCCCCGCATGCTCATCGAGATGATGCTCGAGGAAGAGGGCCAGCCCGCCGGACGCCGGTATGTCTTCCAGGCACCCGGTCAGCACCGTGCTGCGGATGGGGATGCGGCGATGCGGCTGCTCGCCGAGGAGATGCGTGCCGGGGCACTGGCCGAACGCGACCGGCTGCGCGACGCGCTGAGCACCTCCCGCGACCGGGAGCAGGAGCTGACAGAGCGGCTCGAACGCATGGAGCGGCAGTTGCAATCGCTGATGACGACCCTCGAAAGAGTTGTCGGAACGCAGGCCGACGGAGTGAAACCCGGCGATCGTTCGCCGGAATAAAGAGTGGATTCGCCCTCCACACCGTCGCCGACGCACTCACCGGGGTGCGTCGGCGGCATTCCGTTCCGGTTGTTTCACGATCCTCGACTCGGACGGCGATGGGGCGCTCGCATCCTCGGATGCGGGCGTCTCGTTTGTTGTGCGCTCACGCAGCTCGCGCGCACGATCGAGCAGGGCATCCACATCCGTCGAGGCCGGTTCGAGTGTGAAGTGCCACTCGATGATGGTGGACTTGTGCGTCGGCATCGCCAGCGCGACGAGATCGATGATCGGCTGCTCGTGCAGCGGCGCCTTGGCCTCGCGCTTCGTCACGACCGGCTCGTGGCCGGGCAGATTCAGCCGGATGTCGTAAACACCGAACCAGGTGAAGTCCACCTCCGTCGGCGTCACGCCCACATCCGTATCGTTCAGGAAGACACGCGCGCCCTGCGGCTCGGAGGTGATGAGGATCCGGCGCTCGACCGTGCCGCACCCGAAGCCCACGAGGGAAAACAGCAGCGGCACACCGGCGATGAGGCGAATGGATCGACGGGTCACCGGACATCCTCCCGCATGCTTGCTGCGTGCGCCGGGCGCACCGTGTGATGATCGTCGAATTCGTCGCCGCGGAAGAGCGAGCCGAGGTACGACTCACGCACCAGCCGATCGTTGATGAGTTCGCGCGGCGTGCCCTCCCGCAGCACCTTGCCCTCGTTGATGATGTACGCGCGGTCGCACACGCGGAGCGTCTGCTGAACATTGTGATCGGTGATCAGAATCGCGATGGAGCGGTCGGTGAGACGACGGATCTCCGCCTGCAGATCCTCGACCGCCAGCGGATCGACGCCGGAGAAGGGCTCGTCGAGCAGGATGAGCTTCGGGTTCGTCACGAGCGCCCGGGCGATCTCCAGGCGTCGCCGCTCGCCGCCCGAGCAGGTACGGGCGTGGTCGCGGGCCTTGTGCACGAGGCCGAACTGTTCGAGCAGCTCCCGACAGCGCTTCCGGCGCGCGGCACGCCCGATGGGGAGCGTTTCGAGGATCGCCATCAGGTTCTGCTCGACGGTCAGCCGCTGGAAGACGCTCGGCTCCTGCGAGAGGTAGCCCATGCCCAGACGCGCCCGCCGGTACATCGGGAGCTGCGAGACATCCCGCCCGTTGAAGGCGACCTTGCCCCGGTCGGCATCGATCATGCCCATGACCATCCGGAAGGAAGTCGTCTTGCCCGCCCCGTTGCGACCGAGCAGACCGACGATCTCCGCCTGATTCACATCGAACGACACCCCCTGCACGACCGTCCGGTCGGCGAAGGACTTCACCAGATTGGTCGCTTCGAGCAGCGCCACGCCGTCAGTGTAGCCCGTCCCGGTCCGAGGCCCCGATCAGCCCTGGCGGTGCTCATCTTCGTCGTGGGGTTCTTCCGCAGGGGGTGCCGGCGGAAGGGGATTCGGCGCGACATCGGAGACCGGCTTGCCCGAGAGGAACGAGAAGCTCGCGGGATAGCGATACAGCTTGCCCGCCTTCGCGGCCTGAATCGACTGAATGAGGCCCACAATCCACGCCACCAGCAGCCCAAGCCCGACCACCGGCAGAATCACGAAGCCGATGCAGATGAAGGTCGTGAGGAGGCCGATGATTCCGCCGACGATGCCGATGATGAACAAACTGATGTGGAAATCGATCGTCGAACGCCCGTGCGCATCGACGAAGTTCGACTCATCCTTCTTCATGATCCACATGACCAGCGGACCGATCAGGTTGCCGAAGGGAATAATGAAGCCGGAGAGCGCCGAGAGGTTCAGGAACATGCACCAGTCGCGCATGGCCTGCTCGGGCTCTTCGCCGGTCCACTCGATCGTCCGGGGCTTGAAGAAGTCGATGATCTTGTTCATGGTCAGGGTTTGTACCCACGAACACCGTTTCACGCAAGAAACGGGGGCGACTCCACGCCCACATCCCCCACTCAGGGTGGTCGCCGCTCAGACCTCGTTCGGCGCCTTGATGAAGCGGATGCACATCGGATAGCGGAAGTACTCGCGTCGCCCCGCCGCGAGCGCGCCCATGACACACCCGACGATGCGGAGAATGCTCAAGCCGAAGATCATGAGGCCGACGATGCCCGTGAAAAACACCGCACCGATGCCGCAGGTCATCACCGTGAGCGCGAGGGCCAGGATGCTGCCCGCGATGACATACAGGAGCAGCGAGAGCTGGAAGTTCACCGCCTCGCGCCCGTGATCATCGATGAAGTCCGACTCCCTGCAGCGCACGCGCCACAGCACGAAAACCACGATCGGACCGATGATCGTCATGTCCAGCAGAGACAAAAGCCCCATCAAGTGAGTCAGCACGGAATAGTGCCGCTCCGAGTCGGTCACGCCGGGATCGACGAACCGGCCAGAGTCCGCGATGTAGGGTTCGCCTGCGTGATCCACTGCTCATCTCCGTGCGACGAAAGAGTCCGTCTCGATCGCGCATCACCGCATCGCCAGAATCCCCAATGTCCGGAGCCCGGCTCCGGGAGGCAAGTGTCCTCCCCCCGACCACCCTCTGCTCTCCCCCCAGCGACACCGAATGGGCATCGAATGCGGATTGGGAGGTTCTGGGGCTTCCGGGGCTTCCGGGGGCGGGGGTTCCGGGGGGAACTTCCGGGGGATTGTCAAGGGGGCATGAAGCCCGTGTTGTTGATTGGGGAAACTCATCTGGGATTTCATGCCATCGTTCGGGATGACTCGGCATTCGGACCGATGAGGCGTAGAGTCACCGAATGGCCCTTCACGCCGCCCATTCCGGCTCACGCAGCCCCGGGGAGCCCCCCCGTCTGGCTGTGACCATGGGCGATCCGCTCGGCATCGGCCCCGAGGTCGTTGTCAAGGCCTTGGCCGACCGCGATCTCCGCAAGCGGGCACGCTTCCACATCTACGGCTTCGCCAAGGCGATGCATCTCGCGGCGGACCGCGCGGGCATCGACCCCTTCTGGTGGCAGGCGCCCGCACGGAGCACCGCCGCCGCCAACGCCGATGCGCACGATGTCCTGCTCATCAACTACGAGCCCACCGACCGCGACAGTGCCCCCGCCGAGCCCGGTGCCGACCTCGACACCTGCACATCGGGACGCCCGACCCGCGCCGGGGGGCTCGCCTCCTTCCGCTTCGTCGAGGATGCCATCGAGGCCGCTCGCCTCGCGCCCGAAGCGCCGATGCATGTCGACGGCATCGTCACCGCGCCCATCAGCAAGGAGGCGTGGGCGATGGCGGGCAAGAGCAAGTACCCCGGCCACACCGATCTGCTCAGCGTCCGTCTCGGCGCGAAGCGCACGCGGATGATGTTCGTCTCCGACAAGCTCAACACCATCCTCGCCACCGCGCACATCCCGCTCATGGACATCCGCAATGTCCTGACCATCGGCCTCGTCTACGACACCATCGACCTCGGCCATCAGGCCTGCGAGATGATGGGCTACGACCGGCCCCGCATCGCGGTCTGCGGCCTCAATCCGCACGCGGGCGAGGGCGGACTGCTCGGCGATGAGGAAACCCGCCTGATCGAACCCGCCATCCGCCTCGCGCAGCAGCAGGGCATGCGCGTCTCCGGACCGTTCCCCGGCGACACCATCTTCCGCAAGGCGCTCGCCAGAGAGTTCGACCTCGTCGTCGCCATGTACCACGATCAGGGGCTCATCCCCATCAAGACCCTCGCCTTCGACTCCGCGGTCAACGCCACCATCGGCCTCCCCACCGTCCGCACCAGCCCGGACCACGGCACGGCGTACGACATCGCCGGGCAGAACGCCGCCGACCCCGGCTCGATGAAGGCCGCCATCGATCTTGCGATTCGTCTGGTGTCGTCCCATGCATCGGCGGCCAGGGCCGTCAATGCTGCGCGAGCGTGACCCAGCCCTCGATCGGGAACGCGTGCTCGTTGAGCGCGATCAGGATTATCTCGTGTGACAGCGAGGGGATCATTGCATTGAAGTGCGCCCAGTGTGCCATCAGCCCGAGCAGGATCGTTGCGCAGATCCATGCGCAGCGTTCGCTCGCCCGGTGACGCCGGATCGCGTAGAGCGCACCGCAGGTGAAGAGCATCGTCGCGCCCTTGTAAGCGATCAGGCCGCCAACGCCCGTCTGCACGATCACCCACCGCGCGATCGGGTTGGCCTCCAGCAGACCGATGTTGGTGAGGTAGATGATCGTGCAGGCCAGGTCCGTCAGGCCCATCAGCACGATCGCGCACATCGCCAGCAACAACCGCCTCTGACCCGTCGGCCATGGCACAGCCCGGGTCTTCCCTTCTGCGGGCGTCAGGCAGGCAATCGGAGACGCGTGCGTCAGTGTGCTCATAGTGTTGTCGTGGGCGGAGGTGCGGAATCTCCCGGCATACCCCCCACTTCGGGGAACGGATCCGGGGACTGATCGGTATCGGATGAAGGCGGACCCCGCAAAAGCCGAAGCTTCAGGAACGGAACGCATCGCATGATCGGACCCAGAACAAGAGCGGCATGGCCCGGTATTCCCGGCGCAGCGCTGGTGATCGCCCTCGGCATCCCCACCCTCGCCCCACTCCCAGAGGCCGCGGCACAGCGGGCGATGCCCGTCTACATGGACGACTCCCCCGGTGCCGAGGAAGCCCTCGGACGCGTCGGAGACCTCGCCCGCATCGGCAACCTCGACGAGGCATGCCGCGTCCTCCAGCAACTGCTCAACCGCGATGCCGACCGCGTCCTCCCCGCACCGGGCGAGGAGAACCTCTTCATCTCCGTCCGCGCCGCGGCACACAACCTCCTGCTCGCGAACCCCGATCTGCTCGATCGCTACCGCGCACTGGAGAGCGCCCGTGCCGCATCCATGCTCGAGGCGGATCAGGCCGCGGAAGTCGAGCGCACCCGCCTCTTCACGCGCGCCGGACTCGAAGCCGTGCTCACGCTCGCGCAGCGCCAGATGGAATCAGCCCGTTTCGGCGGTGCCTGGCAGACGCTCATGCAGGCCGAGGAACACCCCGATCGCTCCGGCACGCTCGGACGCGCCTGCGCCAACATGGCAACTCAGATCCTCGTCTACATGCGCGACACACACCCGCACGACGCCGCATCACACGCCGAGGTCGTCGAGCGTTGGAACCGCGAAGCCGACATCGATCCCGCCGTACGCCACAAAGTCGACGGCCCCGACTTCACACCCGTCCGCACCATCTACTCCCCGATGCCCGAGGTGAATCTCTCGGGCATCCTCCCGCGCGCGATGGCGTCCGTGCGCCTCGGCGAACCCATCGAAGAAATCCGGACGCTCTCGCAGGAGCAGGTCCACACCGGGCAGGGCGACGGCTCGCGCCTGCTCCACGCCGCACCGACCCTCGTCGGCGATGTCGTCTACTTCAACGACAGCCAGACCATCTCCGCACTCGACCGCTTTACGCTCACGCCGATCTGGCGCGCCGTCGTCTCCTCCGGCATGCGCCCGAATGTCTCCTTCACCGGACGAGCCGGACTCGAAGACATCTGCCAAGCCCTCCACGCCGAGGGACGCATCGTCGCGCTCACCGGACTCTCGCTCAAGGGCCGAACCAGCCGCGATCGCGTGCTCACATGCCTTGACGCCGCGACCGGGCGCATCCTCTGGACCCGCACCACCGAGCGCGGCGAGGCCGCGCGCGACCCCGGCGAAGGCGAGTTCCGCGGCCCGGTCATCGTCGATGAAGGCGTCGTCGTCCTCAGCATCCTCCGCGAAGTCACGCACCAACGACTCCGCAGCAACACGCTCGTCGGCTATGACCTCCACACCGGCGAACGCCTCTGGACCCGCCCGCTCGCCAGCGTCGGACAGCAATCATGGGCCGCAACCCCCGAGACCGCCGACGGATCGCTGGTCATCGACGGCATCCTCTACCGCAGCGACCGCATCGGCGTCGCCCTCGCCATCGAGGTGCAGACCGGACGCATCCGCTGGATCCGTCGCGTCCCGCGACAGGACAACGGCATGAGCAACGACCCCGGGCCGTGGGTCTCCAACATCCCCGTCGCGCACAACGGCTCCATCATCGCCATGAGCCCCGACCGCCAGCGCATCATCGAGATCAACCGCGCGAGCGGAGAAATCCTCCACTCGCTCCAGAGCGGGCGCATGGAAAACCCCGACTACCTCCTGATCATGAACAACCTGCTGCTGGGCGTCTCGCGCGACTCCATCGTCGGCAGACCCCTGAGAGCATGGACCGTGCCGGAGCAATCCACCTACGCGCTGCGGCGCGTCCAAGGCGGCATCCGCGGACGCGTCCTCGTCACCGGCGATTCACTCATCATTCCCACCGCCTCCGGCATCGGACGCGTCGATGCGCGCTACGACGCGGACTCGGGATTCACCATCGCCGCCCAGCGCGCCCTCGACATCGATGCGCCGGGCATCCCCATCGTCGCCGACGGTCAGTTGATCGTCGTGGATGACGCCCGCGCGCATTCCTACCTCTCGTGGACCTCGGCCGACGATCTGCTCCGGCAGCGCATGGATGCCGCCCCCACCGACCCGCTCCCCGCCATCACCTACGCCGAGCTCTCTTTCCGCGCTGATCGCCCCGACCGCATCCTCTGGGCGACCGACCGCGCCCTGCGCGCCATCGAGCGCGACCCGCTCGCAGACGACTCCGTCGCGGCACGCGCCCGACTCTTCACCTCGCTGCTCGACATGGTCGAGCCCCCGCCCGATGCACCGCTCGGAGCCATGCTCAACACCGAGCAGCGCGACGGCATCATCAGCCGCCTCGGACGCCTCGCCACCAAGCCGGATCAGCAGGTCGCGGCCCTACTCGCCGCCGCCCGCTTCGACGAGGCCTCCGACCGTCCTGAGCGCGCCGTCGAGCGCTACCAGCAGATCCTCGCATCGTCCGCACTCTCGCGCAGCATGGCCCGCAGCGAGGGCACCACCCTCCCCGCCGAGGTTGCCGCCACCCGCCGACTCGAACGACTCATCCGCATCGAGGGCCGTCGCGTCTACAGCGCCTACGACGCCGAAGCGCTCCGCATGCTCGAAGATGCTGCGCGCAACCCCGAAGCCAACGCCTTCGAGCAGATCGCACGACGCTACCCCGTCTCGCGCCACACCCCACGCGCCTGGCTCCAGAGCGCCATGCACCACGAAGACGCCGGCGACGACCGCGCCATGCTCTTCGCGCTCGAAGCGGGCACGCGCTCCGCCGAAGCCACGCTCGACCCCGACGATCCCACCCGCGCCGAACTCGCCGGGCGGCTCATCACCTCCCTCATCCGCCTCGACCGGCTCGACTCCGCCATGGACCGCATCGAGCAGATCGCCGGGGCACCCATCCTCACCGTCAACGACCAGCCCATCAATCTCCGCTCGATCTCCGATGAACTCCGCACCCGTCTCGCACAGCAACGCAGACGAGCCGACATCGGGCCCGAACTCGGACGCACATGGGTCTTCGAGCGACTCTCCATCATCGAGCCCATCGACCGCAACGCCACCACCACTCCCACCGACCGCATCCTTCTCCGCAACTTCGATGGCACGATCGGCATGTGGGCCATCGACGACCAGGAAGGCCTCAAGCGGCTCTGGAACTCCAGCATCGAAGGCGATCTCCTCCGCTTCGACCGCACCGGCGTCTACCTCAGCGCAGGACGCGAGCGCAACAACGCCCGCTCCGTCGCGCGCCTCGACATCGACACCGGCAATCTCATCTGGCGCACCGATCCCATCGCCGAACTCTTCGCCCGCGGCGGCGAAGAACGCCTCGCCGTCGCCGGAGCACGCCCGCGCATCGACACGCCCATCCGCTCCGGCGTTGCCCACGACGAGGTCCTCGCCGTCTTCGATCGACGCACACTCGTCCTCGTCGAGCGCTCCGGACGACTCGCCGGATTCGACCTCGACACCGGAAGACTCCTCTGGGCGCACGAGCGTGCACCGGACCTCGTCCACGAAGCCGCGGCGGGCGCAGGACTCCTCGCCGTCATCGGCATCCGCCCCGGCAACGAGGACAGTCCTCGCCACGCCGACGGCGAAGCCGCACCCTTCGAGAACGCAATGCTCCTCTTCGATGTCCGCTCGGGCGAGCCCGTCGCGACACACCGCGAATCGCCCAGCCAATCCATGCGCTGGGTCCGCATCGACGACAGCGGACTCGTCGTCGCAGGAATCCGTGATGGCGTCTTCGCGTACGACCCCTCCCGGCGCAGCGTCGTCTGGCGCTCCGACCGCCCAACGCTCCGCGACACCGTCGGCGCGTGGTTCGTCCCCGGCGGCATCGTCGTCCTCGACATCGACACCAACCTGCATCTCCTGTCTCGTCAAGACGGCTCCGGCACACGCGAGGCGCTCGATGTCCCCGGACGACTCCCCTCCACCTCCTCACGCGTCGAGGTTGTCACGCTCGACGATGAGCATTTCGTCGTCGCCACCGGACGCAATGTCGGCGTCTTCGATCTCGCCGGCGCCCCCGTCGGCATCGACGCCACCGAGCGCGTCGTCGATACCGGGCTCACACCTGTCATCGCCGAAAAATTCGTCATCACGCTCGACCGTGCCAGCGTCGCCGTCGGGCAGGATCTCCGGGCCTACCCCCTGCAGGTCTTCGAGCTGCCCTCCTGCCGCGCGGCATCGCCGACCATCGGCTACGAACTCGGCGCACCACCCCGCGCCATCAGTGCGCTCGACCAACGCCTGCTCATCAGCGCTGGCGGCGTCACCATCGTCATCGAGTCGATGCACGCCCCCGACGATCCAAATGCGCCTCGTCCCTGACCGCGTACACTGATTCCATGCGTCCGCGCCCGCTGCTCACAACCCTCCTCATCGCCGCCCTCGCACTCGGTGCGTGCTCGCGCTCCAGCGACGACGATCCGGAACCCACCACCCAAAACGATGCCGGTGCACCGGCCACCCCCGACACCACTCCCGAGATCTACACCTCCCCCCACGATCTCACCGTCACGCTGGCCGATGAGCCGCTCCGCACCTTCGAGCAATCCCTCCGCGAAGATGCCCCCCCGGATGCTCCCCCGGGTGTCCCCCCGCTGATCATCGAGATCCACGCCGAGGGCGAGGGCGAGCCCTGCCCCGACGATGCGATCGCCCACATCGCCTTCGTCGCACGCTTCGCCGACGGCGCTGAGTGGGACTCCTCCGAACGGCGCAGAATCACGCTCGCGGTCCCCCTCGCCGAGTACGGCGTCATCGAAGGCCTCCGCGCCGCCATCACAGGCATGAAAATCGGCGAAACCAGACGCGCACGCATCCCATGGCAACTGGCCTACGGCACGCAGGGCCGACCGCCCATCCCCGCCCGCGCCGACCTCATCTTCGACATCCGCCTCGTCGCCTTCGAGCAACCCGGCCCGACCACCGACGAAGCCCCCTGATCCGCCCCGTTACCTCGACTCCTGCATCGGATCGTCGCCGCGCTCGATCATCTCGATCTTCCGCAGCCGACGCTCGTGACGCCCGCCCTCGAACTCCGTCACCAGCCAGCGATCCACGATCTTCTCGATGAGCCGCTGGCCGAGCAGGTCCGCCGAGAGGCAGATCACATTCGCGTTGTTGTGCGCCCGCGAAAGCTCGGCGGTGATCTCGTCATGCACCACCGCCGCGCGCACCCCATGCACCTTGTTCGCCGCGATCGAAGTCCCGATCCCCGTCCCGCACAGCAGGATCGCCAGATCCGCCTGCTTCTCGGCGATCGCGTGCGCCACCGCCCACGCCGCGTCCGGGTAGTCGCTCGTCTCGCCCTCGCCCGGAATGTGACACTCGACCGCGTGCCCCTGCTGACGCAGCCGCTCCGTCAATCGCTCCGCGGGCTCGCGCCCGCGATGGTCCGCTCCGATCAGGAGTTTCATGGCCGATGCTCTTTCGGATCCAATGCATCGAGCTGCGCCATCCGCTCACGAATCAACGCGCCCATGCGCTTCGCCGTCGTGTCGTACACCTCCTGAGACTGCCCGAACGGATCGTCCACATCCGCATCCGACGGATCCAGCAGATGCACCTTCTCGGCACTCTCGGGATCAAGCTGAAGAATCCGCGTACGGTGCGTCCGCGTCATCGCGAACACGATGTCCGCCTGCGTCAGCAACTCCCGCGTCAGCGGACGCGATGCATGCGAATCCAGAGCAATCCCCATCTTCCGCATCGCCTCCACCGCCTCCGGACTCGCCGGAGCGCCCGGCCCGGTCGCGATCCCCGCCGACAACACCCGCGTGTCCAGACCCGACGCATCACTCTTGAGCAAATCGCGCGCGATCGCGCTGGCCATCGGGCTGCGGCAGGTGTTCCCCGTACACACAAACAGAATCGTTCTCGTCATCGTCCGTGTAATGGCGCGCTCCTCGACAAGCCCCACTCTTGCCACATGATACCGCCCGTCCCTCGTCAGCCGGACCAGCGTCGATCCCACCCCTGCGGGCCGCACCGGCGCATCCACCACGCCCCCCAGCATCGCCCCGCGCTCCCCCAGCACGACCACCGCCTCCTCCACCGTCCGTGCCGCCCGCACACCCCCCACGCCCGCCATCACCACCGGAAACGCGCACAACCCCAGCAACTCGGCCGCCGCCGCGTGGCTCGTCACACGAACCAGCAGCCCCGCCTCGTCGTCCATCACGCCGCGCGCCACACCCAGCTTCGCCAGCACCGCGTCGCGCTGCGCCTCCCCCATTTCGATGGCGAGCTGCACCCCGCCCGGCAGCAACCGGCTCAGCACACGCCGATGCACCGGCGACTCCACCCCCACCACCTCGCGCACCCGCTCCACCGTCGGCGCGTGCCACGCCAGCGCTCCGCGCGCCTCCCCGCCACGAACACGCCACAGCCGCCTCAGCGCACCGGCATCATCCGCCCGCACCGCCAGCGCGTACACCGTCTCCGTCGGCATCAGCACCACCGCCCCCTCCCCCAGCAGGCGTGCGCCAACCCCCAGCGCATCCGGATCCGATGCGGGCCGCAACATCATCTCATCACGCGTCGGCACCATCCAGTATTCGCCCCCATCGCCCCCAAAGCCACACCCAGCCGCCCTTCCCCTTGCATCACCACACAAGACCCCGTTAGAGTCCACCCAGAGGGGCCTCAACCCGCGACAATGCGAAACGCCCCGTGAGACCACCGTGGAGTTCTTGGACTACAACGAGACGCTCGCCCACCTCAAGCCGCACGCCGTGGTCCCGCGCGCCGAGGGCAAGGAAGATGCACGACTCGTCCGCTTCTTCCTCGAAGACGAGCAACGCGCCCCCATCAAAGTCACCGTCGGATCCACCAAAGACGACGATCAGTACTCCGTCGCCCGCGATCGCGCCGACCTCGGCGACATCGCCGAGGCCATCGTCGCCGGACTCCACATCGATGAGATCGCCATCTTCCCCACCTCGCGCTGGCGCGAAATCCTCGACCTTGTCGCCTTCGACCTCGCCGAAGATGAAACATGGCTCGAAGTCGATGCCGAAGCCGCCATGCACCAGAACGGACGCGACCCGCTCGTCCTCATCCCGCGCGACCGACACCTCCTCGTCACACTCATCAACGCACTCATGAACCACGCCGAGGCGTCCACGCACGACCTCTCCGTCGTCGCCATGGATGCGCCCGTCATCATCCAGGTCGGACACGCGGGCATCCTCACCGTCTGGTGCGCCAACGAGGCCATGGCCGACAAGATCGCCCGCCTCGCTCGCGTCTAACCCCCCCCCGGAAGTACCCCCGGAAGTTTTCCTGAAGCCACTCAGGAAGCCCCACGAAGCCCCCCTGCGCCCGCGATCCACTTCACGCCGCGCTACCCCTCGGCGCGCAATCGACCCATCGCCATCTGAAGATCGCTCCACACCTTCTTCCGATTCTCCGGCGTGTACGCACGCAGCAGATACGCCGGGTGGTAGGTCGGCATCACCGGAATCCCCTCGAACTCGTGCCAGCAACCGCGCAGCGACCCCATGCTCTCCATCGAGTTCAGCAGAAACCGCGCTGCCGGAAGCCCCAGCGTCACGATCACACGCGGCCGCACGATCCGGATCTGCTCCACCAGATAAGGCCCATCCAGCGCCGCCTCCTCGGGCGTCGGCGTCCGGTTCCCCGGCGGACGGACCTTCAGCACATTCGCGATGTACACCGACTCACGCGACAACCCCATCGCGATGATCATCTCCGTCAACTTCTGCCCCGCACGACCCACAAAGGGCACGCCCTGCGCATCCTCATCCGCGCCCGGCGCCTCGCCGATGAACATCAGCTCCGCATCCGCAGACCCATCCGAAAACACGATCCGGTTCCACCCCTCGATCATCCGCGGCACCGTCGCCTCGCGCTCGTACCGCTCGCGCAACTCCGCCAGCATCTCCGTCTTGCTCCCACCCACCTTGTCCCCGCCCCCAGCCGGCGCGATCCGCCCCGCAGCCGCCGGCGCTTCATCCACGGCAATCGCACCATCTTTCCCCATGCCACGCGCTCCCGCGCCACCCGCTCGCCCGACCGCTCCCGCATCATCCATCACGACCGCACCCTCCCGCGCCAGCGGCAGAAAATCCACACCCATCGACTCCACCCCCAGCAACCGAACCGTCCGCGCATGCTGCCGCAGCAGCCGCACCATCCCATCACGCTCATCCATCACGCTGCCCATCCCGCCAGTCTAACACCACACCGCATCACCTCCCACCACCCCATGCCCAGAACACGATCGGGCGGATTCCATAGTCGATGACCAGCGCGCCCAGCATCAGTAACCCGGCAGGAAACACCACATACCGGCAGTAGCGGATGCGCAGACGGGCCGGGATCGCCGGCAATCGGACCAATGACAACGCCAAGTAACTCAAGAGGCCAAGTAACACCAGCACGAAGAGCGAGAAGACCAGAATCAGCACGCTGAGAATCCGGAAAAGACCGGAGAGCAATCCAAAGCCGAATTGAAACCGGTCTCCCCAGAACCACACATCAGCAAGAGAACCGAACATGAAGTCGTGCCAGTACAGCATCACGCGCGACGGTCCCACGCCCACCGACCAGAGCAGAACGATCGCCGCGACAATCGCTCCCACTCGCACATACAACCAGCGGCTCTTCATCAGAAATTCGACGGTCTTTTCGTACCTCTGTGACGCGGGAAACCCTTCGAGATCGAAGAAATCGTTGATCCGCGTGTGTCCCGGCTTGCGCTCCGGCAATGTCTCATGGAACGAGCGAATGCAGTAGAGCGACACTTCAACAAACAGGACGCTGGCGATGAAAAGCACGACCCCAGGCGGGAAATCCGGCCGATACCCCAATATGTTTGTGCAGATCAACCCTTCCATATCATGCATCCCCGCTCCCGACGCGAAGCAAGAGCATTCGACTCACCCACTCCACACCAACTCCTCACACCCGCACCCTTCGCACACCCGTTCGTACCGCTCCCCATCCTTCCGAATCCGCACACCCTTCCCACGATCGCCCTTCGCGCCACACGATGAGCACACCGTCGGCATGGTCGTGCTCGCCCCACAATCCTGACACTTCCAGTAGTACCCCTTTCCCCAGTGCGCGGTCAGTTTCTCACCCTTGCACTCGCGGCAGACACCATCTTTCCCAACGCCCGCCCTCTTCGGACGCTCCGCCGCCGGCGCACGAGTCGCTGCCGGCTTCTGAGCGGACACACCGCGCCGTCCTTCGTTGGTGTGTTGCTCCTTCAGAAAATCCGTGACCGCCTTGCACTCATCCGCTTCCATCCACCAGATGCCGTAGCCGCCGTCCGGACGCGAGAGTAGGCCGGATGCAGCCCGATGCTTCTCGTACTCCTCGCGGATCTTGGCATCGACTTGATCCGCCTTGCACACATAGGTCCGGAATGGTTCGCTGGGCGGCTCCCATCCGTTCTTACGGTCGATCTTTCCATTGTCCGAGATCGCAACGATGATCTGCATCGGGAGATTCATGAAACCGCGCTGGTCTGTCTTATTGATCAAGAACGCCAATGGGCGGAGCGCCAACGGCACCTTTCCGAGCAGCTCCTGCCGATGGCGCTGGAGGAAAGATCGCAGGAACCTGCCCTGAAACTCCGCCTGACGGATGGGCGAGGGTATGCCGGTGTACCGCCCCTGATGCAGACGCGTCCACTCATCGCCGGTCGATGCATCCCCCCGCACCGTCACACTGTCGGACACCGACTTGCTCTCGATGATGAACATCCCCCACCGATGCAGCACCAGATGATCGATCTGCGCCACGCCCGGCGCTCCGTTGTGCTCGGGCTGCTCGGGATCGACAAGTCGAAGATCGTTGAGCACCAGAAAATCGGGATCATCCCGAAATGCACGATGCAGATAGAACGCCATCCGCGCTTCCGCGGCATTCCCCGCATCCCGAAAGCGATCGCCCGTCTTCGCCCGCTCTTCGTACGGCTTCTCAATCATGCCGGAATCCCCTTGTTCGGTTGCCGCGCACGCGATCCGGCCGAGCCAGAACAACGCCACGCAAAGCCACTGAAATAAGTGATTCCCCGCCCCACGGCAACCCCGCATCGTCCACCCCTTCCCCAAAGACACCCAATCACCATCCGAACATTATGCGCCGGTGCGCGTCCGCTGACGGGTGCCACGGTTTGTCAGCGATGAGCCCTTCTGAGGGCGAATGCTGCAAACCGTGTCTACCGATCACACCCGCACTCGATCGATCTCGCCCCACTCCGTCTCCATCCCACGGCACGCGCGTAGAGACGACCATCGATACTCTTCCGCCGCCCGCACCAGTCCTCGGCGCACCGGATTCGCATGGATGTATGCAATCTTCTCCTCGACCTCCTTCCGCGAGAAAATGTTCCGGTCGTACCCGCCTCCGCGCTGCCAGAATGGCTCGGATGCTTCTTGACGCACACCGGCAACCCATCGCTTGGCAATCGGACGCTTGATCGCGCTGAGAATCCGAGATACCGGCGCCTCCGGAAGCGAAGGAATGACCAGCAAGTGGACATGCTCGGGCATGACGACCCAGGCCAGAACTCGGATGCCAAGTCTTTGTCGCGTCAGGAACAACTGGCGTGCGAAATCATCGGCGATCTCTCGCTCCGCCAAGTACGCGCGTCGTTTGTAACACGAGAATGTCAGGAACCGCGCATCGCCCGCCCGCTCGAATCGCCGACGAGTCTTGAACGACGACGAGGTATCACTCCGAATCTGTGTCATTGCTCAAGCCTCCCTTCAAGACAGGGCCGCAGCACCCTTGCGACACACGGTTTGCCGCTGCGCGGCCAAACCGTGCCACCCGGAAATTCGGCCATCCTCAAACACCCGGCCACCACCCAAACATTATGCGCCGGTGCGCATCTGCTGCAAACACACTTCCCGCCCTTGTGCGCGCGAAAACTGAAATTCTCCCGATTCCGGGGGCGCGCCGGGGCCCCCCCCAGATGCGCTTCGGGGTACCCGGAGCTTCCGGGGGCTTCTAAATTCTCACGAACAATCTTCTCTGTCCGTCGATAGAGACTTGGTGCCAAACGACTCCGAAACAATCGATCCGGGCAATTCGCAGCACAGCAAGTCTCGCCGTTTGCTGTTTCTGCTCGGAATCATCGGTGTGTCCGCGATCATGCTTGCGCTCATCACAACCGGTACCAACTCATCGCAAAGCGACGATTGGACAATCACCGGATCCGCCATGTACACGCCACCTCATTACTACTTGGGTCAGTGGATTCAGCCGAGCGATGATGGCAGCGAATCCGATATCCTCTCGGCCATCCGCAGAAGCAACGATCTCGTGCGTGCCGCTCGACGCCCCGCGCTCACGCTCGCCTGTGTGGTTTCCGTGCCAACAAGTAATACAATCATGTTGATCTGGGTCGTAGATCTCACACAACCCATCGCCGTCACCGACAATTTGTATCCCGATCCAACCCTGTTCTTGCCCGACATGGAACACGAAATCACACGCCTGCTCGATGGTGACTTGTACTACTCCAACACGATCGATCTCCGCCACATACCCTCACAAGCCCCCTTCGTGCCCGATCCGGTCTCGCGCCAGATCCTCGCCGCCCACATGCAACTGCGACACAACGCCGCGAAGATCACGATCATCCCAACATTTCTGCGCGGAGACTTCTCCGGACAGACCCTCGACTCCTCCAACGCCATCACACTCGACGAAAGCGCCCTCACCAACATACTCAGCAGCCGATACCGCTCTGTCCTGAACAGGCCGATGCGATTCAATGTTGTCTTTGCCGAGTACGAAGCAAGCAACACCCCACGAGTACCGCTCTTCATCCGGCCAGTGTCCGAGATGCCGTAATCCTGTACGCGCATGGAGCGTGAGCGACATTGCCCGCGCCACCGAATCGCTGCCCACGACTCAGGAATCACTTGCGCTTGGCGCCGGTCCATCAAAGTCGCGCCACTTCGACAATCCGTGCCGACTGCGCACCACCTTGATCAGCAACGCCCCCAGCACCCCGAAGATCAAGCTCGGCACCCAAGCGCGTATGCAGTTCTCCGCGAGCGACATGCCCTCACGCGGCAGGCCCATCCCGACCGCGAACAGAATCACGCACGCCAAGGAGTACAACAACCAGAACGCCAGCGCCCCGTAGAGCATGACTCCGACAAACGACCAGTACAGGATGGGCGGCACCGGCAACCCCGCTCTCCGGCACAACCCGTCAAACACACTCGATTGCCAGCGCGACAGCCCCGCCTCGGTCAGCTCCGCACGCACAAGCGTCAGCTTGTGTGCCAACTTCGTGTCGTTTCTCGGTTCAGGCATCCGAACACCTCTCTGTTGAGTGCCTTCCGAAGACTGGCCCCTACCCCTCCACCTTCGCCCGTCTGCGCGCCTCGTTCACGCGCTCGAGTTGAGCACGGACCGCGGCATCGCGCTCGAGTTCTTCCGTCGTCTTTGCGAGACGGAAGCGCCAGTTGGGGTGCTCATCCGTGGTGCCGGGCACATTCTGCCAGCGCCGCTCCAGCCACAGATCCTCGATGTTCACCAGCACGAAGTCGGCCTCGCTGGATGCGAGCAGCTCGTGCAGCGCATCGCGGACCTGCGCGGCGTCCTGCGCATCGCTCTCCATCAGGCCCGTGCGGTGCAACTGCTTCGCCATCGCCTTGTTGGACCGCTCCCGATGCGCCTTGGCCCCGTCGCGCTCCTCCGCCGGGAACAGGTCGAAGGCGATGCGGTCGTCGATGTCATCGCCCGAGAGCGACCGCGCGATGGTCGGCATGTCGTGCGTGTTCACGCTCGCGACGCAGTGGGCGGTCACCTCCGGAAGCGAGATTTCCTTGGGCGACTGCTCGTACTGCACCACATACAGCGGGCACATCTGGTGGCGCTTGAGCGATTCGTTCACATAGGGCGGCACCGTGCCGAGATTCTCGCCGACGATGCGGCAGCGGTTGCGGTGCGATTCGAGGCAGAGGATCGCGTACATCTCGTCCGCTGCGTACTTGACATAGACGCCCTCGCTCGCGGGGGCACCGACCGGGATCCAGAAGAGGCGGTGGAACGCCATGACATGATCGAGGCGCAGGTAGTCCGCGTGGCGCATATGGTTCCGCAGCACGCCGATGAAGTAGTCGTACCGCGTCTCGCGCAGGCGATCGGGGTGGAGCGCGGGGAAGCCCCACGACTGGCCGCCGGTGAAATACGAGTCCGGCGGCGCGCCCACGGAGACATCCAGCGCGAAGAGCGACTGATCCCGGAAGACATCGAAGCCGTCCGTGCGCACGCCCACCGGCAGGTCGAGGTAGACGATGCCGCCGCGGCTGGAATGCTTCTTCGCGAACGCGCCGAACTGCCGATTGAAGGCGAACTGGACGAACTTGTGATACCGCTCCGCCGCGGGATCCCAGTCGCCCTCGCGGAGGTCGCCCCGCTTGAGCCGGTCGTCTTTCCAGACGGGCCATCCGCAGCGCTGGCGCTCGGTGACTGCGCGGAAGCGCGCGTACTCATCCAGCAGCGGATTCTCGCGCTCGAACGCCTTGTACTCCGGGCTGTCCGCGCCGCCGGAATTGAAGAAGACCTCGGCGAGCGGTGCGAGGACGGAGCGTCGCAGCGCGTTGGCGCGTCGGTAGTCGACCTTGTCGAGCGCTTCGAGGTCCATCCGCTCGACCATCGCCTCCTGCGAGCCCATGCGCTGGCGCGCCTCCATGCTCATCATGAACTCGGGGCAGCGGACCGGATCGATGAACAGCTCGTTCCAGAAAAGTCGGCTCACCGGCGAGTACGGGCTGGCGTCGAAGGGCTCATCAAGAAACGAGGCCAGCACCGGCAGCGTCGAGACGACCGTGCCGCCGAGCGTGGCCTGCCAGTCGGCGAGGCGCTCCATCTCGGTGAGGTCGCCGCAGCCCATGGTGCGTGCGCTCCGCAGGGCGTACATCGGGCAGAAAAGGCCCCACGCGTGGCCGCACCGCCCCGGCTCGTGGCGGAAACTCACGACCGGCGCGCTGATTACGCGCACGCGGTGCTCGCTCCCGTCCGCGAGCGTCACCGTCAATTCGTGATACCCCGAGACCAGCGCGCCCGCCCCACCACCACCGTTCAGGTCCAGCAGGGTGACGGTCTCCGGCGAGCCATCGATGCCCGTCCGCGTTTCGCGCTTGAGCGCGCCCGCATCGACGCGCCAGGTGCGCTCGGTGGCATCTTCCAGTACGAGGCGGCACTCGATCGCGCCCGCGGCATCGCCCAGGCGCAGAGCCACCGCGCCGACCCCGTCCCACGCCACCGCCACCGGCGGCACACGCTCGCCGCGCACCCGGGCCACACGATCGCGGTACGCCGCGTCAGGGTCCGAGACATCGACGCCCAGCGATGTCAGCGTGTGGAGCAACTGATCTTCCGTCGCGCGCACGGTGTGCCCGAACGCGCTGACATATTCCAGGTACAGACCGTGCGCGAGGGCCAACCGGCGCACCGGAGCCGAGATCTCGGATTCAGTTGTCACAAGCGTTCGATCGTTCACGGGCATCCGTTCCGCGCATCCCCGGCCACATCCGCCGCGGACCGGTCAAAATTCATGCAAGCGGGCCATCATCGCGGCACACCCGCCCCGCCGCAAACCCCACCCCGGAAATCACGCAAAAATCGGGGGCCTCAACACTACGCGCGCTACTCCGGCATCGCGGGGGCAGCGGTTTCGGGGGCGGGAATCGGCGCGGAAGCCCCTGCCCGGACAAGGGTTACGGGGCCCCTGGTCAGGCCGACGCTGTGCCAGTCGGCGGGGTCGAGGTCGTCGCCGGGGTCCATGGTGATGCCGGGGTATTCGCCGAAGGCCCCCTCGCCGGCGAGGATGCGGGGAGGGAGGCGTAAGTCATGCTCCTGCATGACCTTACGGATGCCGGAATTGCTGTTCGGACCGAGGAGGGCGTACTCGACGGTGAAGACGCGGTCGCGCTGGAGGGATTTGGCGGTCGTGAGAGGGACTTTGTAGGTGGCTTCGAGGCGGTCGCGCTCGTTCTGGATGATTGGCCAGAGGCGTCGCCCGGGGGTCATCCGGGCGATGTTCCCGGCTTCGGCGCGGGGGGCGTTCTGGGGGTTTTCCGCATCGTCGATGAGGGCTCGGTAGGAGGCGGCGGGGCGGCGATGGTCGGTGCGGAGGGTGATCTTGGTGTACTCGATGCGGGTGTTGAGGTGGTCGTACGGCTCGGGGCAGTCGCAGTCGAGGTAGAGGTGGCGCCCGCGCCCGGCGACGATCCACGAGCGGAGCTCGACGGTGCACTCGATGTCGGGGATGGCGGCGGGCTGGGGTTCGGGGGCGTGTGTGCGGGCGGGCTGCGTCGATTGCTCCGAGCAGGCGGTGAGGGCGAGGAGGAGGACGGAGCAGAGTGTCGCGACGGATCTCATGAGA
>ERZ869909.1202-NODE-1202-length-21865-cov-10.446071_pt1 | contig 21865 bp, 22 predicted proteins | sample MGYA00520892_ERZ869909 | MGnify/ENA primary metagenome ERZ869909 (study PRJEB32215, sample SAMEA104723947) | bioreactor metagenome | biome: bioreactor; feature: anaerobic bioreactor; material: water | place: China | collected 2015-03-12 ... | reverse complement strand
GGAGAGACTTTTGTTTCTGAGAAGGGTATTGGGATGTTTCTTCCTATTCTTTCTATCGTTTTTTTAGTGTTGGCCAATCGTGCCATCCATAAGGATGAAAATCTCGTAAAATCTGTTGACAGATTGCGCTAAACCTTAAATCTTAGTAGTATTAGTGAGAAAAACCCGAAGCATGCCAACTTCGGGTTTTTTGTTTTTAATCAAACAATCTCATTAATTTACCTTGACAAACAAAAAGACTGTAATTCAAAGCTTATAGTTTTTAGAGAATCAAGAAAAAGAATTGAGACACTATTTTCACAACTTTGTGACCAATTTATGATAAGAAGAAATTACGCTGAATTATTTAAAAGATTTAAAACCATATTACAGCACTAACTTTAATTCAGTTTATCAATAAGTTTATTTAGGAAAGATATTAAAACCCAAATAATTTAATAATACCCAACAAATAAATTATAATATAAAAATATTTCGTTTTTTTTTTTTAGTATATTAGTCGTCAATTAATCTAAAAACCATTTCTTATGAAAAAATCAATCATTTTTATGCTATTTGCATTGTTTTCACTATCCTGTTCTAAGAGGATATTCAAGAACAAAACCAAACACTTTATGATTCAGAAACACCCTCCTCTATAGATATAACTACAAAAGGAGGGATCAATGGAGGCTCAATCAGTTTTGGTATTGGACGAACATCACGGGGCTGTCGTGGTCTAAGTATTTGTAGAATAAATAGTGTAACGGTAACAATAGATAGTTATAACATTACTTGGACAAATCAAAACAAATCTTTAGTAGAAGACTATGCAATAGTAGATGGCAATTACCATGTTATAGATGAAAATAACTTTTATCTTCTTTTCGATGATTCAATTATAGATGAGTTGGTCTCTATACAAGGTGATTATCATTTTGTAATGGAGGAAAGTTTTACTATTGATATAGAAAGTGCTGAAATTATGGGAGTTTCTGAATATTTCACAATTTCTGAAAGTACTATGCCAATTATTTATGATAGTGCTTTAGACTTATATAAAGTATTATTAACAAATTCTAACGATTAATAATTAAGGGGAGTTGAATAAAAGTCCAAAATACAGGATAATCTGACTCCCTTTTTTTTCTTAATAAATCACAAAAAGAACAAGTATGAAAAAATCACACTTACACTTTCTTTTTCTTCTCCTAATATGCTCTGTTGTTCAAGGTCAAAACCCAATTTATGAATTTCATGACCACGATAGTATTGATAAATTCTTAAAAGGAAATCAATTTGAGTATAATGAAGACGAACTTTTTATTTTTAAGGAATTTGAAGGATTTTTTAACTATACCAACGAAGGCTACTTAAGAGGACCGGTGGTTCATGTATTTGATTCAAATGGGTTATATCTAGAATACCTTAAAGTGTCTGAAGTAATTGATAAACTTTCCAACTTCAAAAATATCAGGAAAAAACCTAAAAAAGATGCAATTAATATTGACAGTTGGATAAACAGGTTGGTCAATTATAAAACCTTAACCCCTTTGATAAAAGAAGCAGATAAAGATTACTATTTTGTTTTGAACTGGGGTATATTTTTCAACAAGCCACATAACATAGAAGCACTTTTTAAGTGGAACGAGGTTTTACAGCGCCAAAAACTAAATGGTGAAAGCATTCAAATTATTGTTTTGAACATGGACTTGCAAGAATCATGGAAATTATCTTCTGAACAACAAATGGACATACTTAAACAGGCAAATCAATGAGGTTTATAATCCTATCTATTGTGTGTATTTTTATTTGTCAACCTGTATCTTCTCAAGAAAATATACCGGTTGAAACCGCAAACATAACCCAAAAAAACGTAAAGTTAGTTGATTTAACAATAGATGAATTAAAAGAAAGGATATACCATTCAACAAAAAACACAAAAGTTATATATTTTTATCGCAACAGTAATACTTGTGAAGCATCTCGGCTAATGAATCCTGCAATAAACGAACTTTATCTAAAGCATAAAGATAAATTTGACTTATTTGTAGTATCAAGGGCGAATAAAAAAAATAAAGAATCACTTCATAATTATTTATTTTTTGAAGGGTACTATTTTCCGGTTTATATGATTGGCAGAAATTCCTTTAGATCTATGTTCAATAAATTATGTCCTGACTGTAATCATAGGATAATAGGTTATTCAGGTTTTTTTATTTTGGATTCAAACAATACCTTACTTAATCAAACTAATTATGACTTATCTAAGGATGAAAAGATTCAAATGTTAAGTAGTTATTTAGATTAGTATAAAAAGTAAACAAAGTAAGAATTCCTTTTTATAAGAGTAAACTATAAAATCCTAGGGAATAAAATTCATGAGTAACAATCTTTATTATGTGTTTTAACGCTTAAACTCCACCACCTCCAAATTCTTAATCTCTCCATTTTCCAATACAAAACGAAGCATCGTGCGCACCTTATGAAATCCGTGCTTACCCACCGCACCGGGGTTCATAAACAGCAGATTGTGTTTGGGATCGTGCATTACTTTTAAAATATGGGAATGCCCACAGATAAAAAGCTTTGGCGGATTGCTTTTCATTTCTTCCCGAATGTCGCGGTTGTATTTTCCGGGCGAACCGCCAATATGCGTTATCCACACCTCTACCCCTTCACAAATAAACCGCTGGTTCAAAGGAAACTCTCCCCTAATTTTAGCTTCGTCGATATTGCCGTAAACCGCCCGCAGCGGCTTTAGTTTTTGAATAGCATCGGTCACTTCCAGACTACCAATATCACCCGCATGCCAAACCTCATCGGCCTGAGCGACATATTTTAAAATACCATCATCAATGTGGCTGTGGGTATCGGAAAGTAATAGTATTTTTTTCACGTTTATTTATGAAAGGGAATTCAATAAACCATATTCAGGTTTATGTATCTTTGCTTTGTTTACAAAAATAGAGGATTCTTTGCGATATTTTATCGAAATAGCATTTAACGGAAAAAACTATCACGGCTGGCAAAATCAGCCGGATGCGGTCTCTGTGCAGCAAACCTTGGAAGAAGCCCTCAGCACCATTTTGAGAGCCCCTATTGAAATTGTGGGTGCCGGCCGCACCGATGCCGGTGTGCATGCCAAGCAGATTTTTGCGCATTTTGATTTCGCTGAAGTGAAAGAAACCGAGTCATTAATATATAAACTCAACTCCTTTTTACCGAAAGAAATTGCCATCAAAAATATTTTCCCCGTAAGGGAAGATGCCCACGCTCGATTTGATGCCACGTCACGCACCTATGAATATCATATTTGCTTGGAAAAAGACCCCTTTGCCATCGACTTTTGTCACAAGTTGAATCAATGTCCGGATGTTGAAAAAATGAATGAAGCGGCAAAAATTTTATACAACTATCAGGACTTTCAATGTTTTTCACGTTCAAAAACCGATGTAAAAACTTATAATTGCACCATCTCTTTTGCTGAGTGGAAAAAAATGGAGAATCGGCTGGTTTTCACTATCACAGCTGACCGTTTTTTACGAAATATGGTGCGTGCTATTGTGGGCACACTGCTTGATATTGGTTTTGAAAAGATAACCGTCAATGATTTACATAACATCATCAAAAGCAAAAACCGAAGCAATGCCGGCACATCAGTTCCGGCAGAAGGCTTGTATTTAACCCGGGTAGTTTACCCCAAAGAACTATTTTTATAATTTATGGCAAAAACCGGTCAGGCATTTGATTTTCATCTTTTTAAAAGGCTTTTGCGTTTTACAAAACCCTATAAAATAACCTTTTGGTTTGTAGGGATTTCTGCAATTTTGGTTTCCGGGTTTTCGGTGTTGCAACCCATTTTGCTGGAAAGCATCATCGATGATTCTATCATCCCTCAAGATTATGAAAACCTGTTGTTTTACATCACCCTGATGGTTGCCTTTCTTTTTGCAGAAGTTATTTTTCAATTTTCATTTCTTTATTATTCCAACTGGCTGGGATTTAATGTGGTGCGCGACATTCGCGTAAAGCTTTTTGACAAAATACTAAACTTCAAGATGAAGTATTTTGATAAAAGTTCTGTGGGAAGGCTTACTACCCGGGCGGTAAATGATATTGAAACCATTGCCAGTGTGTTTAGTGACGGTTTATTTAATATTTCCAGTGATTTACTAAAAATGGGGGTTATTTTAGGGTTTATGTTTTACAGAAGCTGGGAGCTGACGTTGATAGTTCTGGCAGTTTTTCCGCTTATATTATATGCCACAAGGCTGTTTCAAAAAGCGATGAAAAAAGCCTTTGAAGAAGTGCGCAATCAGGTAGCCAATCTCAACACCTTTGTTCAAGAGCGCATCACGGGAATGAAAATTGTTCAGCTGTTTACCCGCGAAGAAACCGAAGAAAAAAACTTTACAGAAATCAATCAAAAACACAAAGTTGCCTGGATTAAAACCGTTTGGTACAACTCCATCTTTTTTGCGGTAACTGAAATGACAGCTTCCATCACCATAGGTTTAATTATGTGGTATGGTGGTTTACAGGTACTCGCCGGCGGAAGCGCCATCACCCTGGGATTGATTGTCGCTTTTATCCGCTTGGCTCAAATGTTTTTCAGACCGCTCAACCAGATTGCTGATAAATTCAACACCCTGCAAATGGGCATGGTGGCGGCCAATCGGGTTTTTGAAATTGTCGATACCGATGCCTCTATTGAAGATCACGGTAATGAAACACTCACTGACGTTAAAGGACACATTGTTTTTGACAAGGTGTACTTCAGTTATGACGATGCAGAGATGGTCATTAAGGGCATTTCGTTTGAAGTGCAGCCCAATCAAACTGTAGCGTTTGTAGGTGCCACCGGTGCCGGAAAATCGACCATCATTAATCTACTTTCGCGGTTTTATGACATTAAAAGCGGTACCATTACCGTTGACGGAAAAAATATTAAAAACATAGCACTCAGCGACCTTCGAAAAAGCATTGGTGTGGTCTTGCAAGATGTCTTTTTGTTTGCTGACACGATTATGAACAACATCACCCTCAATAATCCTGAAATAACCGAAGCCCAGGTTATTGATGCCGCCAAAGAAATTGGTGTACACGATTTTATTATGAGCCTGCCTGATGGGTATCATTACAACGTGAAAGAGCGTGGCAGCACTTTGTCTTCCGGTCAACGGCAGCTCATTGCTTTTTTAAGGGCTTATGTTAGCAATCCGGGTATATTGGTACTGGACGAAGCCACCTCATCAGTTGATTCTTATTCTGAACATCTCATTCAAAAGGCCACTGAAAAAATCACCAAGGGCCGTACATCGATTGTTATTGCACACCGTTTGGCCACCATCAAAAAAGCTGATGTCATTATCGTAATGGAAGCCGGGGAAATTGTTGAAATGGGCAGCCACAAAGAACTCCTCAAAATTGAAAACGGTCACTACCGCAACCTCTATGAAGTACAGTTTATGAAAGAGGAAGTTTTGGATAAGTAACGGGGTTTGTTGTTCAAAATTTATAGTTTATGGTTTATGGTTTATGGTTTATAGTTTATAGTTTATGGTTTATTGTTTGATTTCAAAATCTTAGTGCCACTTAGTGCTCTTGTGCCATAGTGATAAAATAAATCTTTATATTTGATTCAAAATAAGTTATTATGCATATAAAACTAACTCTTTTGTTTATTTGCTATTTATTATCATTTCCATCATATGCACAAAACTTAGAGGATTTAAAATCAGACATTTCCAAATCGTTTCATACAAATGAAATTGACAGCATTTCTAAAGTAATGAAATTAAAGCCCGGAGATCAAGTAAAAGTATTTGCGATTTTTAAAGTATCAGAAAACGGCGAATTATTTGATATCCAAGCAAGAGGACCACATCCTGTTTTTGAAAAAGCAGTCATCAAAGCATTGGAAAAAATTTCTCCTTTGGATTTAAAAATTGAAAATGAACAATCTTTTGCTCTCCCTGTGATTTATATCATTGAAACAGATTCTGAAAAGAAAAGAAGAATTAGGAGAGAGAGAAAAGGTAAAACTTAAACCATTTTCCATTAAGAAACCCTTAATACTATCCCATTATTTAAAGTAGTAATTTTGTATTTCTAAAATTCAAAACTATGTCTGCCATCAAAAAAATCAAGCAATTGGGTTTTCAATGGGAAACTCAGGATCCCTTTTTATTTTGTGCTTATCACAAAGATGATTTCCCAAAAGGAAACGAACATTTAGGCCCCGATCCGTCTCTTTTAAAAGGACGCTACATCGGTCAGGATTTTACGATTAAAGATGGCTGGCGTATGTACCACGGTCAGCGTGTACCCGGATTTCCCGCACACCCCCACAGCGGATTTGAAACCGTTACACTGGTCGAGCAAGGCTTTGCAGACCACAGCGATTCATTGGGTGCCGCCGGGCGTTTTGGCAATGGCGATGTACAATGGATGACCGCCGGAAAGGGAGTAATGCACTGCGAAATGTTTCCATTGTTGAATCAGGATAAAGGCAATCCTTTTCTCTTGTTTCAGTTGTGGCTGAATTTACCCCGAAAAAGCAAAGGGGTTGACCCCTATTTCAGAATGCTTTGGAGTGAAGAAATTCCCATCGTTGAGGACAATGGTGTAAAATTAAAAATCGTTGCCGGAAACTACAAAGGCACACAAGCAGCATCCCCTACTCCCAACTCGTGGGCGGCAGATGCTGCCAATGAGGTTGCTATCTGGACCATCAAAATGGAACCCGGGGCTGAATGGGCAATCCCCGTTGCTTCTGAAGGGACCAACAGAACCTTGTTTTTTTACAACGGCAACGAAATAGAAACCGAGGGATACACCATTCCAAAAGAACACTCGTTAGATTTGCATCCCACCGAAAAAATTATCATCAAAAACGGAAATGCTCCTGCCGAACTGCTTTTTCTGCAAGGAAAACCCATTGGTGAACCGGTAGTTCAGCAAGGGCCTTTTGTGGCTAATTCACATCAGGGTATTCAGGAAGCCATTATACAGTATCAAAAAGACCAGTTTGGCGGCTGGCCCTGGGAAAGCTATGAAAACGTACACGACGCCAAAAAAGGACGTTTTGCTATCCACGCTGACGGGCGGGAGGAAGTGAAATAGTTTTTGAGAGGTGAGTCGTGAGTGGTGAGTAATTCAACGCACCTGTTTCTCTGTGTATCTCTGTGCCTTCTCAGTGAAACTCTGTGGTATTTTTATGTAGATTTATATTGAAGGTTTTTGTATTTTAGGTTGATTTTTTAACTCTTACTTTTTCAAATTGAAAGAAACAAAAACCAATATCAAAATGAATTTTGTCGATAAACTTATTTTGGTTATTGGTTGCTTATTTGTTATTGCCTCTTTTTTTTCTGTTATAATATACTACCCAGAGCTTCCAGATGAAATTCCTATCCACTACGGGCTTGACGGAATTCCTGACGATTATGATGAAAAAAGCAGTATCTGGAGTTTGCCGGTTCTTTCGCTTTTGATGTTTATTGGGCTGCATTATTTATCTAAGATTAATATCCCTTATAATTTTGCAGCTAAATCTGTAGTTAAAAATACTGCCTATCATAGAAAAACCCATTACAGGTTTATTCAAATTCTAAACTCTATAATAGCTTTTATTTTCTTTTTTCTCACTTATAAGACTGTACAAATAGGACTTGGAAATGAAACCGATTTGGGAAATTATTTTATCTACATAGTAGTAGTTGGATTGTTTACTCCAATTGTAGTGTATATAGCTTTATTTTATCGAAAGGCTTTTTAAATGACCGCCATCTCCGCACACTTCTCCCCATCAATAGCTGCAGACACAATGCCACCGGCATAGCCCGCACCTTCACCGCAGGGATACAGCCCTTTGATTTGTATATGTTCCAGCAATTCGCGGTCTCTGGGAATGCGCACCGGTGAAGAAGTTCTGGATTCTGTGGCGTGCACTACCGCTTCATTGGTAAAATAGCCTTTCATACTTTTGCCAAATTCCATAAAACCTTTTTGCAGGCTTTTATAAATAATCGCAGGTAAAACGCTTCCCAATTCCACTGATTTTACTCCGGGTGTATAGGATGTTTTCGGTAAATCGGCTGAAAGTTTTCCCAAGCTGAAATCCACCAGTCGCTGTGCCGGTGCTGTTTGGGTTTTTCCGCCTTCCAACCAGGCTTTTTGTTCTACCTGCTGCTGAAAATACATAGCAGCCAAAGGAGTATCGCCCAAACTTTTAAAATCGTTGGGTCCCACTTCCACCACGATGCCGGAATTTGCCGTTGCCTGATCGCGTTTGCTAGGCGACCAGCCGTTGGTCACCACTTCACCGGGCGAAGTGGCACAGGGTGCTATAATTCCCCCGGGACACATACAAAAAGAATAAACCCCTCGCCCATCGACTTGCTTTACAATACTGTAAGGTGCCGGCGGAAGAAATTCGCCCCGATAATCACATTTGTATTGAATGCTGTCAATCAACTCCTGCGGATGTTCTACCCTTACGCCAAGCGCAAAAGGTTTTGCTTCAATTGCGATTCCTTTTTGGTGTAACAATTCAAAAATATCACGGGCTGAATGACCGGTTGCCAGAATGAGTTTTTTGGCATGTATTTTTTCTCCGCTTTGCAGCGAAATTCCATCCACTGCATTGTTTTTTATGAGAATGTCTGTAACCCTGCTGTTAAAATGTACCTCACCTCCATATTCAATAATGGTTTTGGTGATTTCCTGAATAATTCCCGGAAGTTTGTTAGTGCCGATATGTGGGTGTGCTTCTACCAATATTTCTTTAGTAGCACCAAAAGCCACCAGCAACTCCAGAATACGCTGCACATCGCCGCGTTTTTTACTGCGGGTGTAGAGCTTTCCGTCAGAATAAGTACCTGCACCGCCTTCGCCAAAACAATAGTTGGAGTCTTCATTAACAATATGCTCGATATTCAGCTTTTTTAAATCACGGCGGCGGGCTCTCACGTCTTTGCCACGCTCTAAAACAATGGGCTTCTTTCCCAATTCGATACAACGCAATGCCGCAAACAAACCTGCCGGTCCGGCACCTATGATTAGAATGGGCGTTGCTTTGGAAACATCTTTATAATCGGGTTTTAAAATAGGTATTTCTTCAAAATCTTCATTGACAAAAACCAATACCTTCAGGTTTATTTTGATGTTTTTTTGTCGTGCATCAATACTGCGCTTTAAAATCTCAATATGTCTGATTTCGTTAAACGAAATACCGGAGTTTTTAGCCACAAAAAGTTTCAATGCTTCTTGATTGGAAGCAATTTCGGGGGACACCTGAAAAGACAATTCCTTTTGCATGGTTTGGTTTTGCTATGCAAATATAGGTCATCATTAACACTTAATTTTCAGGTTATGTGTCAGATTTGTTTATTTTTGGAATTCAAAAAAAAATCGTTGGAAAATTCTACCAAAAAAATTGTAACAAGCACCCGATGGTACCGAAAAATCCACAAATACATCGCCATTTCGCTGTTTGCTTTTATGTTTATCATTGGTGGAACCGGTGTGCTTTTGGGCTGGAAAAAAGAATTTAACTTTGTGCCACCTACGCAAAGAGACACTTCAGAGTTGCCCACACTTCCCATCGAAAAAATAGCTGAAATCGCTCAAACCTACATACTCGACAACACCGATTTAGACCCTGAAATCAACCGCATAGACATCCGTTTACGACAAGGTGCTGCCAAAGTGCGCTTTGAACACCACTACAGCGAGGTGCAGGTGGGCATTAGAAACGGAGAAATTCTTTCTGTAAAAACGCGCACTTCAGATATTATTGAACAGATTCATGACGGCTCTATTGTTGATTTTCTTTTCAAGACCAACAATGAGGAGGTTAAAAAAATCTATGTCACCATCACCAGTTTAGGCTTGATGGTGCTCTCAGTAACCGGATTTTATCTTTGGTTTAACCCAAGAAGAATAAAGAAAAGGAAAAAGAATACCGTCTGACCTTTTTTTAACAACTCTTACTCAGGGTTTTTCATTAACTTAGTTGCTTATTAATAACCAAAACTTATCAATCAAATGAAATGTTACAGTTTAATGACAGCTGTGCTGTTACTGCTTTTTTCCTGTGGGAAGAAAGAAACAAAAACAGAACGTGAAATTGGCCAATACACCATTGCCCAGTTTATGGACACCGAAGCCGTTTTTGGAAGCGGTTTTTCTCCCGATAATTCCAAAGTACTGGTTACAAGCAACCGCTCCGGAATCTACAATATGTACACTTTGCCGGCTTCCGGTGGTGAAATGAAACCAATTACTGCGTCTGACTCATCCTCGGTGTATTCTATTTCTTATTTCCCTAACGATGAGCGAATTCTCTTTAGAATGGATGGCAACGGCGACGAAATTTACAAACTTTTTGTAATGGACGGTGATGAAATAACCCGGCTAACCCCTGCTGAAAATGTGCGCACCCTGTTTTATGGATGGTCCAAAGAAGGTGATAAATTTTATTACGGAAGCAATGAAAGAGACCCCCGCTTTACAGACATTTATGAAATGGATGTCGAAAATTTTAATTCTAAATTAATCTTTGACAATTCTGATGCTTATGAATTTGGCGGAATTTCAAACAACGGCAAATACATCGCTCTTTCCAGAGTAATTAATACCAACGATTCTGATTTGTTTTTATACAATACAACCAATCAATCTTTCACTCAAATAAATACTTCGCAAAGCGGAAACAGTGCTCAGGATTTTTCAATTGACGATGCATATTTGTATTATACCAGCGATGCCGAAGGTGAATTTGCTGCAGCAATGCGTTATGATATTGCCAATAATACTTCTGAAAAAGTTTTGGAAAGAAACTGGGATATTTGGGGAATAGGATTCAGTCACAACGGAAAATACCGCACGGTTTTTATCAATGAAGATGCTGCCAATACACTTGAAATAACCGAAACTGCTACAGGCAAAAACCTGGACTTACCTGAATTTGAAAAGGCTTACATTACAGGAATCCGCTTTTCAAATGATGAAACTATGGCTTTATTGAATGTGGGCGGCTCACACACCCCCACCAATTTGTATTCATACAATCTGGAGACAAAAGAAACCTTTAAACTCACCAACGCATTGAATGACGAAATCAATCCGGATGACTTGGTGGCTGCAACAATCATTAGATACCCTTCTTTTGACGGGCTTGAAATACCTTCGGTTTACTATGTTCCTCACAATGCTTCGACTGACAATCCTGTGCCTGCCTTGGTCTGGGTGCACGGCGGTCCCGGTGGACAATCCAGAATGGGATACAGTTCATTAATACAATATCTCGTAAATCATGGTTATGCCGTTCTGGCTGTAAACAACAGGGGAAGCAGCGGCTATGGTAAAACATTTTTTCAACTGGATGACCAAAACCATGGCGAAGGCGATTTGCAGGACTGTATAGAAGGCAAAAACTGGCTGGCACAACAGCCCTATATCGACGGGAACAGAATCGGCATTATTGGCGGTTCTTACGGCGGGTTTATGACTATGGCGGCACTTACTTTTGCTCCCGAAGAGTTTGATGTGGGTGTAAATATTTATGGGGTAACTAATTGGTTGCGCACTTTAAAAAGTATTCCGCCGTGGTGGGAGTCTTTCCGTGAGGCACTTTATCTTGAAATGGGCAATCCTTATACTGAGGACAGTATAAGACTGCATCGCATATCGCCATTATTCCATACTGAAAATGTAACCAAACCACTGCTAGTTCTTCAGGGGGCGACAGACCCCAGAGTGCTTCAAATCGAGTCTGACGAAATCGTAGAAAACGTTAGAAAAAACGGAGTTCCTGTTGAATATGTGTTATTTGAAGACGAAGGGCACGGTTTTGTAAAGAGAGAAAATCAAATCATTGCCAACGAAAGTATTTTGGAGTTTTTAAATACTTATTTGAAAGGCAAAGAAGAGGATGTTCAGTAAAAATTAAAATTTAAAACTTTATTAATTTTTTGTTCATCTACTTTAGTAGTCGTAATTTGTAAAACGATTAACCAAAAAACATTCTTATGAAACTTAAACATTTATTTTTTTTAATAGCCGTAACATTTGCTTTTACCGCCTGTAAAAACAACCAAGAAAAGGAAAAACAGGAAGAAATTGAAACCGTTGAGGAAGAGAAGATTGAAGTCAAGACTCTCAGTATAGCTCTTGAGCCGCGTAGTGACTCTAAGGCTTCCGGAAAAGTTGTCTTTACCGAAGAAAACGGTGTTGTTACTATGTATGGCGAGGTTCAGGGCTTAACATCAGGCTTACACGCTGTTCATCTCCATGAGTTTTCGGATTGTTCAGACCCCGAAGGTATGTCAACAGGCGGCCATTGGAATCCCACTTTTGAACGTCACGGTAAATGGGGCGATGCAGAAGGCTACCACAAAGGAGATATTGGCAACTTTAAAGCTGATGAAAACGGCTTTGGAATTATTAGCTTTGCAACAGATGAATGGTGCATTGGTTGTGGTGATGAAACCAAAGACATTTTGGGCAAATCAGTTATTGTTCATGCAGGTGTTGATGATTTTGTAACCCAACCCACCGGTGATGCCGGAGGACGCATTAGTTGCGGGGGTATTATTCAGTATTAGACACAATGTGTTTACAAAAAAAGACCTGAGATTGCTCTCAGGTCTTTTTTTATGGTTTCAAGTCTCAATGTTTCTTTTTAGGGACTCTCCGGAACTTGAAAAGTTTACTTTATGTTTCATTTAGCTTGATATATTACTAACGTAAATAATTCAAATATCATGCCATAAAACAAAAATTTATTCCTCATCCAGCAACAAATTGAGCGTAACATCAATATTATCGCGGGTTGCCCGTGAGAACGGACAAATTTCATGAGCTGCATTTACCAGCTTTTCGCCGGTAGCTATATCATGACCGGGCAAATAGCAATCCATAACCGCCTTTAGGTTTAAATCACCTTCGTCTGATTTGGTTAAACTGATATTGGCCGTTACCGAAAAATTGCCCAGAGTGACTTTCTGTTCTTTCGCTACAGCAAGCAAGGCACTTCCAAAACAAGCAGAGTAAGCACCCCCAAAAAGTTGTTCGGGATTGGTTCCTTTTCCGCCATCGCCTCCCATGGATTTGGGTACAGAGAGATTCATATCTATTTTTCCGTCTTCAGACTTGATGCTTCCGGCTCTGGCACCCGAAGCGGTTACCGCTGTTTTGTACAAAGTTTTCATATTTCGTGGTTTTAAATTTTTGAGATTTAAATATACGGGAGAAAATAATGCTTATCAAATTCATATTACTAAATTTCCTGTTAAAAAAAATATTTACCTTTGAAAACAGGTAACCTCCCTATATTTTTTCATTTAAAACAATGAAAAAAATGGTGGTTTGTCTTAAACGAAAAAACATGGCTTCCAAAAAACCGGCAACACCTTCTTCATCTCCCAAATCAATGGATACCAAAGCGGCTGAACAAATCAAAGCTTTGCGAAGAAAAAAAACCGATTCCGGTGCCATTATTTCAAAAATTTTAGAAGGCAACCAAACCGCCCTGAGCCGCGCCATTACTTTTGTAGAAAGCACTTCCGAAAATCACAAACAACTGGCTCAGAAAATTATTGAATCCTGCTTGCCACATGCCAATAAATCCATCAGAATTGGTATTACGGGAGTTCCCGGTGTGGGAAAAAGCACCTTTATTGAAAGTTTTGGAAAGCTTTTGGTTGCTAAAGGCAAAAAAGTAGCCGTACTCGCTGTTGATCCCAGCAGCACCGTGAGCGGTGGGAGTATTTTGGGTGATAAAACCCGGATGGAAGAATTGGTCAAAGAAGAAAATGCTTTTATACGCCCCTCGGCTTCCGGAAATTCCCTAGGCGGTGTGGCTCGTAAAACACGCGAAAGCATTATTCTTTGTGAAGCAGCCGGTTTTGATGTCATTCTTATCGAAACCGTGGGCGTAGGCCAAAGCGAAACCGCCGTGCACTCTATGACTGATTTCTTTTTACTGTTGAAGCTCGCCGGTGCAGGCGACGAACTGCAAGGCATCAAACGCGGCATCATGGAAATGGCCGACCTGATTGTTATCAACAAAGCCGATGGCGAAAACCTAAAGGCTGCCAAACAAGCCAAAGTTGAGTTTCAACGTGCCTTACATCTTTTTCCTATAAAAGATAGCGGCTGGACGCCTAAAACTACCACCTGCAGTGCCTTAAAAAATGAAGGCATTGAATCGATTCTGGAAATTGTTGAAGAATATGTACAACTTACCAAAGAAAATGGCTTTTTTGAACACAAAAGAGACGGGCAAAACAAATTCTGGTTGTATCAAACCATTGAGGAACAACTTAAATCAGGCTTTTACAGTCATTCAAAAATAAAAAAGGAACTTCCCAAATTGCTCACGGCCATTGAACAGCATAAAACCACCCCTTTTGAAGCTGCTAAAAAACTGTTCAGTCTTTATTCGAAAAAGTAGCCCGGTACCATTCCACTTGTTTTTGCAAACCCTCTTTTAAGGATGTTTGGGGGTTGTAATTCAATAGCTTTCTTGCTTTATCAATCACTGCACGGGTGCGAAGTTGATCGCCTGTTCTGCCGGTAGGCAAATGATTTATTTGTATGGCAACACCCAAAATTTCTTCTACCGTTTGAATGCCTATGGCTGTGCTGTTTTCTTCTTCCGTTCCCAGATTGATGATTTCGCCGTTGCATATTTCCAGATGATTCAACACGCTTACAATACCGTCAACAATATCGCCCACATACGTAAAACTTCTTAAATGCTCCAAACTTCCGGGGTATAACGGAAAAGCTTCACCTCCTAGTCCGCAGGAAATGAGTTTGGTATAAAGTTTATCAGGGCGCTCTCTGGGACCATAAACCGAATATAAACGCAGGGAGCAACCTTTGAGTTGGTTCAAGCGAACTTTTGCTAGCACCAATTGCTCTGCTGCCAGCTTGGTAACACCATACATAGAAGTGGGTTTGGGAGCTGTGGTTTCATCAAAAGCGGCTTCAGAACCATAAATCGAAGAGGTTGCAATATTCACAAAATAAGGCTTATTGGAACTTTTTTCCAGAAATGCAATAAGATTTTGTGTGGCCACAACATTGTTTGTTAGATAGTCTTCAAACGAAGAAGTATTTGAAATACCCGGATGGGCAGCAAAATGAAAAATTAGGTCAATATCGTTGGGAAGTAAACCATAATCAGAAGTTTCTCTCAAATCCATTTTAAAAACTTCAATTCCTTTTTGAAACAACGCCTGTGCGTTTAATTTTTTAACTTCCACAGAGTAATAGGGTGAAAAATTATCGATGGCTATCACTTCGTAACCCAATTTGTGAAGTCTTTCGGCGGTGTGTGAACCAATAAATCCGGCGGCTCCGGTTATGAGAATTTTCATTGAGTACATTTCAGTTTAAGGAGTCACAAGGTAAGAAGTTTTTAGTTTTTTCGCTTAAATAAAAAACAGTAGTTTTAAAAAAAGAAATACTTTTGTTCCTGAAACCAAAACACCATGGATGTAGCTTTTACAATTGTTGTTCCCATTTATAATGAAGAAGACAATATGCTTCGGTTGGAACAAGAGCTAAGTAACTACCTGAAAATTGCCCCAGTAAAAACCGCCGTTTTGTTTGTCAACGATGGTTCAAAAGACAACAGCCAGCAGCATATAGAAGCTGTTTGCAACCGCAATTCAGATTTTCATTTTATTGCTTTCGTAAAAAACTGTGGGCTCAGTGCTGCTATCAAAGCCGGATTTGACCATGTAACTTCTCCGCTGGTGGGCTATATCGATGCTGACCTGCAAACCACTCCCGAAGATTTTAACCTTTTACTTAACGATATTGAACATTTTGAATTGGTGACCGGAGTGCGCTCCAATCGTAAAGACAGTTTTGTGAAAAATATGTCGTCTACCATAGCCAACGGCATCCGCCGGGCGTTTACCAAAGACGGCATGGACGACACCGGCTGCCCGCTGAAAGTCATCAAAACCGATTATGCCAAGCGCATCCCGATGTTTAAAGGCTTGCACCGCTTTTTACCGGCTATGATTCTCCTTCAAAACGGGCGCATCAAGCAAGTGCCTGTGAGGCATTTCCCCAGAATTGCCGGACAGGCCAAGTTTGGGCTTTGGAATCGGCTGTTTGGCCCCTTGGTAGATTGTTTTGCCTATCTTTGGATGAAGAAAAAATACATCAACTACCAAGTGGCAAAAAAATCATGAGTGACTGGATGATTTATTCCATTGGGTTTATTGCCCAAATGCTTTTCTCCGGAAGGCTGCTCTTTCAATGGATTATTTCTGAAAAAAACAAAAAAGTACTCACCCCCACCCTGTTTTGGCAGCTGTCGCTATTAGCTTCTTTTTTACTTTTTGTGTATGGCTATATGCGGGATGATTTTGCCATTATGTTGGGGCAAACACTCACTTATTTTATTTATATAAGAAACTTACAACTGCAAGGACAATGGCACACCTTACACAAATTTTTCAGAAGGTTTGTGTTTGTATTTCCCATTTTGGTGGTGATTTATTCTTTTTACTCCAGCACTTTTGAAATTGAAAACCTGTTTAAAAATGAAACCATTCCGTTTTGGCTGCTCACCTTGGGAACAGTTGCACAAATCACTTTTACCTTTCGCTTTATTTACCAATGGATTTATTCTGAAAGAAAAAAGGAATCGTCCCTTCCGTTGGGGTTTTGGATATTGAGTTTAACCGGAAGCACACTCATTTTGATTTATGCAGTTTTCAGGGAAGACCCGGTGCTGCTTGCCGGACATATTTTTGGCTCGGTGGTTTACATTAGAAACATTTATCTCAATTATCATGAGAAAAAGCAATAAAGATATTTTTTGGCTGCTCCTGGCTTGCATACTTGTGTTTTTTGTAAACCTGGATGCCATTTTTGTCAACATTATGGAAGCCCGCAATTTTATCACTGCGCGCGAAATGCTTCAAAACGGCAACTGGATTTTTACCACCATCAACGAGTTGCCCCGTTATGAAAAACCACCGCTTCCCACTTGGCTCACCGCCATTTCGGCTAGTATATTTGGCTTGGAAAGTCTGTTTGCCATGCGGCTGCCGGCGGCTGTTTTAGGAACCATTAGCGTCTTCATGACCTACCAAATCGCATTAAAAATCACTCAAAACAAATCGTTTGCCTTTATAAGCGGGTTGGTGGCCGTTACATCATTTTATATTTTGCTGTCAAGCAGAGACGGCCAATGGGATATTTTTACCCACGGTTTTATGCTGGTGTGCATCGTTTTTGTGATGAAGCTTTTCAGCGAAAGCGAAAACCGCTACCGCAACGCACTTTTGGGTGGGCTCTTTTTCGGGTTTTCCTTCCTCAGCAAGGGTCCGGTATCGCTATATGCCCTGCTCCTGCCTTTTTTGATTGCCTATGGAGTGGTGTTTAAATTTAAAAAAGGAAGGGTCTTACCTTTACTCACCGGCTTATTGGTTGCTGCAGTGGTTTCAGCCTCTTGGAATGTCTATGTCTATCTTTTTGACACTCACACCGTCAAGGAAATCACGACCCGCGAGACCGGAAACTGGCTCAATTACAACGTGCGCCCCTTCTATTATTACTGGAGCTTTTTCGTTCAAAGTGGTTTGTGGACGATTCCGGCGTTTATCAGTTTGCTTTATCCTTACTTGAAAAATCGGGTGTTTGACAAAAAAGCCTATCAATTCAGTTTGTTGTGGACACTCGCCGCAGTGGTTTTGCTGTCTATCATCCCCGAAAAAAAGTCACGGTATTTACTGCCGGTTTTATTTCCGTTAGCAATAAACACGGCCTTTTATGTGGAATACCTTTTCAGAAGTTTTATTTCGCTTAAAGCGAAAGAAACCTGGCCGGTGTACCTGCATTTTGGCATCATTTCACTGATTGGGTTGGCATTTCCGGTGGCGGGCTTTGTTTATTTCGGCGAAAACCTGGAAGGAAATATGATTTGGTATCTACTTTCGGCGGTAAGTTTGTTTGGATTGGGTGTTTTTATACTTTTGAACCTCATCCGAAAAAACATTCAAAAATCCTTTTACGGAACTATACTTTTTATTGCTGTCATTATTTGTTTTGGATTGCCTTTGGCACAAGCCGTAAACCCAAATCCCGACTACCGTGGTCCGGATGTTTTGACTGCAAACCTAGAAAAATACAACGTTCCGGCATATGAGTTTAAGCAGTTTATACCGGAGTTTATTTGGGAATATGGAAAAGCCATTCCCGTACTTTATGATGGCACCGACTATCAAATTCCTGATGAAGATTCATTTTTATTGCTTGTTGAAGAATCAGAACATGAGTTGAAAACAGCAATGAATGTTTTTGAAGCCTTTAGCATGGAACATATTGACAGCATTGATATCAATCCGGTAGCTAAGCAAAAAGTCAGATTGAAAAGAGTGCTTTTTTATGTGGAAAAGTGGTGAGTTCTTGAGTTTTTGAGCTGCTGAGTCTAATTACCAGTTTGACGATTCTGTTTTGAAACCTTAAGCCTCAAAGCAATTTTATAAAACCCAAAACCCACCAAGGCACCTATTATAAACCCTGTTAAGGTGTCCAGCGGATAATGTACCCCAACATAAATGCGGCTGTACCCCACTATGGCTGCCCAAAACAACATCAAAAAAACAAGGTATCTATAGCAGCTCTTTAACAACAATCCAAGAAATACTGCCAACGCCATCGAGCTCCCGGCATGTGCTGAAAAATAACCAAAACGCCCGCAACGCGGGGCAATGTAGCGAATGAGGTCGCTCAAATGCTCTTCCCGGCAAGGCCTCGGGCGTGCAAAACCGTGTTTGAACAGGTTAGCCAACTGGTCAGTAAACGTAATCATCACACCTACCAGCACCATTACTATCAGCATATTTTTTAATCCCAAATTTTTAAAGACCAGATACAGCAAAAGAGCATAGAGTGGAATCCAGGTTAATTTATTGGTAATCAGTAACCAGAACCCGTCCCAGCGTTCTGAGCCCATGGAATTCAGAAAAACAAAGAGTTGTTCATCCAGTTGAAGCAGTTGTTCCAGCATGTTTAATCGTTTTCATAACGCGCCACCTCCCGGTCATAAAAATCGGTAGCTTGTTGAATGAGGTTTTCGGTTTCGGCTTCCAGTTCCTTTTGGTCTTCGTCGTCAAATTCTTCCAGCCACTCCACTTCGTCGTTTTCCAGGTTAATTATAAACCGCGGAAAGTCGGTATGAATGACAAAGATGGCATCAGGAAAGTCTGTATTGTCGCCAAGAATGAATTTTGGTATGTTAGACATGAGATGTTAGATTTAAGACGTGAGACGCTTATGTTTAAATAATAAAAATTCGGGCTAATTTACAAAAAATTAGCCTGAACACAGTTTTGCTTTTAGATTACTTAAACCATAATCCTTTTTATACCCATTGACTACTTGGTATATTTATTTATGAGTATAAAATTCATTTTTTGCACCTCGATTATTTCATCTATTATTGGATTTACAGTTGATTCTGATACCAGATTTAACCTTTGTGAAAGAAGTAGTTGTGTACACAATTCGTTTGATGAACCATTTGCTATACCTAAAAAGTGTTTTAATTCATTATCGGAGTTCCTGCCGGCTCCTTCGGCAATGTTTGATGGAATTGAAACTGCACTCCATCTAATTTGATTAATCAATCCCTATTTTTCCTCCTTTGGAAATTCAGCAGTAATGAGATAACATTTAACGACAATATCCATTGCCTTTTGCCAAACTTTTAATTTTTGAAAATTGTGCAAGACTTTAAAATTTAGAATTAAACATAAAACTAAATTACTATTTTAAAGTCAAAACTCATGTCTCATGTCTAACGTCTCAAATCTCAAGTCTTATGTCTAAAAATCAATCGTTTAGTCAAAAAGTTAAATCTCCAATACAACAACAAAGCAGATGCGGTAAGGCCTGCAAACAGCCCCAGCCAAATACCCATTGCACCCAGTGCTTCTTCTTTTCCCAAAAACCAGCACACCGGAAATCCCACCAGCCAGTAGGCCACAAAGCAAATCCATGAAGGGATTTTCACGTCTTGCAGACCGCGTAAAGCACCCAAGAACACCACTTGCAGTCCGTCGCTCAATTGAAAAATTGCTGCCACAATCAACAAACCGGATGCAATGGAAATCACCTCAGCATTGTCAATATAATAAGTGGGGAGAATGCTTTTGGTCAGAATAAACATGATTGCAAATACTGCCTGTATAATCAAAACCATTAAGAAAATTGAGAAGGCAATGCGCCGGAGTTCGGTGAAATTACGTTTTCCTTTTTGATTACCTACCCGGATTGTCGCTGTCACACTAAATCCCACAGCAATCATAAACGTCATCGATGCCAGGTTGAGCGCAATCTGGTTGGCTGCCTGCGAATTGGTGCCTAACATACCGGCCAGGAAAATAGAAGCCGTAAACAGGGCAACTTCAAAAAACATCTGCATAGCTGTTGGAAAGCCTAATCCAAATAAGCGTTTAAAGATTGATTTGTCTAAATGTTCCTTTTTTGACCAAACAAAATACGCTTTGAGTTTCTTTTTATTTTTTAATATGTAATAAATAAAAGCAAGCATAAAAAACCTTGAAATTAATGTACCTAATGCTGCTCCTTCCAACTCCAGACGTGGAAAAATCCAGATTCCGTATATTAGTAAGTAATTGAAAACGATATTTACTACATTGGCAATGAGGGTAGCATACATGGCATATCGGGTTTGTGACAGCCCGTCAGCAAATTGCTTAAATCCCTGAAACAGCATCAACGGAATCATAGAGAGTGCCACAATCTCCAGATAAGGAATTGCCAGGTCTACCACCTCGGGCGGCTGGTTGAGCTGGTATAATATGGGTTTGGCCAGTAATAATAAAACAAATAAAATTATCCCGTTTATACCACAAAGTATCATTCCGTGGTGAAAGAAGCTGCGTCCGTTTTCAATATTATTTTCGCCATCGGCTTCTGCGATCAGGGGGGTGATGGCAAATGAAAACCCAATACCGATAGAAAGTGCAATAAAAATCAAACTGTTGCCCAGTGAAATGGCTGCCAGTTCGGCGGCACCCAGTTGCCCTACCATCAGGTTGTCCACCAGTCCCACCATGACATGCCCCAACTGCCCCAGCATCACGGGATAAGCCAGTTTGAAGTTGTACCGGAATTCTTTAGTGTAGGCACTAAGTGGCATGAGTTTATTTTTTTGACGCGCAAAGTTAGCGGTATTTCAAGTATGGAAGCAATCCTTTTGCCCAAAATTATTAATTTTGAACAGACAACCCCAACAAAATGAATTTCAGAAACCATGGACAATCAAGAAACCCTAACCACTGAACAAAGTAAAGCCCTCATCAGTACATTAAAAACCCGATTTGAAAAAAACATGAACCGCCATCCCGGACTTAAATGGTCGTTACTTCAATCCAAACTGGAAGCCAACCCAAAAAAATTGGTTTCCCTGTTTAAAATGGAAGCAACAGGTGGTGAACCCGATGTGGTTGAATTTGATTCTGAAAGTGATGAATTTATTTATTATGACTGTGCTCCGGAAAGCCCCAAAGGCCGTAGAAGTATTTGTTATGATCCCGAAGCCAAAGCTTCAAGAAAGAAATTCCCGCCGGAAGATAGTGCAGTGGGTATGGCAAGTGAAATGGGAATTACACTTTTAGACGAATCGGCTTACCAGAAACTTCAACAAACCGGAAACTACGACCAAAAAACATCCAGTTGGATTGCCACTCCTGATGAACTCAGGCAACTTGGTGGTGCTTTGTTTGGTGACAGGCGATTTGGCCGGGTATTTATTTATCACAACGGCGCAGAATCTTACTATGCCGCAAGGGGATTTAGGGGGATGCTGAAGGTTTAA